>Ga0213840_1000074_pt1 | contig 301583 bp, 263 predicted proteins | sample SWPATP22_FD_160132 | JGI IMG/M metagenome (GOLD analysis project Ga0213840, IMG submission 160132) | Coastal seawater microbial communities from Marineland, Florida, United States - SWPA TP2 #2 | ecosystem: Environmental > Aquatic > Marine > Coastal | place: USA: Florida | collected 2016-08-14
GGCGCAGCGCCAGCGGGCGCCCCACCGAGACCCATCCAGCCGCAGGCCTGCGGCGCTTCACTCGTCAGATCCTGTTCGGGGCTCCCTCGTGTCGTCCCGAACCGGGGTTTTCCGACATCCTGCTAGAGCGGGCCGTGGTGAAACCCGACACGACGTCTCAGCGAGGGGTTTCAAACGCACCGAGGTCCGGTGCCGAGCCCACGAACGGGATGCCGACATCTGTGCCCGCGTTGATGAGCGTACTCTGTGGTGCGAGGCGGAGGCCGAGCTGTGGACGTGAACCGTCGCTGTAGCGTGGCTGGCGACCTTCCTCGACCAGCAACGCGGTATCGACGTGGAGAAAGTCGTTCGCCGTTGCGACAAGCCCGTTCCATGAGTTCGTCTGTTCCACGATGCCGTCGACGAGGCTCGCCACCATGGGGCCATCGATATCGAACGCGACCGAGTTCACGATGGTGTGCGGAGAGCTGTCGTGCAGCCTGATCTGAACTGGGTTGCCGTCCTTGTTGTTGTTGACTGCGGTCGCGTTGATGATCGTGACTCCACCGGCGCTGCCGTTGCCGTTGTCGTCGATGCCGATCGACTTGTTGCCGAAGGCGACGGGGTTCAACATCGAGATCTCACCCGCGTCCTGGCCGAGCTTGAATCCGATGCCGTCTCCTTGCCAACTTCCCGAGAGTTGTGGGGCCCATTCCGGCCGATTGAAACCGTTGTCGAAGGCCCAGCAGCTCTCAAGCTCGACCGGCGCACCATGCCAGAAGTCGTAGCCGTCATCCGCGTTGCTCCACGCACGAGTCCGCCGAAAGACGTTGCCTTCTCCTAGGGTGTCGAACTTTGCAGCGAACCCATCGGCGTCTTCGCCGTTGGACTGAGGGTCGAAGTTGTGAAACGAGTCGCAGTCGACCACGAGGTTGTCGTGGGGAAACCATCCATCCTTGCCCGTGATCTCGAGCCCCGATGCCTTGTGGTCGTGCAGAATGAGTTGGTCGAACACGTTGTTCGACCCATAGACTCGGACGCCGTAGTAGGGGGCGTTCCGGATCTCGAGCCCTCGTATGGTCCAGTACTCGGCGGTTCCGCCCACGAATAGTCCGACCGCATCCATCGTTGCGCCGATCGTGTCGTCGTCTCGTGGCTGTGGCGGATCGTCGTGGCGCGGGTTGGAGGCGAAGTCGAGCACGGCGTGCTCGTCTTCGAAGGCGCGTAGAAGGAGCGGCGCGACCTCGGTGCCCGTTGTTTCGAGGACGATGGGAGAGTCGAGCTGGTAAACGCCTCCACGGACGTACAGTATGTCCCCGGGGAGGAGTTGCGCGATCGCGTGCTCGAAGGTGGCGAACGGAGCGTCGATCGAGCCCGGGTTCTCGTCGCTGCCATCGGTTGCGATGAAGTATGGCGACTCGTGGCGCGGGCTTTCGCTGCCTCCGCTCGAGTCCGCTTCGTCGTTGCTCCCGGTCGACTCGACCTCGCTCGGAACGGGGGCCGGGTCGGACCCGGTGTCTGTCTCGCCTGGCTCCGCAGGCTCCTGGCTCGTGCACTGCGAGGAGAGCTCAGCTGCGTACTCGCCGTAGCGGCGGCCGCTCTCACAGTCGGGATCCTCGAAGCTACACAGCCCCGATGCTTCGCAGCGACCGATATCGCCGCAGTCCGTATGGTCTCCACACACGAACGCGGTGGCGTCCGGCCCGCAGCCGACGCCACCGAGTGAGAGCGCGAGTAGCGGAAGGAGTCGGACATGAAACATCGTGAGTGAGTGGGGCCACCGGACTCGTTCGTTACATCCTTTTCGAAGTCCTAGCTGCCCCGGGAACAGATCGCGTCCAGTGGGTACTGGTAGACGATGGCGGCGAAACGGGGAGTCGGTCGGGGAGACCGCTACACTGCGGGCATGGGCCGCGCGGAGTCAGCGGAGCCCGCGACCGGTCGCGGGCGACTACGGGTCACGATTGCGGGCGTCGTGGTCGTGGCGGTGCTGCTCGTGGTGCTCATCGTCACCCGCTCCGGCACCCCCTCACTGGTCGACGCGTACGTGCTCGAGCACGACGGTCGTCTGCTGGTCAGTACGATCGAGCGACGCACGTTTCGCGGTGGCCGTGGCGCGAGTACGTTTCGGTACGAGATGGCCGTCTACGATGTGGAGACGGGAGAGGCCGTCGCCCATGTCGAGTTGACCGAGCGCGAACGTGATGTCGCCTTGCGCCGTTTCCGTCGAGTCGACGACCGACTGTGGCTGCATTCGCAGGAGGGTATCCGACTGTTCGACCTCACGACCGCCGAACCGTTGCTCGTCGAGTCCGAGCTCCTGGAGCGCTCACCCGCGCTGCAGTCTGGGTATCGAGTCGTCGAGGACACGGTCAACGACTACAGCCCTCCTACGACCGGCCTGCCGCTCGTGCTCGCCGACGGACGCAAGGCGTGGCTCGACATGAGCGGTGCGCTCGTCGATGCTCCAGTGCCCACCGATCCGTGGCGTCCCGGCTACTTCTGTGGACCCGACGGCGGTGCCAAGCCCTCGTGCGAGCGGAAGGAGTGCATCGCGTTCGTGCCCGTGGAGGGGTCGGCGGGCATGGTGCTGACCGAGGCGCCTGTGTGGGGTCGTGGCGGCATGGTCGAGGTGAGGGCCGGGTCCACGGCTGTGGCCGCCGACCAGCGCACCCCCTTCCTGAAGCCCGGTCTCGTGCGCCTTCACGAGACCGAGTGCGCCATTGAACTGGGCGGCGACGTGCTGGTGCTGCACGACGAGTCCGCGGTCGCCCCGACTCGCCCGCACCTGTCCCGGACACGGCGTGACGGCCATCGAGTCTGGAGCGTGGCATTGCCCGACCTCGTACCCGAAGTGCTGGGCGCCACCCGACTCGAGCCGTTCGAGGCACGGATCACAGAGCCCGGTCTGGTGTTGCTCCTCAGCGAACCACGATCCAAACAGAGTCTGGCGGTCGCGGTGCTCGACCCACAGACGGGCGCGGTGCGAACCACACACTCGCTGATCGAGCCCGACTGAACTTCGATGATCTCTCGGGTTCCCCGGGTTCAGTCCCAGCTCTGCGCGCGCTGAACCCAGTCCACCAGCTTGCGGTAGTTGTGGTCGCTGATCCAGCGCGGGTAGCAGTACGCCATCATGTCTTTCGCGTCGGGGGCGACGAAGGCTTGGGTGCGGAAGTCGTAGCCTTCGACGCCGGTGGCGGCTTCGTCGTAGGGGAAGTCTTCGTCGAGCAAGTTGGGGTCGCCGCAGGGGGCGTGAAGGAGGCCGTGCATGTGGCCGAGTTCGTGGATGAGGGTGTCTTCGGAGCGTTGGTCGGCGAATGCGGCTCCGAGGGCGAAGGCGGCACGGTTGCCGCTGCCCGACTCGGAGGTGCCGGTGGGGCAGTCGTCGCAGAACTCCTCGCGTGAGGCGGCCCCGGTCACGAGACCGTAGTAGTAGACGTCGGGATCGGCTTGGTCGACCTGCTCCTGAATGACTCCGAGGTCGACGAGCAAGGCGCCCATGTCGAGCTGGCCCGCGTAGGCGTCGGGGACCACGTCGCCCACGGTGATGTGCACTTCGGTGGCGGGGTAGACCGCGAGCACGGCGTCGCGAAACCCGTCGACGACCGCGGGGGAGGTGTCCGGCACGAAGCCGCCGACTTCGAAGGGAACCAGGTGGATCTCGATCGGGCCCGTGTCGACTGCCTCGACAGCGACCGGATCGGTGGCGGTCTCGCATGCGTCCAGATGCACCGAGAGCGCAGCATCGGGCGCGATTGCGGAGGGGGGCAACGACAGCTGCACGCCGCTGTTGGGGTCGTCGGGGTCCGAGCTGCCGTTCACCGTCGCGGTCGTTTCGAACTCGAGCGTTTCACCGCCGGTCTGCACCTCGATGCGCACGTCGAGGTTCTGCGGGGTCCATCCCGAGGCGGTCTCGAAACGCGCACGCACCAACGCTTCACGCCCCGCCACCACGGGGACCGCACGTGGCTGTGCGGATACGGGGGCTCCGTCGTCCCAGAGCTTGGTCTCGAGTACCTGGAACAGCGATACCTCGGTCACCGAGAGTCCCGCACACATCGAAGGTTCGACGTCGTCCCCGGTCGAGCTCTCGCCTCTGGGCTCGCCGGTCGAACTGCCCTCTTCGGCCATCGACTCGCCACTGCTGCCCGAAGAATCGAGCGTGGGCTGCGGGTCGTCCTCGGCGGTGCAGCCGAACGAGGCGAGGCAGAGGACCGAGGCGAGGACCGACGAGCGAGACATCGACCCCTCATCGCCACCGAAACCGACTTGCGTCACCGTGGCTGGCGAAAAAGATTATCGCTACTCGGCGGGGATCGTCGTACAGCCGAAGCGGATCTCGATCGACGCTTCTTGCAGAGCATCGAACCGCGTGCAGGTCTGCGGACACATGACGATCTGGCCGGGGTCGACCGGGTCGTCGTAGTACCAGCCGCCGGCCACGTCGGTGCAGTCCTCGGCCCCTTCGACGTAGCCCACGACCTGCAGGCCCTGGCCGTCGTCGTAGTCCACGTTGACTTCGCCGGGGTCGAACACGAGTCCCGCGGGTGGCGGTGGAATGTCGTACTCGCATGCGAGCGAGGTTCCTCGAATGCGGTCGATCATCGGCTCGAGGAATGCATCCAGCGTGAAGTCGCCTTGGGCGTAGACTCCGGAGGTGCGCTCGGTGAGGCCGAGAAAACCTTCGGGGTCGCCCACGCCATCCTGCTGCACCACGGCGTGAATCACCACACCGGGGTCGGTCGCGGCGGCGAGCTGTTGTAGCAATGCGTCGGCGTCACCTTCGGTGCCGAGGGTCGAGGACATCACCCACACGTGTTTCCACGACGCGGCGCGCAGGTTGGGTGCCCATGACTCTGCGGCGTCCAAGAGGTCGAGGACCTGCGTTCCCGGATCGATCGGGCGCGAAACCAGCAGGAACGATTCGAAGCTCGACGCGCCGCGGCAGTTCCACGCTCCGCACGAGAACCGACTGCCGTCGTCGGGAGGAGCGAGCGTCGTCACCAAGACCACCTGGGCATCGAAGACGCCTTCGGTTTCGATCGCAGGCAGCAGGTTGCCGATGTTGGCCTGCACGAACCCAGGGTCCATACCGGCGTCGGCCAGGACCACGATGTCGGACGGGCGCTCGACAATCGTGGTGGTTTGCCCAATCGAGATGCACTCCATCGCTTCCACATCGCGCGGACCCAGATCGAGCTTGGGACCCGTCGTCGTGGAGCCGGTCGACGTGGAGGTGCTGGGCATGGGCCCGCCTGTCGACTCCGCTGCGCCCTCGTACGCGCCCGCGCTCCCACGCACGACGCACGCGGTGAGCAGCAGGATGGGGAGGAGATGTGCTCTAGCCATCGCAGTCGGCCAGGAGGTCTTGGCCCGATCCAGGATACGCTTTGGCAAAGGCGCTGGCCTTGCGTATCGCCTCGGCGTCGCGGTCTTCGGCGCACAAGGCTGCCACCTCGGTCGCGTCGCGTTCGCGGGCCACCGTGCTGTGCGGGTAGTCTTTGCGGTGCGCTTCGATCAGCGCACGCGCCCGTGCTGGCTTGCCCGCGCGAAGGGCTGCCCGTGCTTGCTGCAAGCGGGCGAGCTCGTCGGCCAACGTGCTGGCCGGTGCCGGCTTTTCGACCGCCCGCTCGGCAGCACGGCGCGGTTTGGCCTTGGCGCGTCTTGGCTTCTGGGGGGCAACGGGAGCCGGCGCCTCGGGTTCGGGCGTCGGTGGTTCGACCTCGGGGGCGGCAGGTTCGGAGGGCAGAGGCAGCACTTCGGGCGCAGCGGGTGCCGCTTCCGGTTCGGCGGGTGCTTCGACCGCTGCAACCGGTTCGGGGGGCGGCGGCTCTGGTCGCGAAAGGACGAACCCCACCAGACCGACGACGCCCGCAACGGCCGAGACGATCGCGACCTTTGCCGTCACGCTCATGCCAGCCGCAGTTGCGGTTGACCCGGCGACGCCCACCTGCGTGCTCACCGACTGCAACGCGCTCTCGACCTGCGCGGGCGTCCGCTCCGTTTGGGCGCGGTAGGCCGAGAGCATGTCCCGAAGCTCGGGCATCTCGGGCAGGTCGGGCAGTTCATCGGAATCGTCGCTCATCGCTCGTTGCTCCTCGCCTGCTGCTGCGCCAGTCGGCGCGCGAGCTTTTCTCGGATCAGTCGAATGCGGGAATGCACAGTGTGTCGGGAGATGCCGAGCGTCTCCGCGATCTCGCTCCCGCTCGAGCCGTCGAGCTCGAACATCGCGAACACCAGACGCTGCTCTTCGGGCAACGTGTCCAAGAAGTCCTGCAGTAGCTGCGCCGCCTGGTTGCGCATCGCGGTCGCCTCGGGACTGGGTTCGGCTTGCGGCGGCGCGACGTGTTGCTCCCGTGCTTTCGCCCGTTGTGCGCCCCGCTTGTGGGTGGAGGCGACGTTGCGGGCGATCGACATCAGCCATCCCGAGGCCGACGCGTCGGGCCGGAGCTGGTCGAACTTGCGGTGCGCCACGATGAACACCTCCTGCGCAACGTCGTCGACGGTGGCGCTCGGCACCCCCAGCACGCTGAGCCAGCGCACCACCTTGGTGTAGTGCGTGCGAAACAGCGCGGCGTAGTCGTCGCTGACGCTCGAGGGGCTCGCATCAGGCTCGGTCACGGGCCTCCGCAGGCTGGGGCTTGCTGACAGCACCACCCGCCCATGGCCGCCGAGAGCCGGTTGCGTCAGAAAAAATCATCGCGCGATCCGCAGCGACAACCCCGCCAACGCGCGAACCCCGATTGGCGCGATCTCGACCACTTCGCCGAGCCCGTCGACTCGCACCCGGGGTCGGATCGCGTTGAACTGCGCGTCGACGCCCGCGAACACACCGACTTGGGCACGGCTCATCCAGGCCAGCTCCAACCCGGTGGTCGCGGTGAGCCACGGCAAGGTGGTGGTGCTTGCGGCGTCGAGTCCGACACCCGTTGCCCACGCCACGCCGCCCTCGAGCCCGCCACAGGTCGACGGCTCCCAGGCGCCCAGCTGTGGCTTGAGGCAGGCCCGGGCCCCGACGCCCGCTTGCTGCACGCGAGCGCCCGCGGCCGTGGGCTCGTCGAAGGGTCGGAACGCGCGCGGTGCCCAGTAGAGCAGCGAGACGTCGGCACGCATCCATGGACGCACCAGCCCGGCGCCCAGGCTCGCGCCCCCACGCACTCGCGGCAGCGCGCCAAACCCTGCGGTCCCCGTCAACCGAAGCTCGACCCCGGTTCGGGGCTCCTTGTCGGGCGGCGGTGGAGCGGCTTCGGGCTCCTCAGGCGGGGGAGGCTGGGGCGGATTGGCCCACGCTTCGGGCAATCCTTCGGGTGTGGGCTCGGGCTCGGGACGAACCTGCTGCACACGAAGCGGATCCAGAGCGACCGCGATGATGAGTCCCGCCGCGTCGGCCAACTCGGCACATGTGGCCGCGGTGAGGCGTCGCTCGACCGCACCCTCGGGAAGCCGCACCTGCACATCGAGCTGCCATCCGGTCGGGTTCTCCTGAACGGTCGCCTCGATGGTCACCGCATCCAGCGTGTCCGCGAACTCCTCCCGCGCGAGGTTGGCCTCGATCGCCTGCTGCACCGTCTCGACCGAGGGGCACGACGCGGGCGCGGACCACTGCACCTGCAGAGGTTCCGCCGCCAGCGTCAGCACCAACATCGGGCCCAGCACGCCCGAAGCGTAACAGCTCGATCTTTTTCTGACGCAACCCCGACGCGGTGGCCATGACCCCTCGATGACTCGCCGCGCGCTTCGGTTCCTCGCCCCTTCGCTCGTCCTGTGTGCATGCGCGGAAGCCCGCGAAATGCCGGACCCGATGCCGTCGATGACCACGGTGGCGGCGGGCACCGAAGGCATGGACCCCATCGACGATGACGACTGGGGCAGCAGTTCGGGCGCCCTCGACAAGCTGGACGTGGGCGAGCCCATGGACGACCCCGTGCCCGAGTGCGCCTCGATCTCCCAGAGCACCACGATCGAGGAGCGGCCCTCCGACATCATCGTGATCGCCGACGACGATGTGGACCGGGTGTTCGTGCGAGACAACATCACCAACCTGTTGCCCGGCATGGAGACCGAAGGGGTGTTCGACGCCACGGTTACGTTGATCGTCGGCGGGGATGCGCCTCCGGCCGTCGAGGGCGACCGCTTCTCTTGTGGTGCGTGGGCGTGCCGTGGCGCGTCGCAGTTCGGGGCCTACACGGTGTTGGACCGTCCGGTGCCCCCAGACGCGGTGCTCACCGAGCTGCTCGCCTTGCAAGACGATTGGTCCACAGCACTGCGAGACGACTCGTGGAAACACGTGTGGGTGATGGCGAGCACCACCGCAGACGCATCCACCACCGCGGATGCGTTCTTGGAGGCGCTCGACGACAACTTCATCGTGCACGCGGTCGTGATGGGGGAGGGCAGCGGCGACCCCGACGGCTACGCGGGCCTGGCCACGATGACGGGCGGCGCGTACTCGCAAGGCGACTACAACTTGTCCGAGTTTCAGGATCCGATGATCGAACGCATTCAGGGCACCGCGCTCGCGTGCGAGTACACCATCCCCGAGCCGCCCGATGGCATGTTGTTCGCGCGCGACAAGGTCAACGTGCTCTACGACGAAGGCGACGGTGCACTGCCGATCGGCTACGTCGAGTCGGCTACCGACTGCCTCACCGTCGGTTACGGCTGGCACTACGACGATCCGAACGCGCCCACCACCATCGTGATGTGCCCCGAATCGTGCGAGCGCTTCGAGGCGCTCACCAACGCCACGATCGACATCGAGTTCGGCTGCGACACGATCCCTGCAGGATGACCGTCACTCGCCGCGCAGCTCGGACCACGTCGGGGGTCCGCTGCGCAGACTCAGCACCGTGCCGTCGTGCGTGCCGATGACGACCTCGGACTCGCCGTCGCCCTCGAGGTCCGCGATGAGGGGGCGCCCCTCGATGCGGGAGTCCACCGAGAACCGCCACAGGGCGTCTCCGTCGGATGCGTCCACCACGACGAGAGAGCCGGTGCGCCACACCGTGGCGAGCACGGTGGGGCCGTCGGTGCGGAGTTTGCCCACGCCCAGCGGGCCCGAGGCACTCGCGTGCGTGACCGTTCGCTCCCAGGCGAGCGCGCCTCGTTCAAAACGGCGAAGTTTGCCGTGGTTGTCCGCGACGAACAGCGCGTCGTCGACTACGGTCGCGGGGGCGGTTCGGGAGCCCCAGCCGGGATGCCGCTCCACGATCTCACCCGTCGCCGCGTCGAGGAAGATCAGCGCGTCGTCGTCGGCCGAGCGCGCCATCGTGGTGACCGCGATGCGCGTGCCCGCGTCGGTCTCGAAGGGCACGCCCGCAAAGTTGATGCGGGCCCCCGTGGAGGTTTGCCACCGCGGAGCCCAGTCGTTCGCGGGATCCAACGCGGCCACACCGCCTTGCAGCCCGAACACCAGCACCAGCGAGCTGCCGTCGATGTCGAGCGGCAACGGCCGGGCCCACACATGTTCGGGAATGGGAACCTCGCGCTCGACCTCCGAGAGGTCGCTCGAGAGCACGGCCAATACGGAGTCCTTCCCGCCGAACGTGGCTGCCAACACCTCGGGCATGCCGTCGGCGTCTACATCGATCACCGTCGGGGTGGCGTACACCAGTTTGCCAAACCGTTGCTGGCCAACATGTGCGCCATCGGTGGTGCGGTAACCGTCGATGCCGCCCCGCGACGCGAAGTAGAGCACATCGTCGTGCAGGGCGGCCTCGCGGTGGAGGTCCGACCCGACCTCGAGCGGGAAGAGCTGCGCATGGCCGGATCGCCCATCGATGCGTGCGAGGTGGCGTTTGCCCTCTCGCTCGACGGTGGCAAGCACGGTGGGGTCGTCCGAGGTCTTCGACAGCAGGACCGGGGCGCGCACGCTGTGCTGCGAGCGAACGGTCCACTTGCGTTTGGGGCCCTCCAGCAGCAACAGCCCGCGGCGGTTTTCGAACAGCAGGTCGACCACGCCATCTCCGTTGGCGTCGCGCACGTCGATGAGTCGCGTGGCGGGTTTGGAAAGCTCGAGCTCGGCGAGGGGACGCAACGCCTCGTCGAGGAACCGCATCGTGCCGTTGGAGGCGACCCATAGCAGCTCGTCAGCACCATCGCCGTTGAAGTCGCCGCTTGCCCGCAGACGAGCGTCGGACTTGGGGCGGCGCCCGATCTCCGCTGCGGTGTTCAGGTCGCGAAGCACGACGGACTCGCCTTCGACGGTGCTGATGAGGTGGCGGCCTCCGAGCGCGTGAAGCTGGGGGCGGGTGCCCGTGAAGCTCTGCAGCACATTGCCCGATGTCGCCTCGTAGGTCGCGACGCCGTCGCCCGTCTTCAGCACGAACATCGATGCTGGCGCGGATTCGATGACCGAGACGTCGCCCTTCGGACGCCCGATGCTCCAATGCGGCTCTCCGCTCTGGCCGTCGAGCAGCTGGACGGATTCTTCGGCCAGCACCAACACTTCGGCGTCTCCATCGCCATCGACGTCGGAGGCGGCGAACGTATGTGTCTGCGGCGTCCTCCATCGCTCGCGACCTTCGGTGTTCAACACCACCGACTCCGTCTTGGTGTCGAGCAGCAATGCGCCCCCGCCCAGCGCCCTCACCCGCCGCACGCCGGGCATCGACACCGTCCATCGCTGTGCCCCCGTTGCGGCGTCCAGGGCGAGCACGCGGTCGCCGTCGAGCACCACGAGCAGTGGGCCGATCAGGACCAGCGTGCCCTTGACGTCCGCAAAACCCGGGAACGTTCGTGACCATCGCGGTTCGCCGAAGGTGCGCAGGTCGTGCACCGCGAGCGTGCGCATGTCCTCGGTGGCGGCGACGCTGATGAACTCGGGCATCGCGTCCCCGTCGACATCGGCCACCCGTTGCTCGGGCACGAAGCTGTGGGCAAAGCGGACGCTGCCCACCGAATCGTCGTTCCAAGGATCCACCACCGTGGCCACGCCCGCGCGCGCGACCAACAGTTCGGCACGCCCGTCCCCGGTTGCATCCGGCAGCCAGGTCACGTCTTGGTTCGGTGGCGCCGACGCGTACTCCCAGACCCCAATCGCGGGCAACGATACGACCGCCTTGTGTTGTCCGCCGTGTGCCACGGTCCACTGCATCGAGTGCGTGAAATGGCCGTCGAGCCGTGTGTGAACCTCGTGGATCCCGGTTGGCAGTGCCAAGGCTCGAACTCGAGAACCGTGGTCGATGCCGTCGACGAAGATGCGGGCCGCGTCCGGGTGGGCGGTGATGTCGAGGACTCCGGTTTGGCGGGGCAACTCGATTGCGAGCTGGACGTCACCGCCGGACTCGACCTCGACCGCGCGTGTTACAGGGTCGTGGTCGCGCGCTTGGACCTCGATGAGGTGTTGTCCCGACGACAGTGAGAGCGTTCCGTCGCGAAAGCGGGTCGTCGCGCCGTCGACCTGCACGCGCACGTCCTCGAGCGGGTCCTGAGCGCTGCTGCGCAGCTCCACAGAGACCGTGGCCGGGCGCGTCGCTTGGTAGCCCATCCATGCCCCACCCGCGAGCACCATCGGGGCCAGGATCCAGGTCGACGCTCCGGCGGCACGACGAGCCGGGCTTTTTTCCAGCCGTTGGAGGAGCGCCTCCATTGCGCCGAAGCGAGCGTCGGGGTCGGCCCGTAGCCCTCGCTCCACCACGGCGCGGACCCATCGCGGCACCGAGCGTTCCGCGGGCCACGCTGCGATCGCCTGTTCGGACTTCTGTGCCCACAATGCGGCGTGGGGGCCTGGCTCGAACGGGTATGACCCGGTCAGCCCGAAGTAGAGCGCCACACAAAACGCGAACTGGTCGGCGGCTGGACCTACGCGCCCGCCTTCGTGTTGCTCGGGCGCCATGAACATCGGCGTGCCGAGCAAGGTGCCCGTGCGGGTGAGGTCGATTTCGGCGCTGCCGTCCGACCACGCCGACTCCGCGGGGCCGCTGGATGAAGTGGGGACCGAGCCCAGGCCTTGCGCGAGCCCGAAGTCGGCGACTTTGACCGCCCCTTCGGTGCTCATCAGCACGTTGCTGGGCTTGAAGTCGCGGTGCACCACGTCGGCGCGATGCGCTGCCGCCAGCCCACGGCCGGCGCGTACGAACACCCGCACGACCTCCTGCCACGACCTTCGTTTCGCTGCGAGCCAGGTGGAGAGGTCGGTGCCCGCGACGTACTCCATGACGATGTAGAACACCTCGTCGTCACCCGCCCCCAGTCCGAGGACCCCGGCCATTGGAGCGCTGCCCACGTCGAACACGGTGGCGATGCTCGGGTCCAGCAGTGACGCCAGTACCCGCGCCTCGCGAAAGAACCGTTCGCGTGCGTCGTCGGACGCGTGGGCACGTGGGCGCAAGACCTTGAGCGCCACTTTGCGTTCGAGGTCGGGGTCGTGGGCCAGGAACACCACGCCATAGGCCCCCTGCCCGAGCGTGCGTTCGAGGCGGTAGCGACCCAGCAACAGGCCTGCGACCGAGCGCGCAGGTCCGGCGGGCGCGGGGTCTTCGCTCGCGTCGGTCCCTTCGGGCAGCAGCGTGGCATCGCCACCCAGCGTCGGCGTTTGTGAAGCGCTCACGCGATGTGCAGCTTACCGCGGCTCCACGAACACGGGCTGCACCCAGGCCCGTTTGCCCCGTCCGTCGGTGACTTCCGCACGCACGTATTGCTCGGTGCCGTTTCGAACGTCGAAGCGGGCTTGCAGACCGAGTGCCTCGTGCTGCACGACGCGGCCATCGGCCACGAAACGAAAGTCGACCGGGCCGGGTGTGCCTTCGGCGACGCGTACAGCCAGCACGCCGTCGTCGAACGACACGTCGTCGAGCAAGACTCCGGTGCTGGCATAGAAGTCGCCGCGGGCGAGTGCATCGCGAATGGCCGCGGGGGTGGGATCCGCCCGGGCCACCACGAACCCTCGATCGCCCGTGAACACCGACTCACCGCGGGCTCGGGTGGCCTCCGCGTCGTAGTAGTGGTGCGCGTCATCGGTGGCCGTTCCATACAAGCGGCCGCCGCGAGTCAACACCGCATCCCACAGGGCAGTGGTGGAGGGGTGCGACGCGTCGCCCTCGTTGTTCGAGTCCCACGCTTCATTGGCCACTTCGAACAGGGCGAGGCCGCGCCGACTGAGCGCGAGCAGGTCGTCGGCATCGGCCGCGTAGTGAAAGTTCGGGTGATTGAGCTGCGCAATGCCGCCCAGGGCTTCGCTCACCTCGATGCCGTGCTCGAATCGGTCGCGTCGGCGAAGCGAGGTCGGCTCGGGCAATCGCGCGGCGGCGGGGGCTCGGTCGGGATCGACGACCAGCGCGTTGACGTGCAGAAGGCACTGATGTCCCGGCTGCGGTGCGGGCTCACACGTCGAGAGGTTTTGCGTGAGCTCGACGCCCGCGAGCACCAACATACCGTCGTGGTCGGCGTGTTCGGTCACTCGGTTGTGGTCGGTGAACACGATGAAGTCGTAGTCGTGCTCGGCGTACCAGCGCACCACATCGTCGGGTGGCGTTTCGCTATCACCCGATGCGTTGGAGTGCAGGTGAAGTTGCCCCTTCAGCCATCCCGGTGGCAGTCGAGGTTGTGTCGTGGCCGCGGCTGGGCTGGGGCGCGTCTCCACGGGCGGCGTGCCTCCGCAGCCGCAGTGCAGAATCACCGCCAGAGTCAGTCGTCGCACGTCGAGTTCGACGATACTCGATCGGCGGCGTCGTTTCGAAGTGCCGCGCTGCTGAACAACGCGTCGAACACGGCGACTCCGAGCATCGCGGGCCACACGGTCCAGCCTTGTGACCACAACACCACGCACGCGATCTGAAGTACCGCGAGGGTGGCCCCGGTGCGGCTTCGGCCTGCGTAGTAGTGCCCCGTACCCAGCGGAAGCAGCAACGCGAGCAGGGCTGCCTTTTTCGGGTCCTTGCCGGGCTGCGTGGCGGGGCTTCGGGTGTTGAACGCTTGCAATGAGCGATCCGCGGGGTCTGGCGCGACGGCTTCGGGCGGAAGGTGTTCGGCGTAGTCGAGTTCCTCGACCAGCTCACGGGCCTCATCGAGATCGTCGAAGCGAACCATCACTCGAAGCTCGACTACCGACCCGAGCTTCGACCCTTCCATGGCGATCGGGTTTTCCCCGTGCACGAAGACATCGATGCCCTCGGCCGCCAGCAGGCCCCGCACGGTCATCGCCTCGGCCTGGTCGGAGTAGGTGGCGAGCAGCACCAGCGAATCGGGGTCGGGGCGTTCGGACATTCGCGAGAGTGGTCGACAGTCTCACACCATTCGGCGAGAATCCCCGCGTGTCGGTCTCTCGGACGGCGGGGCATGGGACCGATGCCACCGAGGTCCCCGACGGGGTCGCCCGTCAGTGGCGTGGGGCCGAGCCCGGCGAGCGCATCGGCAGGTACGTCGTGGAGGGCCCCATCGGCGCGGGCGGCATGGGAGCCGTCGTGGCGGCGCGCGACCCCGAGCTTGGGCGGTCCGTCGCGATCAAAGTGCTGCATCGTGTCGACGACAAGGCGGAGATTTGGCTTCGGCGTGAGGCGCAAGCGCTGGCCCGGTTGAACCATCCCAACGTCATCGTCGTGCACGACGTCGGCATGGTCGAAGGCCGCCCCTTCATCGCGATGGAGCGCATCGACGGCGTCACGATGCGGGCCTGGCTCGGGGCTCGCAAACGGTCGACACGGGAGATCCTCACCGTGTTCTCCGCGGCGGCGCGTGGGTTGGCGGCGGCCCACGAGGTTGGCATGGTGCACTGCGACTTCAAGCCGACCAACGTGATGATCTGCAACGGGGCGGGGGAGTCGGTGCCGCTGGCCGATGCGGTGCGCATCATGGACTTCGGTCTGGCGCGAGAGTCGGCGGCGACCGAGGCCGATCCCCTCGACGACACGCCCGTCTTCGACTCCGAGTCGTTGCTGTCCCAAGACTTCACAGGCTTCGACAAGTTGCGAGGGACGCCCAAGTACATGGCGCCCGAGCAGTTCGCGTTGGAGGAAGTCGGACCCGCGGTCGACCAATACGCGTTTTGCATCTCGCTGTACGAAGCACTGTGGGGACGCTCGCCGTTCGAGGGCGAGACCGCGGCAGCCCGCGCGGCAGCGAAGATGCGCGGCGCCAAGCCTTCACCGCCCCCATCGACGAGCGGCCAACGAGGCTTGGTCCGCGCCGTGCTGCGGGGGCTCGAGCCTCGACCCGAAGACCGGTGGCCGAGCATGGACGCGTTGCGTGTCGCGTTGCAGCCGCGGCACCGAGCGTTGCGGTGGGGGGCGGCCGTGGCGGGGGTGCTCGGCGTGACGGGGCTCGCCGGGCTCGTCGCCGGGCAGGAAGAACGCTGCGCCCATGCGGACGCGCGCGCTGACGAGGTGTGGAACGCGTCCGAGCGAGCCGCGATCGAAGCGGCCTTCGCCGAGACCGGGCACGAGTTTGCGGAGGGCGTCTGGTCGCGCAGTGAGGCGGTGCTCGACGTGTGGGTGCGTCGTTGGAGGGCCGGTGCAATCGACAACTGCCGCGCGATGCGAACCGAGGCCCAGAGCGAACGCGACTTCGACGGGCGGGCGTTCTGCTTGTCCCGCCAGTTGGAGAGTCTCTCCGCGGTGACCGAAGCGCTGCGCACCGTCGATGCGCCGGGGGTGAGTCGAGCACTCGACACGGTGGAGGTGCTGCCCGACCCCGACGCGTGTGTCGCGGGCACCGAAGCGGTGTTTCACCCGGCTGACCCCGCACGCGCGGCCGAGGTCGAGGCCGCCTTCGCCGAACTCGATCGTTGCGCCGTGCTCGGTGCAGCGGGGGATGCGAAGGTGTTTCTGCGCTGCGCCGAAGGGGCACTCGCGTCCGCCCGTGAAGTGGGCGACGCCAATGCTGTGCTCGAGGCCCGCCGCACCTACGCCAACGCGCTCTCCGCCGTGGGCCAGGACGACGACGCGCGGGCAGAGTTCGAGGAGGTGTACTTCGATGCCAACGCGGCCGGACGTTCGAAGTTCGCCGCCCGGACCGCACTGAAGCTGGCGCACCTTCACGTGCGTCGGCGCGGTGGAGTGGAAGATGCATGGCCCTGGTTGCGCCATGCGGAGGGCATGCGGGAGACCGACGCGGACAAGGCTCGGTATGCTCGCACCGAAGCCTTCGCCGCTCACATGGCCGGTGATCGCGAGCGGGCCATCGAACGGGCCAAAGCGGCGGTCGAGTTCGCCGAGCGCAGCGAGGAAGCACGCATCTTGGGCACCACGCTCAACATGCTGGGCAAGGTGCTCAACGAGAGCGAGCGCCCAAAGGAAGCGCAAGCGGTCTACGAGCGGGCGCTCGAAGTGCAGATCGAAGCGCGCGGCGAAGCACACCCCAGTGTCGCCACCTCGCTCAACAACCTGGCCACGATTCTCGCGGCGAGCGGCGATCTCGAGGGCAGCCTTCGCATGTTCGAGCGTGCGCTGAAGATCCGCCGCACGTTCTTGCCAGCCAAACATCGCCACATCGCCACCGCCACCGCCAACGTGGCCGAGACACTCGTGCGGCTGGGTCGCTACGAAGACGCGCTGACCTACCACCGCGAGTCCGCCGACGTGTTCGCTGCGGTCGAGGGGGAAGACAGCTGGTACCACGCGACGCTGCGTGCCGACGTCGCGCTCGACCTGCGCAAGCTCGGTCGCCTGGAGGAGGCTCGTGTCGCCATCGACATCGCGCTGCAAGCGGTCCGACGCCATCCGCTCGAGCACCGCTACCGCTTCATCGTCGAAACCGAAGCGGCGTTGCTCGCCGAGGCCGAAGGCCAGCCCGAAGCCGCGCTCGAGTTCTTCGAGTCCGCCTTGCGAGCAAAGCTCCGCCAATCCGACCGCAAGACCGCCGAGGCGCATCTGCAGCGGCTACGCACCGCAGGGAAACACTGAGAATCGGCCTCGCCGAAGCGAGACGTGTTTGTTATGTTAGCCCTGCTGTGGCTTTGAGAAAAGGAATTTTCGTTTTGACCCTCGTCTTGGCCGGGTGCCCCGCTTCCAGCGATGGCACTGGCACCGATGGAACGAGCGGCACCTCGGCGGACGCCACAGGCACCGGCACGACCTCCAACTCGACGACCGGTGAGGCCGAGAGCTCCACGACCGACCCCACCACGGGCGGCTCGACCACCTCGGGCGACAGCTCCAGCACGGGCATCGACTGCAGCGTCGTGGAGCCGGTCGACAACCCCGAGATGTACAACTGCTCGCTGGTCGACCAGGACTGTCCGGCCTGCCACAAGTGCACCCACGCCTGGGACGGCGACAACGAAACGTACCCCGTGGGGTCGGGCACGATCTGCGTTCCCGTACACGAGGACCCGGTCGGCGTGTTCGAGCCGTGCTCCTATGACGGGCTCGGCCTCGACAACTGCGGCGCCGATGCATTCTGTTGGAGTCCCGACGAAGCCACGACCGACGGCTACTGCGTCGCGTTCTGCGGTGCCGACTACTCGTGTGCTGAAGGATCGAGCTGTGCCGCGGGCGCCAAAGGAGACCTGGGTTGTTTGCCGACGTGCGACCCCTTCGCCCCCGACTGCCCCGACGAAGGAGAGGACTGCTTGTTCCTCTACGACGAGACGCAATGCGTCTGGCTGGATCCCGACTTCGAACTCCCCGGCGACGGAGAGGAGTGCTCGTCGTGGTGCGCGGAAGGCTTCGCCTGCGTATCCGCCGAAGCCTACGGTCCTGGCTGCGAGTTCCAGGGCTGCTGCACCCCACTGTGCGATGCGGACAACCCCTGCGCCAGCGCCGAGCAGGAATGCCTCGGCGAGTGCGGCGAGCCGCCCGAAGGCATCTCCGTCTGCACGGTGCCCACCGAGCCCAACCCCGCACAGTGCCCACCCGAAGACGCCGAACCCAACTACCCGTGGTGCTCCGAGCAAGTCGACGAATGCGACCAGTCGTTCGGCGGCGGCAACGACTGCGTGACCCTGTGCTTCTGCGACGTCCCCTGCAACGCACCCGGCGACTGCCCCGTGCCCGCCACGGGAACTCCGACGGTGGAATGCACCGACGCGGCGGGAGGGGGCGACGACATCTGCATGCTGTCGTGCGCGAACGGGGAGACTTGTCCCAACGGGATGTATTGCGACGACGAGCTGTACCCGGGGTACTGCATGTGGTTCGTGGAAGAGACGCCCGGGTGCACGCAGGAGTAGCGGGGGTCTTTGATGAGTCGGCCCGGTTCGAGCAGGGCTGAAGACCCCGCTTCGGCCTCACGCTCCGTGACCGCAGCGATGCTTCAATGGGGTCGGCCCCGTGAAGGGCCGAAGACCGGTCCTCTGCGTCGACGACGAAGCGCGGGTGCTTGCCTTCAATGGGGTCGGCCTCGTGAAGGGCCGAAGACACCTCACGCCCGGGCAGTCGGTCCGGGTGACGATGCTTCAATGGGGTCGGCCCCGTGAAGGACCGAAGACCGCCCCCGCTGTACGTGATGACCTCGTCGTGCGGGCTTCAATGGGGTCGGCCCCGTGAAGGGCCGAAGACGACGCCCGGCTCAGCAGTGAACTCGGGGCGGACCTTGCTTCAATGGGGTCGGCTCCGTGAAGGGCCGAAGACGATCGTGTGCGCCGTGGCATTGTTCACGATGATCAAGCTTCAAATGGGGTTGGCCCCGTGAAGGGCCGAAGACAAGCGCCGATGACGTTGCGGAGGGCGAAAGGTTCTGCTCGCTTCAATGGGGTCGGCCCCGTGAAGGGCCGAAGACTGGGTGTCGCCTGTGCGGGCGCTACTGACCTGCTCGAGCTTGAATGGGGTCGGCCCCGTGAAGGGCCGAAGACGCTACAACGGCACGACACGCCAGGGCATCCGCTGGAAGCTTGAATGGGGTCGGCCCCGTGAAGGGCCGAAGACGGGGCGGGGGTCGTCGTGAGAATGACTCAGGAGGGGTTGCTTCAATGGGGTCGGGCCCGTGAGGGGCCGAAGACCCCCATCGGCGTTGGGCTACGGCATCGACACCGACACGCTTGAATGGGGTCGGCCCCGCAAAGGGCCGAAGACTCGAACGTGGCGTCGTGGGCGACCTCGCAGAGCGCGCTTCAATACGGTCGGCCCTGCGAAGGGCCGAAGATGGGGAGATGCCCGATATTGTCGGCGTGCTGCGGGAGACTTGAATGGGGTCGGCCCCGTGAAGGGCCGAAGACGCTCGCCCTTGCCGTTGCGGATGTCGACGGCGGCCTCGCTTGAATGGGGTCGGCCCCGTGAAGGGCCGAAGACGACGCTGGCGACGATCGGCATCTACAAGTTCGGCAAGCTTCAATGGGGCCGGCCCCGTGAAGGGCCGAAGACGAATCCGTATGCCGCCGCAATCGCGAATGCCGGGTCGCTTGAATGGGGTCGGCCCCGTGAAGGGCCGAAGACGTCGAACTACTTCGAGAACGCCCTGCTGCTTCTCATCTTGCTTCAATGGGGTCGGCCCCGTGAAGGGCCGAAGACTCGGAGCCTGCGTGTCGATACCGTGAGCCTCGGTCTCGCTTGAATGGGGTCGGCCCCGTGAAGGGCCGAAGACGGCGCGGCCGCCGTGTGTCGTGTCGTCGTAGACCTCGGCGCTTCAATGGGGTTGGCCCCGTGAAGGGCCGAAGACCGAGGTCGAGCGAGTCGTCGAGCACCAGCGTGCGGAAGCTTGAATGGGGTCGGCCCCGTGAAGGGCCGAAGACAGGCGCGTCGCGAGTTCCGAGGAAAGCCATTCGCCGTGCTTGAATGGGGTCGGCCCCGTGAAGGGCCGAAGACAAGTCGTGCTATCGCGCACCTATCCTACGCTATGCGCTTCAATGGGGTCGGCCCCGTGAAGGGCCGAAGACCGATAGATGCAAATCTCGGTGTCGCTCGTGTTCCGCCCGCTTGAATGGGGTCGGCCCCGTGAAGGGCCGAAGACTCGAGCGACTCCCCCTCCTCGGTGCAGAAGTCTTCGCTTCAATGGGGTCGGCCCCGTGAAGGGCCGAAGACGAGGTCTGGCCGGCGCTGTACGAGGACGTGCAGGGGGTTCAATGGGGTCGGCCCCGTGAAGGGCCGAAGACATCAGAAAGAAGGGGCACTCCCAGCCCCTGTTCGAGACGCTTCAATGCGGTCGGCCCGGTGAAGGGCCGAAGACCTACCGGGGCAAGAGCGTCGCGATGGAGCCCGCCGGCTTCAATGGGGTCGGCCCGGTGAAGGGCCGAAGACTTGGGTGCCGTGAGGCGAAACCGGATGTCGTCGTCGACTGGCTTCAATGGGGTCGGCCCCGTGAAGGGCCGAAGACTCCGGTGTGTTCGTCACCTTCCCCAACCAAGGGGTGATGCTTCAATGGGGTCGGCCCCGTGAAGGGCCGAAGACACGAAGTCCCAGAGGGTCGCTTCGCCGTCGTAGTCGCGGCTTCAATGCGGTCGGCCCCGTGAAGGGCCGAAGACTCCCTTCGGTTGGGCGTCGTTCCGGCTCTTCAACTGGCTTCAATGGGGTCGGCCCCGTGAAGGGCCGAAGACCTTCTGCTCGTCTTCGATGTTGCCGACCAGCTTGGAGCTTCAATGCGGTCGGCCCCGTGAAGGGCCGAAGACGTTACTGGACGATCTACTACACGGCTCAGCAGACGGCTTCAATGCGGTCGGCCCCGTGAAGGGCCGAAGACGTCGGCCGTCGGCGTCGAAAAAGTGCCGGTTGTTCACGCTTCAATGCGGTCGGCCCCGTGAAGGGCCGAAGACGTAGCCATGCCCGAGAGAACGAAAGCCACCAAGCAGCTTCAATGCGGTCGGCCCCGTGAAGGGCCGAAGACGACGACGAGGCGCTCGTGTTCCCGCTGGCCGCGAACCGGCTTCAATGCGGTCGGCCCCGTGAAGGGCCGAAGACAACCGGGTGTGCATCGCGGGAGGCCCCCGCACCGGGCTTCAATGCGGTCGGCCCCGTGAAGGGCCGAAGACGGCTTTTAGTTCGGGGGGAGAACCTCCATTGCCCTGCTTCAATGCGGTCGGCCCCGTGAAGGGCCGAAGACGTGGAGATCCGCGAGTTCCCCAGCAGCGGCTGCAGGCTTCAATGCGGTCGGCCCCGTGAAGGGCCGAAGACGGGCCACGGTTCGACGTGGGCACGTTTTCCGTGTCGCTGAGGCTTCAATGCGGTCGGCCCCGTGAAGGGCCGAAGACACGATGGCGTCTTGAAGGCCGACGTTCAGCTTCCGGCTTCAATGCGGTCGGCCCCGTGAAGGGCCGAAGACCCATCGCGGCCGTCACCCTGTCGACGCCGTCCTCGGTGCTTCAATGCGGTCGGCCCCGTGAAGGGCCGAAGACCTCGATCAAGTTCGGGATCAACCCCCAGGTGGACAAGCTTCAATGCGGTCGGCCCCGTGAAGGGCCGAAGACCTCGATGGCACGCGATGCGATGAACGGCGGCATCAAGCTTCAATGGGGTCGGCCCCGTGAAGGGCCGAAGACTCGGCGCTGAGACCCATCTTCTTCTTCGCCCACTCCTCGCTTCGATGGGGTCGGCCCCGTGAAGGGCCGAAGACCTACACGGTCGGCTGCACCACGGTCACCTGCCCCGCGCTTCAATGGGGTCGGCCCCGTGGAGGGCCGAAGACCGCAGGGGTGGTCGAGTAATCACCCAAAGAACAACGGCTTGAATGGGGTCGGCCCCGTGAAGGGCCGAAGACCGGGCCGTTTGCCTCGCCCATGAGCGGACCGGCCTCGCTTCAATGGGGTCGGCCCCGTGAAGGGCCGAAGACGGGACGTACGAGTACGCCCTGCCGAACGACTTCGCGCTTGAATGGGGTCGGCCCCGTGAAGGGCCGAAGCCGTACATGGCGGCCAGCTCGGCGCACGCGTCGTAGTCGCTTCAATGGGGTCGGACCGGTGAAGGGCCGAAGACAGCGAGGAAGCTGCGCCACGCCACGCACGAGTCCTCGCTTCAATGGGGTCGGCCCGGTGAAGGGCCGAAGACAACCGCGATCTCCGCAATCCTCGAGCGAATCAGCAGGCTTGAATGGGGTCGGCCCCGTGAAGGGCCGATGACGACCGCTGATGTAGCCACCCTCGGCGTGGGTCAGCAGGCTTCAATGGGGTCGGCCCTGTGAAGGGCCGAAGACACCCAGCGGTGCGCCAGCCTTGACTACGGGGACCGAGCTTCAATGGGGTCGGCCCCGTGAAGGGCCGAAGACCAGAACCCGCGCAGGTCCTTGTCCCACCGCAGGGGTCGGCCCCGTGAAGGGCCGAAGACCAGGAGATCTACAGCGCCGTGGGCTACCAGGGCAAGCTTCAATGGGGTCGGCCCCGGGAAGGGCCGAAGACAGTCGACGGACTGTGCGGCGAGGCCCTCGATGGACCGTTTCAATGGGGTCGGCCCCGTGAAGGGCCGAAGACGAGGACCTCCATGTGAACCCCCTCGAGGCCAAGCAGCTTGAATGGGGTCGGCCCCGTGAAGGGCCGAAGACCCGCAGATCTGAACGCAGAACAGATGACGGCCTGCAAGCTTGAATGGGGTCGGCCCCGTGAAGGGCCGAAGACATCCGGGCTGACGGTGCCCGCATCTACGGCGGCCAGCTTGAATGGGGTCGGCCCGGTGAAGGGCCGAAGACCCGGACGCGCACGCCGACGGTCTGGGGATGCAGCTGCTTGAATGGGGTCGGCCCCGCGAAGGGCCGAAGACGATTTCGCGGTCGCTGCTTTGCTCCTCGAAGAACCGCTTCAACGGGGTCGGCCCCGTGAAGGGCCGAAGACCTTCCCGCAATCGCGGACGTAGGCGGTTAGGGCGTCTTGCTTGAATGGGGTCGGTCCCGTGAAGGGCCGAAGACTTGGTACCGCGGCAGAGGCAGGACGATGAGCACACTCGCTTCAATGGGGTCGGCCCCGTGAAGGGCCGAAGACCACCACCAGAGACGGCGACAGACGCACCAGTGCGGTTGCTTCAATGGGGTCGGCCCCGTGAAGGGCCGAAGACTCGCATCCGCGACGCGGGCTTCGTCCCGACACCCCGGCTTCAATGGGGTCGGCCCCGTGAAGGGCCGAAGACCGCTGGTCGACGAGTGGCACGTGCTCGTTTGGAACGAGCTTGAATGGGGTCGGCCCCGTGAAGGGCCGAAGACTCAGCAGCCAAAGCCGAGGGTCTCCCTGCTGCTGCTCGCTTGAATGGGGTCGGCCCCGTGAAGGGCCGAAGACGTTCCACGTGCACTGGATTGAGTACGACCCCACCGAGCTTGAATGGGGTCGGCCCCGTGAAGGGCCGAAGACCTCCGCTCGCTCAGTGAACCCGGACAGCGACGCCCAGCTTGAATGGGGTCGGCCCCGTGAAGGGCCGAAGACCGCACCCATGACGGCTTCGCGCGTCTCGACCGGAAGCTTGAATGGGGTCGGCCCCGTGAAGGGCCGAAGACATCTCCACCTCGCTGGCGTAAAGGCCACAGCGATCGAAGCTTGAATGGGGTCGGCCCCATACCCGAAATCGCCTGCCTCCACACGCGGGGCGGCCGAGTCCATCGTTCTCATATTCACCTCTGGAGTTGTCAGGAATCGAAACGCGGTCTGGTGACCCGTCTCGTTCCAGAATACGGCGGATCACACGCAAGCCCAGCGGAAATCGACGTCCAGCAACGGCGTGCGCTTCGAGCTGATCGGCCGATCGCCGCTTCGGCGTCTCGGCGATCCTCATTTAGCTCCACGCACCGTGCCAGGTTAGGCGCGAGCCTTGATCCTGTGGAGATCATCCTTTCCGCCGCGATCCCTTCACGCTCGACCGCATGGATGCTCCCGTCCTTCCATCGTCGCCGCGCGAACATGCCGAGCTTATTCCCGCGCGCATGTGTAGCGAGTTCGTCTACTGCCCTCGGCTTTTTCACCTCGAGCATGTTCGAGGACTCTTCGTCGAGTCTGCGGACACCATCGAAGGTGAAGCCAAACACGAGCGGGCGGCAAAACGCAGCTCCAAGAAAGCCACGCCCGCCCTGGCCGACGCGTCCCCGGATGGGGACGCTCTCCATGGAGCGCACCCAACACGCTGTCCTTCATTGCGCCCAAGCTCGGCGTCGTCGGAAAGCTCGATGCCATCGAGGTCGACAACGACGAGGAGGTTGTTGTCGAAGCCAGACACGACCGAGCTCACCAAGGCCGTGGACCCCGTCGAAGAGCACTGACGTTCCGGACCTTGGCCCCGAGCCCACTCGATGCGACTCGCTACGAGAGGGGAGAATCGTCGGCAGAAGTCGGCTGTACCCAGCTGGGATTCAGTCGTCTTCTGACCGGGCGTCCGGTCGCTGTCTCGACCTGAGACGACGGCCCGAAGGAATCACCTCCAGAGTTCCGATTGTGACCCTCACTCCGCAGCCTGGCGTGGGATAAGCGTCTCCGCGATGCAGGATGGTTCGCTCGGACTCCGAGAGGGAGGTCAAGACGAGAGCCGTGCGGCTCCGGAAGCCTGGCCCACCACGGGGTTGGTGAACACGGCTGCCCTAGCGCTGAGGGACCGCGGCAAAGCGGGGCCTCTACATCGGACTCTCTCTCGGACCGGGGATCACTGCGTGATCCGTCTAGAGTGGGGCAGAGATGGACAAAGTGCGGAAGAGGGAGTTCGGATACCAGCGCAGTTCGCCATCGTCGTTCCAGACCTGGACGAGTCCATCTTCACAGGCGACGCTCTCTGGCTCGTAGACACGCCTCCAAGTGAGGCCCTCAACACCGTCGTCGACGAACACCAGGTAGGTATGAGCCCGATCGCGCAAGCGGCTGGTTGTGCGAACGAGCAGGTGGAGGATGTGGAAGAGCTGGAAGAAGCCGTCGGGATCGAGCATCGCGTCCTCTCGATGAACCTGACTTCCGCGTGTCTGGCGCGCAACGATCTGGTTCATCTTGCTTGATTACCTATCGAGAACGGAATATGATCGATGTGGGCTCTGGGCTCTCTAACCCTCGGGGTGATCGTACGGATTTCCGTTTGATTACCGGGGGTTCCGCATTGAAGCTCGATCGGTTGCCAAGCGAGATGGGTGACCTGCTCCCGATTCTGAGCTCAGGGCCCGCTTTCTCCCCCGGTTGGCGCCATCTCAACTCCCGCGCACGAAGCGCACGTCTGCCACTGGTCGTTCCAGTCGGCCTTTTCAAACAGAGGACCTGAATGAAACTCGATCTCGAAACCCTCGAAACCGCCATCACGACCGACGGCGCGGCCATTCGGCTGCGTTCCCGTCTGCAGCCCGCTGGGGGCCCGGGAGACAAGATCTTCCCGGCTACCTACGCCGAGGGGAAAGATGGGCGCAAGCACGAGACCAAGTACGCCACCGAGATGCGTGTGGTCGACGGGGAGCGGAAGCTGTCCGTGCTCTTGGACTCCGTTGCATCGCAGGCGAACCGGATGGAGCTCGCGCTGCTGGCCGCGCGTCGGCGTGGCGATATCAGTCTTCCGATCATCGAGGTCGACTTTGGAGATGGCTTCCCCGACCTTGGGCGAATCTCGTCTCTCGAGGCGCCGCACCGGGTCTACGACGCCATTCTTCGCGACTCCACACACGACGGAGAAGCGTTTCGAGCCTCCCAGGTCGGCCGCTCCGTGACCGATGCCAGCGCCCGAGATGCTCGCGCCATGTTCCGTCATTGCCCAACCGCTCTCGTCTTCGGGGCGTGGGACAGCACGGGCCCACGCGGCGGCATGGGGCATAAGTTCCAACGCGCGATTTCCAGCGAGGTGGTCGCCATCGGGTGTGAAGCTGGCACCAAGGTCGGTAGTCGTATCGACCCCTTGCAGATCTCCGCGTCGGTTGGCGTCAGCGTTTCCAAGGACGACAAGGACAACTGGTCCGTGGACGCCAAGGGCAAACATCGTCCCTCCGAGGTCAACCACTCCAACATCGCGCCTTCGCGAGATGCAGAAGCAGGGGGCATCACCTGCGAGTACGCGCTTCACACGGCCGTGCTCTCCATCCCAGCACTGCGTCGGTTGAAGTTTGGCGATTGGGACGACACCCAGTCCAATGCCGCTCGTTCGGTCCTGGCAGCTCTCGGCACCCTTGCGTTGCTCCTTCAACGTCGCTGGGGCTACGACTTCCGTAGTCGTTGCACCCTCGTCCCGGAAGGGCCCGCCCCGCTGGAACTCGTGCGGTCCGACGGTGGCACCGAGACCATCGAGATCGACGTCGACGAGGCGCTCGACCTCCTCAGCAAGGCACTCACGAAAGCGGAGTCCCACAACGTCACTTGGGAGAACGAGCCGGTTGTCCTTCAGCCGATGGACAAGCTGGTCCAACTTCTCGAGACCAGCCGCGCAGTCCTCAAAGAAGCCCGACCTGAGAGCTGAGGTCCATCGTGCTGACCTTGAGGCTCGAGTTCTTGACCGGGCGCTACTGCGCGAGCTCCCCGACCAACCGAAACGAGGCCGAGTGGCCTCCACACCCGGCGCGAATCTACTCTGCTCTTGTCGCCGCGCACCACGACGGTGAGGCGGCTCCTGCTGGACGAGAGGCCCTCCAGTGGCTGGAGGCACAGGGCGCGCCGGCATTGCACTTCGCTCAGCTCAGTCCTGACGAGCTCGAAATCCGAGATGTGCTCGACAACTACGTCCCGGTCAACGACAAGGCCTTGAGCGACGCCGCAACCCTCAAAACCGCATGGGCAAGGGTGTTCGACGCGAAGACGGACAAGCAGCGCTCGGCAGCGACGAAGAAGCTGAGCACAGCCTACGAGAAGGCGGGCGCGCGCCAGAACAGCCTCTCGAAGTCTGCACTCGGAGATCTTCAACACGTCCTTCCGGACACACGCACGCGACAGGCCCGAACTTTTCCGACGGTCGTCCCGAACGACCCTGTCGTCTGGCTCAGTTGGAAGGTCGACGCGCCCCAAGTCCACATCGCTGCGTTGGAGCAGCTCTCGCGGACCCTGTCCCGCGTGGGCCACTCCAGTTCACTCGTTACCGCGTCTTGGACCTCCAGTCCGCCTCCTTCCGAGCCCACGCTCCTTCCCAGCGCCGATGGTGCTGAGACCCTGCGTTGGGTCGAACGAGGCCAGCTCGAAGCGTTGGAGGAACTGCATGCCCGAGAGCCCTTCGGCGAACAACGCGTGATGCCCTACGTTGCGACGCGTTACGCCTTGGCCTCCGAAGAGCAAGAGCCCGTCTCTTCAATCTTCGGTGTAGAGATGCTCGCGTTTCGGAGAGTCAGTGGTCCCCGGCTTTCTGCCCAGCACGTCGAGTCCCTTGCCGAGGCCGTGCGGGGGGCCCTCATGCACCACGCCGCCGACCCTGTCGCTCCCATGGTGTCCGGGCACCACCACGATGCCAGTGTTCATGGGGACCATCTCTCGGTCGTGGGGCTACCCAATATCGGCCAGCCCCACGCCAATGGCGAGCTGCTCGGCTTCGCTCTCGCGGTGCCGCGGTCCGCGTGTGCTGCGGATATCGGAGCGCTCTATGGTGCCATCGCTTCGTGGGAGGCCGCCGGGCTCGAGTTGAGGCTCGGCCGACTCGGTGTCTGGAAACTCGAGCGCGAGGTTTCTCCATCGAAGTTGAGGACGCTTCGGCCTCGCACTTGGACTCGCCCGTCTCGACGATGGGTGACCGCGACGCCTGTATTGCTGGACCGCAACCCTGGTCCGCTGGGAGCGGGGTCTTTGGAGAAACAGCAAAAGGCCCACCATCGTGTGCGGGAGCTATTGTGCAGCGCGTGCGTCCGTATCGGCCTGGCCGAACCGGTCGCCATCGAGTTCAGTCGTGAGCCGTTTCTCCGAGGCGCGCCGCATTCCAAGGTGTTTCGTCCGCCTTCGAATCGCCGCGGCCATCGACCTCGGTTGCATGTCGCTCTCCAGTTCGAGGAGCAGATCGAAGGGCCGGTACTCCTCGGCGCGGGCCGCTATCGCGGTCTTGGTCTGTTTCGCCCCATGCCCGAGAGGGGGCCAGCATGACCGAACTCAGTACCGACTCGTTCTCCGAGTTCATGCGTGAGGTCACCGGGTTCTCCCCATTCCCGTGGCAGGTGAAGTTGCTTCAGAGGGTGGTATCCGAGGAGAGTGGCTCGGGTTGGCCGGACCTACTCGACCTGCCCACTGGAACGGGCAAGACCTCGGCGCTTCACATTGCCGTCTTTGCGCTTGCGATGCGTCCGGACATCATGCCGCGCAGGGTCGTCTTGGTCGTGGATCGCCGCATCATCGTCGACCAGGTCCATGGTGTCGCCAGAAGCCTGGCCGACAAGCTCGAAGCGGCGACGACAGGTGTTTCGTTTGAGGTTGCCAACCGGCTTCGGGCCTGCACCGCGGGAGAAAGCGCGTCGCCATTGCGGGTGTCGCTCCTCCGCGGCGGGGTTCCGCGCGACGACAGCTGGATCGAGACGCCCGAGCAGCCCACGATCTTCGCCTCGACGGTCGACCAGGTGGGCTCGAGACTCCTGTTTCGCGGCTATGGAGTGTCGCCGAGCATGCGGCCGGTTCACGCCGGGATTCTTGGAACCGACACGCTCTATCTGCTCGACGAAGTGCACCTCGCCAGTGCGTTCGAGAAGACCCTGTCCGACATCTCGTCGTTTGGTGACAAACGTTGGCGCGAGTTCCCAGACGCTGTCGGGCGCCCAATCCATCTCGTGCGCATGAGCGCGACCCCAAGGCACGGGAGTCGAGCCCTGCGTACCTTCGGTCTCAGTGAGGAGGACCGCGAACATGAGGTCCTCAGCCTCCGCCTCGATGTCTCGCGTCCCGCGCGGCTGCAGCTGGTGAAGACGAAGTCGTCGGTCGACTCCACTGTTGCGAACATTCGCACCGTCGCAGATGCGGCGGCGAAGAGTGCTGTTCAGCTCGCCCAAGATGGAGCGCGCACGGTTGGCGTTGTCATGAACCGCGTGGCCACCGCGGTCGCCACGGCGCAGAAGCTCGAGGCCTCACGAGCCGGGACGGTATTCCTGATCACTGGACGCATGCGGCCTTTCGATCGCGCAGAGACACAGCGGCAGATCGAGGCGGTCGCGAAGTCTGGAAGCACCCCTTCCGGAGGTGAGAACGAGAAGCCCACGTTCGTCGTCGCCACCAGCTGCATCGAAGCGGGAGCAGACTACGACTTCGATGGTCTCGTCACGGAGGTCGCCAGCCTACCTGCCCTTCGCCAGCGCTTCGGCAGGCTCAACCGCCTTGGAAAACATGACGGTGCGTCGGCTGTCATCTTGGGCAGCAAACATCAGCTGTCGAAGAGCGCGAAGCCCGACCCCATCTACGGGGAGGCGCTCGCCAACACGTGGCGGTTCCTCGAGGAGACGGCCATCGAGGGCAGCGTCGACTTCGGGCTCTCCCGGTTCCCCGAGGTCTCGGACGGAGTCATGGAGACGTTGCGCACCGCAGACGCTCAGCCTCCCACCATGTTCCCGAGCTACCTGGATCAGTGGTCGGAGACGCGGCCCGCCCCTCACCCCGATCCGGACGTCTCGCTTTGGCTTCACGGCAAAGAACAGGATGCGGAGCGCGATGTGTCCATCATCTTTCGCGCCGACGTCGAGGAGCCGGTGTCGGCCGAAGTGGGGCGGCTCAGCGCGGAGTCTCTGGAGTTCATTCCTCCTCTGGCGGAGGAGGCCGTGAACGTTCCGAACGAGCAGGCTCGTGGTTTCATCGAAGACAGGGCGGTAGGAGAGGAGGCCCGCGTCATTCGGTGGAGTGCCGAGGGGCCATCGACTGTGACGGCTCGTCAGCTCTCTGTGGGAGATGTACTCGTCGTTCCTGCGAGCTGGGGCGGTCTCACCAATGCGAGCTGGGACCAAGGAAGTACAGAAACAGTCTCGGATGTCGCGGAGAGTGTGTACTTGGCGAGATCCAAGTCCGGCCACGGTGACGGAAGCATTCTGCTACGCGTCGACAGTGCGGTACTCGAGGGCGACCTTCCCCGCCCGCCCACGGGTGATGCCGCGGAGGACGAGGACGCCTGGGCAGACGCAAAGGAAGAACTCGAGGCGTGGGTGAGTCGTTTGGAGGGTACCGAGGACACATCCTGGCTTGCGGACCTTCGACGGCAAGTCGGGAGCGGTGACTTCGAGGCGATGGACTTGAGCACCGACCGCGAAGGAAGCACCTGGTTCGTTGCCTGGCGCCTGAAGGACAGGAGCCTGCTCTCCACCACGGAGGCCGGCGTGTCGTCGTTCTCGGGAATGGAAGTTGGCCTCGCCGAGCACCTCGATGACGTACGCGCTTGGGCAAAGGGGTTTGCGGCCCGAGCCGGAGTTCCAACCGCTGTCGCCGCGGACCTCGGACTCGCAGCGTGGCTGCACGATGTCGGCAAGGCCGATCCGCGCTTTCAAATCCTTCTGCGCGGCGGAGACCCCGTCGCAGCACATGCCGCACCCCCGTTGGCGAAGTCCAAAGTCCGCACGAGTGCTCGTTCTCGGCGCGAGGCCGCGAGGCGTTCGGGTTGGCCTGCGGGCTTTCGGCACGAGCTCGTTTCACTCGCCCTGTTCGAAGCGTCGAATGAGCTCTCGAGCCGGGCCAACGATCCTGACCTCGTACGACACCTCATCGCTTCCCACCACGGGTGGTGTCGCCCCTGGTCTCCGTCCGTCGACGATCCCACCCCGGTCAGTGTTCGCGTTGCACTCGGCGGACAGACCCTGGAGGTCGACACCGCGTCCGTCAACGAGGGGCTCCGGTTCGAGTCGGCGTCGCGTTTTCGAAGGCTCTGCCGACGTTACGGTTGGCATGGTCTCGCATATCTCGAGGCGCTTCTCCGCCTTGGGGATCACCAGGCCAGCCGTGCCCCTTTCACCCGCCCGAAGGACGCCGTCCAATGAGCATGCTGCCACTGCCCGGTCTCGACCCCCTCGACCCCCTCGGCTTCCTCGCCGCGCTCGGAGTGCTGGCCGCGACCTCGGAGGACGCGGTTCGGAGGGATGCGTCTCGTCCGACGCTCGCGTTCGACATGGGCCCGAGACCTGTTGCAGTCCTTCGTTCGCGACACGAAACCCTCGAGCAGCTCGTCGCGCTTCTCGCTGAGGATCTCGAGCGCATCGCGGGAAGAGTCGATGGTGTCCCGCGGGAGCGGTTTCTCGACTTCTCCTACGAAGACGCAAAGGGCAAGCCCGTCCACGACCTGAAACCTCCTCCAGACGAGCTGGCCCGAGTGGCTCGGGGAGAACTCGAAGTGGGATCTGTTTCGTTTCGACGAACGCTGGACTGGCTCGCGGCGGTGCTCACCGATGTGGCTGTCGATGGGAGTGGCGCAGGGAAGCCCTTTGCCCTCCACTTCACAGCGGGGCAGCAACGGTTTCTCAACATCGCCCTCGAACTCGTGGACGGCGGGAAACACCCTGGCGTCAATGAGGCAGATCTGCTCAACGCGCTGGAGGGACCGTGGGCCAATGACCGTCCTCTGAAGGTGTTCAGCTGGAGTCCAAAGCAGGATCGGTCCTACGCGCTCCGAGCAGTCGACCCGTCGTCGGACGTGAAACTCGGGACTCCAGGAGCAGACTGGTTGGCGTTTCGAGGTCTCCCGCTGCTCTCCAGTGCCCCGGAGACGGACTACGTCCGAACTCGTATCCAGAGTTCAGGCATCAAGGGCGGTTGGAAGACCGGCTCATTCACCTACCCGGTGTGGCCGCGAGCGCTCGACGAAGACGCCGTTCGCTCCCTGCTTCGCCACCCCGCACTCGTCTCCGACGACCGACGCGCGCTCGAAACGTGGCCCAAGTCGGTTGAACGATGGACCTGCCGAATCTCTCGATCCGAGCAGGGGGGCTACGGGGCGTTCTCTCGACCACAACGAGTCCCGGGGACGGATTCTTGAGGCGAGACTGACGGTAGACGACGATCCTCCGTGCTAGATCCCCTTTCATGGATTGTAGGTTGTTGCTCTTCTCCACGGCCGTACTCGCCGTCGGCTGTCCCGCCGACGAGAACATCGATGGCGCCAGCGACACCGCCGAGGCGTCGAGCGGAACCTCGGCGCAGGCGGACAGCAGCGGCACCGCCGAGGCCGGTGATTCGACGGGTGATGCGCCCGAGGTCTGCCCGGCGGGAAACCTCGCGGTTGGGCTCGTCGTCGAGTCGGTGGCGCTCGAGGGGCTGGGCGAAGAGACCAGTGACGACTCCTTTCAGTTGGCGTGCACGGTCGACGCATTGACGGACTCGGGATCCGAACTCGAGTTGACCTGCGCCGGCGCACCGGACCAAGAGGACACGGCGTGGACGGTGACGGTTGATGGACCGCAGGGGTTCTCGCTGCCGCTGGACGTGGGCGATGCGGTGGAGATGGTGTTCATGATCTCGCGGGGGTTCGAAGTAGGGTCGACGCGGAAGCTTCGGCTCTCGGTCGATGGCGAGTCGATCCTGTTCGCGTATTCGTCCAGTCTCGACGGTGGGCTGATTGGGTTGTGTGGGCCGGGCGAGGAGAATGGTGAAGACGACGTCGAAGGGTTCCTGGGGGCGCTCGGTCTGGGCGTTTCGCGGGGGACGTGCGAGCCGATCGATGCGCTGCGGCTCGACTTCGACGTCGACGGGGAGACGGCGTCGATCTACGGCGGGGAGCAGGCAGCGGTCGGTGGCAGCGGGTGGTCGGTCGCGGCCGGGTCGGCGCGATGCGTCTCTCAGGAAGACGACCCGGAGATCACGGGGTCCGATAACTGGGACGTGAGCGTCGTGGCCTGGCGGAGCTGATGGCCAGGGGGGCGTTCGTCGGGGCTTCCCGGGTGCGGCGTTTTCCTTAAACCGCTGTGGGGGCAGTGGGGACTCAGGGGCATGAAATCCTACATGGTCCCCATGTTCCGTTTTGCGCTGGTGGGCGCGTTGGCTCTGGCGGCGGGAGCTTGTGACTCCGGCGACGACAAGTCTTCTGGAGAGGAGGCAGCGCGGCCTTCGGCGGGGGGCAAGGGGGACGCGATTGCGGGCGGGTGCATGACGGACGACGACTGCGGGGCCGGGGAAGCCTGTGACCCGGGGTTGTGCCTGCACTGGTGCCTCGAAGGGGATCCGGACTGTTGTGAGCCCGGCGTGTGCGTGCCTGCGGATGCGCCCGAGGACTCGGAGTGCGGCGAGGATGCCGATTGCGGGGCCGACGAGTGGTGTGCGCCCGGGGTGTGCCTGTTGTTCTGCGAGGTCGACGATCCGAACTGCTGCACGCCCAACACGTGCCAGCCGATCGAGTTCGACGACACGGTGGAAGACGAGTGCGCCAACGATGGTGACTGCGCCGAGGGGGAGTGGTGCGTGCCGGGGGGGTGCCACTTCTCGTGCGCCGAAGGCGACGACGGCTGCTGCGTGCCCGCAACGTGCCAGCCTGCGCCCGAGGATGCGCCCGAGCTCGGCTGTGGAGAAGAGGGCTGTGCGCCTGGGGAGGTCTGCGCCCCGGGGGTGTGTTGGACACACTGCCAGCCCGAGGACCCCGGTTGCTGCGCACCCGCGACGTGTCAGCCCGAGTGAGGCGCGTCCGTCGACGGGTTCACGCCCATGGCGCGAATCGAGGCGATCCACCGGTCGAAGTTGTCGACGGTGGATCGCCGCAGCGCGTTCGACGAAGCGAGGCGCTCCAGTTCGACGTGAAGTTGCGACCGCGCTTTTCGCAGCCGGCTCTTCAAGGTGCCGACCGGGATCTGCACGACCTCGGCGACCTCGCGGTTGGTCAGCTCCTCCCAGTAGCTGAGCTCGAGCAGGACCTGAAGATCGAGCGGCAGGGCTCGCAGGGCCTTGAGCAGCAGTTGTTGTTCTCGTGCTCCCGCAATCGCTTCGGCCAGCGAGACTTGGTAGCGCTGGCTGTTCGGGGGGCCATCGATGCGTTGACGCGTCGTGGCACGCAAGTGCTTGTAGAGTTTGTTGTTGGCGACCCCGAGAATGAAGGTGCGAAACGACGAGCGGTTCTCGAACGTGGCGTTGGACTCGATGCACGCCATGAACGTCTGCTGGACGATGTCATCGACGGAGGCATCGCCGAGCTTGTTGAACAAGAACCGGTACACCGCCTCGAAGTGCCGGGCGAACAGCTCGCGTCCGGCCGCGGTATCGCCGTGTCGCCAAGCCTCCCAGAGTTCGAAGTCGGACGACATGCCGAGCGCCGAATCTCGCTATAGCAAGAAGACCTGGCAATGACCACCACGGTGAAGGACGACGCGGCAGTGGAGATTCGCCTCCCTGTGATCGAGCTCGAACGCAGCCGAGCCCGAGCGCAGAACGTGCTGTTCGGCGACGATGCAACGGTTCGAGTCGGGCGCTACGAGCTGGGCGACCGTCTGGGAGCGGGCGGCATGGGGCTGGTCTACCGCGCGTTCGATCCGAGCCTGCGCCGTTCGGTGGCGGTCAAGGTGCTGCGAACGGGCGCAGGGACGATCCCCGCGACCGAGGCCAGCATGCAGGCGTCGCTCGATGACCCCGCCGTTGCACGTGTGTATGACGTCGGCACGCAGGGCGAAGTGCAGTTCATTGCAATGGAGCTTGCCGAGGGCATGACGGTGACGGAATGGCTCGAGTCCGAGCACCGCTCCAAGCACGACATCCTCACCGTGTTCCTCGCTGCTGCGAAGATCCTCGAGCGTGTGCACGCGGCGGGGGTGATCCACCGCGACTTCAAACCGGGCAACGTCGTCGTCGGACGAAACGCGGAGCAGGTCCGTCTGTTGGACTTTGGTCTGGCGGTGGACGTCGGGCGTTCCGGGCTTCCGGTGGCAGGCACGCCCGGCTACATGGCTCCGGAGGTTCTCGCGGGCGGGGTGCTTTCGCCGCGCGCCGATCAGTTTGCGTTCTGTGTGAGCCTCGGTGACGCGCTCGCGGAGCACTCGGTCTCGCGTCGGCTTCGGCGAACGCTACGACGGGGCATGTCGGCGCGAGCGAGCCACCGATGGCCGAGCATGGCTGCGATCGTCGACGCCCTCCGCCGAGAGCTTCGAGCTCCGCGTAGACTGTTTGCCGCGTCCGCCCTGGTGTGTGGGCTCGCGGCTGGCGGGGTGTTTGTGTTGTCGCGTGGGCGTCTCGAACCACTGCCGGCCCCTCATTCGTTGGAGGAACGACGAAGCGCTCGCGTCGACCCGCTCTACGCCGCCCTCGCGACTGCCAAGACCGACATCGCGATGGGTCGCGCCGAGCAAGCCCGCGCGCTTGAGGAGGACGCTCGTGCTGCACTCAACGCCGACGAGTGGACCGCGGCGGTGGCGTATTGGGTTCTGGGGGAACTCGAACAGGTGCGAGGGGGGTACGCGGAGGCCACGAGGCACTACGAAGACGCTGCGTTTCTCGGGTTGCGGTCGGGCAACGATCGTGTCGTCGTGCAGGCTTCGTGTGCGCTCGTCGGGCTGAGCGATCTTCGTGGCTTGGGACCGTCTGCCAGCGCGGGCTGGATGCGACAAGCTCGTTCGGCGCAGGCGCGGATGCCCCCCGGCGAACTCGAAATCGATGTGTTCGTGGCGACGGGATGGCGGGCGTTTGCGGCGGGCAAACACCAAGAGGCGTACGCGGCTTTCGATCGCGCGCTCGAGACGGCCGTCCGCACCGCAGGCGCGGATGCTCCCGTGGTGCCTTCCCTGCACTACGACCTCGGCTATGCGCTCGTCGCCCGCAGAGCCTTCGACCCCGCGCGCGCGCACTTCGAAGCCGCGCGGGCGGGCTGGGCCCGTACGCTCGGAGACGACGCTTCGGTGCTCGCCTTGGCCTGGCGCGGCCTGGGCGACGTGGCGCGAGGGCAGGGGCGTCTCGAAGAGGCCGTCGATGCGTACACGCGCGGTCGGTCGGTGTTGGGGGGTGCCGGCTCATCGATGAAGTCGGCCATGCTCGACGTGGCGCTTGCCGACACGTTGTATCGGCTGGGTCGAGATGACGAGGCTCTGACCGCCTATCGAAGTGCGCGCGCCGTGTTGCTGCCGCTCAACGAACATCATCGTTTTCTGGCCGCGGTCGAGATCGGGATGGGCAACCTCGAACGCGACCGCACACGGTGGTCCGAGGCGCTCGCGCATTTTCGGCGTGCGCGCGACCTCTCGGTGGAGATCGAGGGGCCGAACTCGATGAACGCCGCGATCGCGTCGTCGTCGGCCGCGGAGTCTGCGATGAACCTCGAGCGCTACGACGAAGCCCACGCGCTCCTCACTGCCTCCATCGAAGCCCGCGTCGCGCTGTACGGAGACGACGAGCTGTCCCTCGCCTTTCCGCTGACCACGATGGGCGAACTGCAGCGTCGCCGCGGTGAGCCGTCCGAGGCGGTCACGACCCTGCGTCGCGCCCTCGAACTCCGCAACACCGCGGACGATGTCGACACACGGCTGCTCGCCGAAACCCAGCTCGCCCTCGCGCGCGCCCACGAGGACCTGGAGCACTACGGCACCGCGCTCGAGTTCGCCGCCGCGGCCAGAGCCGGTTTCGACGGCCCGTGGGAACACGCCGCCGAGGACGTTGCCATGGTCGACACGGCGATCGCCCGAGTCCGGCGCGCGCAGGGAGCCCAGACTCCGTAAGCGGCAGGGCGCGGAGCCGGTCACAACTTCCGTCGGTGCGGGTGTCACATCGTGCGGCGTGTTCGTCTGCCTTCGAGGAAGACACAAGCACATGCACAGTCGTCACGACCGTCCTCGAAGAGCAACGAGCATCGCAGCCCTCGTCGCGGCGCTCTCCATCACCGCGCTGGGTGAGCCGCCGAGCGTGCAGGCGAACGTCGGCGCGACCAGCTGCGCGAACCACGAGGCCGACTGCCAAAGCATGGCCAACGCGATCGCACGGCGGACGTCCAAGGCCACCGTGAAGTCCATCGTGTGCAGCACGGCAAACACCGCGACGGTCACGCTCGACAACGGCAGGTACGTGGAGACGGGGTGGCTCGGGGGCTTCGCGACCGCCGCCGTGTTCGACAGCTTCTCCGGGCTCCACATGAAAAACAGCGCGTTCAAGTACTCGTGCTCGCGCTCGGGGATCGAGTGGCGGAAGGTGTTCTGATCCCCGACCGAGGTTGCACACGTGTCACGCGGGGCTGGTAGGGTCCCCGCGGCCGCGCGCATGCTCTCGACCGCCTACAAACTCGCCAAGCCGATCCTCTTCAGCCTCGATCCCGAGCGCGCGCACGTGCTGACGTTGTCCTTGGTGCAGCGCTTCGGCGGGCTCGTTCCGCATCATCGGCCCGATCCGTCATTGGCGGTCGAGATCGCAGGGCTCCGTTTTCCCTCGCCCGTGGGGCTGGCGGCGGGCCTCGACAAGGAGGCGGTGGCGTTGCCCGTATGGGAGCGGCTCGGCTTCGGCTTCGCGGAGATCGGCACCATCACGCCCAAGCCGCAGCCGGGCAACGCCAAACCCCGGATCCATCGCTTCCCCGAGCACGGCGCGCTCGTCAACAGCATGGGTTTTCCCAGCGAAGGTGCCGACGTCGTGTTGGCCCGCCTCGGCGCGCTGAGAGAGTCGGGGCAATGGCCGTCGATCCCCGTCGGGGTCAACATCGGCAAGAACAAAGACACCGCGCCCGACGACGCGCCACAGGACTACGCCACCTGTGCCCGCACCTTCGCACCGTTCGCCGACTACCTCGTCGTCAACGTGTCGTCCCCCAACACCCCGGGCCTACGCGCCCTGGCCCAAGCCGACAGCTTGCGCAAGATCCTCGACGCGTCGATCGAAAACGCCGCCGACGTCCCCGTGTTCGTCAAAGTCTCCCCCGACGCTCACCCCGACGACCTGCAACAGTCGGTCGAAGCCGCCGCAGCGGCTGGCGTACGCGGCGTGGTCGCTGCCAACACCACGACCACCCGCCCCGACGACATTGGCAAAGACTTGCCCGGCGGCCTCTCCGGACGTCCCCTCCGCGACATCTCCCGCAAGGCCATCGCCCGCACCATCGAGCTGTGCACACCGCACGACCTCCCCGTGATCGGCGTCGGCGGAGTCTCCAGCCCCGAAGACGCCGCCGCCCTGCTCGATCTCGGATGCGCGGCGGTGCAGCTGTACACGGGGTTGATCTTCGAAGGGCCGGGCTTGCCGAGTCGGATCAACGCAGGCTTGGTCGGCCGCAAAGGGTCCTGAGGCGAGTACGCCTTCCGTACCGTCGCCCAGCTGTCTTCTGGCGTCGCCGGTCCAAAGCCTGACGCCAGGGGTCAAGCCGCGCTTCCCTCTTTCGGGCAGGTTGATGGCATGACGAAGCGGTTGAACCCAAACCCGTGGGCATGGCTGGTGTTGGGGGGCGTGCTCCTCGTGATCTCCCAAATGCGGCTGGGCTTGGGCATTGTCGCGTGGTTGGCGCCTGTGCCCTTTCTGCACTACCTCAGGCGGACCAACGGCTGGCGGTCTCGACTTGCGTTCTTCGGCGCGACCGCCGTGGGCTGGAGCCTGGCCACGCTCAAGATCGTGACCGCCCCAGTCCCTGCGATCGCCGCGGCAGGATTCGCGGCACCGCTCACGGTCCTGATGGGCCTCCCCTACTTGGGGACGAGTTGGATTCGGGGGCGGCTCGGCGAGGGCAAGGCCACGCTGGCCTTTCCCGCACTCATGGTGATCGGCGAATGGCTCATGCACGGCCTGCTTCCGTTCGGAGTCTGGGGCGCGGCGGCCAACACCCAGGTCGACCAGCTGGCGTTGCTTCAGCTCTCCAGCATCACCGGACTGCACGGGGTCAGCTTCATCGTCTACGTTGTGGCAGCGGTCGCGGAACGACTCGTCGCCGGTGGGCGAGCGACGGCCCGCTGGGCGGCATTGCTGAGTGCAACGGCTGTCGTTGGGGCGATCGCGTTTGGCCAGGCTCGGTTGGGTCTCGCATCGGCGGTGGCAACTCCCACGCGACTGGTCGCGGCAGTCGGCACGGATAGCACGGTTGGTGCCGAGCCCGAGCTCCCTACGCGAGAGCGGCTCGCTGCTGACGAGGCCGGCCTCGTGCGCCGTACCGAAGCTGCAGCGTCCGCCGGGGCAGAACTCGTGGTCTGGAACGAGGCCGCAACCATGGTTTGGCCCGACGACGAAGATGCGTGGCAGCGGCGGCTGCAAGACCTCGCCGCGCGGCTCGAAATCGACCTCGTCGCTGCCTATGTTGTGGTCCTCGAGTCGGAGCCACTGCTGTACGAGAACAAGTTCGTCTACATTCTCGCCGACGGCACGATCGAGCACACGTACCTCAAACACGAGCCGGTCCCCGGCGAGCCTGCGGTGCGCGGCGATGGCCCGATGCCCGCGATACAGGGGGATCACGGCAGGGTGGGCGGGGCGATCTGCTACGACTATGACTTCCCGCGTCTCGGTCTCGCGAACGCTCGCAACGATGTCGACATTGTCGCTCTGCCCTCGTCTGATTGGCGGGGCATCGACCCCATCCATACGCAGATGGCCGCTGTGCGGGCTATCGAGGGCGGGACGTCGATCGTCCGCTCCACCCGATTTGGCCTGTCGGCGGGTATCGATCCATGGGGACGATTGCGCGGCTGGAACTCGGCCTTCGACGACACCGATCGCATCCTCCTGGTTCGGCTTCCCCAAGATGGTGTCACGACGGTTTACCAGACCCTCGGCGACTGGTTCCCGGCGACCTGCTTGCTGCTCTCGCTAGGGCTGTTCGGGTTTGGGTTGGGTTGCGGCGAGAAAGCTGAGTAGACTGCGTGGGTGGTGACCACGGTCCTCTCGGTGGCCAGCCGAGCCGTCCTCGATGCGACTGCTCGGTTGGGCCTCGATTGCGACGCGATTCTCCGCGCGGCCGGGTTGTCGCGCGAGGAGGTCTACGACCCGGACGCACGCATTTCGGCCGAACACGCTGACGCGGTCTGGATGCACGCGTTTTCGCAGGCCCAGACGCCCGACCTTGCGCTGCTGGCCGCCGAAGCGTTGCCGTTCGGGGCATACAAGGTGATCGACTTCGTGGTCGCCAACGCGCCCACGGTCGGTGAGGGCCTGCGCCGCGTGTGCCGCTACTTCCCCATCCTCGACCCTCGCGGTCGGATCGACGTCCACGAGGACGCCCTCGTCCTGACCACCGAGGGACGCGAGGTTCCGCCCGCTGCCCAGCAATACACCCTCGCCGCCGTGCTGCTCCGTTCCCAGGCAGCCGCTGGTGTTCCGTGGGCGGCGGCGGCCGTCGATTTCACGTTCGGCGCCCCCGAAGACCGAAGGACCTACGAGAGAGTCTTCGGAGACGTCTGCCGTTTCAGCCAACCCGAGGCACGATTGGTCGTTCCTCCAGCAACCTGGGATCTGCGGGTTGAAGGGGCCAACGAAGCGCTCTTCTCCGTCCTCGATGACCACGCCCAGCGCCTGCTGGCCGAAGTTCCCGAGCGGGAACCTTCGTTCGCCGACGACCTACGCCACCACGTGCGGGCGCAGCTGTGCGGCGGCGACCTCGGCATCGGCTCGATCGCCAAGTCGATGGGAATGAGCGAGCGAACCCTGCAGCGGCGTCTCGAGGACCTCGAGCTTACGTACAGCAATGTCTTGGGCGAGGTCCGACACGAAGCCAGCAAGAGCTACCTCCGCGAGCCCAACGTGTCGATCGCAGAGGTTGCGTGGTTGCTGGGTTTCTCGGAGCAGAGCGCCTTCAGCCGCGCATTCAAGCGTTGGACGAAACAGAGCCCCGGCGCGTGGCGGAAGACGCAGCTGCAACCGTAGTGGCTATGCCGAGCGTGTTCGACTTTCTGAAGCAGGTCGAGCAACGCCCCAGGATGTTCTTCACGCAGCTCTGCCAGCTGGAGTCGATTCTCTTCGGCTATCAGTCCGCGCTGCGCGTTCATTCCATCGACGAACGCGGTCTGTACATCGGACACTTTCGCGAATGGCTCGAGTATGAACGGAGTGGAGCGCGCGGGCTTGGTCGGCCGCAAGGGGTCATGACGGCGTTGGTCGTCTGAGCCAGATCGGTTCGTCCTCGCGTCCGCTATTGCAGGTGGACGTCGCCACCCATGGACGTGTTCGCCCAGATCTGGATGAACCGGCCACTCTCGGCCTCTTCTGCGGTCCGATTGCTGCGCTGAACGAAGACATGGGCATCGCTCGGGCGAGGGAGTTGGGCTAGCAACCCAGCTGGCAGTTCGATCTGACCGCGAGCATCGGGCGCGGTGCAGTAGAGTGTGTAGTCCCAATCTCCGTCGACAGGAACGCGGATGAACACCCGAACGAACGCGTCGGGAGAGGCCGGAATCCAGGAGAGGGTCGTCGAGGTCGTGCCGAGCGTCGCGGTGCCATCGAGGGCCAGGGAGAACGCCTCGAGGGGTGGGGGCAACGTGACAGCGTCGTGGAATGAGAACGCGGGGGTTGTTGCGCCTGTCGCCGAGAAGCCGTGCGGTACGCCATATACGGGTTCTGAGGACTCCCCGGGCCAGTCGTAGCCGAGCACGCTGACCGGGTCACCGTATTTCGATGCGACCGTGGCGTCGCCTCCGACATGGAACATCACCTCACCCGCGTCTTCCCACAGCACGACTTCTTCTCCGCCGAAGGCCGAGTTGCCGTGACGTACGAGCCCACAGTCTTCGGGTCCTGACCACGGGTCGAGAATCTCCTCTTCATAGTCGGCGCGGACGTACGATTCGACATCGTAGAACTGAGCATACGCGTGGAAGAACGCAGAACCGTTGCGCTCGATCTGAGCATCGAAAAACGCCAGCCCTCGCATGCACGTTCGATACAGCTCGGGTCTCCAAGGATCGAGCAGGTTTGGGTCTCGATCGCACGGCGGGGGCGTGGCAGAACCTCCTGTCGCACCTCCGCCTTCCCCCGTAGGTTCGTCGTCGATCGAGCCCGACGAACCACCAAACGCGGACCCTCCGAACTCGCCGCTTTCGGCATCGGTCATGGTCTCGGTGGACCCGTCCGTCGGTTCATCGACGACTAGACTCGGACCGCAACCGACGATCGCCATCAACGCGCAACACCACCGAGTTTTCACCCATCGATCGTAGCATCGATCTCGCGTTCCGCTCGGGGAGGCTCTCGGGCTGGTGGGTGCTACGGTGTCGAGGGTGAGAGGCCTACGGCTCGCGGCATTGAGCGTTGTCTACTCCGCTTTTGGCTGCAAGCCGGCGCCCAGGTTGGACGAACCACGAGTTTCGGAGGCGCTCGAGGAAGAGAAGGGCGAGGCCACAGAACAGCTCGCTCTGGAAGCGACTGAATCGTGCGATTTGGCGCGATACGACTCGGCAGAGGACATCTGTGACCACGGGATCTTACCAAACCATCCGTTCGGCGAGTGCAAGAGGCTGGTGGACGGTGCGGAGGTCCACGGCGAGCCGTTCGAGGTGAGACCCGACGCGGTTGCGGCTTTTGGAGGTCGGGCGGAACTCTTCATCAAGACCTATGTTGGATCTGGATATTCCAGCAACGCGGATCTCTACCTCGTTCTCCTGCTCGAGGACGAAACGAGGGTCATCTTGAAGCACATTGCCGGCTGGGACACGCGCCTTCACTCGGAGCCGCCGAAGTTGCAGGCCTTTCTTGCGACTGAGTCCGAAGTCTCGGTGGATGTTCGCGAGGAGTTTGCCGAGTCTGAAGAGAGCCATCCGAAAACGCGGCACACGCGTCACGCCTGCATCGCATCGGAAGCCGGATGGGATTGCGGACACGGATGCCCCGTGTTCAAGTCTCCTCCGCCGGCGCCGCAGTGCGCGACGATCGGTCGTTTCGAACCGACGTCCTTCCAAGAAGCGAACCTACGGGAGTACACCGGGTGGTGGTCCGACGAGAACGCTCTCGCGCGAGCTGTGGATGCGGTACAGGAGCTCGAGGGGGAACTCCCCACGAGGCTTGATGCGCCAGTCTCACTGCGAGAGGTTGTCGGCGAGGGCGGCCTGCAGGTCTGGCAGTTGCCAGGTGGCTATCATGTGCTCATGGATCACGCGGTTGTGATCCTCGTCTCGAAGGTCCCGATGCGATTCGGGCGCGCAGAGGGACACGTTCTCATCGAGACGCAACCACATGCAGGGCTGCGGATGGTGCGTGCTCTGTGGCGAGGGACACATCGGATTTCCGAAGCCTGCGTGGAGGCGACTTCGTAGCTCTTGCCGGCAAGACCGCACTCGAGTGCGCGTCGGCGGAACCGTCCCATCCCACGCCACTCGAAAACCAAACAGAAAGCCCACCTTGCGGTGGGCTTTGAGCGGGGCGGACGGGGCTCGAACCCGCGACCTCCGGCGTGACAGGCCGGCGTTATAACCAACTTGACTAACGCCTCGTGTCTGCTCGCAGGGCACACCGTTGGAGGTGGTGTGCTCGTTTTCCATGTGTCAGCTCGTCGATATCCGGCTTAGGACCGGGGGCAAGGAGGCGCAAGGACTTTCGGCGATATTTTTTCTTGGCCACATCCGCCCACATCCCGGGCCCCGGCCCCGCCGCGCGGTCGACGCCCGCCCCCTCTCGGCATACCACCAGCCAGCTACATGGCCTGAGATCATCCAGCCCCTAAGTTAAATCTCAGTCTGAGGGGGGTGTGGGGGGAGGCGTCTCGCCGCGAGACGGCCCGCAGGCTGGGCACCGCAGCAGGGTCTAGCACCACGATATCGGCACAATCGTCTCCGGCGAGACGCTCAATGTGTGCGGCGCTACATTAGGCGAAAACTGGCCGATAGCACCCTGTAGCTCGCTGATATCGGCCGAACGTCTCCGGCGAGACGGTCGGTGTAAGCCCGTTCACATTCCGGCCGAGAATCCGTGCGCCACCGCACGAGTTGAGCGGAAACGAGCCTGATATCTTTGTGAGGTCGACATACACTGACCGTCTCGCGGCGAGACGCCCACCGTCTCCGGCGAGACGGTCAGCGTGGGCGTCACTACAATCTGAGACGGCAATACAATGTGCACAGCCGCGGCGTGGCGGTGTGCACATTCGGGGGTGCGGGAGTCCCACCCCTGCCAACAATCGATCGACCGATTCTTCGGTCGTCCAGGCGTCGAGCGTCGATGCGTCGACTACGCGGCGGACTCGAAGATGGCCTCGAGGCGGCTCTGGTGCTCGGATGTTCGGCGCATGTGCCGTCCCGCCTCCTTGGCCACGTCGCGCACGGTCTCGACGGACTTCGTGACGGACTGGACGGCCTTGGTCTGGGCTTCGAGGAACTCTTTCCCGGCCTCGCACAGCCGGACGATCTTGTACGCCACCCACAGCGCAAGGCCGGTGATGCTGATGTCGGACGCGCCGCCGACAAACTCGGCCGCCGTGTCTGCGGCTTCGGGTGAGAAGAGGGCTTCGAGCATGGTCGTGTCTCCTACAGGCGCGCCGCTGCGCGCCCGAACTGCTGCAAGGCTCGTCGCTGCACGGCGAACGCTTCCGCGCGCCGGCCGATCGAGCTCAGGTCCAGGACGGCCTCCGCGACGCAGCGGCATTGGACCGCGTGCCCGGGGTGTCCCTCATCCGGGGGGCTGTCCCAGGCGAAGCGCTGGCCGTCGAGGTCGGCGTGCCGGTCACGCACACGTTCATCGCCGGACGTTCGCCAGACGTAGTGCGTGATCCCCAGGTTTTCTTGGCGGGCCTGAGTCAGCTGGCCGTTTAGTTTGTTGATTTGGTCGCGCGCGATGACTTTGGCGCGACCGCGCAGCGTGCCGAACTCCACCGGGAGGCCCCGCTCGCGCCAGCGCTTGGCAAGCTCCTCGTGACGCAGCCCGGCCACGAAGGCCTCGTCGACTTCCCGGGAGATCCCCCGGACAGTGGAGAGGGAGAGAGAGCGAATCAGCCCGGTGTTCTCGCGGACCCACTGATCCATCACCGCGCCGCGAAAGGGCTCGGTGGCGAGGATGTTCACCCCGACGGCCCGGCTCAGGGCACCGTAGAAGGCTCGTTTGTGCCTCCGGTCGACCTCCGCCCCCACTGCGCCCGCCGAGTTCGCGGCGGGGCTCTCGTCGTCCACGAAGCGTCTCAGCCGCCCGGCGTAGGACAGGAGCGCCGCACGGACCCGGTCGGACATCTCGTCACGCCGCATCCGATCGGCGTTGGCGGCCAGCTCGCTCCGGAGCACCGTGTCGAGCTCGGCCCGGGCCAGTCGCTCTACCGGGCGCACCACGCGACGCACGAGGGCTCGGTGGTACCGCGCAGCCGATGCCGCGGATGGCTCCGGGCTACGAAGGCGAGCCGTCCTACGCCTCCGGGCCACCCATCACCTCGATCACCGGGAGATCATCGTCCATCGGAAGCGGCTCAAGGTCGGCCGGGTTGTCCTCAGGCTCCTCGACGGCTTCGAGTTCGCCCTCCCCGCCGTGCTCCATCCGAGTCACCCGGACGTCCACGCTCGAGGCGGCCCCCATGTCGTGGAGGACCTTGTCCCCCTGCAGACGCTTCAGCCTGATGTCAGCCGCCTCGGCCGGGGTCGCCTGCATGAGCGGCCGCCACTTGACCGTCCACGCCGGCGGTACGCGTCCACCGGTCGGTCCAGCCTTGGCTGCCAGCAGCAGTTCGAGCATCCAGTTGAGCGCCGAGGTGCCCCAACGGCTCTGCTCGGCCGCAAGCTGGGCGTAGAACGCCCGGTGCTCGCCGCTGTTGGTGCCGGTGTTGAGACCGCCAACCGTCTCTCCGAGCAGGATGCTGCGCGGAAGCGGGCCAGCGCTGACGAAGGCCGACAGGAACAGGTCGATCAGCTCCCGGATCCCGGACACGTTCCGATTCGTCGGGATGTAGGACTCTCCCGCCCGGTCCTTGCTTCCCGCATCGAGGGCGAAGCCGCGGATCACCGACTTCCCCATTTGCAGGGTGGCGAGGCGCTTGCGGACGAGCTCTTCCTTGCCCTGCTTGAACGCCTCGACGATGCCCTGGAGCATGAACACGTCCACGGACACGTCCTGCAGAATGTTCTCCCCGTAGCCGTAGGCGGCCAGCAGTGAGCGGAGCCTCGACCACACCCTTTGCATCACGGGCACACCCCACCAGTCATGGTCGGGCTGCCTCCGGCGGGTGACCTCGATCCCCACGTGCCGGCGCACTCGAGACGCATGCACCAAGGACTCCCCCAGTGGAGTCTCGTCGGCGGTGACGATGCGGTAGCCCTCGGGCGGCCGCCGGCCGTCGGAGACAGGCTGGAGCGCCCAGCGGTCGAGGACGAAGAACCCGCGCACCGCGTTCACCCGGGAGAGGTCCAGAGGCATGTACGCCGGCAGCCCGTCATCGACAGCGGCGATCAGCAAGGCCCCACCGTAGTGGTCGCCCCACCGGTGCAGGTCCGCCAGGTTGGGCAAGACGTCCGCGTCCTCGCATGCAGAGTAGATGTCGCCGAGGTCCACTCCATCGACGTCCTCCAGCTCGAACCCCTCTCGGACCAGCTCGTCAGCAGGGAAGTCGACGAGCTTCGCCGCCAACCCGTCCTGCTCGTAGATCGAGTCGAGCGCGTAGGAGGACAGCTGAGGCTCGCGGGTGAAGCGTCCGGCCGTGGCCTTGTCTTTCCACGGGTCTCCCAGCCCTGTGAGCACGTTGTACATGCCGTCGGCGTGGTCGGTTGGACGTTCGGACGCGTCGAGAATCACCCTCTCACCGTATCGACGCGCGCCGTGTCGTCGTCGCGAATGGGGATATCCCGATAACCCACCAAACAACCCCAACGATTACGCACAGCCGACACCCGCAAAATCGGGACATTGTTGTCCGCCTATACACGGACAGCCGGGCCCGTCACGTTTGAAAGCGTGCAACGGGCAACCAAGGTCATCCGATTCCTCGGGGCCAACATCGACTGGATTGGCGCAGCGGTTGCCACCGGCGTCTACTTCGCAGTGGACCAAGGGTGGGTCGATTTGTCGGCTCAAACCCTCGCCGCGGCAGCCGCTACTGCTGCAGGTCTTCGCGGCGCAGCCAGCAAGCTCACCCAGCTGAAGGTGGCGAAGGAGTAGCGTGCGTCGCCTCTTCTCCATCGCATGTCTGACCACGGTCTCGGGGCTCTCGCTCTGTGGCTGTGGTCATGTGCGCCCCATCGAGGGGGTGGAGGCGGCAGCGGTCGCTCTCGACGTCTACGTGGACCAAGCGGCCGAGCGCCTCGAATCCACAGCGGACGCGGCCATCGAGATCTGCAACGAGCGCAGCCGGACGCGCGATGAGTACTTCGAGTGCATCGCTCCGGCAGATGCCGCGCTCTCGAAAGCCGAGTCTGCGCTCCGCCAGCTGGTGACCGCACAGGCGGCTGGGTTCGACGCATTGCAGGCTGCCAAGGACTTCGAGGCCGCGATTCAGGAGGTGCAGTGATGGTCACTGTCAGGAGCGTGGAGCCGAGCTCCGTTGCCTCGCTCACCACATCGACGCGCGCGTTCGACAACGGCGACGTCGGTCTGGAGTTTCGGGAGAACGCCACCGGAATGACCAGCGTGGTCGTCCTCGGTCGGAAGCAGTCCCTTGCACTCGCGAGCAGCATTCTTCAGGTGCTGGAACAGACAGGGGGAGCGTGATGGTGCCGCGAATCTTCCGCGTCGCTCGAACCCTCTGGCGCAACCGCGACTGGCTACGCCCTCTCGCCGACCAGGCGGAAGAACTCGCGAAGGCAGGCTTCATGGCCAGCGATATTCGCGAGCGTCTCGCCGACGGCGTGCAGCGTCGGGACGTGGTGAGCGACGACGCCTTGGAGAAGGTGGTCAAAGCCCGGCGCCGGATGGCCACCCGCTACGTGGAGCGCAAACGGTGAACGACGTCCTGCGCTACGACACATCCGAGCTCCGCACCGACAAGGCGCAGCGCCTTGCCAACGGCTGGATGCGCGTCGACGCCGTCATCGGCCGCACCGGCGTGTTCGAGTACCAGGACGCAGCCGGCAAGGTCACCCGCGAGTACCGACCGCCCGAAGAGGTCGAGCGGGCGGACTCGGTTGACAGTTTCTCGCTCGTCCCGATGACGAACGACCACCCGCCGATGCGACTCGACGCGGCCAACACCCGCGCATACGCCGTGGGCTCAGTCGGCAAGCCCAAGGCGAAAGGCGGCAAGGTCGTGGCACCGCTCCTGATCACCGACGCGGCCACGCTCACCGACATCGAACAGGGCAAGCGCCAGCTCAGCCCCGGCTACACGGTGACCCTCGACCGCACGCCAGGCACCACCCCGGACGGCCAGCGCTACGACGCGGTCCAACGAAACATTCGAGCCAACCACGTGGCCCTCGTCCGTCTCGGGCGTCAGGGCTCCGAGGTCGCTCTCCGCATGGACGGCGCCGCCGTCGAGATTCACACGGAGCAACCCGAGATGAAGACGATCAAGATCGACGGAAAAGAGTTCCAGGTCGAGGATGCCGTTGCTGCGGCCTTCTCCAAGCTGTCCGCCAAGGATAAGGACTCCGACAAGTCCGACAGCAAGGGCAGCGAAGGCGGTCAGCCCGAGCCGAAGCCCGACCCGGAGCAGAAGCAAAAGGACGACTCGGCTGACGTGCCCCCCGCGGTCGCGGCCCGCCTCGATGCGCTCGAAGAGGAGAACCGCCGACTCCGCGAGGACGGCGAGAAGAAGAACGACCGCATCGACGCACGCGTCGAACTGCTGGCGACCGCGCGCTCCGTCATCCCCAACTTCCGCGCCGATGGCATGTCGGACACCGATGTCCAGGCAGCCGTCATCCTCGCGCTCGACCCCGACGCGAAGGCGAAGCTCGAGGCCCGGAAAGATTCTCCCGAGTACATCCGTGCCCGCTACGAGATCGCCCTCGAGAACCGGATCGACTCCGGCACCCGGCTGCTCCAGCTCGGTCTTCAGGCGGCTCGCCACGACCAGAGCGGCGAGCCAACCGGCGCCATGAAGGCGAAGGCCGAAGCCGAGAAAGAGCGCGCCGACGCCTGGAAGGGCGACCCGGACAAGCCCGCCGCGTAGTCCCTCACCTCGAGCCGTAACTCCGGACCCCACAGAAGACCCGACTCATGGCACAGCAACTCGATTACACCGGCCGCAACAAGGACTCCCTCGGCCGAGGAATCCACGGCGACATCGCGACCACGCGGCCCTACACCAAGCGTGCACGGGTCTACGCCAAGCTCCGCCACACTCTGCGTATTGCAGTCGGTGGCGCAACGGCTGGCGATCACACGGTGCGCATCTCGACCCCACAGGGGCAGCTTCCGGTGAACCCGGTCGAGGTGACCGTCTCGGGAGGCTCGGCGGATGCGCTGACGACCGCACTCGCCGATGCGGTGAACGCCAACGCTGACCTACGGAACGTGCTTCGGGCAACCGGAGACACTGGCAACGACCGTGTTGATTTTGTCGCTCCACGGTCCGGAGAGGTCTTCACCATCGAACTCGTCGCCAACCCCGGCTCCGACTTCACGCTGACGACCCTGCTGAACGCGGACCAGTCTCGGCTACCGCTCGGACTGGCGATGGTCGACGTCGATGGCGAGGAGGCCCGACTCCCCACCACAGGCGACGCCGCCCGCAACGTCCTGGGCATCCTCGCGCGAGGCAAGCAGGTCGGAGCGCACCGCGATGGCTCGCCCGAGGGGCACACCCCGGGCGCAGTGCTCGAGGTCTTCGAAGACGTCGACGTCTACCTGCTCGACACGCTGGAGACCGACCTCGCCGTCGGGGACCAGATCTATGTGCGCACTGTCGCGGCCGGCAGCGAGCAGGCTGGTGCGCTGCGAAACGACGCAGATGGAGGCGATGCGGTGCTCATGGCGAGCTGGCGCGTCCTCCAAGCAGGCGGGCCGTCGTCGGGGCAGCCCGCGCTGATCAGCATCCGTCCCTAGTCCAAGCCCGCCCTGCCTGAACCCAAGTTCCACCAACTGGAGACACGACGATGAAAGTGACCTTCGACTCCCTCGGCTCCGCGATGCCCGTCATGCGACGTGACGCGATCAACTCGTACGCAGCCACAGCCAGTGGCGGAAGCTCGGAGCGCGCTGACGCGGCGGGCATGTGGCTGGAGACCGAGCTCGAGGAGCAGAACCAGCGTGTCTATCGCAAGAAGTACGCGCAGCTGAAGTTCGCCGCCGGCCTCGTGATTCCGATCCGTGCGACGATCAGCCGCGGCAAGAAGACCGGTTCGTACAAGATGTTCTCCCACCGGGGCGTGGCCAAGTGGCTCACCACCGGGGCGTGGAAAGACATCCCCCGCGCCAGCGTCGAAGCGAAGCGTGCCTACTTCGAGGTGCGCGAGTACGCGATCGGGTACGGCTGGGAGCTGGGCGAGATGGAAGAGGCCCAGGCCACTGGGAGTCCGCTTGCTGCCGAGGAGGCTTATGCCGCTCGACGTGGCTCGGAGCAGTTCCTCAACCACGTGGCGGCACACGGCGACGACAAGGTGGGGATCCACGGGTTCCTCAACCTGCCGAACATGACCGTCATCGATGCTGCGCCGAACGGCAGCGGCACCTATCGGTGGTCGACGACCGCCAACGCCAAGACCGCGCTGCAGATGAAGGAGGACATCGACCTCCTCATCCGGACGATGCGACTCGCGACGAACAACGTCGAGAAGATCACCCGCATCTGGCTACCCCCGTCCTTCTGGGAGCGTACGACCTCGGTCGTCATTTCCGGGACTTCGAAGACTGCCCGGCAGTTCCTGCGCGAGACGTTCCCCGAGATTCGGTTCGACGTTCTCGATGAGCTGGAGACGGCCGGCACCTACAACGGGCCGTGCATCATGGCCAGCGCCATCACCGGTCCCGAGGACATCTGGATCGAGGCGCCCATCGCCTACGAGGTCCACGGTCCGTTCCAGGACGGCCTCAGCTGGAACCAGATTGGCCGCTCGAGCACGGGCGGGGTCATCACCCCGTACCCGCAGGCGCTCATTCGCTGCGACTTCCCTTCGGACTCGTAGGTCCGAACACCTGACCGGGGAGGCGCACACCCCCGGGCACCAAGTTCCTTTCTCGGCCCCCCGTGTGTGCGGACGGCGGGGCCACCTTTTCACGGAGACCCACCATGCAGCTCGACTACCACGGAACCGTCGACCCCAAGCTCGGCCGAGAGCACATCGGCATTCGCATCCTCGGTTCGAAAGAACGGGGCAAGGAGGTCGCGCTGCGGCCAGGCGTCAACACGCTCACCGACGACGAGTGGGCCGCGGTCAAAGACTCGGCGGGGACCAAGCACCTGATCTCCACCGGCCAGCTCAGCGAGATCAAGGGCAAGGGAGGCAAAGGCGAGTTCCATCTCGTCAAGGACTCCAACCCCCGCGAGGCCCTGTCGCTGGTCAAGCGAACCACCGAGGTGGGCCCGCTGCGCCAGTGGGAGACCCAGCTCAAGGGCGCGGGCGAGGACTGGCAGCACGTTGTGAAGGCGCTCGAGGAGCAACTGCATGACGTCACCACCGATGTCGACGGCAAGCCGGCCCCGCAGCGGCCGCTGAAGATGGCGGGCTGATGCTGGTCTCGCTCTACTGCCGTCCGGGTTTCTCCCACGGGTTCACTGGCAGCGATGGCTCACCGAAGACCATCGCAGGCGAGTGCGAGCTCGAGGGGCAGGACTGGGAGAAGGCCAAGCGCTTTCCCCCTGTGAAGGCTGCTCTCGAGTCCGGAGACATCTGGGAGGGCGCCGAGTCGGTGTTTCGAGTCGCGGACGCTGGCCGCATCGAAGTGAGCGCCGACGAAGAGGCTGCCAACGACCCTCCGGACGAGACCGAAGACCGCGAAGGCTGAATCATGGCCCAACGCTACGCAACCATTGCTGACCTGCCCCCCGAGTTCGACGCGTTCGATGCTCGGGACCTGCAGTACTGGTTGCGGCACAGTCAGCGCGAGATTGGCCTCGAGGCCTTCGGTGACGATGCCAGCGACGCGCACGCGATGCTGGCCGCTCACTACCTGAAGCGAGCGCCTCGATCCACCGGCGAGGACGGGGACAAGGGCCACGTGACCAAGGAGAAGGTAGGGGACGTCGAGGTCGCCTACGCGGTGTCTCCGACCGTCACCGAACTGCAGACCACGATCTACGGGCAGCGCTACCTGGCTTTGTGCCAGGGGCAGTTCGTGGGGGGAGTGCTCACCCTGTGAGAGACGGCGTCGAAGACCGGGACCTGGGGTGGAAGAAGATCCGCGCCGAGCTCAAGCTCGCGGCTCGCAGCCACGTGACGGTGGGGATCCACGACGACCAGCAGCACGATGGGGGGCTCTCCACTGCGCAGGTTGGCGCGTTCCATGAGTTCGGCCTCGGTGTTCCGTCGCGCCCGTTCCTCTCGACGACCATCGACGAGCAGGCCAACGAGATCGCCAAGTTTGCGGACAAGGTCTACTTCGGTCCCATCCTCGAGGGCCGCGCGAATGCTCGTCGTGGTCTTGGACTGCTGGGAGAGTTCGCCCAACAGAAGGTGCAGAAGACGGTCCGCGATGGCCGCTCAGATTGGCCGCCTCTCGCCGAGGGCACCAAGCGCAAGAAAGCGAGCACCCTCGGCGGGGACAAGGCGGCCTCATTCGTCGGCGGGGACGGCAACCCGCTGATCGATACGGGGCAACTGCTGGCCTCGATTCGACACAAGGTCCACATCGGAGGCGTGCCGTGAACATCAACCTCAGCGGCACGATCCGCCGACTCGGGAAGGACAAGACCGTCCGGCGCCCGGGTTCGACCACCTACGTCAACGGGTTCCCACAGCACGGGCCCGAGGAGGAACGAACCGTGCGCATGGTCGTGCGGGCTGCTCCGGCGAACGAGGTGGTGCGGCTCAAGGAGGGCGACCGGACAAGGGGCGCGATCCAGTGGTGGGCGGATTCTCCGATGGCCGTGGCCACCGTTGATGGCGCGCAGCCTGGCGACATCATCGAGCACGAGGGGCAAGACTGGGAGGTTCGCCGCGTCGACCCGTCCTTGGACCAGGGCGCGTACTACAGCGGCCTTGCCGTGCGGAGGGGTCGCTGATGGTCGCTCCCGTACACGACTGGGCGACGATTCAGGAAGCGCTCCGGGTGTGGGTGCGCGACGTGACCGAGCTCCCCGACGGGCAGGTCTACTGGGCCGCGCCCGATGCCCCTCAGCCCGCGCGCCCGTTCGCGGTTCTGAAGATCACGTCTGGACCGCGTGCGCTTGGACTGCCCGAGAGCCGCCGTTCCTCGCAGGTCATGCAGGACCGGCTGACCGTGCTCGAGGCCGGATTCTCCTCGTACGACGTGCGCATCTTCGACGCGATGGCACAAGACGACGAGGGCACCCCCTACACCGTCGAGCCTGCTCCCGGCGCAACGCCGACCGAGATCCGCGACGCGATGCGGGCCACGCTCAACAGCTCAGGTCTCACCATCGCGAACGACCCCGAGTCGGATGCGGCTCTGCTCGTCGACGGCGTCGCAGGGCGCGAACACTTCCACGTCGAGGTCTCCGAGGGGCTTCAACGGGAGACGCTCCGCGAGGCGATCCTCGACACCGTCATCCTGCCTCGCGAGTTGACTCTACGTGTGCAGGTCGAGACCGACTCCCAGCTCCCGGACGAGCACGCCCGCGGCTACGCGGACCGCCTCGAGGTCTCCCTCGGCTTCAGGGTAACGCGCGCGACGCTTCGTGCTGGCGGCGTGGTCGGCACCCGGAGCGCCGCGCCCAACGACATCACCGCGCTCATCGGCGACGCCCACGCGAGTCGCGTAGCGCAGGACTTCTTTTTTGGTCTCACGGGCACCGCTGCGGCGAACGTCCCGTGGGTCCGCACTGCCCAGGTGACTGGCTCGCTCTGCTGAGGACCACATGACCCACGCGAACTACATCCGCAACGCGATCGCCTTCGACACGTCTCGCACCCCGCGAGACAGCTTCGGGAAGCCGATGCTCATGAGCGAGCACAGTCTCTATCCGGAGCGCACGCGGACATTCTCAACCAGGCAGGCTCTGCTCGACGTTGGCTTCAGCTCGAGCTCCGCCGTGGTCGGCATGTTCGACGTCATGATGGGGCAGGAGTTCCGGCCTCCGTCGCTGGTCGTCGGTCGTCGAGAGGTCGCGGTCGCCCAGGTCGAGACCTTCACGGTCGGTGGCGCGGGGGATGGCGCCTACACGCATCCCGTCAACGGCGCGGCCGCAACCTTCAGCGCGTCTGGGGATACTGCCACGGCCATTCGCGATGGGCTTGTCGCGGCGATCAACGCTCTCGGCGAGCCCGTGACCGCAGCGCCGGTGAGCACGGACCAGTACACCGTGACCGCCGACAACAGCGGGCAGGCCTTCACCACAGGGACTCTCGTGAGCCCGAGCGACGTCCTGACGGGCGTGGAGACCACGGCGAACGTCGGGGCCTACACCGAGCTCCAGGCGATTCGCGAGTACGACCAGAGCTGGTATGCCGCCCTCAGCGACGACCGCACCACCCCGGACCTTCTCGAGGCATCGCGGTGGGTGCAGTCCGCCCGGGCGATCTTCGTCGGGCAGACCGACGACGCGGACATCCTCAACCCGGCGCTCGACACCGACATTGCGTCTCAGCTGCTCGCCCTCCAGCGCTCGCGCACCATGCTGCTCTACAAGAGCAGCGACGCGGACTACTTCGACGCGGCCCTCCTGGGCAAGCAGCTCCCGAAGACGCCCGGCTCAACCAACTGGGCATGGCAGACGCTTCGTGACGTCCCGTCGGACTCGCTCTCCTACGACGAGGTCGAGGCCATGCGTGCGAAGCGAGTCGGTCACCTCATCACGATGGGCGTTCAGCCCACGGCGTTCGAGGGCAAGATGTCGGCGGCCGGTATGTGGGTCGACCTCGTGCGCGGGGGCGACAAAATCGACAACGACATCGAGGCCGGGAAGCTCGACCTATTCCAAGGGATGGAGAAGGTCGGCTTCGACGAGCTGCAGATCATCGCCGACCGCATCGAGGTCGAGATCCGTCGCAACACCAGCCTTGTGCTCGAGGACTCGGTGGAGGTCACGCTCCCCGCCGAAGTCCCAGAGAGCGACATCTCCGCCCGGCGTGTGCTGGGCATTGAATGGAAAGCCTCGATCCGCACGCCGGTCAACGAGGTCGACACGGCGGGCCAGCTGACCATCGGCGGCGTCGTCTAGGAGGAGCTACGGACCATGATTACAGTCACCGACCCCAGAGAGCTGTTCCTTGTCTTCGGTGCCCACCGGATCCAGGGATTCCCCGCGGGCCAGGCGTTCTTCTCGCCGTCGAAGCACCAGGAGGACGACGTCGCTGTCGAGCAGGGCATCGACGGCAACGTCAGCGTCACGAAGCTCGTGACGCGCAACTCGAAAGAGGTCTACACCGTCGACCTCGTCCTCACCCGCGGCTCGAAGTCCAACACATACCTGTGGGGTGTGAGGACGACGCAGAAGAACGCCGCGGGCATCCCGTTCGCGCCATTCGTCGCGTCGCACCGCGGCTCGAAGATGGCATCCGCTCAGGCCTGCATCATGTCAGCGCCTGCGCAGGTCCCCGCCATTGGTGGCGGTGAACCCCTCTACAACTGGCGCCTGCTGCTGGTGGGCGTCACCGGGGTCCTGATGGGCCTCGAACTCGCAGCGGAGAACAGAGAGTAGCCATGGCTCAGAAGACGCACGCCGTCACAGTGGACGGCGAGAAGTATTGGATTCGGCGCGTAGACCCGTTTGTGGCGCTGCGCCTGAAGACCCTCGGACTGCGGGTTCTCGGTCCTCTGTTCAAGGCGTTGGCGTCGTCCGACTCCGCCCGGGACTTCGTTGCCAGCATGCTCAGCGAAGAAGAGGGGGGAGTGAAGAGCGCCCTCGAGAAGCATGGCGACGCCGAGGTGGTCACGACCGTGCTGTCCATCCTCGGCGTCACGCTGGACGACCTGGTCGAGTCCGTGAGTGCGGAGGACCTCGAACGCGCGATCCGTATCGCCGTGATTGGACACGTGGAGACCCCGACGCCGGGTGTCGAACGCGTCGCCATCGAAGACGTGGAGACCTACTTCGACATCGTCGGGCCGCGGATGGAGAAGCATCCGATGCACCAGCTCGAGCTGCTGTGGAGGGTGGTCATGGTCAACCTGGGCCCTACTTCCGCCGGGCTCCTTACCGGGGACCCGGCGGCGGAGGCTTCACCAGCCTAGAGCCCCCTCCGTCGATCACGGTTCCGGGCGGGCCCGACTACTACCCGATCTGGAGGCTGGTCGCGGAGAAGTACGCGCAGCTCGCCGAGATCAAGGAGAGCTGGACGCTCGAAGAGGTCGCAACGGCGAACGACCTCCTCGACTACCAGGCGGCCCAGCAGGCCGAAGCGTCGAATCGCCCTCCTCCCATTGACCCAGAGTTCGCAGCACTCCTCACGTAGCCATGACCACGGTCCGAGAACTCATCGCCCGCCTGGGATTCAAGACCGACGACGCCGCGCTCGCCCGTTGGGACAAGCGCATCGCCGGCGCGCGCCGGAACATGAAGCGCGCGGTGGCTGTGGGGCAGGGTCTGGGACGGACCTTCAAGACGGTTGGGGTTGCCGCTGTTGGTGCTGCGGCCGGCGCAGGCGCCCTGGTGAAGGGGGTCGCTGACATTGGTGATCAGGCCGCCAAAGATGCCCGCAAGCTCGGGCTCACGGCGGAGGCCGTGCAGGAGTTCAGCCACGCGGCGAAGCTCTCCGGCAGCGACGTCGGGACGATGAAGACCGGCCTCCAGGCGCTCGCCCGGGGGCTCAACGACGCCACTACGAAGGGAGTCGGACCCGCCTCGGAGGCGTTCGAGCAGCTGGGGGTCTCGCTCGACGATCCCAGGGTTCAGTCGAACGACCTGAGCGAGGTGATGTCGTTGGTCGCGGACAAGTTCTCGATCATGCCGGATGGGGCGCAGAAGACCGCCCTCGCGATGAAGCTGTTTTCCCGGTCGGGCGCGGAGTTGATCCCGCTGCTGAACCAGGGCAGCGAGGGCATGGCGGCCATGAGACAGGAGGCCCGCGACTTGGGTCTCGTGATGTCGAACGAGGCCGCGGCGGAGAGTGAGAACTTCAACGACGACCTCGAGCGCACCACTGCGATGGTGAGGGGCCTAGTTCAAAGTGTTGCGGTTGGCCTCATGCCCATGATCCGCAAGTGGATGGAGCGGCTTCGACGGCTGATTCGGACGAACGACCGGCTGATACGGCAGGGCGTTGCCCAGTGGATCGACCGGATCATCAGGGCTGGGAAGCAACTCGCTCCCATTGTGGCCACCATGATGAAGTTCATCCTCAAGCTCACGGAGGTGCTAGGTGAGACAGCGGATGCGATGGGCGGCGCGGAGAATGCCATCCTCATCCTGTTGCCCGCCCTCGCGGCTATGAAGACAGCCACCATCGCGGCCGCTGGGCCGTGGGGGGTTCTCGCGGCCGCCATCATCGCGGCCATCCCCGCGCTCATCAAAGTCGGGGGGCACCTCGGTGACGTCATGTCGCGGATGACAGGGCTGTCCGACTTCATGGACCAGCTCGACGAGCGCAACGGAGGGAAGTCGCAGAACAAGCACCGCAGTACTCGGACCCTGATTGGCAAGGACACCTCGGGCTTCAACTCCGGAGTCTTCCAGACGCGCGTGGGTGAGACCGACGAGGACACTCTTCGAGGTTGGGTCGCCGACAAAGGAGTTCGAGATGAAGCCAAGGCGATCATCAGGAGGGAGCTCCTTCGAAGAACCCAGGTCGATCGAATGAAGCGGCAGAAGGCCGAGGAGGCGGCGAAGGAGTCAACGACGTCGTCCGGACGACGAGGGCGGCGGCGTCGTTCTCGGCGGAGCGACGAGGCTGGGGAGTTCGATGAGAAGGGCTACCAGAGCGCGCTCGATGCCTATCGCTCGATGGAGATGAGCGTCGACGAGGCCAAACTCCGCGCCCAGTACACGAAGAAGCCGGCCAACGGAAAAAGCCTCACGGCCCTTGAGTTGCTCGAACGAGACTTCGGTGCCGGCCTCGGGAAAGCCGGCAAGCTGTCCGGCGTGCGGCCGTCACTCGGCACCACGATCAACAAGATCACGAACACCTACGAGCCGAAGGTGCAGGTCGAGATCAAGGCTGAGCAGCGAGCGGGCGAGTCAACGGGTGACTTCGCCCAGCGCGTCTCGAAGCTGGTTTCCGACGAGCTTGGGCAGGTGTTCTCTCGTGGCTACCTGCACTTCAAGGGCGGAACCTCGGCGTAGTCCTAGTCGCCGCCCTCAGTTCGGAGCGCGCTGATGGACGAGATGCCGGTACGGTCGGCGATTGCCGCCACGTAGAACTCCCGGAACTGCTTGTCACCGTCGGCATCGAGCCACGCGCTGGCATTCAAGATGCAATAGGGCTCTCCGAGGTCCGTTTCCCCGGTGTCTTCCACGTCGAGTCCGAAGTGAGTGGTCCGGGGACCATCCGGCTTCCAGCCGAGTTCGGACCACTCATCGCCTTCCCATTCTTTCGGCAGGCAGCCTTCACGACAGGTCTCGGTGTTGGGCGGAGTCATCCTGATGCTCTTGACGCACTCGCCCGTCCGCTTGAAGTACTCGCCCGTCGCCTTCGCGAGCGCAACGACGTCTTTCGCGGCCTGCTCCTCCACGGTCAGCTTCGGCTCGGCCTTCGACTCCGGGGCCGCGTCTGCGCTGCCCGAACCGTTGTCGCAGGCCGTAGCGGAAACCGTGAGCAGGAGCCCGAGGAGCGTCGCGGTGCGCGTCATCGCCCGGGAGTTTCCAGCCGAGGCGAGGCGGGGGTCAACCCGGCGCATCTCAATGGCTTCCGCCCACGTATTGACACCCGTAGGCTGGAGACTCAGGTTCCGCCGCGGAGACGGCGTAGCGTGACAAGAAGAAAGAAGAAAAGCGAAGAGCTGAGCAGTTCCATGAAGAACATGCTCTTGGATATCTATGCGGGGTCCCCGGGCCCTCTGAGTTTCAAGAACCGCACTGTCACAGCCCTTCGCGAGCGGGGCCTGGTCAAACTGGTGCGCAACAGTCGCAAGGCACGTATGGGGCATGAGGAAATCACGCGGAAGTTCATTCATCAGGTCACGACCAAGGGAAAGGCAAAGGCGGGGCCCCTCTTCCGGAAGAAACGCAGCGAGGTCATTGAGGGGAATAACGCTGTTCTCAAAAAGCTGCTGCGGGAACGCTTCCGAAGAAGGAAGCAGCGCATCTGAATGCTGTGGGAGTATTCGTTTCAACACAGACTGGAGCAAGCGCGATGAGGAAGATGAAGCTAACCATCAAGATCCACGGCGACGATGAGCTCGACATCCGGGGGCATTGCCGGCGTGTCGGCGAATCCGGCGGCTGGGTCGTCGACGAGGAGAGAGTTTTCGATGAGTCGGAGGGCAAGATGCTTACGAGGCAACTGTACTCCCAGGACTTCGAGGACCCGGCGGCTGCTGAGAAGGCGGCAAGGGGGCTGGAGGCGGCGATTAGACAGATTTCGACCATCGCAGTCGTGATCTGCCCAGAGCCGGTGTCGGTATGAAGACGGTCGTCGCCCAGATCGCGTTTGCTGTAGGCGAATCCGAGGGCCATCGAGTATTGCTCGAAAACCGAAACTGGACTATGACCGGCAGGGGCGAGTGGCAGAAGCGATTTCCGGATGAGGCGCAGGCTGACTCCGAAGCTCGAGAGGTGCTGAAGCTGCTTCGTGCGGAGAGCCCTTGCGCAGTTTCGGCCACGCGCAACACGGTCCGAGTTACTGAGAGTTGACGAAGTGTGGGGGGCTCCTCCCCTGGTGGCGATCTTTCGATCTCGTGTGGCGCGACCTGACCCGCGTCGCACGTCGCTGCCCGAATAGGTCCTTTTCGGCCGAATGGCCGGAATCCTATAGTCGGCAGGGCTGAACGCCTGACGCCACAACATCTTGTGGTTGTCCGCCGATACCTGGGTCAAAACTCCATATTTTGTACCATTGGGTTGCGCCGGTAACCACGCGAGGTTAACATGTGGCGTGGCCAATTTTGGAACATATCTGCGTGATGCACGCGAGCGGGAGGGAGTCTCCCTGCGCGCGCTGTCACGCATGCTGGGGGTGAGTCACGTCTTCCTCAGCAACGTCGAGCGCGGGAAAGGCAGCCCGCATCCGACGCTTCTCGCCGAGCGCCACTGGGGCACGCTCAAAGAAGCGCTGCCCAGCATCGACCTCGGCGAATTGCAACGACTGGCCGTCCTGTCTCGAGGCGTCTCGATCCCTTTGCAGGGGCAGGCGCCGACGTTTCAAGAGGCGGCACTCGCCTTCCAGCGCCGTGCGCAGGAGGGGAGCCTTGATGAATCCACCTTGAACGAGCTTCTGCGCCTTCTCGGTGTCGACGAGTAGACCGATGAGCAAATCTCTCTCCGAACAAGTTCTCCGCGTGCCTGGTCGGTCTCTCGTGTCGATCATCAACGAAGCAGCCTCGCTGCGTCGCTACTTGCGCTACCGGCCCGACGAGCCGGTGGATGTCCTCCGTTTGGTTGACGAGGACCTTCCGCGACTCGGGTGTCAGGTCTATAGCGAAGACGATTGCCTGATGGGGGGCAGCTTCGCGGTGACGAAGTATGAGCGGGGGCACTGCGTCATCATCATGCGCAACTCCCTGTTCGAAGCACTCGCAAGCGGTGGCTCCAATTTCAAGATCGCGAGAACCACAGCCGCGCACGAGTGTGGTCATGCTCTCCTGCACCACAACGTGCTTCGGGTCCTCTCGCACCATGACCCTAGCGGGCAGGTGGCAACCGCTGTCTTGCACAGGCGAAAGGACCTCCCCTCATACGAGGACCCTGAGTGGCAAGCGTGGGCCTTCGCAGGGGAGCTGCTGATGCCGCTGGAAGCACTGTTGCAGCTCGGAGGGCAGGCCGTTCACCGTCTCTCGGCACTCTTCAGCGTGAGCACGAAAATGGTGGAGACCCACCTTGGATTGCTCTCCCGCTCGCGTCACTACCCGATCCAGCTGCACGGGGGGCGGCTCTACATCACCCGGTAGCCCTCTAGACTTCGCCGACCCCACCGCCGAGGTAGCCGCCTCGACGGGGAGCCAGGCAAAACGCCAGTCCGTGCTTAGACGGTCGTGCGTATTGGTGCTCTCCCGAGCCCAAGAAATATGCACGTCGAGCCGCGCAGGGTCAAGGCTGGCCAGTTGCAAGGAGACAACACGTCATGTCCGATTTCCGGACGTATCCATGCACGAAGCGCGACTGCCCCTGCGGGGGCACCAGGAGGGTCGTAATCCGCGAAACCGCGGGACGACCGGTCGCATACCACGTTGAGGACTACCTCAGCGCGGTCCTGGGTCTGTCAGCCCCATAACCCGGAAGGGCCGTCGCGCACATCGCGGCGGCCCTTCTTTCTCGCCTCGCGATGTCCCGATTTTCGTTGCTGTAGTCGGGTTGCATGCTGAGGTGGAATGTCCTCCGGGGAGACCATCAGCCAAGGGCTGAGCATCGGGGAGATCGTGGTCGACGCGGGTGCCTTGAAGGAGGCTCGCGCGACGGAGCGTCGCATCGCTGGTGGTCGCGGGTCTGGCCGGACTGAGAAGATGCTCCGGGCCGCCCTGGAGCACGCCGTCGACAACCCGACGGCGAGTGTCGCCGTGGTTGTGCTGCCTGTGATTGCGGGCGTCATCTTCGAGCGCCTCGAGGAGATGGCGCGGGGGCACGGCTTCAAGTCGGTTGGCTGCAGCGTCGGCCCGATCACCGTCGTCAGCCGGCCTCGTGAGACGAAGGGTTCCGATGCAGTCTTCGTCGACCATTTCACGCTGCACCAGATGGCGTGCAACGTGTTCCAAGCCGAGTGCGTCTGGACCGGCGTCGACTAGGAAGCCATGGGCCTCGTCGACCTCTTCCTGGCCAACCGGCCAAAGCTCGGGCACATCGAGCTCGACTGCACAGTAGCCGAGCAGCACGCGGAGGGCGTGCGCCGATCCCCGTATCCGGTTGAGGATGGAGCCGAGCGTAGCGATCACGCGGAAGACCTTCCTCCCGAGCTGGTGCTTGAGGGGCTGATCTCGGATGTCGCTCCGGTCGGTTTCGCGGGGGTCGACTTCGTCACCGGTCTCTTCTCGGACGCCCGGTCAGCCGCCGCGTGGGCGGAGTTCGTCGCTCTGAAGCGCAGCCACGAGCCGTTCGTTGTGGTGACGTCGCTCGACGTCTATCCGCGGATGGTCTTCGCCGACGGCCAGTCGCTCGTGGTCGAGCGAGACGCCCGAACATCGACGACGCTCCGCTTTCGGGCGCACCTCGTCCGTGACCGAGTGGCATACACGACGACGCAAGCGGCAGTGGCCGCTGCGGTACGCGACCTTGCCGAGGCCGAAGCCGCGTCGGGCTTGCAGACGCCGCTCCCGGTTGACCCATCCACCGCGGCCGCTGCCGCAGGAGCGGTGTGATGGCGGTCTACCTGCCCATCTCCACGGAGCGCGCCCGTGACGACGACCTGCGAGCAGTGCTCGACGGCCGCGCGTATCGGTTTGCCTTCGCGTGGAACACCACAGGCGAGTTCTGGACGTTCGACCTGAAGCGCGACGACGGGTCGTACTTGCTCCGTGGTCTGCGTTTCACGCTGGGTGTCAACATGCTCCGTCAGTTCGTGGGGGAGGAGTTCCCTCCTGGTCGCCTGGTTGCGGTGGACACGAGCGGCCTGGGCCAAAGGGCGGGCCGGCGCGACCTCTTCTCTGGCCGTGTGCAGCTGGTCTACATCCCAGCGTCGGAGGTCAGCGATGCGTAAGGAGGGGCGCAGCGCGAGGCTCGAGGTGTGGGGGCAGGGCGTTCCGCTGCTGATGCTGAGCTCCATCGGAGGTGTTGGCGTGGCGCCTCCCGGGACTCCGGTCGAGGTTGTCCGCGAGCCGATCCCGATGCAGGCACGCGTGGAGTACTCGCTGTCTCCCGACGCCAACCGTGCGACGGTCACTCTGCTCAACTTGAACCGGAGGTCGCGAGAGTGGCTTGCGTCGATGGTCGAGCCCCGGACCTCGGCTTCCGAGGTGCAACGTACAGCCGTCGAAGCTGCGGCGCTCAAAGGCGGGGGCAGCTCGCTCGTGCTCGATCACCTCGCAGGTGTCTCCCACCTGAAGTTGTTCGCAGGCTACGGGCAGCAGCTGCAGCAGATCTTCGAGGGCTCGCCGGACATCATCAAGCACTGGCGCCCGGACAACACGACTTGGCGGACGGACATCGACTGCGGGGACGCTGCCGCTCGCCTCCGCGAGGCGATCGTTTCCAAATCGTGGGGTCCAGGAACGCCCGTGCTCACGACCATCGTGGATACGGCCCGGACGGCGGGGATCTCGATGTTCCCGGACACGCAAGCGCGTCTGGCTGCGTGGCTTGGGCCGGCTGTACACGAGTACGGCTACACCGCGACGGGAGATGCCCGGGCGGTGCTCGACGAGTTGCTGCGGTGGTCGCTGTACCTCAGCGATCAGTCCGTACTCGAGCGCATCGGGACCAGCACCGAGGATGAGGTCAGCTGGACCATCGTCAACGGCGAGCTCGTTGTGTACGGACCACGCGATGTGAGCCCCGGGCCCCCGGTGGTGATCTCGCCTGAGACCGGGATGATCGGGCGGCCACGCCAGCGCGAGGGGGACGTGGTCGAGGTGTCGACGCTGATGGAGCCCCGGCTGCTGCCTGGTGCTGCGGCGGCCGTACGAAGCCGTGACTACACCGGAGTGGCGCGATGCCATCGTGCGCTCTTCGAAGTCTCGACGCTTGCCGAGGGCCGCCACGCGGTGACCGCTGAGCTACACCCAATCAAGGCGGTGGGGCTGTGACCCGCCAGCGAGGCTTCGTCGCGGCTACAGAGGCTGCTCAGCGCGACCTGCAGAAGCGCATCCGGACCACGGTCCCGGGCACGGTGGTCGGCTACGAACCAACCACGCGTCGCGCCGCGATCCAGCCGGCGCCGAGCCTGATCACCCACGGTCGAGAAGGGAGAGTGCTCCCGCCGATTCCGAACGTGCCGGTGATGTTCCCAGGTGGAGGTGGCTTCGAGCTGGTGTGGCCCCTGGCGTCCAACGACCGCGTGACGCTCGTCGTCTTCGACCGCTCCATCGACCGGTGGCTGCGTGGAGAGCCCACCTACGTCCCGAACTCGGCCCGCATGCACAACCTCAGCGACGTGATGGTCCTGCCGCAGGCCCCGTCTGCCGACGTCGACCCCAACCCCGGAGAGACAGCCGACTTCGTACTTCGTGGGCCTCTGATGAACGCGCTGCGCGTCGGTCCTGAGGGTGACGTCCAGATTGCAGAAGGAACCGAACCGGCCGCGCGTGTCGGCGACGAGGTGGCCATTGGGGGCGACCTCAGCAGCTGGCTCGGACAGGTCGCGTCGTACGTGAACGGGCTCGCCCCCGGGACGCTGCCTGCGGTGCCCACCACGGCGGGGCTCATCGCCTCTGGCTCGGAGAGGGTGACGATCGGATGACGGTGCTGAAGATCGACATGGCGACCGGTGACCTCGCGGTCGAGAACGGTTCCTGGGTGTCCATCTCGGGCATCGAGGAAATCGCCCAGGGGGTGTGGGTCTACCTCAGCCTCATCCGCGGCGAGCTTGTGTTCGCGGTCGACAGGGGGATGCCCTTCATCGAAGAGATCACGGCTGCCGGCACTCCCGTTGCGCGGCTTGAGGCCGTCTACCGAGAGGCCATCCTTAGTCGCCCCGGTGTGCGGTCGATGCTGGAGGGGCCTCGGCTCACCTACGACCAGGAGACGCGCCGCCTCGGTGTGTGGTTCCGCGCTGACACGGACCTGGGCGAGCTTGTGTTCGATCGTCCGCTGGGGGGAGTGTGATCAGCAACGTCGAGGCGGATGCTGTCCTCAACCGCCTGCGCGGCATCACTGCGCTTGCGGTGGCAGGCGAGCTCGCGCTCTACAACGGCGACCCGCTTGGCGCGGGCGTCGAGCTGAGCGGTGGGGACTACTCCCGGCTGGCCCTTGTCCCGGCCAACTGGGCGTTGCCAACCGCGGGTGCAGGTGGGCGCCGGCAGATGCAGAACGCCCAGGCCCTCGAGCTGACACCTGGCGCAGTCGGAAGTTGGGGCACTGCGACGCATTGGGCCGTCGAGGACCCCTCTGGCGTTCGGTGGGCAGGCGCCTTGCCGTCGCCGATTTCCATCGCCGATGGCTACCGCGTCGTCGTGCCAACCGGCGCGGTGTCCCTACAGCTCGGTGGTTCTGGCCTCGTCGTGCCCTCTCTCGGCCTCGACGCGTCGGTGGCGTTCGTCGGGAACAGTTACACTCAAAACTTCGGGGGGATCCCCGCGCTTCTGGCCTACTACCTTGGGCAGCGTCTCGCGGGCAGCTCCGTTTCCCTTGGCCCCCCCCCGTACTTGGATACGACGATCGGGGACAACGACGGTTGGTTCACGTCAATGACACTCGGAGGGATGGCCCTCCACCCCACCATCGACCAGTCAGGAGGGGTCGGCTCAACCGACGCTGTCGATGCCGTGCTTTCGGTTCCTTCGAACACGTACGACCAGGTTGTCCTGACGTCCGATTTTCGCCGGAACCAGGATCTGAACCCCGGCGCCGGGATCGACTGGGAGGTGCTTCCGGGTGCCGGAGGAACCAACCCGAACACCCATGGTGTGATTCTGGAAGTTGTGCGGAGGGTCGCGTCTGAGCTCCGTGCTGGCGGGGTCAACGGTGTCGTACTGCGGATGACCCACGAGGGGTTCAACCCGAACGCCGATCTCGACCTCTCCGACTTCGACCGAACTGTTCGACTCCAAGTCCTCGGAGCTCGGCAACTTGAGAACGAGGGCGTGGTGGGGGCAGTCCTTCCCGACCACTACGTCTTGTCTCGTTGCGTCAGAGGGGCCTCCGGATCAGTAGGGTCTGGGCTTACGAGTCCCGTGCCCTCGTATGCGGCTTTGACCCACTCGAACTCGCTCCAGCCCGGCGGTGCGAACCTCGCGTGGCCTATGCGAAGCCAGGGGGATGTTGCGGTTCCCATCGACCCGGAGGACCCCGACGGGCCAACGTGGTTCCCGAGGAACTCGCACCAGAACGCGATTGCGACCATCATCCACACATGGGCTTGGGCGTACGCGCTCTGGGATGTTGACCCGCGCGGGGACATGACCTTCTCGTCGCCGGCGGGTCTGCCAAACCCGTTCGACGACCTGATCTCGCCAGATGGCTCGCGGATCTACGGGGGGCACGCCACCGGGGCGGGGAACTGGCCGTACGACACGGGGATCAACCCGGCAGGCCCGCCCGATGCAGAGCTCGACCTCGACTGGTCGGCCACGACCCAACTCCAGATTCAGGAGCGCATCGTAGCTGCGCTCGACGACTACTACGGCCGCAGCACGGAGTTTGACTAGGAAACCGCCATGACGATCTGGGGAGTCGATAACACGGGATTCGTTCGTCCCACCTTCCGGCAGATTCGCGACGAGCTGGAGTCTCGCTTCCGTGGTCGCTTCGGCGCAGACCGGGACACCGCACACGAGACGCCCGACGGGATGATGGTCGACTGGGCCGCGGAGGCCGTGGTGTTGATGCTGGAGGCGGGAGAGTCGACCTACAACGCCCAGTTCTTCGACACTGTGCAAGGGGCGTCTCTCGACCTCTGGATGGCGGACCGCCTGTTCGCGCGCCGGCCGGCGCTCGCGTCGACCGTGACGCTCACGCTGTCGGGCACACCCGGCTCGGTCGTGCCGGCCGGATCCCGAGTGCGCCACGCGGTCGCGCAGTCCTCATGGGCTACCGATGCCGACGCAACGATCGGTGCTGGGGGGACAGTCGATGCAGTGTTCACGTGCGCGACGACGGGGCCTCTCGAGGCATCCGCGGGCTCGGCATGGGTGATCGAGACCGTCATTGCCGGCTGGGCGAGCGCGTCCAATGTTGCTGCCGCGGCGCCTGGCCGTCTGATCGAGTCGGACGCAGCCTTCAAAGCCCGCTACCGGACCGCGATCCAGCTTGGCGCAATGGGTCGTGCGCTTCTCAAGCTCGACGGCGTCGACACCGTCGCGATCTTCGAGAACGACACCGACACCCCCGACCCCCTCTACAACCGGACCCACTGGGTGGAGGCCCTTGTCGTGGGTGGGGACGACCAAGAAGTGGCCGACACCGTCTGGCGGTACAAGCCGAAGGGCACCGGCACCGTGGGCGACTCCTCAATGACGGAGTTGATTTCAGGGGACGGCAACCCGGTGGCCTACTCCCGCGGCACCGAGCAGGACACGTGGCTCACTGTCGAGATCACGGCGGGCGAGGGGTTCGACACCTCCACAGCCGACTATCTCCGGGACGAACTCGTCGCGTGGGCCAACAAGGCGCATGCACATGGAGACGACGTGGCACCCGACCTCTTCCGCGGAGAGATTGCGCGGCTCGTGCCGGGGCGCTTCTCGGTCGCGATCACGGTCGGTGCCTCGGCTCCACCATCTGGCACCGCGGGGATCCTGACCGTGTCGGACCGCACGGTGGCGCGCTTTGATGCCTCTCGCACCTCGGTGAGCTTCGTCTGATGGCTACTCTCCCGATCCCACCGACCCCGCCGCAGCCGCCGTCGGACTACACCGCGCCCTCGCCGACGGGCACCGTGGTGACCAGCTACGCGGAACTCGCTGCCGAGATGGCGCTGGCCGGCCCCCGTGTGATCGTGGTCGCCGATGGTGTCTACACCGGGGCGGGCCTGCAGACCGCCCAGGGGCACCACATCTGGGCACAGCGTCGAGGCGCTGTGACGTTCGAGTTTGGGATTGGATTCCGTGGCAACGGGGGCGTCCCCGGGGGCTCTCTGCACGGGATCGTCTTCGACGTCGACGACCTCGCCAATGTTGACCCGACGGCGCTGCTGAACGAGGCCATCGTCAACACGTGGGACAGCGTCGCCCCGCTCACTATCGGCTCGAACCTGGTGATCGAGGACTGCGAGTTCGATGGGAACGGAGTGGTCGGCTCGGGGATCCAAGCTACATCCCCGTCGGGCCTCACGGTGCGTCGGTGCGTCCTCCGGAACTTCATCGACGTGGGGATCAGTGCATTCCGGAACGGCTCCGGTCCCGACGACTTCGACACCATCATCCTCGAGGACCTGGTGGTCGAGGGGGTGTCGCGCCCGGTGCCGGGCTCCGCGGGCGGCCTGAATGCCGAGGTGGGGCTGTACCTGGGCCATCGCTTTGAGCTTCGCCGGTTCGCCATCCGCGATTGCGCTTGGGCTGGGGTCGGGGTCATCAACGGCGTCAGCGGCTGGACCATTGAGGACGGGGACATTGACCGGGTCGGGTGGGGCTACTTCGAAGGCGGGTCAGTCGGGCTCTACTGCGAGCATTGCCACGACGGCGACATTCGGCGCATGCGCTTCGGAATGCACCAAAAGGTAGGGATCAACTGCGAGTGGAACCAAGACAACGCCGACCCGCACCAGAACTCCCTCGTTCCGCGCAACCACACGATCCGCATCGAGGATGCCCACATACAGGCGTACAAGGTAGGGATCGGCTTCGACCTCGCGGTGGCCAACTGCACGGTGAGGCGCTGCCGCATCGAGCGGGCGTGGCTCGCCGGGGCGCTCGACAACAACACCTTCCCCGACGACAACGGTGACTTCCCACCTCCGGACGGGTTTCCTGCCATCGAGACCACGAACGCGGTGGACATCGAGAGCTGTTCCTTCCTGCTCCACCCGTCAGTCCCGCTCGTTCTCCACGACCACCATGGCACCGCTTCGCTGCCTCCCACTGTCCCCGGGTGGCCGCTCTCTCCCGCCGAAGTCGACCCGGCTCTCCTCACGTTGACGGCGTTCGGTCGGATGGGTGAGCTCGCCGCGTTGTTGCAGAGCCGCATGCCCACGATGCTGCGGCGGGCCCCGCAGGCGCGTGCCGTTGCCCAGTGGCTCGCGGAGCAGCTCTCGGAGGCCCACGAGGCCATCGTGAGCGCCCACGCACCTCTCTCGGAGGCGACGGCAGTCCAGCTGGACAAACATGGGGCCGGGCTCATGCGACCCCGTGCAGGCCTATCTGACGACGAGTACCGACTGGAGCTGCAGGTGAAGGCTGCGGCGCTGTTCCGCACGCGAAGCCCTGAGCTCGCGGTGGACCTGCTCCGGTTGCTCACCACAGACTCCCCCTCGTCGGGGAGCTTCCAGGAGTGGCCGCCGGCCGCCTACGAATACACGCTCGAGGACATCGACGGGCCGACCGCTGCGCGGTGGGAGTCGCTGCTCCGCACAGCAAAGCCCGAAGGCGTCCGCATGCAAACCCGCGTGGTCGAGGACGCCGCCAACGCATTCCGATTCGACTCGGGCCCCGGATACGACGAGGGCCTCTACGCCTACACGCTGGAGAGCTGAGCAATGCCGAAACCGACAGAAGTCCCCGCATGGAACACCGCCGCCTCAAACCGCGTGACGCCACCACTTGGCATTCAGCAGACGGGACACGCTCCGAACTCGATCCCGTCGAGCTCGTACGAGAACTGGAGAGCCAACCTCACCGGAGAATGGTGCCAGTGGGTGATGGACGGCACCGCGGCGAACGATGCCACGGCCCACCTCGTGGAGACCGACAGCGCGGGGCACATCTCGTGCCTCGGTCTTGAGATCGATGGCAACTCGGGAACGCCGGACGCGCTCCTCGAGGTGACCAACGCGACGGGAGCGGCCGCAGAGTTCTCGGGCGGTGGCGCAGCCCCGACGGTCGTCATCAACGGCTCGACGGGAGCCTCGTCTCTCTACGTTCAAGCTGGCGACGGTCAGCCCGGAATCCAGGCCGTCGGGAACGGATCGGGCCCTGGGATCTTCGCTCCTGCTGGGGCTGGCCACCCTGGGGTCGAGGCTCGCGGCGACTCCGGCTCGCCAGGCATTGAGGCGGAAAGCTCCGACGATGCGAGCTCCCACGGCCTCGTCACGATCACCAACGTCGACGCTATCCCCGGAGTCTTCGGCCTGTACGCACGCTGTTCCGCAGCCGGCGGCACCGCGCTGCTCGGGGAGGCCGCTCCCAGCGGCACCACTGATGGTGCCGGGATTCTGGCATCTGGCGGCTCTGCCTCGGGGTCTGGCGCAACGGCACTCCGGGCAACCATTGTGGGCGAAGGGTACGCGTGCGAGTTGCTCTCTCCTGCGACGCCACGCCGTGCGCCTCTCTACCTGAGACCCATCGATGCGGATCCGACGACGATGCAGGACGGCGACGTCTGGACCCGTGACACAGTCGGCGACAACGAGGGGGGCATGTACGTGCGCGAGCGGGGGTTCTCTCGTGGGGTGCACGCCACGGCGGGTGGGTACGCAGGGTTCTTCGGCGAGTCGAGGTCCACGTCCTCGACGACGAGCACGTCTCCACTCACGAAGATCACCGCCTCGTTCGGGTCGTACGCTCCCAAGCGAGCGGGCTCCGTGCGTCTGCGCGCCGTGGCCGAGATGGAGAAGACCGCGGCGAGCAACGGCGTGCTTGAGATCTACGACGTCAACGCTGGGTCCGTCGTGGTGTCGCGAACACTTGAGTTCCAGGCCGGCGTGCCGCGGGACGTCGTCATCGAGACCAACTACACGTTGCCCGTCGCTGGCGCTCGCACGTTCCGACTCCGCTACTCGTCGGCAGCAGTCGCGTCGGGAACGATCTCAATCCGGGAGGCGAGTCTGCGCTGCGATGGCGTGTTCTGAGCTGTTTGTGGACCGAAACTACCGGCAGGCGTCGACTGCAGGAAGCCCGCTGACGTACGAGTTGAGTCCGCTCAGCGTTGCGGCAACTCGCATATCACAGTCCCCGTGTGCCGAAGCATTGAACCATGGGAGCCCTTGCGGATCTGCGAAAGAGCACGCGGCCGACATCGCGGCATAGACGTCCGCCTCGTTCACTTCTCCATTGCAGGCTAGCCAACCGATGAAGTAACCGGCAAAACAGTCGGCAGCAAGCTCCGACTCGATCGTGAAGTTGTAGGTTGTATTCAGACCAGACCGGAGCTGGAATAAGTGTCCTGCTTCGTGAGCAAGAAGCCACGCGGGCGCGAGCAAGCTTCCGTCTCCGATCGACTGGAATTGCCCTAGCACGTTGTAGTCATAGTAGATGTATCCGTAAGCACTGGAGTGCGCAAAAGCATTTCCTGCGCAATACGGTCCTAGCGGCGTCACTGCGCCGCAGACACAGGGGTAGATGCTGCTCTGCCAGAAGGTATTGAGGTCTTCAACGATCTCAAGAGTGGTCGAGTCTGGCGGAAGGCACTCGTAGTACGGTGGACCCGTCGGGGCGATGCCTGCCTGGACCGTCGGGCAGACTGGCATGCAGTCAAGGGCGCAGAGCTCTGTTGGTGAGCAGATGCCATCTCCACAGATAGGACCAGGTGCGGGGCCCGGGCCGGGGCCGGATCCCCCACTGGGGACGTCCCACTCACAGGTTCCGTTCGCGCAACTCCACCCAAGTGCGCAGTCGCCGTTGGAATGACAGGGGCAGCCGGTGCTCGCGATGGGGTGACACGAGCACACGCCGTCGCGGCATCCGCCCACGTCGCAGTCCGTGGTGTACTCACATTGACACCCCTCTCCACAGAGCTCGGCGCCGGGACTCTGATTCTCGGGTTCGTCGACGCACGAGGTGCCGACGATGGCTGCCATCAGAAGATAGGTCGCCCAGCGGCCTGATGGCCGACGTTCCGCGGTCCGTCTCAGAGGTAGCATGTGTAGAGCCTACCAGGGATCACGGCGGCGATCCCTCGATGGGTGTTCGTACTGGACAGGTTGGTATTAGCTATGCGTTCTCTTTTGCGCCGTGGCCGGTGACGTCACGATAACCGCATGCCCCGTCACTCGGTCGACCCGCACGCGTCCGTCCCACAGCGCGAGGTGCTGACGCGCTTTCTCGGGCGAGTCGGGGTCGACGAGACGGACCTCTACCCCGGCGACGGCGAACTGGCGCGGACGCACACCACGATCTCGGCAACCGAGCGGAACAGGTTCGACAACCTGTGCTTCAAGATGGGGAGCAACCCTGCCTCGGTGATGAGGGGCATGGTTCGAGGGCTTCTCCGCGAATACCGGGAGGTGATCGATGGCGCGGGGTAAGAGGACGCGGCAGAAGCCGAACACACGGTTTGGCCCGAAGGTGTGCGAGGACATCATCAGCTGGCTTTCGATGGGCAACTTCCGGGAAGCCGCGTGCAAGCGAGCGGGGATCACCGACCGCACGTTGCGGCGGTGGCTCGAGAAGGGGCGCCTCGAGCTCGAGGCGGCCGAGGCTGACCTCGGGCCCGACGATGACCTCGACGAGGCAGCTCTCGGCCCCCATGCCCGCTTCCGCAAGCAGGTGGAGAAGACCGAGGCCGACGTCGAAAACGGACTCGTGCGCAGTCTCGTGTTCAACGAGGACGCTCGGCCCGAAGACAAACGGTGGTTCCTCGAGCGCCGGCACCCGAAGCGGTACGGCAAGGGGGCGATGCGAGTCGAGTTGACCGGCGAGGGCGGAGGCCCCGTGGAGGTGGAGATCGATGCCCGTCAGGCGCTACTCAGCCGACTATCTTCGGTCGCTCCCGATGGGGCAGCGGAAGAGGGCGGTCCTCAGCCTGAGCCCGGCTGAGGCTGAGCGGATCCTCTGGGACTGGGAGTTCTGGGCTCGAGACAAGCAGCTCGAGCCGCCGGGCGACTGGTTCACATGGCTGATCCACGCCGGGCGCGGCTTCGGGAAGACGCGGACCGGGGCCGAGACCGTCCGGAAGTGGGCGTGGGAGAAGCGGTTCAAGCAGATCCTCATCGGTGGCCGCACGGCGGGAGATGTCCGATCGATCATGATCGAGGGCCCGAGCGGGATTCTCGCGACTAGCCCGCCCTGGTTCACGCCCATCTACGAGCCCAGCAAGCGGCAGCTGACCTGGCCCAACGGTGTCGTGGGGGTCATTCGCTACGGCGACGCCCCCGAGGGCTTCCGTGGGTTCGAGGGGGGCGGCGCCTGGCTCGACGAGCTCTTCCACTGGGCGCAAGCAGACTCGGCCTTCGACAACCTCATGTTCGGCATGCGGGAGAGGGGCGACATCCGGGTGATGATCACCTGCACGCCACTTCCGACGCGGCTCTGCCGCGAGATTTCGAAGGAGGACGACACTGAAGTCACCCACGGATCGACCTTCGAGAACGAGGCCAACCTGGCCCCGAAGGCGCTGGCGAAGCTCAAGAAGAAGTACGCGGGTACTCGGGTCGGACGGCAGGAGCTCGATGGCGAGATCCTCACCGACAACCCTGCAGCCCAGTGGACCTACGAGCTGATCACACGCCTGCGCCGTGGCTCAGGGGACGTGCCGACGCTGGTCCGCGTCGTGATCGCCGTCGACCCCGCTGCCAGCCACGGACCCAAGTCCGACGAGACCGGCATCGTGGTCGCGGGACTCGGAGTCGATGGCCACGTCTACGTCCTCGACGACCTCTCACTTCGCGGAAAGCCGGGGGAGTGGGCACGGGTAGTCGCAGGCGCCTACGCGCGCTGGGGGGCAAACCTCGTCGTCGCCGAGAAGAACAACGGCGGGGACATGGTCGAGAGCACGCTCCGCAGCGCGAATGCCCACCTTCCCGTGAGGCTGATCCACGCCAAGAAGGGGAAGCGGACACGCGCGGAGCCGGTGGCCGTTCTGTACGAGCAGGGGCTGGTGCACCACGTCTGGGACGCCGACGATTCCATCAGCCCCGCCGCCAACGGCGAGCTGTACCCGTTCTCGGAGATGGAGCGGCAGATGGTCAGCGTCGACGTGAACGACCCGAAGGATCACGATGACCGGCTCGATGCGAACGTCTACGCGGTCACCGAGCTGCTCGTTGATGAAAATGACCCGCTGGGGGACCTGGAGGCTATGGCGTAGTGCGCGCGGTTTTGGTGTTGCAATCAATGGGCTTTTTCGCCCCTGCTTGATGCGTCGAACGAAATCGTGTTGCAAATGGGGCGACGCGGGGGTATGGAACATCCCGTGAGGAGAGAGCACGCACTGCCCAGTTGGCTTGGAGAGATGGCAGAGGTCATCGCCAGCCTGCAGGCGGTGTCTGCGCAGATTGAGCAGCATGATGCGCGAGAACGCGCAATGAAGGAGGAGCGGCAACGACTCCTCGCGATGAGGGCGAAGTTGGTCCAGAGGGCGGAGGAGCTGCGAGGAGAAGACGACAGTCTTTCTCAGCGCATCGAGTCAGTCCTCTCGCGGTACGAGGATCCGCTGACGGCACAGGATATCGCGGCGATTTTGGACGTCGACAGCCCCGGAAGCGTTCGGACGACTCTCGCCAGGATGTACAAGGACGACCGCATCAATCGAGTTGGGCGAGGGCTCTACACGTCCCTTCAAAAACCCGGGCTTGATCGTCGCAAGATGTTGCGAGGATTCCGCGACGCGAGAGCAGAGAGAAGTGCGCGAATCGCATCCGACTCTGATGACGTGCGGCACACGATGGACCCAGCGGGCTGGAACCGCCTGCTGCGGAAGATCCGCCGAGAAGAGGAGTTCGTCGCGTCGGTGCTGTCGCAGACCGAAGTCATCGAAATTACACCTCATATGGTGCACCTGGCGGCGCCTCCGGGATCGTTCCCCGCGGTGGAACTCACCAGTCACGCAGAGCATTTTCGGCGTGTTCTCATGCGAGCTCTCGACGCCCCCCCTGATTTTCAGCTTCTCTTCAACGGAACCGGCCAGAAGCCAGGAGGTGCTCCAGGCTAATCCCGGGATCCGCAGACATCCAGCGAAGTTGAGGACCGACTTCGCGAACTACATCCATGGGTAGCCCTATGAAGAAGGAGAAGGCGCAGCGTCCGGCCTTTCTCCGGCGACTACTCGCACGTGGAGCGTGGACGCTCTCGTTGATGATCCTCCGGGAGATTCTTGCCGCACTGTTAGGAGGCTGACCTCCAATCCCAGTTGGGATTGGAGGTCGAGCCAGATACCGTGGCGACGCTAGAGGTGTGGAGACCTGTCGCCAGCTGGCACAGACCAGCAACCCAAGCGCGCCCTTCATTGGGCGCGCTCTTTCGTTGAATCTAACTAGAACTTATGAAGAGATCTCCGTCTTTGCAACCTCTCCGTGAGGTGACACATATCGCGGTTATCGCGCAACCCGCCACGAATACCGTTCGCCATTGGCAGCACCGCTCCACCTGTCTGGCACCGGCTTGCCGCTGCCGACGGTCACAAGGACGACCTCGCGAAACCCGTGTTTCGCAACGAGGTGTTGCACAAGCAGCTTGTAGATGCGCTCGCCGGGATCACCGACGCGGCTGGATGACGACTGGCGGTGTGTCCACACCTCGGAAACCTCCCCACCAAGGCTCCCGATTCTCTCGATGCGCCATTCCGCAACATGAATGGCCCCGTCGATGAGGTGTTGCGTCGGCGGTTGGATCAGGTCTGCCATCGTCAAGCCGCGGCGCTTCTCTTTCTTCGAGAGCCAGAAGCTCTTCTCCTCGTCGATGAGGCCGCTGTCTCGGCACCCACATTCGAGCCCGGTCGAAAACCGGTTTGCGGCACCGGCGTGGGCCATGTAGTCGGTCGCGTAGTGGAGGAGCGCGACGAGCCCCTCTTGGTCGACCCAGTCGTGCGCGGGCACAGCCAAGAGTCGCTCGTCAGTCGACGGGATGACGCAAGCTGCCTGGTGCACCAGGAGGGCCTTCACGTCCGTGATGGGGCGCTTCCCCATCGGGCGGCCCCGCCGGCGGCTCCAGGGTCGAGGCTGCCCTCGAAGGTCAACCCACTCGTCTGGAACTCCGTCACCGTCGGCGTCGATGAGGCGCTCGTCCTCGGCGTCGAGCTCGGCCAGCTTGCTGGTGAGCAAACCGAAGCGCGACTGGATGTACTCGAGCAGGGTGGCGTTGGAGGGAATGACGAGCATCACGGGCCTCGCGGGTGCACGACGAGGACGTCCTCGCCGACGGTAGGGATGGAGATGTGGCCGACGGTGGGCACCTCGATTTCGAAGGTGAGCCAGAACGTGGCCGGCTCGGTCAGCGCGGCAACCTCTTCGGCCGAGAGGGGTTCTCCGGTTCGCCACGCGTAGCGAACCAAGCCGGCGTTCGCGTCTTCAACCTCGCCGACGTACTCGGTGACCGTGGACTGCCCGTCCCTGCGGAGTCGCAGCCGCACGACCGTCCCGACAGGGAGCGGCACAGCAGCACCGCCTCGCCGTGCTTCTCGGCGGATCACTGGGGCGAAGTCGCCAGCTCGGATGTGGTCAGGTCGTGCCATCGGGGATCTTTGTCGTGAAGGGGGTCGATTCGGAGAGGATGGATTCCAGCCACTGGGGGTCGACGGTACTCGAGCCGAGAAGGGTTGCGGAGGTGTCGACGACGACGCTGAGCTCTCCGCCCACCGCCACGTCTTGGCGCAGAGCGAGGGCTGTGCCGGCGACTCCCGAGGCCGTGCCCGTGACGCCGACGTCTTGGGCCAGCGACACCGATGTCGCGATGACGGCCACCATGTCCGCCGCGATGTCGATCAGGCCCTCGATCGCTTCGACGACAGTGGCAGACGTTGCGGCTACAGCAGCAGCTTCTCCCCCGACGGAGAGGTCCAACGCGAGACCGGCCGAGGTTTCCGAGACAGCGGGGGCCTCGCCGCCGATCGCGATGTCGAGGCGGAGCACAGTCTGGGACTCGGCGACCCCGCCGGACTCTTCGGTCTCGAGGCGCTGGTCGAGGGCTACTGATGCCAACGTCTCGGCGACCGCCGATGCGTGGCCCGAGACTTCGACGGTTGTGCTCGCTGTCGAGACCGTGGCGGAGGTTTCCGCGACCGCCGACGCTTCGGCCTCGAGGCGGTGGTCGAGCGCCAGAATGGCAGACGTGGCGGCCACGCCAGCAGCCTCCCCCTCCACGTCCACGAAGCCCCCTGCATCGGGCGCGTACAGCGAGAACGCGACCGTTGAGATGCGGTCGTAGTTGTTGCCGCTGCCACCGAGCGTGGTGATGCGCGGCGTGAGGACGTGGTCGGCGGAGATTCCCCCGAGAAACCGCATCGCGGTCACACGAAGGTTCTGGTCTCCGTCGAAGTTGTCTCCACCGTGGCCATACGCGTCGCCATCGTCGTCGTCGCCCGTGTCACCGGGCGTCCCCTCGTCACTTCGAAGGAAGTGGTCGGTCCAGAAGCCGATGCCGGCGCCCGCGGTCGCGAATGTCGACAGCGCGACGAAGCTCCGCGTTCCGGATGGCGAGGCGGTAACGGCCGCGCCGCCAACGTCAAGCGTGGCCGAACCTCCGACCGCGGTCGCGCCCACCTCGGCGTCTACGACGGACTCATACGTCCCTGGGGCGAAGGCGTGCACGCCGATTCTGCCGACGCCCATGAGGCCGTTCGCTTGTTCGCCGTCGGCGAGGATCGCAATCACGTACTCGGTGCCGGCGGTGAGCGTGACGCGCTCCGCGAACCCTTGGCAGGCGCGGCTCGTGCCGATGGAGGGGTCAGGGTCTCGGAGGTAGTAGTCGTTCGCGTCGACGAACGTCCACGTCGGCGTCGACACCTCGCGATATGCCAACCGCGCCGTGAGGCTGCGAAACGCCGGCATCCCAGCGAGCGGAAACAACTCGCAGCTGGCGAGCACGAGGTAGTCCCCAGTAGCGGTAGGCGTGAAGCGGAGCTGGCCGGCCCCTTCGGCGCCCACTGGTGCCCACTCTGCAACGTCCGGGGGCTGAGACGCAGCGGCGTCGTCGTTGGGGCTCTCGCTGTGGTGTCGCAGCGACGCCGGGATGTTGGTGAGGGGCCACGCCACCGCGCGGAGGGAGCCGAGCAGAGTCCCGTTTCCCGCGGAGCTCGAGCGCCGGCGGAAGTTCAGTGCGTCGCCAACCCCGGTGGTGATCCTGCGAGCTGCGAAGAGCTGCCCTCCGCCGGTTGCCCCGTTGCCGCCGTTGAACGTGCTTCGGTGTGCGACGAGCCCGATGCGTGTCGAGCCGACCCGCGCCTCGAGCTCGCCCTGGTGCGACCCTCCGTCGTTCCTCGCCTGGCCGATGGCGAGGACCATCATCTCGGTGGAGTCGGGGAGCGCGGCCGACGTCCCAGCGGCGGGGGTCGTCGGCGCGTCTTCCCACGCGTCCGAGGTCGTGCCCGCGGGCGAACCCTGTGTGGTGTATGCCTGGAGCTCGGGCACGGCGGACTACCGCCTACGAGTTGCCGATGCGAACCCGGATCGACCCCGCGGGGATGCGAGCCCGGTTGCCGCTGAGCACCGTCACGGCACCACCGGTGATCGCCTCCGAGTAGCGGACCGTGCCGCTCGCGTCGACCACGGCGTAGTAGTCCGCCGGGGACCAGTCCGCAGTCGCTTCGCCGAACAGCCACTCTGCGGTGTTCTCGATCATGCGACCGTTCGGTGTCCCTGCTGTCGGGGCGGTCCAGTCTCCGTCCGCGGGGTCGTACCGAACATAGCCGCTGCCGCTCAGCTCGACACCCGCGCCAAGCGGGTCGCCGTTGTAGAGCGCGATTTGGGCGTCAAAGGCGGGAGCAGCGACGCCCCGCATGCGGTTGAGAATGGCGTCTGCCTCGGTGTTGCTGATGGGCATGGCGAGCTCGCTCATCAGCATAGGCGTGCGGAAAAAGGCGGATATCGGGCTGTTTCGGGGGGGGGGCCCGCGAATAGGGTGCAACGGATCGCTTGCTGTGGCCGACCCGGCCTACGTGGACCTCCAGGACGCCCTCGACCGCCCTCCGATCCGATGGATCACCCGATGCCCCATGTTGACCATTGAGCTGATCGACATGGCCGCTGGGATGGTGGTGCAAAAGTGTCCGCACCACCCCGAGCCCGAGCAGCAGGCCGTGCTGATTGTACTTGGCCGGCCCGGGCGCGCGTAGGTCGGCGGCCGGCGCCTGCCTATGCTACTTCACCTTGCGGCGAGACTTCCCGATGATGTAGCGGATCGCGTTGATGCAGCACCAAAAATACGTGCTGACGACCTTTGCCCGCAGTTGCCAACCAGGCGCCCCCTTCGCGACGAGTCGGTCAAGGACCTCAAGCGCGTCGCCCACTTCCTCGTCGTACATGTCCTGTGGCAGGAAGAGAGCAAGAGGCTGAAACACCTCCCCATCAGCCAGACTTGAGACCTCGAGAGGCGGCTGAAACACCTCCCCATCAGCCAGACTTGAGACCTCGAGAGGCGGCGCATCGTCAGCTTCGAACGTCTCAGCTATCCTCGTCTCCGGGACGATCGCGACACGAGTGTCAGTTGTCACGATCGGTTGATCCGCAACGATCTGACCCCTAGGAGGCCCGATGACTTCGGCTTCGAAGCCATGGTGGTCGTCCCAGCCGCTATGCACCTGCAAGCTCCCATTCGGGCAGTCCGCGGAGCTTCCGCATCGAGTCCATCTCTTTGTCGGCAGCTCGCATACCGCTCGCAGTGATGCGGTAGTACTTGCGCGGCCTGCCACCCCGCTCTTTCAGTGGCTTTCCTCGATACGACTCCACGAGGCCGTCTCGCTCAAGGCTTCGCAGCGCAGGGTATAGAGACCCCTGCCCAAGACGAACCCCCGTCAAGGTCTCGACCTGCTCGGCCAACTCCACCCCGTAGCTCTCGCCGTTCGTGAGCGCCTGGAGGAGCATTGTTCTTGGGCTGAGCCCCACTTCGTGAGAATAGGACGAATTTCGACAAAAGCAAGGAGAGCTGCTCTCCGTCACCGAAGAGGGCCTTTCTCTTGAATCCGTGCCTCAGCCCATCGAGGTGACCCACCGCGGCGCAGACACTCCGGGAGCTTCTTCGACCCCATCGCCGCGGCCCTCACTACCGGAGCGGCGCTTGATTGCTTTCTGGTCCGATAGCCCTAAGTCGAACGCCACGCGACGCGTGGCGAGCAACCCCAGCAGCCGGGGCCGGACGTCCTTTTTCTCCGGAGGCTTACGACCACCCCCCGGTGTCCTGCACCTGAATCGGCGAGAACATCCGCTTGCCCCGGCGTCGGTCCAGCAGGAAGAACGCCTGCGCCGCCGGCTCGAACCGGGCCTTGATCGCCTGGGCGAACGCCGAGTACCCGATGAGCGACCCGTTGACGACGAAGTCGCGGTGGTCGGTGACCTGATGGAAGTGCCCGAGGCAGGTCAGGTGCGCGTCCCGGCTCGCGTCCCAACTGTCGATGGCTTTGCGCAGCGGAATCGTGATCCCACCGACGCCGCCCCAGTAGCGCACGTCGTCCCCATGGGTCCACCGGACGGTGTGCCCGTAGACCTCGGTGTAGAGAAGCGAGCCGCGGGCGATGTCGAACTCGACACGAGGCTCGTCGGCGTAGAGTTGCGCGAGTTGGTGGTAGACGATCGTGGCGAGGCTGTTGGCTGCCTTCGTCGCGTGCCGGGTCCGCTTCGTCATCCGGTCGTGGTTGCCGTGGACGCAAGGGCAGTAGATGCGCTCGAGGTCGGTCTCCCTCAGTAGGTAGTCGATGCCGCCACGAAGGAGCTCGGTGACGTAGATGGTGGCGTCGGCGGGGCCCAGCGCGTTGCTCTCCAGCAGCTCAGGGTGGATCGTGTTGGTGATCAGATCGCCGAGGATGGCCAGGATGAAGTCGCGGATCACGAACCCGGGCCCGCCACGTTCCTGCAAGGCGTCCACCATCCACTTGGCGCCGACGAAGAGCCGAGACATGCGCTGCTGCGCTGTCTCGAGGTTGAACTCGTTCAGGTCGGACACCGTGGCCGGCAAGACCACCTCCTCCGGGTGTAGGTCGGAGCAGAGCAGCACCGCCGTCGCTTCGTGTGAAGAGCTGGGCTCGCGGCTCTCGATCGAGTAGGCGGACGCTCTTGGGGCCGAGGTGGCCAGCGCGACATCGAGAGCACGCTGGACCTCTTCGAGCTTGGCCTCGGTGTCCTTGCGTCGTCCCTCCTCAACCTTCCGCAAGTGCTCGGACTTCGCGAGCTCGCGGCGCTGCTGCAGAGCCGCCTCGCGCTCTGCGTCGAGGGCCGCTTCGGCGGCCAGGCCTCCGACGAGGTCGTCTACTTTCGACCCCATGAAGACCTCTCAAGCTCGCGCCGGACCCAGCGCTCCAAGGTTTGGGGCGACATTGCGATGCCGAACTCAGATTCGAGTGTCTCGGCGGCCTTGACCCGGGAGATTCGGAGCGCTCGGGGCTGGGTGTCGTTGTGCTCGAGTACGCACGCGACGAACTCGCGAGCCTCGGGACTCACTTGGATCCCTGCCCCGGATTTCTCCTCGACGAGGCGCGCGACGACGCCGTGAGCCTTCTTGCTGCTATTTGGGGTCGGCATATTCATCTTTCTGCAGGCGGCAGGTTTCGTCGCGTTCAGCGAGGAACGCCATCCGAGCGATTGCGTGGACAAGCGGGTGCTCTCCATCGTCAGGGTCGGCGACTTCTCCGCTCAGGTAGGCCAGCCAGTGACGCTCAACGGAGGCGATGTGAGCCTCGCGAGTGCCGTTCGGGTGCTCCGGGTTTCGAGCGCTGTCGTCTGGGTGACCGTGTTTCTCCATCGCTTGGCCCAGAACACGGCCAACGGCGGAGCGGACCGCGGGAGGGAACAGGTCAGGCCGCGGTTTGGAGCGCTTCTCTGAGCGCAGTTGTTCGTTGGTCAGCACGGCGTGACCTCCTGCAGCGCTCGTCCCACCGATGAGATCGAGACCCCGAGGACTTCTGCGACGTCCTTCAGCGTGCCGAGCTTCTCGTACAGCTCGGCCGCCTCTTGCGGCTCGTAGGAGCGACGACGACCCGCTCCACGGCCAACTCCATCCCTGGCTGCCCATACCGTGACCGTCGACCGCGAGCAGCCCAGCTCCGCGCAGATGCTGTCGATGGGGACTTCGTCGATGTACATCTGGAGCGCCTTCTCGCGATCCTCGTCGGTGTAGCGGACGCCACTCTTCGACCCGGCGTAGCCGGGCACGTGTTGCCGGAGGATGCGGGAGACCGCAGAGCCAGTGAGTCCCAGCTTGCTGCCGACGGCCTCGATCGAGCCGAGCTCCCGGTACATCCGGAGCAGCTTCTCGGGTTGGTGGTGCCGACGAACGGTGAGCCCCCAGGTCCGGGCACGGCGTCGCACGGTCGCGGGGGAGCACCCGCAGATCTCGGCGATGTCCCGGGCGTTGAAGCCCTTCTCGATCAGCCGGTTGAGCTCGGCCTTGGACAGCTCAGCCATCCGCGACCTCCGGTGCTCGAAGCGGCGCCCACTCGGGGAGCTGGCGGTACTCGACGGGCACCCCCCGAGTCTTCGCGTCGGCGATGCCGAGCTCCATCCCGCGGGAGATGCCGAGGTCGGTGTAGACGATGGTCGCTTGAGCCACTGCACGCCAGGCGAAGCCCGCGGCGATTCCGTGCTGACGCTCTTCGGGGATGTTGTCGTCGAGGACTCCGGGTTGCGTGTAGAGCAGGTGCGAGGCGAATGGAGCCTCGCCGCGAAGCAGGCAGTCGCGCATGCAGTCGCGGGCGTACTCTTCGTTCGCCGCGGTCGCTCCGGCGTACGGGGATTCGAGGATCACGAGTCGGGTGGGGTCTTTGGTGGTGCTCATCTCGATCGCTTCCATTCGTTTCGGCATGCCTCGACGACCTCACCTGGAGGGCGCCACAGCTTCTGCATTCCCCGCGCGGGCACGGGGGTCTGGAACTTCACCGCGTCGGACAAGACCCATCCGAATGGGCCCTGGTACCAAGGCGAGGCGATGTGCTTATGGGCGTCGTCGACTTCGATGCCCGGGACACGTAGCGTTGGGTCCTCGGTGGCCGTGCCTTGGTAGCGGACACAGCCCACGATGGCCCCGGTTGCCAAATCCCGCTCCGGGTTGAGGAGTGTTCCGATCCCAACCTCCGCCCGAACCTTGGCGACGGCAGGGAGGTCGAGGGTCTTCCCCGCGTGGATGAAGAGCCACTCGCCTACGAATGCGCGCGGCGGGATCCACGTCCGGTTCTCGACCTGCTTGTGCCCGCAAACGATTGCCCAGGCCCAAGGTTGGTGGATGGTGAGGGCGAGCGCGCTCATGCGTCGAACTCCCCTGCCACGGCGATGGAGCGCCGATTCCACCGTTCCACTTCAGCCCGCCGGGCGAGCGCGCGGCGACGGTCGCAGGCGAGTTCTTCGACGAACTCCCGCATCGCGTGATCCCGAATGCGAGACCGACGGGCAGACATCACGAGCGAGACCGTGATCGCGAACACCCAAGAGAACACGACTACGCCGGACACAGGGATTCTCCTTTCGCAGTCAGCCGAAGGCCGCGGGCGATGCCGACGACGCGCTGCACCAGGCCGCGCCGTTCAAGGGCGCGGAGATGCGACACCGCGGCGACGGTGGACGCCCACCCGAAGTGGTCGCAGATCTCTCGGCAGGTCGGTGCGTAGCCCTCCGAACGACGGTGAGCTGCCACGAACCGCAACACTTCGAGCTGTCGCTTGGTGGGCGGGAGGTCAATCGGACGCAGCTCGTTCACTTGTTGGCCCTCCGTACGCGGTGCCCTGCAACATGCGTGCGATGTCCAGGTCCCCCATGTGGGCCGGGCCTTCGTTCGCTGCGGGAGCGCCTGACGACTCGAGGCGGGCGGCAGCCTTGGCCTGCCTGTCTGCGCGCCACTTTGTGACCATCACGACAAGCGTGTCGAAGTACCCGGAGAAGATGCGCGAGGCTCTCCACCACTCGACGGGATCCGCGTCCCGCCGCTCGATCATCTCGGCGAGCCCCCACACCGCATCGAGCACCTCGTCGGCCGTGTAGCCACGTGAGAGCAGCTCGTGGAGCTTGCTTGCCGTTGGAGGTCGAAGGCGCGGCATTCCCCGCGGTTCCGGCGGTTTCTGCGTTGTCCCGTCGGGCTGCAGGCGGCCGTAGATGAGCGCCTCCTTGATGCGTTCCGTCTCCACGCCGATACCGGCCGGGACACCGACCTCTGGCGGCGGTGCTACCCGGACCGGCGGCGCCTTGGGAGCGAAGCCTGGGACGACGCGTGGCGGCGGAGGCTCGATGCGTGGTGAGGCTGGCGCCGGAGAGGCGGGCTGACTGGGCTTCTTTTTCGCCCGCCATCGGCGTTGCCGTAGCGCCCCCGCTGTAAGGCCGAGGAGAAGCCCCCACGCATCCCAGGTCCACCCGAGTGCACCGTCTTCCCGGCGCTCGAGCTGTCCCGCGAGGAGTAGCTCCTCGACCGCCGCGCGGGCCCCCGGCGGACCTACGGTGAGGTCGACGGGGCAGCCCGACTTGGTGAGCAGCCAGCGCTCGTCGGGGCTCTCGGCTGCCGCGCAGAGGAGCCAGGGGGCCAGGTTGCGCGCAGCCCAGCTCAACCCGAGGTCTGCCGCGTACCACCGTGGACTGAGTCGGACGTGGCTCACGCACGGCTGGCCTTCCCTTGCGCGTCTGCGGCTGAGGTTCGCATCGGCATGACGACCGCCCGGTACGCGCCCTCGCGAACGACCATCGGGTCGAGGTAGGTCTCGACGTCGATCTGGACCTTGTCGTCGCTCGCGTGCTCCAGCGCGTCGGCGAGATACCGGATGTTGACTCCGATCACCGCAGGAGCCTCACCGTCGATTTCGACGTCTACCTCGGAGGACGCGAGCCCTCGCTCTGAGTCCACGTGGACGACGATGGTGTCGCCGTCCCGGATGAGACTGCATGATGGGGCCTTCTGCTCCGCCGTTGGCAGGACCACACGCAGCGCGCCGAGCAGGTCCTCTCGGGGGACGGTGAGGGTTCCCTTCTTCCTCTTCGGGATCACCTGCACATAGGGGGGGAACGTGACCTCCACGATGCGCGCTGCGGTCCACGTTGAGTTCCCGACCTGGGCGATGAGGTACCGGCCATCCACCCCTACACCGAGCCGCACGCTGCGTTCGCCGTCGAGCTCCTGCAGAAGGTTCTTCGCTCCCGGAGCTGAGATGGTGGAGGTCGGGAGCGGCCAAGCGCCGTCGCTGACCGTGTACGCAGCCATGCGATGCCCATCGGTGGTGACTACGTCCACGGCATCGTCGCGTTTGGCGATGTGTACGGCGAAGATGTTGACCCTCGCGTCATCCGACGATGCCGAGAACAGGACGTGCCGAAGCGCTTCGCCGAGCTCGCTGGGGTCGACCTCGAGCATCTCCGCATCCCCCGGAAGATCAGGAACGTCGGGGTAGTCAGTGACCGGGTAGGCCGCCTGCTTCGTCTTGCTACGGCCGCACTTGATCGTGACCCAGAAGGTCGTTTCGTCAGCGGTGAGGCGGACCGTGTCGCCCCGGAGGTTCGAGAGCAGACTGGCGAAGCTCTTGCCTCCGAAGACGATGCTGCCCTCGCCGTGAACTTCGCACTCAAGGTCCTGCCGACGGCCGGAAAGGCCCTTCCACGCGATGATGCTGAGATGGCCGTCCTTCGCCTTGAGGCACAGGCGACTCATGGCTGGAAGGTGGACCTCCGTGGTGAGGTGGGGAATCGAGGCCTTCACGGCCGCGAGCAGGGTCTTCGTGTCGATGGAGATGTCGATCATGCGGCTCCGAGGGGGCGGTAGGTGAGGTCCTCTTTCGAGAGGCGAGGCAGGTTGTGTGTTCGCCAGGCGCCGCGGCAGGTGCCCTGCCGCCAGACCCAGAACGAGTGTTTTCGGTTGTCCCGGCCGTACTTCTTGCCGGTCTTCGGGTTGGTCCCAGTGCGGTGCGCGACACGACCTATGACGCGCAGCTGGGCGATCGGTGGGTGGCGGTCGAAGATGTCGCCGCGCTCGGCCGGCTCGTCTGAGTGGCCCATCGTGCTGGGCAGGTAGAGGACAAGCAGGCCTCCCGGTGCGAGGAGGCCGATCGCCTTCTCCCAGACATCGCCCCATGTGCTGAATGCGGGGTTGGTGACGATCAGGTCGAAGGGGCCGTCGAGCGCGGCGTCCTCGAACCGCGATGTGATGACCGTGTCGTAGATGCGCTCCAGTCCGGGCCGTTCTTCGGGCCGAGGCTCCACCGCCGTAAGCTCGGCGCGTTGCCACACATGGCGCGCGGCGACTCCGAAGACGCCGCACCCTGCGGACGGGTCGAGGATGCGCAGCGGCGAGGGGCGCCATGCGATGAAGGCTCGGTCCACGCAGAACCGCAGTGGCTGCATTGCCACGGGGAGCGGCGTCCGCCAGACCTCCCATTCGTCGAGTCGCTCGTGCTCGGCGAGCTCGTCGAACTCGGGAAGGATCGATCGCTGTATGAGGGTCACGATGGCGTGCCTCCACAGAGCGGGCACTCCTGCCCTTCGGCGAGGGGTTCCTTCAGCTCCTCAAGCATGGGCAGGAGGATTGCGAGGACGCGGTCAAGTGCGTCGGCTGGGGCCCTGGGGTGGCGGGCAGTGGCGGCCTCTACGTCGATCGGTTCCTCGAGCTGGAGGTCCAGCGCGAGCTTCATCGCGCGCCCGTACTTCTGATCCGTCTTCACGACCCACCTCCAAAAAGGTGCGAGCGCGCAACCCCTGTGGCAGCTGACGGGCTGACACATGATTGTGGCCACAGGGGCCGCGCGTCGCGAAAAGGAGTCGCGTTGCGAGGTGTTTCAAGGGGGGCGTCATGAAAACCCCGTCCCGGGATCTCCCCGGACACCATGCCTCGCAAGCGACATTCGCCCCCGGCAGGACTCGAACCTGCGACATTCGGGTCTCGCGTCCGAGACCCCGCTCTGACCAACTGAGCTACGGGAGCAAGATGCGGGCATTCCACCCGCTCGGGTTGAGCCGCCACCTGGGCGGTGAGAAGTCGGAAAGAGCGGCCGTGGATCCGGCCGCCGATTGCGAAGAGGCGACGGCTCACGACACACCCCCCTTCGCGTTGCAAGCGTCCTCGTATTCACGGAGCGCAAACTTGGCCAGCGGGTTGCCGCCCATCTGCTCGAGCGCATCGACGAGGACCAGTGCGCGCTGCCGTTCCCGCACCGCGAGGTGCAGCCCCTCAACGGCCGACCACGGCCGCATCTCCGGGACCACTACCTCTCCGGTGTGCTCATCGACGACGTCGCGGTTCAAGTCGTGCCCGACGGCCCGGTATCCCATCGTGATGAGGGCGTCGGTGAGCACAAGGTCGCCGATGTTGTCGGTCACCTCGAGCTCGACGAGTCCGGGCGGGGGATCGCCGCCCTCCGTTTCGAGCTGCTTCAGGCAGGTGTCTTTCACGTCAAACATCGAAGTCCTCCTCGTCCAGGCTCGAAGTGCGGAGCCGCTTGTTTCTTGGTTCTTTGGGTGTTGGCTTGGGCTGTTCGTTGGGCTGCTCGTTGGGCGTCTCGTCGAAGTCGACGTCGATCGCCTCGGAACCTCCGTCTGGGTGGAACTCGTCGGAGACGTCAGCCTGCTCTTCGTCGGACTCCGACTCACCCGCGGGGGCGGGAATGGAGAGGCGGACCGGCGAGGCCATCGCGGTGACCCGGTGCCGGGCTTCGTAGAGCCCGATCAGCCGGTTCTGGGCCTCGACGATGCTCTCGCGGAGTTCGACGTGGCAGCAGTAGACCGTCCCGGTCTCCACCAGGATCGGCTCGATGCAGAGCAGCAAGGGCAGTCCCATCAGCGACCCCGTGAGGGCCCGGATCTGCTGCAGTGACGCGACCATCCGGTTGAGCGAGATCTCGCTGGTCGTCCGCCACTTGTAGACGGAGCCTGCGACCCCACGACCTGGCGCGAGGATGGAGCAGTTCAGGACGCCATGTGCCTTGCACTTCGGTTCCGTATCGGCACCGAAGTAGGGGCAGGGGCACGAGCATTGCTTGCTCGCGCCAGTGCGCCTGCCTTGTTGGATTTGGTAACGGGTCGCTTCCTCCCCGTCGCCACGGCACGCCAGCTTGCGCCCGACGTACATCGCGAGGGTCGTGGGGAAAACCTCGTCGATATCGTCGCTGTGCACGACGATGGGGATGCGGCGGATTCTGCCGTCCTCGTCGGCGTACTCGGGCGCGAGCGCCTCCATCAGGCTCGAGTCGACCTCGAGGTCGCCCGCTGGGGAGCGGCGCGTCGACGTGATCAGGAAGTGGTCGAGCTTCTCGGGGAGACGATAGGGATCGCCCCGTCTGGAGGTGCGCTCTGCACCAAGGCGCCCGATCTTGATCTTGCCTGCCTCCGCGAGGCTCGGCTGGATGATCTTCAGCATCCCGCGCCTCCGATCCGCTCCTGCACGCTTGCCTTGAGCCAGTTCGGCGGGATGAGCATCGTCGGTCGCCCGTTCCACTCGCTCGCCCACGTGTTGGTCTCCTGTTCGTGCGCGAGCTGCTCGAGCGTCCATCGCACAGCATCGACGCCCGGGCCCCACCAGTCAGGGCCGAGCTCGTAGATGGCGACCCGAAACGGTGCCGTCTTCTCGACCGCGATGGCGGCGAAGGCCAGATCCGCGATGTCGCAACCTCGGAGGGCTGCCTCATGCCCGAGATACCAGGCAGCCTGGTACCAGTAGCCATAGTCGGCGACCGACTTCGCGAACCCCCTGGGTGTGGGGTCGCTTGTCGACTTCAGGTCAGCGACAAGCCGCCCTCGAAGGATGTCGAGTCGGGCCTTCGTCCCAATCGTTTGGCCGCCGACGGTCGCTTCCGCGGTGACGGTACGCTCTACCGCATCGGCGGTGTCGAGCCAGTGCTGTGCCCGCTTGCAAGCACGGAAGGCGTCCGTGATCCGGGCGACCTGGTCGTGCTCGCTTTTCAGCAGCGCGATGCGGCCATCGAGCGCGCACTGAGCATCGTGCTCCTGCCACTTCTTCACGCGGCGGGAGCTCGCTGCGATCGGAGAGGCGAGCTCGGCCCAAACCTGCGGCTCGAGGATCGAGTAGTGGATCCACGTCCCCATCCGCATGGCCGCGGTCTCCTCCTGGGGGATCGTGTGGGAGACATGTTTGCCCTCGAAGACTTCGGGGCCCTCGTCGTAGCGTTCCCACGCGGCTGTGCGTCGCAGTCGCGGCGCTGCGTTGTATTCGCCGACGGTCATCTCAACCGCAGACGCGTTCTGAAAAAGGCTCACGATGCACCTCCCGAGAGCCCAGAGACTTCGAATCCACGGTCGACCGCGGAGCGGACCTTGTCCGAACCGATGAGTCGGTCTCGGATGGCGTTCTGCAGCAACTCGGATGCGGTGAAGCGGTCCACCTCTCGCAGGCATGCGGAGGCCTCGACGAACATCCGGCGGGTTCCCTCCCAGATGCTTACGCGTCCGGAGACCACCACCTTCCGCCCGTCCCTCGTGGTGAGGTCGAGCTCGACCGCCTCGATGTGTTCCCCGGGCAGCGGGGGCAACGCTTGGGTGATGACGTTCATCGCGTCACCTCCCGCCACCAGTCGCTGTCGACGATCGAGCCGATGCAGACCTCTCGTCGCTGTCGCCCATTCGTCGCGAGCAGCTGGTCCTGGATGCTCCGCAGAGACGCCTCGTTCTGGGGGTTGTCCAGATCGGAGAGTCGGAAGTACTCGTCGAGCGCCTCGGAGACGCGCGTGTACGCCTCGTCCACTCGACCGAGTTCGTGCCGGTAGCTGTCGCTGTCGCGACGCAACTCGCGAAGCAGGGTCTCGAGAGAAGCGTGGCTCATCTGGTGGAGCGCAGCTTCGGGCTCGTCGACGCCCTCACATGCCAGCTGCATGTTCTCCGGAACGCAGAGTCCGAAGAGCGACTGCAGTTCGAGGAGCAGCGGGGAGAGGGCGCGTTGCGGGGCAGTGCGTCCGTCAAGCATCGGAGCCCTCCGACTTCTGTCCAGCGGAGCGAGGTGCACCGATCAGGGACTTGGACGCCTCGTTCACGACGGGCACCAGGAGCTGGCGCGGCGTTCGAGACACGTATCGCTCAGTGGTGGCGATGGAGCTGTGCCCCAGGGCGGACTTCACCGCCCACAGGTCTCGTGCCTCCGCATAGACCGCGTCGGCAAAGCCGTGTCGCAGGTCGTGGATCCGTGTGCCCTCGGGGAGCTTCGCGGCTTTGACCAGTCGCTGCCAGGGTCGCCATGGGTCCTCGATGTGCCCTCGTCGTGAGCGCACCGAGGGGAAGAAAAGGCCTTGGCACTTCTGGGGGAGCGAGGCGCACCAGTCTTGTTCGATGATGTGGTCGAGGACGAACGCCGGGCCTTCGCCCAGGTGGAGGTGCTTCGGCCCTTGGCTTTCCGACGCCTTGTGGCGCGTGATGGTCAGGATCCGGTTCGCCGCGTCCCACTCCTCCCATCGGGCGTGGGTGCCCTCGGAGGAGCGAAGTCCGGCGCCGCAGACCAGCAGGAAGAAACCGGCGTGGATCTCCGAGATGGGGTGCCGGCTCGAGGGGGAGAGGAGCGCGTCCCAGCAGATCTTGGACATCCGCTGGGCGCCAGCTCCCGCCACAGGCTTGCGAACGCTCTTCTGCTTGGGCTGTCGAATCCGAACAGCTGGGCAAGGGATGTCCGTCAGCTCTTCATCGACTGCCCACTGCCAGAGCGACTTCAGGCGGGCGAGCGCATTGCGAGCGGACGACCGACCATGGTCGCGCCGGATCTCGTCGATCGTCTCTTGGATTTGCCGCCGACCAACACCGGCGAGCTCCAGCGCACCGAGGTGCTTCCGCAGGTAGCGTGTGACCTGTCGGTAGGCGACTCCGGTATGCCGGCTGAGTTCTTCATCCTGAACGCGCGCGTCGATGTGGGCGAGCCACGCCGAGGCGATCGCGTCGAACCGCGGGGATTGCAGGTCGAGCGTCATCTGGCCTGCCCCCAGCGCAATCGCGCCTTCTACCGGCGTTGCACCGGCGCCCAGAGTCTTCGCTCGATCACGGGTTTCCGTCCCGTGGAGAGATTGGTCTGGATCGTCGCTGGAACGTTGTCCAGTGCGATGATCGCGAGAGGGCGGGTTGTCGCTTGGCTCTGTCCGGGACTCCGGACGCTCCGGCCACGATGGCGTCGGATGCCCTAGATCTGCGAAGAGCCGGCCGAGATCATCGGCCACGCAGAAGCGCCCGGACCGGGTCCGCTGGTTGCCACTCGGAGGAGTAAGCAACCCAGCGAAGCGGGTCTGGCGATTTACAGAGGGGGTGCTCTGCGAGAGCGGGGCGGACGGGGCTCGAACCCGCGACCTCCGGCGTGACAGGCCGGCGTTATAACCAACTTAACTACCGCCCCAGGTGGTAGTTCGTCCCCGGCAGGGGATGCGGTTTGTAGCCGCGGGCGTTCTCGGTGTCAACCCTGATTGTTCGGAAAAATGATGGGCGGGGTGAAAGCGGGTGTTTCTAGTGGACGAGGGGGCCAGAGGTGGTCGTAGGGGGGTGCTGAGCGTCGTTCACGCGGGGGGCGGCTGGCCGTTCGGGGACGGTCCGGCCCAGGGGGGACCGGTGTGTTGCGGGGCTGGGCGAGCGCCTTATGGGGGTTGAAGGTCGGAGACGATGACGGACGGAGTACGCCCCAAGACGATCATGCTGGTCGATGACGAGCCGCAGATCCTTCGGGTGGTGGCTCGGATTCTCGAGGTCGGGGGGTATGCGGTCGTCACGCTCAACACGGGGTTCGGGCTGAGCCACAAGGTGCGGGAGCATCGGCCCGACCTGATGCTGCTCGACGTGAGCATGCCGGGCCTTGGAGGGGCGGCGGCGTTGTCGGTGATGCGGTCACTGGGGCAGCGCTTTCCGGAGCTCGACGTGCCCGTGGTGTTCCACAGTGGCCTGGGAGAGGCGACGCTGGAGGAGCTGGCGCGGCGCCACGGGGCGGCCGGTTTCCTCTGCAAACCCTCCGGAGCGACGGAGCTGTTGGAGCTGGTGGCGAGCGTACTCGAGCCGATGGCCGCATCGGCCGAAATGCCCTGAAAGCGTGCCCAGGGGCATCGTTGCGGGCGCAAAGGGCGCGTAAGCGCGTGAATCTTGGCGGGTCGGTGAAAGTCGGTACGATCGAGCATCGCCATGCAACGCGTCGTCGTGATCCTGTCCTTGCTGTGCTTCACCGGTTGCGCCGGGGCCGAGCCAGGCTCGGTGTTCGGCAAACCCACGGTCGAGATTTGGGAGGCCGAGAAACGCGACCGCCTCAACGCGTGTCAGCATGACCCCAAGGTGCAGTCCGAGAAGGACGCGCACCGATGCATGGGCGGCTACGACCGGCACCGCGGCACCGACACCTGCGTCGACACCACGGCGTGGATGTCCCGAGTCCGCGACGGCAACACCGAGTAGTGCCAGCCGTTCGAGCCCGTGCACCCTCGGTGTGAGGCCTCAGTGCGCGTCGGGGTCGGGGCGATGCGCAACCATGACCAGCTTTGCACCTTGGTCCGACGCGTCACTGGCATGGGCGAGCGCTCGGTCGGCGAGGCCGAGTGCGCGACCCAGCCAGCCTCGTTTGGAGCGCTGAAGTTGCTGGCGCGTCGACGAGAGCGCGCGGTCGAGCACGGCAGGGGCACTCCATACGGCCATCGGTTGCAGGCCGACGGCGAGCACCGCGTCGCGCAGCGAGTCGCGGTCGTAGAACGCCACCTGGTGGCCGAGCTCGATGCCTGGCGGCAGGACCGAGCGAGCTCGGCGCTGGTTCCAGTTGGGCACCTCGATGATCACGACGCCGCCAGGGGCGAGGTGGCGCTCGGCGAAGTGCAAGGCCGCGGCCGGGCGCTCGAGTAGGTCGAGCTGATCGATCAACGTGATGACGTCGTAGCGGCGACCGAGCGTGGTGCTGCAGTCGGTGCTGTCGACGTCGTACACGCGGTGGCGTGCGGCGGCCTGCGTGGGTTCGGTGTGGGTGCCTTCGGTGCGATAGCCCCACAGCTTCATCTGGTCGAGCCAACCACCGTCGTTACAGCCGATGTCGAGCGCGGCAGCGCCTTGCATGGGCGCGCGCAGTCGGCCTTGGAGCAGCCGGTCGTAGCGTTCGAATGCTCGACGGTAGCGGCGCCGGTGGGCCCCGTCGATCGGGCGGGGGTTGGACTCGGTGGCGGCTGTGGCATGGCGCCCCGTGGTGTGCACGAGGCCGCATGCGGTGCAACGTGCGACGCCGATCGGATCTTCCCAAGTACCGACGATGAACCGCCGGTCCTGGTTGTGACACAGCGGGCAGTCGAGGTGCGGGATCACTTCATCGTCTGCTTCGGCCCACATTGCGCTTCCAAGGTTTCACGTGGGTCCAGGCTGGAAGTTCCGCCAGTGCGCTTGTGGGCCACGGTGGCAACTGCGCCTTGGAACATCGTTGTCGAGGGTGCTCGCGCTTGCATCGCATTGACATTGCGCTTGCAGTCGATGCGTACCGTGACACCGGTGTCGTATTCGCGAGGAGAACGATCGATCTCGGAACAGCAGCGCGGGACATGAGTGTCATGGCGGCACACGGTGCGCTCGGCACCGCGCTGCGTCGTGATCTTTGTTCCGTGTAGCGGCCTGATTCGTTCCGCATCCATGGCGAAACCATGACAAGTGCATCAGAGTTAACGCATCGGTATGCGATCGAGCTGGTGCCCAGGTTTGGGGGCGGCTCTGTTCGTGGGTGCACTCGTCCATCTGGCGGGGTGCAACGCGGCCGAGTCGCTCCTGCCGTCGTCGCGAGGTGTTGTGTCGAAAGACGCATCCATCGCCGCGCCGACGCGTAGCCTCATCTTTCAAGAATCCGCGCTGGATGTGGGAGAGAGGGCTCGGAACTGGCGTGCGACTGCGGGGGTGGATGTGGGCACGTTCGCGTCCAAGAAGCGCCACGGCGTCACGTTCGTCGCGAGCGCCGGGAGCCGTGTTCGCGCTCGGACCGGAGCGCTGCCCGGAACCTTCGGCCGCGCCACCAAGGCCAAGGTTCGGCTGAGTGTGCGCAACGCGAGCGAGTCTCATCCCGTCACCGTGCGGTTCGACTTCGTCGATGCCGCGGGCACCACTCGTTGGTCCCAACCGGTCACGTTCACCGACTCGCGGTGGAAGACGGTGACGATGCGCCTGTCGAAGGACAAGGGCTTCGTGTCGATGTTGTCGCCGCTTCGTGATGTGTCCTCTTGGGGCATGACGTTCTCGGACGGTGCCGAGGTCCAGGTGCAACGCTTCGAGCTGTGGCGACACGGGGCGCCCGAGGTCTCTCCGCTCAACCGTGCTCTCATCGGGCTCGTCGTGGGCGAGCCGGCCGCGATGCAGGCGAGCCGGGAGGCCACCAGTGCGTGGCTGCGTGGTGAGTCCGTCGTGCGTCTCGACAACGCCTTCGACGGACTGGTCTCGTTGCACCGACAGATGTCGAGCACGTTTCCGGGAGCGCCCGACCTCGAAAAGCGCGCACCGATCACGGCTTCGGTTTGGGGCGGTGCCCAAACGTTGTGGCAGCTCGCAGAGTCGGCGATGGGGCGGGCCCCCCAAACCGCGCACCGATCACGGTTTCCCGAGCCGCAGCGGCCCGCGGTCTCGCTCCCCTGGGTTGCCGGGGTCAGCATGTTCTGGTGATCGTCCGACCTGAACCGGTGCGCGGGCCTGCACCCTATTGTGCTGTCCCGAATCGCGGGCGATGATGGTGGGGGTTTGTGAAGCGGGGACTGCTTTTCATTTCATGCGTCGCGTCGGCTTGCTCCTTCGAGACAGGGCAGGCAGGGGAGACGGCGGCCACTGTGGGATCGACGTCGGAGACCACGGGAGAGACGTCGTCGACGTCGGGGACAGGGGGTAGCACCTCGTCCACCAACCCGACGACGTCGATGGGGTCGACGTCGCTCGAGCCAACCTCCGCGGGCACCACCGAGAGCACCGACACCACGGATGCCACGGGCTCGACCGACACCACAGACTCGGGCGAGACGACCTCTACGGCGGGGGACGAATCGAGTTCCTCGACGGGCGGACCCGGTTTCGTGCTGTGTGACGACAGTGATGCCGATCTGCGGGCGTGTTACGACTTCGCGGATGTCGGCGGCGGTGTACTCGACGACCTGTCGATGTACGGCAACGACGGTGAAGTGGGTGCGGTCGGTGAGGAGGCCGGACCGTTCGGCGGCGCGGTTCGAGTGAGCGAAACGGCCGAGATCTCCGTGCCCGACTCCGAGTCCCTCGACGTCCTCGGCCCCGCGACGCTGGAGGCATGGGTGCACTTCGACTCGCTGCCCGCCATGGGCGACCGCGTTGGCATTCTCGACAACGACGGTCAGTACTCGATGATCGTGTTCGGCAACGGCGGTCTTCGCTGCAACGGGGGAGGGATCTCGGCGTTCGCGGCGGTGCCGACCGAAGAATGGGTCCACCTGGCTTGTCGTTTCGACGGCGATGAGATGAGCGCTTGGGTCGACGGCGTCGAAGTCGAGTCGGAGACCGGCGGGGCTCCGTTCAACGTGGACGCCACAAACCCGATGTCGCTCGGCGACTCCAGTCCCGCGTTTGAGGAGCCGATGGATGGCTTGCTCGCCGCAGTCCGCGTCTGGAGCGTGGCGCGCTCGGACGACGACATCGTCGACGCCGCAGCCGTTCGCTAAGCTGCTCAGCCCATCATCGCGGCCATTTTCGCGTTGAGCGTGGGGTCGGTACCGAACTTGGTGCCCCAGGCCTGCGCGACTTGGCTGTAGGTGGCCATGTTGAGGCCATAGGCCGAGAGTGCGCCGTTGAAGTCGCCGGCTTGCATCTTCTTCATCATGCCGACGTAGTCCGAAAGGCGAGCCACGGGTTGCCCGGGGAACACCACGGGGTCGGGGTCACCTCCATCACCTGCAGCCATTTGCTGCTGCGCAGCCTGAGCCTTGCGGAGCTCCTCCTCCTGGTCGAGCCCCTTGCCTTGCATGATGTTGTGGCTGAAGCGTGCCTCTTCGCTGTCGGGGTCGATGCCCTGCATCGCGAGCTTGATGCGGCCCTTGGTCTGCTCGAATGCGAGCTGGAGCCGTGGGTCGCGATTGATCGCCTCGGCCCATGCCTTGCTGTAGGTGTGGCGCGGGCTGAGCATCGGCAGCCCGAAGTCGCGCGCGAGTGCGGTGAGGGATCCGCCGCCCTCACACTGCAGCATCTCTTGGCGCACGGTGAACTCGGCGTAGTCCTCCATGTTGAGCCCGTCGAGCAACCCGATGCACCCGCTGCTGGTGGTGCCGCCCTCGTCTCCTGCCAGGATGCGCCTGCGCCACTGCTCGAGTTCGGCGTGACCGGGCTGCAACCGCAACCACGTACAGGCGAGCGGATACGCGTAGCAGGTGAACCCGTCCTTGGCGATCTGACCGCGCAAGTAGGCGAACAACTCCAGCGTTGCGGGCTGGAAGTTGGGGCTGCGCAGCGCGAGCTCTCCGAGCGCGACGATCGCAGCATCGACCACCCAGTCGACGGGACCGAGCGCCAACGCGCGCAGCGTGGCGAAGCCGTCCTCGAAGTTGGCGATGATCAGCGCCGCGGCTTGCTGTACGCGGGGCACCCAGTCGAGCGGATGAACGTGCTCGGGTGCGGCCGGAGGGTTGATCATCGTTGCGAGCAAGTGGTGCGTCCACGCGGCTCCGAACTGCTGCGCGGTGACGCTGGCCTTCTCGGCCCACGTCGGCAGGTGATAGCGGGTGGTCGCGATGGCGGCGACGGCCTGCGCAGCGCGCCCGTCGGGAGCCCCGAGATTGGGACGCGCGTGTGTGCCGTCGTACGACCACAGCACGAACCCAACCTCGCCTTTGGCGCTCCGGGGATCCGGGGTCTGAACGCTCTCGTAGAAGGGCGAAAACGGCAGCGTGATTCCGATCTCCGCCATGCGCAGCCTCCACGCCACCATCACGCTCGGCGACTCGATGTGGCTGACCGTCGTGGTGACCCGGTCCCCGTCCGCAGCGTTGGGTGTGCCCGCTGCCCGCCGCATCGCCTCCTCGGCGAAGTGGGCCGTCGCATCGCCAGGTCCGGGGTGATAGTCGACGTAGGGAACGTGTGGGCGCGCCATCGCCACGGTAGAGACGCGCGCCCACGGATGTGACGGGCTGTTTTCGCGAATCAGCCCAAGAGGTCATCGAGCAGGCTCAGGGCGGTGTAGGGAAGGTCGGTGATCGGGCTGAGGGCTGTATCTACAGCCGCGCCGCCCCACTCTTTGGCGACCTCGAGATCCGAGGGCTCGGTGGCCCTGTGGTGCACCTCGGGTGTCTTCGCGGCCTCGGGCGGGGGGTCGGCCGGCGCCTCCGCGACCTGAGCTGGGACCGGTTTGCCCACCGCGTCGGCCACGGCACGCACGAGCCTGGGCAGCTCCCCCGCGTCGCACCACAGTCCGTGCGCTTTGCAGACCTCCACCTCGACCTGCGCGGCCGTCACGGTGCGCATCGCCCTGCGACAGACCGGACACGACCGCGCGGCGTTGGGCTCCCCCACCTCGGCCTCCAGCACCGCGAGCAATCGCAGCCCCGTCTTGGCCCCCACGAACGCCCCGCCGCACGTCGAGCACGCGAGCACCTTGCGACGCTCGACTTGGCGGGACTCGAGCACCGAGTCAGGGCAGTGTGGGCAACGGCATCCTGCGAACATGCACGACAAGAGTACCGCCGACGACGAGCACCGTCGTCACTCGTCGGAGTTCAGGGGCACTGAATGAGGTCGCAATGGGGCCCTGCCTCCGGGCAGCCGATCTCCTCCAGGCAAACGAAGAAGCCGGCGCCGAGGCATTCGGTTTCGCACTCGAGGTCGGTCACGTCCGTCCGGGCGCAGACTCCCACGCTGCTCGACTTCTGTGTGACGAGGCAGACTCGGCCGTGTCCGCAGTCGCCTTGTTCGTCCAGCGAGCCGTCGGGGACCGAGCACGCTTCTCCCGGAGCTTTCGGTTCTGCCGATGGTTGGCATCGGGTTCCAGACCAATAGCCTTCGTCGCGAGCATCGAAAGGCACGCACGCTTCGTTCGACGGACACGGATTGGGTCCGCCGATATCGCAGTGGATGGCGACCCCGCTGGTCGTTTCATAGGCGCTCGTCGAGACGGTCTTCGAGCTGCCCGTGCTCGTTGCCTCGGTCCACGTGGTGCCAGAGAAGTCTGACGCACCGGAGGTCGAGGTCGAGGGATCGGGATCCCCGGTGGAACTGGCCTCGGTCACGGGTTCCGTGTTGGGTTGTTCCGCCGGGCACGCGCATAGAAGGCTGACGTGCCCGAGCGCGATCGTGAGGAAGCAGAAGCTCCTTGCTGCGTCTATCCTGTGCCTCGTCTCCACCGGGCTGCGTCCTGCTGCGAATGTATAGCAGGCCCGGGGGGGTCGCTCGGGCCGCGACGCTCCTGACGCCTGCTGTCAGGAGCGCTCTGGCGCCGGCCAGCCCGACCCGGCACACTGCGTTCGTGGAGCTGTTTGGGCCTGCGACGCGAGCGTGGTTCGAGGCGTCGTTTCAATCCCCGACCGGGGTGCAGGCGCAGGGGTGGCCGCGTATTGCGAAGGGGGAGCACAGCCTGCTCATCGCGCCGACGGGCAGCGGCAAGACGTTGGCGGCGTTCCTGTGGGCGATCGATCGGATCAGTCGAGCCAAGGACGAGCCCAAGGGCGTCAAGACGCTCTACGTCAGCCCGCTCAAGGCGCTGGTCTACGACGTGGAGCGTAACCTTCGCGCACCACTCATCGGCATTGGTCAGGCCGCGCAGCGGGTGGGGGCCGACGTACGCATGCCGACGGTGGGCGTGCGGACGGGCGACACGTCGCAGCGTGAGCGGCAGCAACAACTTCGCGATCCGCCCGACATTCTGGTGACCACGCCCGAGTCGCTGTACTTGCTGCTACTCGGCCAGGCTCGGCTCAACCTGCAGACCGTCGACACGGTAATCGTCGACGAAGTGCACGCGCTTTGTCCCACCAAACGCGGTGCTCACATGGCGCTGTCGCTCGAGCGTCTCTCGGCGGGGTGCATTCGCGAGCCGCAACGCATCGGGCTTTCGGCCACCGCCACGCCGCTCGAAGAGGTGGCGCGGTTTCTCGGGGGCGACCGCGATGTGGCCATTGTCGACACCAGCGCGCCGCCCAAGGTCGACCTCAGCATCACCGTGCCCGTGCCGGACATGACCCGGCCCAGCGAGGGCGTCGAACGGCCGCAGGTCGAGCTGGGCCCGCTCGACGATGACGAAGACGTGGCGCTGTCACAGCCGGCGATGTTCGAGCCGCTCGACAACTCGATCTGGCCCGCGATCTATCCGCGTCTGCTGGAGCTGATCGACCAGCACCAAACCACGATCATCTTCGTCAACTCGCGAGGCTTGTGTGAGCGGCTGTGTCAGCGGTTGCTCGAGCAGTCGGGGCAGCCCGACCTGGTCCGGGCACATCACGGGTCGGTCTCGCGGGAGCAGCGGGAGCAGATCGAGGAGATGCTCAAAACCGGCAAGATCCGGTGCATCGTCGCCACCAGTTCGCTCGAACTCGGCATCGACATGGGCGCGGTCGACCTGGTGGTGTTGGTCGAGTCGCCCGGCGCGGTGAGTCGAGGCCTGCAGCGGGTGGGTCGTGCGGGCCACCAGGTGGGCGAGGTTTCCAAGGGGCGCATCTTTCCCAAACACCGCGGCGACCTGCTGGAGTGCGTGGTGCTGTCCGAGCGCATGCGCGGCGGGGACATCGAGCCCATCGCCTATCCCCGCAACCCGCTCGATGTGCTGGCGCAGCAGCTGGTGGCGATGTGCGTCGTCGACGACCTGCCGCTGGTCGAGGCCAAGCGAGTGGTCAAACGCGCGGCCAACTTCGCCGACTTGCCGCCCGACGCCTTCACGGGGGTGCTCGACATGCTGGCGGGGCGCTATCCCTCGCACGCCTTTGCCGACTTGCGGCCGCGCATCACCTGGGACCGCGACGCCGACGTGCTCTCCACTCGCCGTGGCAGCAAGCAGGTCGCGGTGTTCAACGCCGGCACCATTCCCGACCGCGGCACCTACAGCGTGCATCTGGGCGAGGGCGGCCCGCGCTTGGGTGAGCTCGACGAAGAAATGGTGCACGAGTCGGCCGCGGGCCAAAACGTGATGCTCGGCGCCACCACCTGGCGCATCGATCAGATCACGCGCGACCGCGTGATGGTCTCGCCCGCACCCGGGGAGAGCGGGCGCCTTCCGTTCTGGCGCGGCGATGGCCCGGGCCGACCTGCGGCGCTCGGGCGGGCGATGGGCGCCTTTTCGGCCAAGGTGGCACGGATGCCCGCCGAGGAGGCTCAGACCTGGCTGCAGCAGGAGTACGCGCTCGATGCTTATGCCGCGCAGAACCTGATCGCCTACGTGCACGAGCAGCGCGAGGCCACGGGCACATTGCCCACCGACAAACGCATCACCGTCGAACGCTTTCGCGACGAGTTGGGCGACTGGCGGATCTGCATCCTGTCTCCGCTGGGTGCGCGGGTGCACGCACCCTGGGCCCTCGCCATCCAGGCCCGGCTCGAGGCGCACTTCGGGTTCGAGGTGCAGGCGATGTGGAGCGACGACGGCATCGTGCTGCGCCTGGTCGAGGTCGAAGACGTGCCCGAGGTCGACGTGTTGTTGCCCGACCCCGACGAGGTCGAGGAGCAGGTCGTCGAGCAGCTCGCCCACTCGGCCCTGTTCGCCGGGCAGTTCCGCGAAAACGCTGGCCGGGCGCTGTTGCTGCCTCGGATGCGCGCAGGCACCCGCACCCCGCTGTGGCAGCAGCGGCTCAAGTCACAGCAGTTGCTCGCCGTGGCGCGCGAGTACCCCTCGTTTCCGATCATCATCGAGACCTATAGGGCCTGCCTCAAAGACGTGTTCGATCTGCCCGAGCTGGTCGACACGCTGCGTGCCATTCGGCGACGCGACATCAAGGTCGACGTCGTCGAAACACCCAACGCGTCCCCGTTTGCGCGGAGCCTGGTGTTCGCCTACGTCGCGGCGTACCTCTACGAAGGCGACGCGCCGCTGGCCGAGCGCAAGGCGCAAGCGCTGGCGCTCGACCGCAAGCTGCTGCGCGAGCTACTCGGGCAGGAAGAGCTTCGCGAGCTTCTCGACGGCGCGGTCATCGAGCAGATCGAGGCCGAGCTGCAGTCGATCGAGCCCGACTACCGCGCGCGCCACCCCGACGCCTTGCACGACGTGTTTCGGCGGGTCGGCGACCTCTCGCTCGAAGAAGCACAGCTGCGGACCACCGAAGACTGCGTGCCGTGGGTCGACGCGCTCACGCGGACGCGGAGGGTGGTGCCGCTGCGCGTTGCGGGTGAAGAGCGGTTCGTGGCGGTCGAAGACGCCGCGCTCTACCGCGACGCGGTGGGCAGCAACATTCCGATGGGCGTGCCGCGGGCGTTCTTGCAGACGGTGCCCGACGCCTGGCAAACGCTCGCGCATCGCTACGCTCGCACGCATGCGCCGTTCACCGCCAAGGCGCTGGCCGACCGCTACGGCGTGCCCATCGAGCGTGCCCTCGAAACGCTCGCAATCCTCGAAGACGCCGACAAAGTCCTGCGCGGCGAGTTTCGACCCGACCGCTCGGGAGAGGAGTGGTGCGACCCCGACGTGCTTCGCCGCATCAAGCGGCACACCTTGGCCAAGCTGCGCGGCGAGATTGCGCCCGTCGAGGCATCGGCGCTGGCGCGGTTCCTGCCCCAATGGCACGGCATCGGTCGAGCGGAGATCGGCCCCGGTCGTCTCGAGGAGGCCATCGCGCAGCTCGAAGGCCTTGCGCTGTCGTGGAAAGAGCTCGAGACGGTGCTGCTGCCCGACCGCGTCCCGGGCTTTCATGCGCGCAACCTGGACGAGCTGGGGGCGATGGGCTGGCTGGTCTGGGTGGGGTGCGGCGCCATCGGACGCACCGACGGTCGTGTCGCCTTCTATCGCCGAGAGCGGGCGGCGGTGTTGCTCGAGCCCCCCGAAGTTCCCGAAGACCTCGACCCGGTGCACCATCAGATCCTGGATGCGCTTCGTCAGCGCGGCGCGTGTTTCTTCAACGAGCTGCAGGTCGCGTGTGGCACCGGTGCGCGGGTCAAGGACGTGCGCGAGGCGCTCGCCGACCTGGTGTGGGCGGGCCTCGTCACCAACGACACCTTCGCGGCAGTCCGAAGCCTGCTCAACCCAAAGAAGCCCAGCCGCACCCGAGGGCTGCGCCGAACGATGGGCGGATCTGCGTTGGGCGGGCGCTGGTCGTTGGTCGAAAACCTCCTGTCCCCCGACGTCACTCCCACCCAACGTGCCCACGCCCAAGCCGTCACCTTGCTCGAACGCCACGGCCTGGTCACGCGCGAGGTCACCGGCCTCGAACCCATGCCCGGAGGCTTTTCCGCGGTCTACAAGGTGCTGCGTGCCATGGAAGACAGCGGCAAGATCCGGCGCGGCTACTTCGTCGACGGCCTCGGCGGGGCGCAGTTCGCCTCACCGGGCGCGGTCGATCGCTTGCGCGCGGTGAAGAACAGCGAGCTGGATCGCGAAGTGGTGGTGCTCTCGGCCATCGACCCCGCCAACCCGTTCGGCTGGCTGCTGCCCTGGCCCTACCGCGACCCCGACAACAAGACCGGCCCGCGCCGCGTGCCCGGTGCATCCGTCGTCATCGTCGACGGCGAGCTGGCGCTGTTCGTCGACAAGGGCGGCAAGCGCATGGTCAGCTTCCCTCCCGCCGACGACCCCGACGTCGCCGCGCTGGCCGCCCGAGCCCTCACGGTCGTCGCCAAGCGCCAACGCGGCAAGCTGCTCCGCATCGAAACCATCGACGGCGAGCCCGCCCGCACGTCCGAGCTCGCCGACACACTGCGCGAAGCCGCCTTCACCAGCGACCCCCGCGGCCTCACCCTCGAGGCGTGAGCGTCGAAGCGGTTCAGATGCATCACCTTGCCGAACGCGGCGGCGAACTGGCGCGCGCAGCGAAGGTGTTCAGGTCCGCCACCGCGCCGCTCGGCCTTCCTCCGTCCAGCCCCATCCAGATGCGGGCAGGAACTCCGCCAAGGGAACGTCGGCGACCGACTGGGTACTGCGGTCCCACACCCGCAACACGACGGCGCGCTCGATGTCCTGGCCAAGTTCTCGCCAAGTGCGAACGTGTGCGAGGAGACGCCAGAGCAGGACGACCCCGACGAGGATCCACGCGGCTGCGGTGAGTTCAGCGCCAAGAGCCCACTCGAGGAGTCGCCGAAGAGCATGGACGAGCAAGGCCGCAACCCAAGTGCTGAGGAACACCCCGCTGAGTCCCCGCCACGAGTGTTTGCCGCGGAACGCTCGTAGCTCGCCGAGCTCGTTCTCGGTCAACGCCCGCTCCCGGAAGACGACCTCCGCATCGGCCCGTTGGAACGCAGCGAAGTCGGGCGACGGCCAGACATCGCGGGGGTTCGAAGGGACGTCGGCGACCTCGGTGATGTCGGCGACGACCCACGCTTCCACGCCGTAGATCAGCCGCGAGTACGGCAATACCTCAACGGTCTCATGACGAGGCTCGTCGTCCTCCTCGGTACTCGGCCCATGAAAGACCTGCACGATGCCGCCCCGTTCGTCCCAAATGGCGCGGTCGAGCGTGGGCCCGAGACGTCGCACCTCAGCCCCCTCCAGAAGCCACAATGCTCCCCCCCACATCCCCCCGAGTACGCAGGGACCGAGGAGAGCCAAGTTCAGCCACTCGGGGAGGTGCTCGTTCAGGCCAAAGAAGACGCCCCAGCACAGCAGTACCCCGCGCATCGCCCAGCGGCCGACCCGGTGACCACCGAGGACCGCGATGTAGAGCGTCCCCAACAGCATCATCGCATAGAGGGCGAGCCCAAGAGAGGCAAGGAACGCCAACACGAGATCGTCGCTGTCACCGAGGGTGAACCCTACGACGAGCACCACGAGCACCACGTTGATGGTGTGTAGAGCGATCATCCGGACTCGCCGGGACCGTCGCGCCTCGTCGAGCCTCGCTACAAGCGACGCCCGTTCCTCCGGCGACAGCAGCCGCTCGCCGATCAGCGGGAGGCCATCGAACCACAGTCGAAACCCGTCTCGTGCGCTCGAGTCCTTCATGCGCCATCGAACATTCCAGCAGACCGCGGACCCAAGCGCCACCCCCGATGCCTGCTACGCTCTTCGGGTGGAGAGCGCCGGCTTCAAAGCCCTCATCGACCAGCGGATCCAAGCCACGGACCCGCAGGCCCGCGCCGAGATTGACGCCCAGATTCGCCGTCGCTACGAGCGGGACGCGGCGGTGCTCATCTCGGATATGTCCGGCTTCTCCCGGATCACACAAGAGGAAGGCATCCTGCATTTCGTCGAGCTGATCCACCGCATGCAAGACCTGGCGCTGCCGATCCTCGAGGCGTGCGAAGGCGGACGGCTGGTCAAGGCGGAGGCCGACAACCTCTATGCCAGCTTCGACTCCGTGCAGGCCGCCGTCGACACGGCCGTGCGTCTGCAAGACACCTTCGCCCGTGCCTTTGCGGGCAAGCGACTCAACGACACCGTGTCGTTGTCGATCGGCATCGCGTGGGGTCGGCTGCTTGACGTCGACGGCCAGGACTACTACGGCGACCCGGTCAACCTCGCCTCGAAGTTGGGCGAAGACCTCGCCAGCGGCGGAGAGGTCTTTCTCACCCGCGCCGCCGCCGAGCACATGCACGTGCCGGGCGGTTGGACCGTGACGCCTCGGCAAGCACGGATCTCCGAGGTCGACATCGACTTCGTCGCGCTGTCACGTACGTGAGGGTCGAGGGGGGAGATCGAAGCGATCCAGGTGCATCACCTTGCCGAACGCGGCGGCGAACTGGCGCACGAACAGCGCCTCGCCGTCGGCGCTCGCGTAGACTTCGGACAGTGCGCGCAGCTCGGAGTTGGAGCCGAACAGCAGGTCGACGCGTGAGCCGGTCCAGCGTGCTTCACCCGTCGCACGGTCGTGGGCTTGGTAACGCTGGTTGGTGTCGTCAGTGGCGGACCACTGCACGCCCATGTCGAGCAGGTTGACGAAGAAGTCGTTCGTCAGCAGACCGACGCGATCGGTGAACACGCCGTCGGGGCTTTCGCCGTGGTTGGCCCCGAGCACGCGGAGACCTCCGACCAAGACAGTCATCTCGGGAGCGGTGAGGCTCAGCTGTGAGGCGCGGTCGACGAGCATGGCCTCGGGGGAGGCGGCCGCGGTGTCGCCACGATAGTTGCGGAAGCCGTCGGCCTTGGGCTCGAGCACGGCGAACGACTCCGCGTCGGTCATGGCCTCGGTCGCGTCGGTGCGTCCGGGGTGGAAGGGGACCTGGACGTCGTGACCCGCTTGCCGTGCCGCGTCTTCCACCGCTACGACTCCACCGAGCACGATGAGGTCGGCCAGCGAGATGCGTTTGTCTCCCGTTTGTGCCGCGTTGAACGAGTGCTGAATGCCCTCCAACGCCTGCAGCGTGTGTGCGAGTTTGGACGGCTCGTGAGCGTCCCACGAGCGCATGGGGTCGAGGCGAATGCGAGCCCCGTTGGCGCCGCCTCGCTTGTCGCTGTCGCGGTAGGTGCTGGCGGCGACCCACGCGGTGGAGATCAGCTGTTGTGCTGGGATCCCACTGTCCAGCAAGGAGGCCCGCAGGGCGACGATGTCGTCCGCATCGACGAGCCCGTGGTCGACCTCGGGCACAGGGTCCTGCCATTGCAAGACCTCGGCGGGCGCGCGGTCGCCCAGGTATCGCGAACGCGGTCCCATGTCTCGGTGCGTCAGCTTGAACCACGCCCGGGCAAACGCGTCCTCGAAGGCGGCGGGGTCGCGATGGAAACGCTCGGAGATGACGCGATACGCCGGGTCTTCCAGCAATGCCAGGTCGGTGGTGAGCATCATCGGCGCGTGCTGCTTCGCAGGGTCGTGGGCGTCGGGGACCGAAGCCGATCCATCGGCGGGGCGCCACTGCCAGGCGCCGGCCGGGCTCTTGTCCTTCACCCAGGTGTGGCCGAACAGGTTGTCGAAGAACCCGTTGTCCCAACGCGCGGGCGCCGAGGTCCATGCGCCTTCGAGGCCGCTGGTGATCGTGTCTGCGCCGTGCCCTTGGCCGTGGCTGCTTTGCCAGCCCAAGCCCTGGGCGTGCATCGCCGCAGCTTCGGGCTCGGGGCCGACCGTGTCCTCGGGGGACGCTGCGCCGTGGGCCTTGCCAAAGGTGTGGCCTCCCGCGATGAGGGCGACGGTTTCTTCGTCGTCCATCGCCATGCGGGCGAAGGTCTCGCGAATGTCCCGGGCCGCGGCGCGAGGATCCGGTTCTCCGCCGGGACCTTCGGGGTTGACGTAGATCAGCCCCATCTCCACTGCGGCGAGTGGGTTGTCGAGTTCACGCTCGCCACGGTGGCGTTCGTCGGCCAGCCATTGTGCCTCAGGGCCCCAGTCGGCGCTCTCGGGCTCCCAGACATCTTCGCGTCCGCCCGCAAACCCGATGCGTTTCATGCCCATCGATTCGAGGGCGACCGTGCCTGCGAACACCATCAAGTCGGCCCAGGAGATCTGGTTGCCGTACTTCTGCTTGATCGGCCACAGCAGGCGTCGCGCCTTGTCGAGGTTTGCGTTGTCGGGCCAACTGTTGAGGGGCGCGAACCGTTGCGATCCTGTGGATGCTCCGCCCCGACCATCCGAGATGCGGTAGGTCCCTGCGCTGTGCCAGGCCATGCGCACGAACAGCGGGCCGTAGTGTCCGTAGTCGGCGGGCCACCACGCCTGCGAGTTGCTCATCAGTTCGACCAGGTCGCGCTCCACCGCGTCGAGGTCGAGCTTGGAGAACGCCTCGGCATAGTCGAACTCGGGCTCAAGCGGCGAGCGCTGCGGCGGGTTGGGGGTCAGGGCGCCGAGGTCGAGCCGCTCGGGCCACCAGCGGCGGTTGGTGTGAGAGGCGTGAACGCGCTGAGCGTTCCCGTGGGCGAATGGACACTTGCGTTCGTTGCTCATCGGCCTCTTGAAAAAAAGCACACGAGATGCCGTCGCCTTCAGGAATCTAAAAACGTTGTGATTTCATATGCTTGAAGAAAGCATAGGCCAGTGATATATCGTTGCTTGACGAAATGTCGTGATCTGACATGTCGAAATATCGGTGATTAGTCTGCGGCCCCAATGATGCTCGGCTCGGTCGGGGCGATGCGCGCTGGGGCAGGCGCGTCGTCCTCGAAGGAGTCTCGGAGCTGTTCGAGCGCCACCCGGGTGCGCTTGGCGAGGGACTCGGCGGCTTTCGTTGCGAGCTTCTCTCGCATGGCACCGAGCTTGCGTTCGCGCTGCCACACGTTGCTGCGTCGCTCGTCTCCAAGCCGCTCGCGCACGGTGAACAACAACAGCCCCGTCTTCACATCGAACAGCGATGCGTCGGCGTAGCCGTCGACTTCGAGGGTGGACCCGGGAAGCACGAAGGCACCGACGACGCTCATGTACCCGGCGGCGATGCCGTTGGCGCGATGGCCCTCGTCGACGTGCTCGCGGTAGAGCATGAGGTACCGGAGCTTGTAGCGGGCGGCGACCTCTCGCAGCGCCTCCATGCCGAGCGCGCCCGAGGGGATCGGCATCATCTCGGTGACGTGGGCGAAACCATCATCGGCCGGGAGTTTCTCGGCAAACCGAGAAAGGCCCGGCGTCACCCGATCGTAGGACGGGCTGGGCCCGCGCCAATCCTCGGCCTCGACGATGGGCAACACACCGACGCGCCCCGGGAACTCGAGCTCGAGCGGCTGCTCCAGGATCTTCTGCAGGTCGGCCTCGGACAGGGTGCCCTGAGCGGTGCGGGCGAAATGCGATTGGTCCAGCACGGGCGCAGCTGCGGCCGCTTCGATGCCCGCTGATGCTGCCATCGGAGGCATGGGGCCCGGATCCTCTGCTCGTGCGGCGGAGCAGGCGGAGAGGGCGGATAGAAGCAGACCAGAGGCAAGAAATCGTCGCATGACGACGGCCGAACGCTGGCCGTGCGCAGCCCCTTACACCCGCCGCGAACGCATGCGCTGCTATGTTTGGGGCATGCCGCGCCAACAGGAGTTGCGCCGTCAGTTGCTTGCAGGAGGCGCCACCGCAGCGCTCGCGCTGGCCGTGCTGTTCGGACCCCGGGTCTACCGTGCGCTTGCCGACCTGTGGAATGGCTTTGCCGCCGAACCCACCCACAAGGTGCACGCGGAGCTCTTGCCCCAGTGGGCACTGAGCGTCTCGAACACGCCGGGTATGCCTGGCGAGGCCGAGGCATTCGACGCGTTGAAGCAGGGTCTCGACGAAAGCCGCACCGACGAACTGCAAGGGATCGCCGATGCGCTCCGTGACGCCCTGCGCGACCCGACCGTCGAATCCGCAGCGCCGATGATCGAGCTCTTGACGGACTGGAACGCCGCGTTGGATCGCGAGGGAGCCCCGTACGTCGTGCGCGGTGGAGTGCTGCGCGTGGGCACTCGGATCCAGCCGTTCATCACGGGCGCCCACACCCTGCACGACATGCCCGTGGCGGTGGGCGATGCGTCGGTGCGGTTGCGGGTCATCGAACGCATCGACGGCACCAACATTCGCGAGTCGGTGCTGGGTGAGACACACGAGGTCGCCGAGGGAGCGCTGGTGCTCTCCGACCGGGTGCTCGAGTTCGCGTTGAATCGCGTGTGGCCGCTCCTCGACGCGGACGCGAAGGCGCCACGCTGGGGGACGACGTTTGCCGAAGACGTTCGAGAAGAGGTGAAGCGTGACCTGTCGCCCGAAGCGTTCGAAGCCCTGCGAGCGACGGCGGCCAAACGCCAGGCCGCCGTCGAGGCCGTCGAAGCGATTCAGTCGCGCACCCACTGCAGCAACTTCGTCATGAAACCTCTGGGGTGGGCGGGCGCGTCCGGGCGATCACTGAAGAACCTGGATCGTTTCACCAACGGAGGTCCGTGTCCCGGGGTGCTGCCGCTCGAGTACGAAGCCATTCGCGACTTCGGTACCCAGGCCAAGGGCACGAAGCAGCTCGACGAAGCCGTGCAAGCCTTGCTCGCATGGTCGATGCGCCCGATTGCAATGCACGAGGCGCGTCACGCCGCAGACTCGGCGATCACCGGCGGTGTGCTCGACCCCGTGCCGTGCTCCGCATGCGGCGACCTCTCCGACCGAGCACGCATCGAGCTCTCCGCCTACACCGCCGAGTTCGCCTGGACCGACACGCCAGCGATGGCCGCGTTTCAAGCCTGCCTCGCGGTCGGCCAACGCCGTGGCAGCCACCGCACCGCGGTCGAGTACCTGTTCGAGCAGGTCGATGGCGACTGCATCTTCGGCCTCCCCGAGCAGAGCGAGATCCGAGCCTTCGCAAAACGAGCCTTCGACCGCGACGCTCCCATCGCGCTCCCCGACACGTTCCCCGCCTCGGTGACCCTACCGCCGCGCAGCCAGGGAGCCTCACGAGGACGCGGTTGATGATGACTCTTTCGGCGCGACTCGTCCCCCTTCACGTTTTCTGGGCTTGCAGTGCGCTCCTGCTTTCGTGCCGCCCCAGTGCGGACGAAAGCGGAACGAGTCGGGGCACGGGCGCGACGAGTCTGAGCACGGGGGCCGCTGGGGAGGACACTGCAGACTCTTGCCCCGAACTCGTCAGCGATGGGGACGTCTACGTCACCCCGGAGTCCGACCTCTCGTCCCTTCAGGCAATCACGGTGGTTCGTGGCGATCTCAACATCGCTCGTCTGGAGGCTGTAGATGAACTCTCGATGCTGAGATGTGTGCGCCGCGTCGAAGGCGACCTCATCCTCTGGAGCAACTCGAGTCTCACCTCGCTCCACGGGCTGTCTCGTCTCGAGGCCGTGGGCGGGGGAATCCTCGTCGAGTCGAACAGCTTGGAGTCGTTGTCCGGGCTCGACTCGCTTCGCGAGGTGTCGTCACTCGCGATACGGAGCAACCCTCGTCTGGCACACCTGCATCTCGATGGTCTCGAGCGTGTCGGCGTGCTGGAGGTTGGCTACTGTCATGGGGGAGGCCCAGAATCCGACGGGGCGCTCGAAGGCTGGGGAAACCGCAGCCTTCGGGAGCTGGGGGAGATGAGCGCTCTCGAGTCCGTCGAGACGCTGCGCATCGAGTGGAACGAGTCGCTCGAGTCCCTGGAAGGGCTTCTCTCCGTAGTCGACAACGGCGGGACGATTGGAGAGATCATGATCCGGCACAACCAGAACCTCCCGACGGCAGAAGCGCAGACCCTCGCGGGTTCGGTGGGGGCGATGGGGGGGATCTGCGGGAACCTCGGAGACGAGGACCCTGCGTCGTGCGCATGCGACCCGTCACCGCCGTGATGTCGGTACTCTGCGTCGCTCACCAATCAGGTGCCGGAGTCACCGAGCGTCGTCAGGGACTGCGGCCCAAATCGTGCGGCACATGGGAGTGTCGAGGTGCCAGGTGCCATCGAGTTTGCGGTCGAGATGGTAGTCCGGATGTGTGGAGGTGAAGCCGCCTTGGTGGAGCAGGACGAATGGGATCCCGTCGTAGGCGAGGAACTCACCGTCCATCGAGAAGGCGCCGAGTTCGGCGGGACAGGACTCATCGCGCTGTAGGAGGGGGCCGGGGAGCAACCCGTCGTAGGTTCCACGGCGGTTCACACAGCCCTCCTCAGGATCTGGCTTCTGGCGGTCCGGGCAGGTCGCCAGCTCGAGTGCGGAGGGGTCGACGCCTCGCCAGTTCTCCTCTGTGGTCAAGGCACCCTCGAAGTTCGTTTTTCGTAGGTCGGCACCAACAAATAGCGCCTCGGACTCTCGCAGTTCCGCGTTCTGAAAGCTGGAGCCCTTGATCGATACCTGCCCGAACTCGACAAGGGTGAACACCAGGTTATCGAAATGCTCGCCAACGAAGCGTGGGCCTGGGTGATCTGTCGCTTCGAACTGGCCTGCGACGTACCGAGGGATCGGCTTCGGCTTCACGTCGAACTCGATGCGGCCGCAGTTGGGGGATTCGAGTACCCATCGCTCCCCATCCGCGGAGAGTTTTCCGAAGGTGGAGCGATGCCCGCCGCTCGCGAGCCTCACGAACGGCCGCCCCAGTACCCGCAGATGCTTGGGCCAACGCCCCGCGCCCGTGACGGAGGTGTGCCCGACACGCGGGCACCCGTTCCCTCCATTCGCTTCGACGACGGTGAGGCGCTGTCGCACGAAGGGCGTTTCGTGCCCGAGCTTGCCCTCGCATCCCCGTTCCTCCGAATCCGACGCCGCGCCGTTGGGGCACGTGAGCGTGCCCGAGGCGGCGCGGAGCGTCCGCTCTGTCAGCAGGGCTCCCGTGAAGTCCGCTCCATCCAGTGAGGCTCCCTCGAACGAGGCGTCGTAGAGGATCGCGTCGCGGAAGTTCGCACCATCGAGTTGCGCAGATGAGAAGTCTGCTTGTCTCAACCCGGTACCCACGAATGAGGCCTCTCGTAGATCCGTCTCCCGAAATCTTGCACCGCCCATCGACTCCCCATCGAACGACCGCCCACGGAGGTCCTGTTCGGTTGCGCCGAGACGAGCACGGGAGCCGTTGTCTTCCGGTCTCGGAACAAACTGGGGGCCGGGAGGCCGATTGTAGCCGCCGCGCACGAATGCTCGACCCGGACCATCGACCCATCCATCGCTGGTCGCGTCCGAGACGCTGTAGGCGGCGAAACACGCGAGGGCGACTACGGTTCCGTGCATCAGCCAGCGTCGCAGCGGCGCCATGAACGGCTGTCCCGCGTGGCGGTCGCCGAGCGCAGATGCGAGGATGGGAACCGGGATGAAGCACTGAACGGCGGCCGTCGCCGCCAGCGACACGCTGACCGAAGGGGACAGGTGAAGGGCGCCCTCGAGGGCGAGATAGGCAATGGCAATGTTGGCGACGAGATTGAGCAGCAGTGCCCAGGTGCGGAGGCGGTAGACGCCCCAGACCGCGATGGCCATCACAAACGCAGCCGTCACAGTAGGTCCGGCGTAGCTGGCAGTGTCCGCGAGGTTCCAGCCCGATGCCCCGAAGCGGAGCTGCATCAATCCGGAGAACGCCAGGGTGAGGGCGTCGGCGGCAGCCATCACGAGCGCAAGCAACAGGTGGCCGCGGAAGCGAACCGGGGCGAAGGGGTGGTCCGCTTCTTGGATGTCGAGCCCCCGCTCGCCGGCGGAAAGCAGTGCGAGCGCGCAGCCCACAGCCGCGACGGCGCCGCAGCCCTTGTCGAACGGGGAGCCGTAGTTGAGGGAGACGAGCACGCCGACGATGAGGCTGGACCACCACGCGGCGCGGCAGAGCAGCTGGGCGCCGAGCTTGGGAGTGCGAAGGGCGATGACCGACCACCCCAAGATCATCAGCGGCAGGGCCGGGGCGACGCGCAACTGGAGCTCGCCACCGATCCAGGGCGATCCGGCCCAGGCGGCGCGGCGGACCGCCAAGCCGAGGAAGGCTAGCGCGGCGAGTGTGGTCGCGACCGAGGCCAACCGCAGTCGCGGAGGAGAGGCCAACGGAGCTGACTTCACGGGGCCTTCGTTTTCCATTGCTCTCGTCGTCTTCCTGCTCGAATCGATTGTGGTCGAGCCGCCTTCCGGGGCGGTTCGACTGTGCTGCCATGCGGGCGTGCAGGGCCCGGACGCGAGCCTATCATTCCCGCGCTGGCGGGGGAGGCCGCGGTACCGTAGACCGCTCGTGCGTCCATGCCCGAAGGGGACAGCATCTTCAAGATCGCCGCTCGTCTGCGGCCCGCGCTAGTCGGCAAGGCGTTGTCGCGCCTCGAGTTGCGCGATCAAGGCCCGGTGGCTTCGTCGGTCGGGCGCTTGGTGCAACGTATCGACGTGCATGGCAAGCACATGTTCGTCTACATCGAGCCTCGCAAGGTGTTGCACGTGCACCTGGGGATGAACGGTCGGTGGCGTTCGTTCCCGGGTGGGGTGGCGCGCCGCTTTCCGCGTGAATCGGCGTTGGCCGTGCTCGGGGTTGGCGATGATGCACACGTTTGCTTTCGAGCTGCGTTCGCTCGGCTGCGTCCTATCGACGATGCATCGGTGCGGCGGGCAATCGAACGACTCGGGCCGGACATCCTCGACCCGGGCTTTGCGATGGGGCGCGTCGTTGCGCGTTCGCTCGCGCGGCGTGAAGGCACCGTGGCTGAGGTCATCACCGACCAGCGCGTCGTGGCGGGCATCGGCAATGTCTACAAGTCGGAGGTGCTGTTCCTGTGCGGGCTGCATCCTCTCACTCCAGCGGCCGCCGTTTCGGCCGAGCAGTGGGAGGCTGTCTATGCGTGTGCGGCCGAGTTGATGACGGCCAACCTCATCCCTGGCCGCCGCAGCAGCACGGCCGCCCACAAGGCAGCACGACACCCCGGAGGCGTCGAACGCCTCTGGGTCTACCGTCGCCGCGCTGCGCCATGTTTGCGGTGCAAAACGCCGATCGAGCGTGCGACGGCGGGCGACCTCGACCGCAGCGTGTACTGGTGCCCGCGGTGCCAGCCGCCACCGTGATCACCACGACACCCGTGACTCCCCGAGGTTCCGAACCCGTCCGAGTTTCGGGCGCCGGTTTTTTCACAGACCCAAGGGGGCTTCCGTGCGTAGGTTGGCGGCGATGCAGCGTTCATTGTGGGTGGGAGCCGTGCTCTGTGCCGTGGTGGGGTGCGCGAAGCCGGTCGAGTTTCGCGACTCCATGCCGCCGGTCTCGGGCGGGCTACCAACGCGCGACATGATGCAGGTGGATCCTCCGCCCGAGCCCGAGCCGGAGGTTCACGAGGCCGTCGTCACCTTGGAGGCCGACACGAACGTCTCGGGGCTTCCTGCGGACACGCCGTCGTCGTTCGTGGCGCGGCTTCGGATTCGGCCCGAGCCGCTGGAGGGCGTACCCAAGCCTCCGGTGAGCGTGGCGCTCGTGTTGGATGCGTCGGGCTCCATGGAGGGCGAAGCGCTCGACAAAGCCAAGACGGCAGCGCTCGACTTCGTCGACGCGCTCGACGATACCGATCGCGTCTCACTGGTCGTGTTTCACTCGGCGACCGAGACCCTGGTGCCGCTGCGCACGCTGGGGGATGGAGGCCGCGAGCAGGTCCGGGAGGCGGTCGGCATGTTGCAGGCCAACGGCACCACCGACTTGGCCGGAGGGTTGGCGGCAGGGTTTGCCCAGGTACGCCAGGCGCTGGGCCAAGGCGGAGGCACCCGGGTGGTGTTGCTCAGCGACGGCCGTCCCAACAACGCGCAGTCGATCTTCCCCTCGGTCGATCAGGCGGCGCGTGAAGGCATCACCGTCACCGCGCTCGGCCTAGGCCTCGAGTACGACGAAGACCTGCTCGGCAGGATTGCGCAACGGACGGGCGGCAAGTTCCACTTCGCCGAATCTCCCGACCAAGTCGCGGCGCTCTTCCGCCAAGAGGTGCTCGCCCTGCAGCGCATCGTTGCCCAACACGCCAACCTGGTCGTGGTTCCTGGACCCGGGATGAAGATTCGTCGCGTGTTGGGCCCGAGCCAACGCTCGGGCACCGGCTTCATGATGCAGATCGGCGACCTCGTGGAACAGCGAGAGCGCGACGTCTACGTGTTGTTGGAGAGCGAGGGCCATCGCGCAGGGGCGAGGGTCGAGGTGCTCGACGCCCATCTGAGCTACTACGACCCGCTGTCCAAGAAGGGGAAGACACAGCGGACCTTCCTCGGGTCGAGAGCGCTCGAAGAGGGTTCACCGACATCCGATGCGCAGATCGATCTCGCCACCGCGCGTGCATTGGCGGCCGATGACGCGCTCGCTGCGATGGCATTGGCCCGTGGGGGCAACCTTCGGGCGGCCAAGAAACGCCTCGTGTCGGCGCTCGAGCGGGCCAAGAAGGACGCCAAGCGCTTCGACGACGACGAACTCCGCGACAAGGTCGACGAACTCCTGGCGCTGAAGAAGGCGCTGCCCAGCTTGGTGCCTCCCCGTCCGTCACGACCGCGCATGCGCGGAGCGGCGGTGGGCCGAGTGATGGCACCCATGGAGGTCGCTCCTGCGCCGCGCGTGGGTGGTGCTGCGACCAAACGCAGCCACGCCTCGTCGATGGCCGAGCTGGGCTACTGAGCGGCTCAGCGGTTGCGCGGGCTGGGCCCGAGCACGTGGTCGGCTTCTTCGAGGACCGTGACGCAGAAGGCGTCGAAGTTGTCCACGAGCTCGGGGACGGGAGGGTCGAGGTCCCGGAGCCAGGCCAAACCATCGGCGGGGTCTTCGAACACCTTGCTCTCCACCCGGCTGCGGTTGAGCAAGAAGATCCCGCTCACGAACGTTCGAATGATTGCACCGGTCATGCCGCGAACGTCGAAGATCATTGCATTGGCTCGCAGGAACGGATCGACGCGCTTGAGCAGCTCGGCCGAGCGCGCTCGAACCTCGGCGCTCGGCTGCGAGGTGATCCGCTCCAACCGATAGAGCGAGTACATGCAGATGCCGTCGGGGTTGTTCTTTAGGTGCTCGTCGAGCGCCTGCTCGAACCCGTCGAAGAAGACCTCCGACCCCTGCGACGTGTTGAAGATCAGGAGAATCGAGTTCCACGCGTAGAACGCAAATCCATCGCCCGACGAGAGGCAGCGGAGCGGCAACCGCGAGAACTCGGGGAGCACGTCACCTGAGTATGGGAGCGCGAGACCCGGGTCAAGTGGGCCCAAACCATGAGAAACGGCGTGTTGCCCTAGGTCTGAGCGATCTCGAACCCGGCCCGCGCGCCTGTCGCGCGAAACCGACGAATGTGTGAGATTTCGTTTGCGTTCGGAAAAAAACGTGCTTTGAATTGCGTGTTCGCAGGACGGGATATGTCCTGGGATCAGCGTTCAGGATGGGGATTGACGGATGAAGCGAGTTGTACCGGCGGGTGTAGGGTTCTCTCTGATGATGGCTTGCGCTGCGTGCGCAATCCCAATGCCGGACGGGCCGGGGCTCGAATCCGTGCCCGTGTTCGACGGAGAACCCGCCCGCCCGCGTCCGATGCCGCCCAAGGACGTCCCCGAGCACCCGCTGCTCGGTGAGCAGAGCGTCTTTCACGACGACCACTACAACTCCGACGTCACCGACTACCCGGCGCCGCTCGGGCTCGATCCTCGGGTGACCACGCGCGCCTACGCGGTCTGCGGAACCCCCCGGGTCGACTCCAACGGCCGGGTCATCACGTTCTGCTCCAACCCCGAGTTCGCGGCCAACCCGCTCGCCTCACCCAGCCTGCTCTACCTGCTCGACCCCGACACGCTCGACGTGCTCGCGGCCACGCCGTTCTTCCTCGGTCAGTTCGACGGCTCCAACATCGGCGGCGGCAACTACCCGCACGTGCTGGCCGACGACTCCGTCATCAACGGAGGCACCGACGGCACGCTCGACCGCTACGCTCAGGTCACCGACCCCGTCACGGGGCAGATCAGTTGGGAGTTCTCCGAGCCGCTCGACTTCTCTTCCGCCATTCCAACCGGCGACGCGATGTTCGACGTGCTGCCCGACTTCGACGGGCACTACTGGTTCGTCACCGTCGGCGGTCCGCAGATCGGCGGCGTGACGGTCGGCGTGCAAGACGACAACGGCAACCTGCACACCACCTACCTCCCCGGCGAAAAGACCGAGAACGGTCTGGCCGTGGACGCGAACGGGGTGTTCTTCGTCTCCGATACCGCGCTGTATCGCTTCGACATGGACCCGGTCACGGGCGAGCCCGTGCAGACGTGGCGCGAAACCTACGACTCGGTGCCCAAACCGCCCGAGGCAGGCGTGTTCTCCGATGGCTCGGGCAGCACCCCCACCTTGCTGGGCGACAACTACATCGCGATCACCGACAACGATTCACCGCAGGTTCACCTGCTGGTCTACCGCCGCGACGCCGCGTTCCAAGGCGATCGCGAGGTGTGCAAGGTCCCGCTGTTCGAGCCCGGGCAGAGCGCCAACGACCTCTCCGTGATCGGCGACCGCCGAAGCATCGTGGTCAGCAACTGGTACGGCGCCCCGCAGCCCTACACCATCGGGCCCGGCCAGACGGTGCCGCCGTTCTTCGGTGACTACCGCACCATGGCTGGCGGCATGACCCGCGTGGACATCCGCCCCGACGAGAGCGGCTGCGACATCAAGTGGCACAACCCCGACGTGCGCACCAACACCGTGCCCAAGCTCTCCACGTTCACGGGCCTCATCTACTATCACGGCCAGCGCATCGACGACGTCACCGAGTCGGCGACGCCACCCATCGACGCCTACTACATGAAAGCCGTGTCCATGAAGACTGGCGAGCTTGAGTTCGAAGCGCTCGCGGGCACTGGCCCCTACTACTCGGGCGGTGGCCTCACCACCACGATCGGCCCCAACGGCGCCTTCTACCAATCGACCGGCGGCGGCATCTACAAGATGCAAGACGCAGCGACGGGCGATCAGTACTACCTGCGCTACTTCCTGATGCTGTTCTCCAAGTGGTACCGCAAGTACTGGAAGTACCGCAGCCAGACCTACCAGCTCGAAGACCTCAAGACCGAGCCCATCATGCGCACCGACTGCACCCAGCAGACGCTTCTGCCCTCGCTGCTGTCGCTCTCGCAGGGTGGCCCGCCGCTGTGTGACGTGTTCGGCACGCCGCAAGCCAGCGAGTAGAGGTCGGGCCTCGCCCCGCTGTGCAGCCCCCCGCTCCTTCGAGCGGCGGGGCTGTTTTCGTGCGCGCTATGTGCACGCTGCCAGTCTCGTTGAGTCCAGCGTGCGCGCGCGCAAAAAATCGCCAGGGGAACCATCACTTTCGGACTCGGCGGCATCGAAGGGGGTGATGACGCAGCCAAACGTCGACTTCTGCTCGGAGCTGGCCGGGCACGCCACGGCCTTGCGGTCGTTGGCGACCCGCCTGGTGTCGCCCGCCGACGCCGAAGACCTCACCCAGGACGCAATGGTCACTGCGCTGACCCAGCCGCGACCTCGACGCGTTCGCCCCTGGCTTCGTCAGGTGTTGCGCAACGAGGCCCGCGCGCAACGGCGTAGCACCATGCGACGGCAGGCTCGTGAACAGCGAGCCGAGCTGATCGACGCCGCACCTGCGCCGGATGTGCTCACCGAGCACGCGCAGATGGCAGACGCGGTGCGCGACGCCCTGGGAGCACTCGACCCCGCCTACCGACGGGTGCTCGAGGCGAGGTTCTACGACGAACGCACGGCCGCCGACATCGCCCGCTGTGAGGGCTGCCCCGCCGGCACGGTTCGCTGGCGGGTGCAGGAAGGTCTCCGCCGCATGCGGAGCGCACTCGATGCCCGGTTCCAGGATCGGGAGGCATGGCGCGGACGCATGGCTGCGTTCGCGGCTGCCCCCTTGGTGCTGCCCGGGCCAACCCCAGGAGAAACAACCATGTCCCTGTCCCCCCTGTTCACCAAACTCTCGATCGGACTTCTCGCCGGCAGCGCTGTCGTCGGTACGGCTGCGGTCGTCACGACCACGTCCTCGGACGTCGCCGCCGAAGACCTCTCACCGCGCCCGGTCGTCACAGCGGCAAGCACTGCGCAGGCTCCCGTGCCGCGACAGACCGTCGTCGAACCCGAAGCATCGTCCACGCGTCCTACGCAGCACGAGGACACGCCTCCGACCGGCCCGGGGTGCAGGACTTGCGCGGGCGAGGGCATGCCTTCGTTCGACGCGATCGCAGAGTGTCAGGAGTCCTTCGTCGTGAGCGAAGGCGGTCGGGTCGACATCAACATCGTCTTGGACGGCAACGTCGTCGATACGGCGACCGTGCGCTCCCAGCAGGAGGCGGATGAGGGCCTCGCCGCGTGCCTCCGGGAGGCTCTTCCCGGATCCGAGGCGGTGTTGCATGGCGACGGCGCGGCACCGCAGGAGCTGAACCTGGTGCTCTTCCCCGACGTCGCGGCCGTCGACGCGAACACCGAGCGGGTCACTCCGCTCGAGATGGCCGAGCAGGGGGTGTTGCCCGTGCGTTCCGAGGGCGAGGCTCCCGTGCGGACGATCGTCGCGTGTGCGGACTACGACTGCGCCTTCTGTGACAAGGCTCGCGCCACGTTGGACCAGGTGCTCGACGAATACCCCGATGTCCGATTGGCGTGGATGCACACGCCGCTGGCATCGCATCCGGATGCCTTCACGGCCGCAAAGGCGGCCATTGCCGCGCAGGCGCAGGGCAAGTTCTGGCCCATGCACGCGCTGCTGTTCGACCGACCTGGGCAGCGCAGCGACGCCGACATGAGGGCGCTCGCGGCCGAGGCCGGCCTCGATGTTGCCGCGTTCGAGCGTGACTTCGCTGCCGAGTCCACGGCCGCCAGCGTCGAAACACAGCGCGAGTCGTGTCTCGCCGCTGGAGCTCGCGGCACGCCGTCGTTCTTTGTAGAGGACACCGTTTTGGTGGGTGCACAGCCGATCGAAGCGTTTCGCAATCTGCTCGACTGAGCCTCCCGGGCCCCGTACGCGTTTGGCTGCGTGAGTACGGGGCCGGGAGTGCCCCGGTCCCACCTTGGGGCGGCGTTGGCACACGATCTCCGGTAGATTTCGGGGGACGCCATGCGGCTGGTGACCAACCCCGGGACGAACGTGTCCCCTCGCGAGCTCGCCGAGTACGAGGTCGAGATCCTGCCGCAACACATCGTGGTCGACGAAGAGCACCACGACACTCGGGCCGGGGTCAGCTTCGAAACGATCGACGGGTGGATCGCGGGCGCACGGGTTCACCCCTACGTCCTGGGTACGTCCGCCGCGTCCGCGGCCGGGCTTCTGAGCAAGCTCGGCTCGCAGGACCCCGAGCTGCTGCTGATCATGTCGTCCCGCAAGATCATCCAGTCGTTCGACGCGTGCACCACCGCGTCGAACACCCTGGAGAATCACCCGAAGTGGGGCCACCTGAAGATTCGGGTCGTGGACACCGCACTCACGGACATCGCGACCGGGATGGCCACCAGCTACGCGGGGATGGCCATCGCCGCCGGGTTTGGGCTCGAGGACGTGGCGCGGTTGGTCGAGGAGTTCTGTGCCGCCACGGTGATGGGGTTCGTGGTCCAAGACATGACCAACCTCGTCAAGGGCGGCAGGGCTAGCTTCCTCAAGGCGTGGGCGGCCAAGTTTCTCAAGGTGCGTCCGATCATCGCGTTCATCGACGGCACGATCGAACCCGTCGGTCGCTTCAAGACCTCGTCCGACCCGACGGATGCTCTACGCGACTGGGTGCTCACCGCTCGAGAAGGCGCCGTGGGAGACCGCGTGTGGCTCGGCGTTTCCCACGGCAACGTCGCAGCGCAGGCCGAGGCGCTCGCCGACAAGCTATCCGAAACGCTTCATGTCCGTCGCCGCACCGTGCTCCCGCTGACGCCGTCGATCTATCTGCACGGCGGCCCTGGATGCATCGTGGTCGCGGCGACCGACCTCGACCGACTGTCGTGGGTGCCGGCTACCGAGCGCGCAGGTACTGGACGCTGAAGTAGTCTTGGTCGTCGGTCCACACCTGCTCGACGTCGAAGCCGCCCGCATGCGCCAGGTCGGCGAAGCCTTCGAGCGTGTACTTGTGGGAGTCCTCGGTGTGGATCCACTCCCCGGCGTTGAAGGTGAAGCGCTTGCCGCCCACGTTCACCGCGGTGGGGCGTCGCGCGTACAGGCGCATTTCGATCGCGCTGCGTGAAGCACTCCAGACTGCGCGGTGGCGAAACGCACCGAGGTCGAAGTCGGCACCCAGCTCGTCGTTGGCACGCCGAAGCAGGTTGAGGTTGAACTTCGCGGTGACGCCCGCAGCATCGTCGTAGGCCGCTTCCAGCACATCGACGTCCTTGACCAGGTCGACCCCCAGCAGGGCGCACCCGCCCGAGCCGACCTCTTCACGCATCTGCCGAAGCAGGCGGACGGCGACCTCGGGCCTGAAGTTTCCGATTGTGGAGCCGGGGAAGTACAGCGCGCGGCGTCGGGCGGGCCGACTCGACGCAGGCACGTCGAAGGGCTCGGTGAAGTCGGCGCATACGGGCAGCACCTCGATGTTCTCGAACTCGGATTGCAGCGACGCCGCCGAGGTCTTGAGGAACTCTCGGGAGATCTCGACGGGCACGTAGGCCACTGGATCGCGCAGCGCGGCCAGCAGCTTGCGGGTCTTGAGGCCCGTGCCACTGCCGTATTCGATCACGAGCGCCTCGGGGCCGATCGCGTCGGCCATCTCGGGCAGCGAGCGCTCCATGATCGAGAGCTCGGTGCGTGTGGGGTAGTACTCGGGCAGGCGGCAGATCTCGTCGAACAACGCCGAGCCGGCCTCGTCGTAGAGGAACGCGGTGGGCAGCGTCTTCTGCGGTTTGGCCAGGCCTTCCAACACGAGCGCGGTCATGTCGGCGGCGGTGGGCTCCAGGTCGGTGAGTTCCAGAGAAGGGGCGGGGTCGGTCATGGGTCTCTCGCGAGCTGGATGCCTGAGAACTGCCAGCGGTCGGGCGGATAGAAGAAGTTGCGGTAGGTGGGACGCACGTGGCCACGAGGCGTGGCGCAGGAGCCCCCGCGCAGCACGAGCTGGCTACACATGAACTTGCCGTTGTATTCGCCGAGCGCCCCGGCGGGCGCCTTGTAGCCGGGGTAGGGCGCGTAGGCGCTGCTGGTCCACACCCAGGTGTCGCCGTAGGCCTGCACACCGTCCCCGGCGGGACTGGGGTGCTCGGTGGCGTCGCACTGCGGCGGAGCGGTCGCTCCCAAGGCGTGCTCCCACTCGAACTCGGTGGGGAGACGTGCGCCGGCCCAACGGGCGTAGGCGTCGGCTTCGAACAGGCTGACGTGGCACACCGGTTCGTTGGGGTCGACCGGTTGCAGGCCGTTGAGCGTGAACACGAACCACGCTCCGTCGCGCTGTTCCCAGTACAGAGGCGCGCGCCAACCTTTGGCTTGCACGGTGCCCCAGCCTGCAGAAAGCCACAGATCGGTGCGGTCGTAGCCGCCGTCGCGCATGAACTCGAGGTACTCGCCGCAGGTGACCTTGCGGTCGGCGATCTCGAATGGGCGCAGCAGCACTTCGTGGGCGGGTCCTTCGTTGTCGAAGTGAAAGCCCTCGCCCTTGTGGCCCGCCTGCACGATGCCGCCGTCGCGGGCGAGCCAACGCATCGCCCGTCCCGATGAACGCGTTCTGTCGCGTTCGCGGTAGACCGGGTGCATCGCGTTGCGTGAAAAGCCGTGCTTGAGGTCGGTGAGCAGGAGCTCTTGATGCTGTTGCTCGTGGTGCAGGCCGAGCTCGACGACGTCGAGCTGCGCTGCCGACAGCCGTCCACTTTGCAAGAGCTCGAGGACGTGCGCATCGACGTGCTCGCGGTACCGCCGAACTTCGGCGACCGTGGGCCTCGACAACAAACCCCGCTCGGGTCGCGGGTGCATGCGCCCCACCGTCTCGTAGTAGGAGTTGAACAGGTAGGCGAACTGCGGATGAAACGGCGCGACGTGGGGCAGCGCCTCTCGCATCACGAACGTCTCGAAGAACCAGGCCGTGTGGGCGAGGTGCCACTTCGCCGGACTCGCGTCGGGCATCGACTGCAGCCCGTAGTCTTCGATTTCGAGCGTGGCGCACAACCGCTCGGTGTCGCCACGCACGCTTGCGTACGCTTTGGCAGGATCGTCGTCGAACGTCCGTACACCGGGTGCAAAATCGCCAGCACTTCCGCGCGGGGTCGTGGTTTGGGCTTCCACGGTGGAAAAAATCCTCGCTCGCACGGAACGTCGCCAGCTGCGGCGATGTTGCACGGAACCTCCCCCTGCGCCGCGAAGGTGTCAAGTGAGCGCGCGGCCCGGCTACATCACAGCAATGTGAAGTTGGCGGCGACCCCGCGATAAACGGCGTTTGAACGGCGATATTCCTTTGAATCGCTGGGCCGGATCCGTACACTCGGCACGCGATGGCGGGACGGTTCACGGCGCTTCGGTCACAACTGGCTCAGCTGGAGGCGAACGCCTCGGCGATCCGGTTGGACCTCGAGCTCGACCCGGGGTGTCTCAATCGCCACGTGCACTCGCTCGCAAAGACGGCTCGGTTGCCACTGCCCGTGTCGCGGAGCTTGGTGCTGCAGGCTGTCGGCGTGGACGACCTCGATCGCCTTCCGGTCATGCCGCTGCACGAGACCAACGCCGACTGAGCTGCTGTCAGGTGAGACCGAGCTGCGCGACGAGGGACTCGTAGAGCCCCAGCTGGAGGAGGGTGCCGCAGATGATGCTCAGGCCTGCGACCCCGTATGGGAGCCAGCGGAAGTAGCTGCGGCGTGTGGAGCCGTCGATCGTCATCGACTTCATCTCGAGGAATGGCACGGGGCCGCGCCGGAACCAGCCCTCGACGACGACGTTTGACCCCACCGTTTCGACGGTTCCGAACAGGCCCCGCAGGAGCTCCCACACGGCCAGCGGTTGTCGGTGGTCGACGAGGACCAGGCCGGTCTCGTCGCGAAGGGTGAGGTCGTCGCCCCAGGCGAGACCCGCTTCGCCGCGGCCGACGACACGCCCTCGCACGGTGCAGGGAATCCCGCGAATGGGTGACGCCTCGAGGATTCCGAGGAGGTCGGCCACGGTGGCGTCTTTGAAGTCTCGGCCGCGGTACTTGAACCAGTACTTGGCCCCAAGCGCGCAGCCGAACGCGATCAAGACCGGGCCCAGGATGTCCAGCCCCCGTCGCTCGAGCGCCCAGAGTCCTCCGAGCAGGGCCGCGGTGGGCAGGGTGGCGAACACGAGATCGACCAGGAACGGGCCCCACAGCGACCCCTCCTGTTCGAGTTGGAATCGCACCGCCGGAGTTTCGCGTTGCAGCTCCGACAAGGGCTCCAGCGCGAGGATCCGACGCGCCGTGGTGGGGTGTGTGCTCTGAAGCTCGAGGACCCGCGCCCATGGGCTCCACAGGTCCCAGGCCATCGCGTGTTGCACTGCGTCCGCGGGTCGTCCGCCCGAAGCCAACAGCAGCGAGTGCGCCGTGGAGTGCCCCTGAACCTGAAGCGCGGGGGAGACGGCTCGTGCCGCTGTCGACCGACGCGCCGCGAGGCCGTACGAGACCTTGATGAGGGCGCGCGCCATCGCAGCGGCGCTTCCGCATGCGGTGGCGCCGAAGCGATCCGCGTGAAGCTCCCGCACTCGCGAGAGGGAGAGTTCGGTCAACTCGGCGGCGAAGGCCAGAGCGCGGAGGACCCAGAGCACCGCGCGGCTGCGCTTGGAGGTGTCGTCGTCGTCATCCTCGGGTGAATGCTCGCTGAGGGAGGCTGCGACCCGATCTCCGAGTTCGCGAATGAAGGTGGGAACAGCACTCGCGATCGATGCGACGAGGATGTCCCAGCTCTTGGCGTGTCCAAGCTCGTGGCCGATGACGGCTTCGGCCTCGAGGGGGCTGAGCAGCTCCAGCAAGCCCTGGCTGTAGACCACGCGGGCGGTGCTGGGGGACCAGCCGTAGGTGAACGCCGTCGGCGTGCCATCGGCAAGCTCCCTGAGCTTCGGTGGCCGCATGCCGTGGGCCTTGCAGGTGCGACGGATGAACGCGGAAAGGTGCGTGGGCAGTTCGTCCAGCGTTCGAGGGGTGGAGGTGTAGAAGAATCGGAGCGAGAGGTCGAGGATGATCGGCGAGATGCCGAATCCGATCAGGACAGCGACCAGCGCCCACGCAAATGCCACCGGCCCATCCACCTCCATCGCGTAGGCCGCAACCCAGGCGGCCACGCATGCGAGCCCCGCGAGAAGCCCGAGCGTGAGCAGTGTGCGGAGGGTGAGATTGGGGAGGCGGGGAGGTCGGGGGCTCGAGTGCATGCGGTCGTCGCAGTTGAAGTCGACGAAACCGCCCGACCGTTGCACGGAAAACGCCGACTACACGCGACCCAGCGCGCGGCCCATCTTCAGGTAGGTCTCGATGCCCTTGGCGGTGTTGTCGAGGATCGCTGGGTCGATGTTCCAGCGACCTCTTTCACCGATGACGATGACGGTGGAGCCTCCGAAGAGGAACATGCCCTTCTCGTCGCCGCGGGCGAACCGTTTGCCCTTGTAGGTCTGCTTGATCTTGCCGACACACGTCGCACCGACCTCGATGTACGCGAGTTTGCCGAAGTGCTCGGTGTCGAGAATCGTCACTTCGCGCTCGTTGATCATGAAGATGTCTTGGCGGAAGGCCAGCGCCCACGGGTTGACCGAGTGCAGGGCGCCCGGGATTCGCCACGATGCCAGCACTTTGCCGTCATCGGGGAAGTGGAACCGGTGGTAGTCGACGGGGCACAGGCGCGCGATGAAACCCGGTCCGCCCTCGAAGTGTCCCTGCCATTCCTCGTTCTGCAACAGGGCACTGGCCTTGAAGAAGGACCCCTTCACCGGGATGCTGACCGCGTCGTCGAGCTGGTCGTACGCGAAGTACCGCGCATCGCACGGCGCGGGAAACTGTGGCGCTTCCGCAAACGGCCGGGCGGTGTCGGTGACCCGTCGGGTGAAGAACGCGTTGAACGTGGAGTACGGCGACGCCGCCGTGCGGCCCTCTTCGGGCAGGAAGTCGTCCATTTCGATGCCGAACTCCTCGATGAACGGCGCGACCTTTCGACTGGAGCCGGGGCGGTCTTGCAGCCATCCATAGAAGCGGCTGACGGGCGGTGCCGCGACGAGGGAAGAAACCAGGCGCCCGAGCCACGTGCCGTAGAGGAGCTTGACCCAGAAGCCGCCGTAGACCGCTTCCTCTTGGATCTTTCCCGTGTCGAGGTCTGTGTACCGGATCGGTTCGAGCACGCGCGCACGATGGCAGATCGGTAGCGCAGGTCAAGGTGCGGCGTTCACCCAGGCTCGAGCACGAACGGGTAGGTGACGTGGACCTTGCCGCCGCCCTGCGGCTTGGGGAACTTCCACCGCTTGACGGCTTTGGCGATGCACTGGCCGACGGTTTTGTCGTCGAGCGTCGTGCTGTCGATGCTGGCGTTGCCGACCTTGCCGCTGGCGAGGATCGTGAACTTCACGGCAATGCGACCGGCCAAAATGGGGTTGTTCGCCAGCCCCTTGTTGTAGCAATGGCGCACCTCGTTGATGTGCGCGCGAACGATGCGTCGAATGATGTCCTTGTCGAGGGCCCCCTTCACGGCGGCCTTGGCTTGGCGGATGCGTGGCACGGTCTTGTTGCTGCGGTCCACGCCTCCTCCGCCGACGCCGTAGCCCGACCCTGATCCGCCGCCACCGCCCTTGCCGATGAGTCCGACGTTGCCCAGTCCGATCGTGCCCTCCTCGGGTGCGCTGGCCAGTCCGAGCGCTGCGAATCGGCACGCGCCGGGTTGCTCCGCGCACCCTGGCCCGCGGAACTCCATCAGCGCTTCGTAGAGCGCTTGCGCTTTCATTTCGGCTGGAACCCGGATGTTGATCCGGTGGGTGTTCTGCGCCAGGGACCACGTCTGCTCGACGACGCTGGACATGTCCTGGTGGTCGGGGCGCAGCGGGAAGTCGAGTACGCGCTCGTCGGAATACGCTGCGATGTTCACGGGCATCCAGCCGACGTCTTGGCCGTTCACTCGAGCGACCAGTCCCACGACGTTGCTTCCGCTGTCATGCGCCGCTGCAATGGCGTCGACCACCGCTCGACCGCTCGCGGCCGGGTCCGCAAAGATCCCCACGGGTCGATTCGCAGAGCCGGCCACCGTCATCGCTCGCTGAAGGCTCAACGCCGAGGCGTCGCTCAGGTCGCCGCTGTCGAGTGCGGCGACCTGCGTCTGCCCGACTCCCACGGCATCCGCGCTGACCGTCACCTTCAGGACGTTGGGCGGGACCTCGGGCAAAGAGCCCCGGAGCTCCGGCAGTACGTCGTCGATCACCGTCTTGGGCGACGCGACCGGGGCTGGCACCGCGGCGGATTGCGACGCGGGAGGCTCTGCCGATACGGGGGCAGGCTTCGGCGCGCAGCCGAGCAGGAGAGCACCGAGCACGAAGGTCTCACGACGACGCATCACGGGGGACTATAGCCAACGCGGGCGACAATCAGGTTCCTTTCGCGGATGCTCGGGTCCTTGGGTCGTGAGATTCGAGCCTGCGGCAGGACTGGACCCGAGGTCACTCGATTGCGAGGTCGATTCCCTTCAACTCGCAAAGACGTTCGAGCTTCGGGTGGTCGCCGACGAGTAGCTTCGCGGACTCGCTCGCCTTCTCGGGACTACGCAGTAGGCATGCGCACTTGGTCATGATTACGGCCGCCTGCTGAGATGCGTGCAGTGCATGAGCCTCGGCGGCGAGGTCATAGCAGAGACGCTGGTTCGTCAGCGCGGCCTTTCGGGCGTCTTCGAGCATCGCTCCGACGACCACGTTGGGCTTCGGATCATCCGCGCGGGCCGCCCCCTTCGCCCTGCTGCCGCGCTTGTGGCGAGCATTCCGAACTCTCGTGCGCGGCGCAGCGTTTGGGTCGGTCGGTGTGTCGATGTCCGTCGTGGGCAGGACGGCCGGTGTTTCTTCGACGGGAAGGCGTTTCGCCGGCGTACTGACCCCCGAGTCTGCTTCGTTCGGAGCAGAAAGGGAGTGCTCGGGAACTGAGACGTCCTGCACATGCCCCGTTGCGGCAGGCAGTACGTCGTCCTCGCTCTGCGAGTTCGGAGCGATGTGCTCTGCAGAATGCGGTTCTGCTGTTGGGGCGGCCAATGCCGCCGCTCGAAGCTCGTCCGGGGCGATGTGCTCTCGGTCGGCCGAGAAATGCCAAGCCGACGCGATGCCTCCGAGTGCGATCGACCCCATCAACACGAGTGGCATCGTGAGTCTCCCTGAACGTACCCTGCTCGTCGCGGGTGGGTTCGGTGGAACAGAGGCCGAACTGCTCCGAAGGGTCGAGTCATCCTGCAGGGACGGCTCCCCTTCGATCGGCACGAGCACGGGCTCGGTCGACGTCAACGGATGCGGAGCATCGAGAGGAAGCGCGTCCGGATGCAGCGTGACCTCGGTTCGGACCGGTGAAGTGGGAACCAGCGTCCGACCGCTCCGGCTGGGAGGCCCCGGAGGCGCGGTGTCACGCTGTACCGCATCTGCGAACGCGCGGAGTAGTGCGGCTGCGCTTGGGTAGCGGTTGTCCCTGTCCTTCTCCAGACAGCGAAGCACGACCGCCTCGACCCCGGGCAACCCCACGTCGAGAGGCGGTGGGGCGGCACGAACGTGTTTCTCCATCAGTCCGAAGCTGTTCTCCGCACGAAATGGAACCCTGCCAACGAGCATGCGGAAAAGGACGACGCCGAGCGAGTAGAGGTCGGTTCGAGGATCGACGGTTGCACCCAGAACTTGCTCTGGGGCCATATAGGTCGCAGTCCCGACCGCTTCGTTGGGCCGAGTGATCCCCTTGGACGAACGGTCTGCGTGAAAGACCTTGGCGATGCCGAAGTCCAGAATCTTCACGACCTCGTGTGCGTCGTCATCGTCCTTTGCGAGGAAGATGTTCGATGGCTTGACGTCTCGATGGACGACGCCCTTCTTGTGCGCCGCCTCCAGCCCCGCGCAGACCTGCCGCAGCAAAGCGAGCACTTCCGAGGCTCCCAACGGTCCGCTCTTCACCAGTCGATGTGCAAGGTCCTCGCCTTCGAGGAACTCCATGACGACGAAGGTCACTGGCTGTTCCCCGTAGTCGGTGATGCTCACCACATGGGGGTTCGTGATGCGGGCGGCGGCACGGGCCTCGTTCAGAAACCGCGCTCGGTGGTTGGCGTCCCTTGCCATCGCGGGGGCGAGGACTTTGACCGCCACGCGTTTTTCGATGTGGGTATGAACGCCCTCGAAGACGGTACCCATGCCGCCCTCGCCGATGACACGATCGATTCGATATCGGCCCCCGAGGACTCTGCCAAGCAGGTCGCCGGGCTGCCTCCATCCGTCGGTCATCCGGGGCCGAGCCTAACAAACATCCGGTCTCTCCTGGCTCGGCCACCTCTGCCGACCGATTGCACGGGAATCCGGGCAGCCGACTATCTCCCAGCGGATGCCTTCCAGAATGGGCAACTGCGATTGTTGGATGGAGCATTACAGTGTCGACTTCATGGCCGTCCGCTCTACCGCACAGTCGGCCCGCATCGGCACACCTCAGGCGTGGCGGGTCACGAAGCCTCCCTGGCCGCCGATGAATCCGACCACGCTCTGTTCGAAGTCGTCGGGGACGGTCGTGCGGATACTGGGCCGGGCGAGCAGCGCGTCCGACCAGCGTTGGAGGTTGGGGAAACGGTCCAGGTCGCCCCAGCCGAAGGCGTCTCGGAACAGTTTCATGCGGATGAACAGCGCGGCGAAGACGAAGTCGACCAGGCCAACCTGGTCTCCGCGGAAGTACGGGCCCTGTTGGAGGAGCGGTTCGAGGCGGGTGAACTTGGTGTGCACGTCGTGAGCGTGGTCGGCATGTGTGGCCTCGTCAGGCGCCATGACGGCGTGAAACGAGTCCATGAGGAGATCCAGACCGAGTAGGGTCCACGAACGGTCTCGGGCGCGAGCCACCGGGTCCTGTGGCTGAAGGGCGTGCCCCTTTGGAAACAGTGCGTCGACAGATTCGAGAACGGCGACCGTCTCGAAGATCGGATCGCCATCGACGAGCAGGAGTGGCGTCTTTCCCGTGGGGCTGATGCGGAGGAACTCGGCGGGCTTGTCGTTGGGGTCGACGGATTCGACTTCTACGTCCTCGCCGAGTCGAACGCCTTTTTCGACCAGCGCGATGCGAACGATATGAGGAAAGGGACCGTAGTCGTGGCTATAGAGTTTGATGGAACGCATGACAGTGTCTGGCGTTCAACGTAGGTGTGTGGGGAAGGGTCGAGTAGAGCGGGGTTTTGTCGATGTGCGGCCGATCGTTGGGTGAAGGGATCATTCACGTCGCGTCGCCCAAGCACAAAACGCCATCGTCGCCAGACGTACGCCCCCTCGGGTCTGAAGCTCGTTGTGGAGTCGGGCATCCAAGGTGTCGATGTCGACCTCCGCCTCGGTGGCCACGCCTTGTGCCAGGATGCGAGGAAGGACGGCCCTCACGCGTTCGGCGTTCGGTTGGCGCATGGTGGCGTGCTCGATGACGGCTTCGCCCCGAATGCCGCGAAGGTGGAGCCCCGCGTTTTCGAGGGCCGTCGGGAGATCGAAGCCCATCGTCTTGCTTCCACCCTCGCGCGCGACGGTGTTCCAGAGCCAAGCGTCGGCCGTTTCGTGCAGGGGATAATGGGTTGGCCACTGTGGGGAGGTGCTGCCGTCGACCTCATGAAACGCAACGACGCCGCCGGGTCGGAGCACGCGCGTCAGGGCGCGGAGTGCTGCGACTCGGTCGGGCACGTACATGAGAACGCGACGGCCAACGATCGCGTCGTAGGGCGGACTGCCCCCGGGTGGAGAGGAGAGGTCGGCGTGCTCGAACGCGACGTTCCCGAGGCCGGCCCGTTCGGCCTGGGCGCGGGCGCGGGCGAGCGCAACCTCGTTGATGTCGATGCCCAGAACATGTCCCCGGGGTCCAACACACTCGGCGACCAGGCGCGTGACTCTGCCGTAGCCACATCCAACATCCAGCACCCGCATGCCTTCGCCGATGCCGGCATCACGAAACAAGCGGGCGGTGATCTCGTCGTCCTGGGAAGGCATGGTCCCGCAAGCGTAGGGCGCCCTTGCGGGCACTGGTGTGGCGCGGCTTGGTGGATGTGCGGCCGATCTTTCGGTGGACCGGTGAAGGGGCGAGATGCGAGGGTCCGTCAGGTCTTGCGCATCTGCTCTCGCCAGGCCGCGGGTGGCAGTCCGTAGGCTTTGCGGAACTGCCGGGTGAAGTGGGTGCGGTCGCTCCACCCTACGCGTTCGGCGATCTCTTCGAGCGAGAGGTCGGAGTGCAGCAGCCAGTTGGCGGCGGACGACACCCGGATTGCCGAGAGCCACTCACCCACGGTCTGCCCGGTCTCTTCCTTCATCACCGCCGCGAGGTGCGACGGGGTGCAGTGGACCGCAGCGGCAACGTCTCGCAGAGAGATCTTGGCGAGCGCTTGGGCCTCGATGAACGCCAGCGCGCGGGCGGTGAGCGAGTCGGTGGGCCCCTTTGCGTCGCTGGTGGGGGCGGCGCGGCCGAGTTCGCCGAGGATGAGCCTCAGCCAGGAAGCCCCGAGTTCGAGCGAGTGGGGGCCGGCGCGGCCGAGTTCGTCGTGGAGACCCTCGAACATCGACCGCACGATGTCGCGGCGGTCGGGCGGAACGTCGACGACGGGGGACGCACCCCGCCGAACCGCCTGGAACGGCGCCATCCAGGGCGTGTCGGAGAGCGCGTGGCACGACGGGCAGAAGCTGAGTCCCCATGCGTCCATGTCCTTGCGACGTAGACCGCGGTGGGGAGTCGCGGTGGGGACCATGATCAAACTGCCGGGCACGGCATGGACCGCCCGTCCGATCTCGAGCTCGGCCTCGCCCGCGAGCACGTAGGCCAGGGTGCAGCCGTAGTGCTGGACGGTCTGGGTGTGGGCTTCGCCGCTGCCGCCGAAGCGGCGGACGCCGAGGGCCGGAGTGTGGGTCGTGTGCGCCAACGAGAAGATCCGAGGCCTCGGGCGTAGCACGGAGCGCGTACCTGTCCAGGGCCGCGCGGAACGATTAGAACATCCGCCGGGGGTCGTGCGTCTGTATGCACCGCATGCGCGGTGTGGCTCTCGGACTTCTGTCGTGTCTGTCCTTGGGCTGCACTCCGATCGGGGAGTCGACGCCGGCGGAGGACACGACGCCCGCCCTCGAGCCGCCCACCGTCGAGGTGACGCCTGAACCTGAACCGGACGGTCCCATCGCGATGCCGGGCACCGGGGCCGAACCCGAACCCGTGAGTCCGCCGGAGCCGGTCGCGTGTGAGGGAGTACCAGCGTCGTCGCTGTTGCCGACACACCCCGCGTTGGTGCTCGATGTGAAGACCAAGGCTCGTCGCACGATCGAACTCGGCCGAGCACTCGACCTCACCCCCTCGATCCGCAACGACTCCAAGTCGGACCATCATTTTGCCGTGGCCTCGGGGGATGGGTCGCAGGAAGGCTGGCGGGAGCCCCACGTCTGGTACTCCGGATACATCGACGCGGGGGACGGCTGCTGGCGGCCGCTCGAGTCCATTCGAGTTGGACGGTGCGGCATGTACGACGAGCACTGGCTCGACGAAGTCGTCGACCTCGCGCCCGGACAGTCCGCGGCATTGGAGTGGATCTCCAGTCCGGCGAGGACCTTGGACATCAGTGAACCCGGACGCATTCGCCTGTTTCTGCACTACGCGTATCGAGCCGGCGCAAACACCAAGGGAAGCGGCGTCTCGACAACGGACTTGGGGCCCATGGCCGACGTGGGCGCGTTCGAAATCGTCTCGGAGGCGGTCGAGTTCGAGCTGCGACAGACCCTGCGACTTCATCTCGCCCCGAAGGCCTTCGACGGCACCCCGCTGCGACTCTCCGAGGTCGCCACCTTGAAACTGGAGAACGTGGCTGGCAAGCCTCGCACGGTTATGGCTCCGACCGCGAACACGTTGACGTTCGAGGTCGAAGGTGAAAAGGCCCCGCTAAGCGCCACGTGGAACGCGGGGGACGAAACCCTCCCGTCTCATCGACTGGGTGTCGGGCGCTCGGTGAGCTTGCTGGGCACGTCGAGCCCAAACCCGGCGCTCGAGGTCCCCCTACGAGGCGGATCGTCCGACACGCTGCGGGTCAGGGCCGTCTACCAGCCCTACGGCGAGCACGAGGCCCCGCCCGTGAAGTCGGCGTGGGTCGAACTCGAGCTGCGCTGATCCTACTCGGTCTGCATGTCGGCATAGACCTTGCGCCACGCGGAGGCGTCGTAGATCAGGTGAGACTCCTTGATCATGCCGTCCTCGAGGCGAAACCACTCGGTCGCGTGGTTGACCTGGACGCCAGGGATCTCCGACTTGAAGATGTAGAACGCGGCGACCCACTCGCCGTGTGCGGCGGTGCGAGTGAGTTCGACGCCGGTCAGCACCGCACCGATGTTCTGCGCGAGCGGAATGAACTCGGCCTTGGAGTGGAGCTCGACCATGGGGTTCTTGAATCGATAGTCGTCAGCGAGAAGGTCGAGGGACTCTTGGATCTTCGAGGGATCGTTGAATCCGTTGAGGAACTTGCGGACGGTGTCTTCGTTGCTCATGGCGGTGTCTTCGTGGGCTGTTGCCGTGGACGAGGAGGGGCGGCTTGCGCACCCCGCAACGATGAGCGCTGCGAGGGCGATTGTTGTGATGCGTTGCGGTTTCATGGGGTTGATGGTTCCTGGTCATGCACGCTCGCGCCAGCCTCGGCGGAGCACCGTGAATCGGTGCACCATCCGTGCTCGAGGTCCGGCGCGAAGTATTAGAGGCCGGTGTTGCGTTCTGCGATGCGCACGCAGATCTCGGTCACGAACTCGTCGGGCGGCACGACGCCGAGCCCCGCCAAGTAGCGCTCGACGACGGGTTCGTTGTGCAGCTCGACATCGCGACGGGGGAGCCACTTGCCGATCAGCGCGACGTAGGTGTCGTTGATCGTTTCGTAGTTCCCGCGGTGCGTCGCGACGGCGTAGCGTCCTCCTGGAACGGTGCGGCGAACCATGCCGGGCGGTAGTGTGCCGAGGCCGGGCTCAGGGGCGGCCGCGGTGACGCAGATGTCGAAGCGAATGTTGCAGTCTTCGGTGACGTCGGGGTCGTCGTAACAAAGGCCGACGTCGGGTGTGCTGCGTGGGGTCAGCCTGCTTCGCTTTGCCCACTGCGTGAGCTGGTCCCAAGTCCCTGCGTAGTCCTCGTAGGCCCCCACGTGGCGGAGCGCAATCACTTGCCTCGGCGGTTCACGCCGCACCACGAAGGGCACGTCGTCGACCGCACGCGCTTGTGCGTCGCGGTAGCGCGATGGGGACTGGCCGAAGTTGGATGCGAACGCCCGGGTGAACGCTTCGTGGCTGCCGTACCCCGCATTGAAGGCGACCTCGGTGACGCTGGCCTGGCCGTACTTCAGCCGTTGTGCGGCCCGTTCGAGCCGCAACCGACGGACGTAGCCCATGACGGATTCGTCGGTGACCCCACGAAACACGCGATGAAAGTGGTGCAGGGAAAACCCCGCAAGCTCGGCCAACGCTTCGGGTCGAATCTCCTCGTCGAGATGCATCTGAATGTGGTCGACGACCCGATGTATGCGATCGACCCACCGTGCACTGGAGGACATGCCTGGATCGTACCCGGCCCAGCGGAGGCTGCTTGACCGTCCGTGCTCCCGTGCCGACCATATTCGGGGATCGCGTTGGAATCCGGCGCCTGCCTTGCGAAACTGTCCGGGTGGACGTGGCCAGGATGGTGCATGCGTCGGCTCTCGTGCTGTTGAGCGCGACGGCCGGGTGCCAAGAGACCGACTTCGAGCCGGAGTTCGGACGGATTGTTTCGGCGGGGGACCACGTTGAGATCTGGGCGAGCCCTGGTGTCGAGGTGTGCGGTGGCAATGTCGCCTACCTCGATGCGTTCGTGGAGGGGCTCCGAGAGAGAGTCGGCCCGCATCCCGAAGCGGAGGACAGCCGTCGCTACTACGTGTTGAACGAGGGCGACTGGAGGGCATTCGACGATGCCGTCGACTGCCGTGGATGCGCTTGCACGACTGAGCATCGGACTGTGTACAGCCGGTTCGGGTTGCCGAGCGCGCACGAGATGGTTCACGCCGAGCTGTTCTCCGGGGGCCACCGGTTCCTGGAAGAGGGGATTGCCGTCGCACTCGGTGGACCTCTCTTCGAGAACACGCCCGAGGACTACGACGTCGAGGAGGGGTTGAGCGAGGCCTGGACGGTCGGTGAGGCATACCCTCGTGCGGGGCACTTCACTCGATTCCTCATCGACCGTCACGGGATCGAGCGCTTCCTCGCGTTCAAAGACGCGTCTCTGCACGATCCCTCCTACGACCGGTTGTCACACATTTCGGTGGAGACGCTGGGCGAGTCGCTCGATGAGTTGGTGGCCATCTACGAACGTGAAGATGCTGACTGTCGCCAGCCTGGGTACCAAGAGCACCTGGTAGAGTGCGATGGGCTTCTCACTCCGTGGAGCCCGACCGACTATTCTTTCGCCACAGAGATCGAGTTCGAAACGGACTTCGCCTGCGAAGACGGCCATGTGCTTGGACCAGTCTTCGATCAGATCTATGTCACGCGGAGATTCGAGGTAGAGCGGCCGGGTTCCCTCTACGCCTACGTCGACGGAGGAGCGGTCACCATTGCGCAGTGCGACGGATCCTGTGACGCCGATGAGTTCGGGCGGAAGCGGGACGCGCTGTTCCAGGTGTCGCCAAGGACGACTCTCGAAGAGTCGATACGGCCGGGGCGCTACACGATGAGAATCTGGAAGCCGCTGGCAGTCGGAAGGGCGCCCGTGAGAGTACACCTGACGCTCTTCGCGTTCTGACGTGGGGGTGGCCGGTCCTGAGAAGACGGCGGAGTGGGGATGACCCGATCGGAAGAAGTTGGGGGCACGGTCCGAGTTGGTACCGCCTCAACCGGTGGTCAATCGGGAGGCGCTGGGGACAGGCCGTGCGTGAGGCCGAGCCCGAGCACCGCCTTTCGGGCCTCTTCCTCGGCCTCGGCTGGATAGGGGATCGTGTGCTCGTAGGGCATGTCCGACTCGTGCGAGATCGTTCGGCCGCGGATGACGATGACGAGGTGTTCTCGATCGAGTTCGACGCTCGTGATTCTTTGGCCAAAGCCCGCGAACGAGAGTAGGTGGCCGTTGATGAAGGCGATGCCTGGCCCGAGTTCGATCTTCGCGCGGTGGACTCCGGGTGCGTAGGGGCGCCGTATGACGAGACGGATGAAGGCGACGAAAGCCAGGGCGATGGGCGCCAGCATCGAGGCGATGAACCCACCGGCCTCCGCTTGGCCTGGCAACACGGCAAACGCCAAGACCACGAATAGGACGAGGAGTCCCAAGACAGCCCACTGGGCGAGGTCCAGTTTGCGTCGCTTCTTGCGGGCGTGGTCGAGCCATTGCTGGCCCGTCACCTCCCACCGCGCCAACGCTTTACCTTCGCGAAAGAAGCGAAGGTGCTTTTCGAGACCCCACCCTGTGATCGCGCAGACGATCCAACCGATGAACGCGAGCGTGGTGAGCACGGTGGAAAGCACGAGTGCTACCGCGGACTGGCTGCCGTACGTCAGCGCACACACCAGGCCCCCGACCAGGGTTGCGGGTCCAAACACCCAGGACGCGCGAAAGTAGGCGTTCGGGTAAGTCTTTCCTGACTCCACGGTTCGAGCGTAGAGCAGCCGCGGGCAAGATGCTCGAATCTCGGCGGCGAGGGACAGCCCCGGGCCACCCCTACTTCACGCTGGCGGAGAGCTCGAGCATGCGGTCGATGGGCTTCTTTGCCGCGAGCCGTAGCTCTTCGTCCATCACCAGCTCGGGCTTCATGTCCCGGAGGCACAGATAGAGCTTCTCCATGGTGTTCAGACGCATGTAGGGGCACTCGTTGCACGCACAGTTTTCCTCGGGCGGGGCCGGGATGTAGGTGCGGTCGGGGGCCTTGAGCTCCATCTGGGTGATGATGCCGGGCTCGGTGGCGACGATGAACTCGGTGTGCTCGGAGGTGGTGGCGTACTCGAGCAGCCGGCTGGTGCTGCCGATGTAGTCCGCCATCTCGAGCACGTGGTCTTCGCATTCGGGGTGGGCGATGACCTGGGCGTTGGGGTGCCGCGCCTTGAGCCCGAGCAGCTTTCGATGGCTGAAGGTCTCGTGCACGATGCAGGTGCCCTGCCACAGGATCATGTCCCGGCCGGTCTCCTTGATCAGCCAACGGCCAAGGTTCTTGTCGGGCGCAAAGAGGATCTCTTTGTCGGCGGGGACCGACTCGACCATCTTGACGGCGTTGGACGACGTGCAGATGAGGTCGCTTGCGGCCTTCACCTCGGCGGTGCAGTTGATGTAGCTGATCGCCACGGCGTCGGGGTGCTTGGCACGCCAGGCCCGAAAGCGGTCACCGGGACAGCCGTTGGCCAGCGAGCAGCCCGCCTCGAGGTCGGGGAGCAGGACGGTGCGGTCGGGGTTGAGGATCTTGGCCGTCTCGGCCATGAAGTGCACGCCGCAAAACACGATGACGTCGGCGTCGGTGTCACGGGCCGCGCGTGCGAGCTGAAGCGAGTCGCCGATGAAGTCGGCGAGGTGCTGGATCTCGGACTCCTGGTAGTAGTGGGCGAGAATGACGGCGTTGCGTTCCTTGCGGAGGCGCTCGATCTCGTCTTCAAGGTCGAGTGTGGGGTCGATGGCCGGTAGATCCACGGGCCGAAGGTAGCACCGCTTCGCATCGTTGCGAGCGTGGCGGCGCGCTTCACGGCTGGTCGCCCGCGAGCGCCCGATAGGGCCCCGGTGTGTCGCTTTGGAGCGCTGGTGCCCACACAGTCCACACGAGGCCGATCAGGGCGTCGTTGACGGCCGCGATACCGCTGCGGTTGACCAACCAGACCAAGCCCACGAGGGCTACGTGCGCGGCGAGAATGCAGAGCGCGACTGCAGGAGAGAGGGCTCCGATGACCGCGACGGACACCAAGCCGACGACCACGATCCGGCGGAACTCCGTCACGGCGCGCAGTCGTGGCGCCATCCTTCGAAGGACGAACGACGAGCCTTCGGGGGTCTCCATGAGCTCGACCCGTACCCGCGTGGTGAGTGGGAGGCACAGTGCTCCGGGTCGGTGTCGTTGGCCACGAAGCTCGAGGCGGGCACCCTCGGTCGAGACGCTGCCTTCGACCGTGCCGCCCGCGGATCGTAGGTCGCCGGCGTACAGGGCGTCGACTTGGCCGGCCGCTCGAAGTGCTTCGAGAGCCTGCCGAGGCGACAGCGACATCGAGTAGCGGCGTTCGGGCATCGCGAACCCGTGCAACGCTCGATGGGACGCCCCCATTCCCGTGGCGTTTCGTACTGGGTCGCTCGTGATCGTCGTCTCGGCTCAAGCGCTCGCAAAACCTGCCGATGCTCGAGGGGAACGCCACATGGCGGAGGAGACACGATGAAAATTCTCGTTGCAGACGACAGCAAAGTCATGCGGATGCTCGTTCGCCGCGCGCTCCGGCAGGCTGGGTACGGAAACGCCGACATCACGGAGGCTTGCGATGGCGAAGAGGCCTATCAGGCGTTCGTTGCCGGCGGAAGGTTCGACCTGGTGATGTCGGACTGGAACATGCCAAACCTCAACGGGTTTGGCCTGCTGAAGAACCTGCGAGCGGACGGATTCAAGGTGCCGTTCGTGTTCGTGACCACGGAGTGCACCCCGGAGATGCGGCAGCAGGCTCATGACGCCGGCGCCGACAAGTTCATCGTCAAGCCTTTCGACGGGGACGACGTTCGGTTTGCGCTCGAGCCCCTCGTTGGAGTCGCGGCATGAACAACGACGTCATCAAGGTCCACCAGCTTCTCGGTCGACTCTTCGACAAAGAATGCTCCGCGACGGAGAAGAAGTTCTCGAAGCAGATCTATAAGGACTCGGTCGTGTTCGGGCGCTTCGTCGACGACAACGACCAGCTCGTCGCGGTTGTCTCCGCCGATGCATCCTTCGCTTGCTACACGGGCGCAGCGATCATGATGCTACCCGCTGCGGCCGCCGAGGACGCCAAGAAGTCCTCCGACCTCCCCGAGGAGATCACCGAGGCGTTCGGTGAGGTGTTGAACGTGCTCAGCCGACTGTTCAATACATCGGACCGCCCGCACTGCCGCTACACCACCGCGGACTACGGCAAGGCACCCGAGGACATCAAGACCTTCATCAAGGGGTCGTCGAGCCGCGACAGCTTCGGCTTCGAAGTCGGTGGCTACGGACAGGGCACGCTGACTCTGTTTGCTGCCTGAACGCGCAAGATCTTCGTTTTTCGGATGGGCGGGCCGTTTGGCTCGCCCATTTTGGTGCGCGCGAGCGCCTTGCCCGGCTCAGCCCCGATCTCTAGGAAACCTCTGAACGGGATTCTGCGCTCGCATGACCTCCGAAACCAACGTCTCGCCGCTTCAGGCCGAGCTCGACGAGTTTGTCGCACACTGGCTCGAGCACCTGGCGGAGGTCGACGAGTCGGATGCCGATGCCGTCGTGGCGGTGGTGCACGCGGTTTCGACGGCGGCGAGCAACGCGGAGCTCGAGGCTCTCGCAGAGCGGGCCAAGGAGGCGGCAGTACGCATCGAGGCCGATCCCTCTACCCTCGAGGCTGAACTCGAAGCGGTACGCGGTGGGGTCGCGTTGTCGAACGCGTTTGCCGATCTCGCACCGCCTCCCAAGCGGGAGCCGCCCACCGAGGATGAAGCGGCCGACGGCGAAGCGTCCGAGTCCGGGCCGGAGGAAGGCGTGGATCCACGCATCGCGATGTTCTGCGATGAGGGGCTCGAGCACCTGGAGAGTGCGGAGGCCGCGTTGCTCGACTACGAGAAGCGCGCGGACAAGGGTCTCATCGACGAGGCGTTCCGGGCACTGCACACGTTCAAGGGCAACTGCGGGTGGCTTGGTCTGACCGAACTCGAGACGGCCGCGCATCGGCTGGAGGACTTGCTCGACGATGTTCGAAGCGGGAACAAGGAGTTTCCGCCCCAGCTCGCGTCGAGCGTGCTCGAGCAAGTGGACGGCTTGCGTGAAGGTCTGCGCGAGCTCAAGGCCGCGAGCAACAGCGCGGCCGGAGACAACGGAACAGGCTCCGAGGCCGATTCCGATACGCACCCGCGGGCGGCCTCGTCGTTCGTTCGGGTCGACGTGCAGAAGCTCGACAACGTCTTCGACGAAGTGGGCGAGCTGATCACGGCAGTCGCCGCCGTGATCAAGAGTCCCGACTTGGAGGGGCTCGAGTTGCCGCACTTCCAAGTCGCAACGAGCCAGCTGACGCGCGTGGCTCAGGCGCTGCACGACTCGGCGACCGAGATGCGGATGGTGCCGCTCGAGTCCCTGTTCCGCAAGGCGGCACGGGTCGTGCGAGACGTCAGTTCCGACCTCGGCAAAGATGTCTCCTTGCACATCAACGGGGCCGACATCGAGGTGGATCGCTCCATCGTCGAGACCGTGACCGATCCGCTGCTACACCTCATTCGCAACGCCATCGATCACGGGATCGAGTCCGCGGCCGCACGGGCCGAGGCGGGCAAGCCCAGCCGCGGAAACCTGTACCTCGGTGCGCACTACGAAGGCACCGAGGTGGTGGTCACGGTGCGGGACGATGGTGCCGGGGTGAACACCGCGCGGCTGCTCGAAAAGGCACGAGCATCCGGGCTCGTGTCCGACGACGAAGAGCCTTCGAGAGAGGACATCCTCGAGTTCCTGTTCGAGCGCGGCCTTTCGACCACGTCCGCTGTCTCAAAGTACTCCGGGCGCGGTGTCGGCATGGACATCGTCAAGAGTCAAGTCGAGGGGATTCGCGGCAACGTTCGCATTCGGACTGCCGAGGGCGAGGGGACCACTTTCTATCTTCACCTACCCATGCGCCTCGCGATGATCGACACGATGGTCGTGCGCGCCGGAACAGCGGTCTACGCATTTCCGTTGCTCTCCGTGACCGCATCCACCCGGATCGATGGCGTCAAGCGAACACAGAGTCCCCAGCTCGGCACACTCGTGCAGATGCGTGGCCGGACGATGCCGCTGGTGTCCTTCTCCGACGTCTACGCTTCGCACCAACCCAGCGCGTCCGAACTGGTGCTGGTGCTCGACTGTGGTTCGCAGGAACTCTGCCTGCGCGTGGACGAGATCATCGGTCAGCGCCAGGTCGTGGTGAAACCGCTGGGCCCCTACCTCGGCAACGTTCGCGCGATCGTCGGGTGTTCTCTGCTGGGGCGCGGCGACCTCTGTTTGATCGTCGACCCGCGTCAGTTCCCCATGATTCTAGGCAACGCTCCAAGAAGGGTCGCTTCATGAGTCCGGCGGTCGTGAACGTAGGAGAACTCGCGGTGAGCAAGGGCTCGGCGGAGACGCTGCGCATGCTCGGCGTGGGTTCGTGCGTTGCGGTGATCGCTGTCGATGTCAACGCGAAGGTCGGGGGCATGGCGCACGTCGTGCTGCCGAAGTCGGATCCGCGAGACCCGGTGGCGCGCCCTCCCGCATACTACGCGGACAAGGCGATCCCCGCCCTGATCAGGGCGATGCGCAAGGCGGGAAGCCTCGCGCTTCCCGGGCATCTGCGGATCCGTTTGGTCGGAGGAGCGAGCCCGGCGGGGACTGGCCTCGGCATCGGCCGTCGTAACGTTGCTGCCGTCAAACGTGCGCTCTTTCAGCACGGCCTGACCGTCGTGGCGGAGGACACCGGTGGCTCGGCCTCTCGCACCGTCACCTTGGTGCTGCCCTACGAGAACGTGACGATCGTTTCACCCAGCTTCGGGGAGAAGGTGCTGTGAGTAAGAGCATCAAGGTCCTCGTCGTCGACGACTCTCGTTTCGCACAGCGAATGCTGACCGTCGCACTGCAGAACACCTGCGCGGCCGACTGGGTGTTCGAGTACGCCGCCACGGGGTTGGAAGCCATCAAAGTGCTCAACCACTACGAGCCCGGTTTCGACCTCGTGGTCACCGACGTCAACATGCCCGAACTCAGCGGCGTGGGACTGCTGCGCTACATCCGGAAAGACCCGCGACTGAACGCGCTTCCCGTCATCGTCGTGAGCAGCGTGGGGTCGGGCATGGCTCTCCCGGACCTCGCGAGGAAAGGTGCCAGCGTCGTTCTCGCGAAACCAATCACGACGCCGGAGTCCATGGCTCGACTGGCGGAAGTCATCGGAGAACTCTTGGAATGAACGATCCGTGCAAACAGATTCGTAGCGTCCTCGAGCGACGGCTTCCCGATATCTTGATGCAAGGGTTCTTTCTCGGCGCCGAGTTGGTGGAGCAGCCGGATTCGGACTTCGGGCAAGCCACGGGCTGGACCGCGCGAATCGAGACCGATGCTCCGTGCCCGGGGGTGTTCTTCTTCTGCGCCCCGGCGGCACAGATGGAGGCGTTGTCGGCCGAACTGCTGGGTGTGGACGACCCTGTCTACGACAACGTTGCCGACATCATGGCCGAGTTCGCCAATGTCGTCGCGGGGAGGATCGCGCTGGATCTGCAGTATGCGTCCGAACATGAACCCAAAATAGGTCTGCCCAAAGTGGGGCAAGACCTGTTCCCGCCGCCCGAGGATCTCGACATACACCTCAGGTTCCGCGTTGAGGACGCGTTTCTCTCCGTGGGCTGGAAGGCCAGCGAATCATGAGCAACTCCCACGACCCTACGCTCGAAATGGAAGCCGAGGAGGAAGCCCTCCGCTCCCAGATGTTCCTGACGTTCATGCTGGGAGGAGAGTCGTACGGACTCGCCATTACCGCGGTCACGGAGATCATCGGCTTTCAGCAGATCACTCCGGTTCCGGATGTTCCCCACTACATTCGGGGCATCATCAACCTGCGGGGCAAGGTGATCCCCGTGATGGATGTGCGGGCCCGCTTCGGCATGGAGCCCCGCGACTACGATGCTCGGACCTGCATCATCGTCGTTCACATCCGAGAGGCTTCCGTAGGTCTCATCGTCGACACCGTCTCCGAGGTCGTCGACATCGAACTTTCCAACATCGAAGCACCGCCCTCGATGGGGTCCTCGGCCGGTGGTGGCCAGGGCTTCATGATGGGCGTCGGCAAAGTCGAAGATGAAGTGAAGCTTCTTCTCGACGCCGGCCGACTCTTGTTCGACGACAGCCTCGGCGGGTTTGACCTCGCCTCCCCCGCCGCATGACCTCCCCAGACTCCCCCAAGGAACCCACGATGACCCTCACACCGGATTCACTCCTCGATGGACTGGCTGTCGCCGCCTTCGCGGTCGACGAGCGTGGCTCCATCACAGCCTGGAACTCAGCTGCCGAGCGCATGACCGGACGCGATGCCGCGTCGGTTCGTGGGGCTCGGAGTGCCGTCGGCCTGACTGGCGGGCGCGGCCTGACCCCCATCGATCGGGCGATCGCCGACGAGGACGAGGTCGAGGAACGGTTCGTCATCAAGACGCGTGACAAGGAGGATGTGCACGCAAACCTGGTGGTGCACCCGCTGCGTGCCAAGGGCGGTGTCGTCAACGGAGCCGTCGTGACGATGCTTCCGGTCGCTTCGGAAGAGGAACAGGCTCAGCAGCGCCGACTTCGTGGGGTTGTCGAGAGCGCGCCCATGCCGATGGTGGTGGCGGATTCGTCGTTCGAGGTGACCTACGCCAACGCGTCGGCGATGGACTTCTTCGCCCGGTATGCCTCGGCGTTCGAGGCGGCCTCCCCTTCATTCGACAGCTCGCGCCTGGTGGGTGCATCGATTCTCAACGTGCGTGCCGAGCCCAACGCGCTTCGTCGCAGCATCTCCGACCCCGATGTGCTCCCCTACGAGGAGTTCCTCGAGCTGGGTGATCTCCGCATTCGCATGCTGGTGACGGGCGCATGGAGCGAGGACGGCACGGCGCTCGGCTACACCTTCCATTTCGAGGACGTGACCGAGGCTCGCAAGGAACAGGCGAGTAGCGACCGCCTGGACTCGCTGCTCAGCCACGCCAGTGCGATGTACACGATCGTCGACAACGATCGAAACATCGTCTACTGCAACCAGTCGCTGACCGACATGCTCTCGCAGTACGAGGGCGAGATTCGGACACACTTGCCGTCGTTCTCGGTGGGCCGGCTCATCGGCGCCAACATCGACACGTTCCACAATGACCCGTCGATCCAGCGCGACTTGCTGGGCGACGAATCGAGACTGCCCTATCGCACCGAGATCAACGTGGGTCCGCTCGAGTTTGGCCTCGTGGCGTGCGCGCTGCATGACCGCCAGGGCAACCGTATCGGCTCCGCTGTGGAGTGGACGGATCAGAACGCTCGCGCGGTGTATCGCCGCGAGATCGAGCGGGTCCTGGCGTCGGCACGTCGAGGTGAGCTCGCGGTGCGCGGAGCCATCGACACGCTCGACCCCGCGTTCCAGCCCATGATGCAGGGCTTCAACGAGATGATCGACGTGCTCGTCGAGCCGATTGTCGTGATGGAAAAGCACTTGTCCAAGTTGGCCAAGGGCGACCTCACCTCCTACATGGGCGGCAACTACGAAGGGGCACACAACCAGCTCAAGAACGCCCTCAACGGAACGCTGGACGGCCTCAACAACGCGCTCACCCAGGTGAAGCAAGTGTCGATGTCGGTGGCCGGTGGCGCCCGGCAGGTGTCCGACACGGCCAACGCACTGTCGCAAGGCGCGACGGAGCAGGCGTCGTCGCTGGCCCAGATCAGCGGCGAGATGTCACGCATCACCGAGCAGACAGGGCAGAACGCTCAGAACGCCGAAGTTGCCAACGAGCTCGCCAACACCGCTCGCGAGAACGCCGTCAAAGGCGACGGCATGATGGCCGACATGGTCAACGCGATGGGAGAGATCGAGCACTCGAGCCAGTCGATTCGCAAGATCATCAAGGTCATCGACGACATCGCGTTCCAGACCAACCTTCTGGCGCTCAACGCTGCGGTCGAAGCAGCGCGGGCGGGTGTGCACGGCAAGGGCTTCGCGGTCGTCGCCGAAGAGGTTCGCTCACTGGCGGCTCGCTCCGCCAAAGCGGCATCGGAGACCACCGAGATGATCGAGGACTCGATCATGAAGGTCGAGCAGGGCACCGAAATCGCGACCCGTACCGCAGGCGCGCTCAAGGACATCGTCAGCGACGTCGGCAAGGTCAGCGAGCTCGTCGCGGGCATCGCCGAGGCGAGCGACGAGCAGTCGCGTGGTATCGCGACCATCGACGAAAGCCTGACGCAGATCGACAAGGTCACGCAGACGAACACCGCAAGTGCGGAGGAAAGTGCCGCCGGGTCTCAAGACTTGGCACGCCAAGCCCGCGAACTCCAAGATCGTTTGTCCGGCTTCAAGCTGCGCGAGCCCAAGCCCGAGGAGCCCATCGCGGGTCTTCCCGACAACCTTCCGCCGGAGGTGCTCGCGGCCATCGCCCAAATGCTCAACCAGCATGGGTACGGCGGGGGCTCGGGCATGGTAGCGGCGAACAGCCAGCCTCCGCAGGACGACTTCGACGCGGGCTTCGTCGTGGGTGGGGACTTCGAGGGAGACGTCGACCCTGGCGTCATCGTCCCGCTCGACGACGGCGAGTTCGGAAAGTACTGAGTCGGGTCGACGTCGGAGGACGAGACGATGGGTGTCCCTGCAGGTGCGGTGTCTTTGGATGGCAAGATTGCCATCACCGACGCCGAGTACGAGAGAGCACGAAAGATGCTCCACGACGCCTGCGGTGTCGCTCTGGAGGGAGACCGTCGCTCGTTGCTCCTCGGACGCACCCAAGAGGTGATGCGGACACTCAGGCTCACCTCGTTCACCGCCTACCTCGACAGGGTCGAGGAGGACCGCTCAGGGCGGCTCATCTCTCAGCTCGTCAACCGCATCTCCACCAACTACACCTACTTTTGGCGGGAGTCCGAGCACTTCGAGTTCTTTCGAAGGACCGCGGTCCCCGAGGCGGCCGACCGCAACAAGCGGGAACGAACGCTCCGAATATGGTGTGCCGCCGCGTCGACGGGGCAGGAGCCCTACACCCTCGCAGGCCTCGCGAGCGACGCGATTGGCCCCGCCTACTCCCAGTGGGACGCCGGGGTCTTGGCCACCGACATCAACACCGAGGTCCTGGCCACGGCTCGCAAGGGCCTCTACGAACCCGAAGAGGTGGAACCTCTGGGGAAAGACCTCTGCGGTCGATGGTTCAAACCCGCCGCGGGAGGCCAGGTGCAGGTCGTCGACCGGATACGCAAGGACGTGCTGTATCGCCGGTTCAACCTCACCAATGCCACGTTTCCTTGGCGTCGTCCTTTCGACGTCATCTTCTGCCGCAACGTGATGATCTATTTCGACCTCGCCACCAAGAAAGAGCTTGGTGTGCGCCTTGCCCGGTCGTTGTGCCGCGGCGGGTACCTGTTCATCGGGATCGCCGAGTCTCTCGAGATCGACCCTTCCCTTCTTCGCCCCGTTCAGACCGGGATCTTTCAAAGGATCTGAGCCCATGCCCAAACAAACGACCAAAAAGAAGATCACTGTGCTCGTCGTCGACGACTCAGCGATGGTGCGCAAGCTGCTGGTCGAAGGGCTCTCACGAGACCCGGAGATCGAGGTTGTGGGTGCGGCCGGTGACCCCTACGAGGCGCGCGACCTCATCGTGCGCAAGCAGCCGGACGTCGTCACGCTCGATGTCGAGATGCCGCGGATGGACGGGCTGGAGTTTCTCCGCCGCATCATGCCGCGCTTTCCGATCCGCGCGGTGATGGTCAGCGCGCTCACCGAGCGTGGCCGCGACGTGACGCTCCGTGCAATGGAGATGGGAGCGGTCGACTTCGTCTGCAAGCCCAGCGGAGGCATCCAAGGGATCTCCGAGGTGATGACGATGCTGCGCCAGAAGGTCAAGGCCGCGTCGCATGCCAACGTTGCCCACTGGAAGGGCCGCGTGGCCGAGCCTCCACCTCGCTTCACGTCGGAAGCGCAGAAAGCCGTGGCCAGCAAGGTCATCGTGCTCGGCGCGTCCACGGGTGGGACCGAAGCGGTCAAGGTCGTGCTCGCCGGGTTGCCCAAGGAAGGACCCGGAGTGGTCATCGTGCAGCACATGCCCGACGAGTTCACGCGCTACTACGCGGAGCGACTCGACGAGATGTTCGACTTCAAGTGCTCTGAGGCGCGCGATGGTGCCGTCATTGCGCCGGGGCGTATTCTGGTCGCTCCTGGCGGCGTGCAGTCCCGCATCGCTCGAACCCGCAATGGCTACGTCATGAAGGTCGGCGGCACCGAGCGCTGCAACCTCCACGCACCCTCGGTCGACACGATGTTTCACTCCGTCGCCGAGAACGCCGGGGCCAATGCCGCCGCGGTCTTGCTCACGGGTATGGGCAAAGACGGCGCCGCGGGTTTGCTCGCGTGCCGCAACGCCGGCGCGAGGACGTTCGCGCAGGATGAGTCCAGCTGCACCGTGTTCGGAATGCCCAAGGCGGCGCTCGAAGAAGGCGCCGTCGATCACACCACGCCCTTGGTCGACATCTCGGCCGAGATCGTTCGGTGGATGAAAGAACTGCGACTTGCAAGCTGACCCTCGACACGACGCTCGGACGACACAACGATCTCTTCAGACCCGGTAACACCGAATGGACGACGAACTTCTCGAATTCCGCGCTGAGTTTTGTGCGGAAGCGGCCGAGTCCCTGACGACGGCCGAGGCGGCCCTTCGCGGGACCGTCGAGGACCCTTCGGTGAAGGAGTCGTCCATCGAGGCGGCGTTCCGAGAGCTGCACAGTATCAAGGGCGTGGCCGCGGCGCTGGGGCTCGACCTCATTCGCGACGTCGCCCACATGGCGGAGTCGCTCCTCGCTCGGCTGAAGGAACCCGGGCAGTCGGTCAACGAACGTGTTGCCGAGCCGCTGTTCGAGGCGTTCGGCCTGCTCGCCGACATGGTGTCGGCGGTCTCCGACTCGGAGGAACTCGAGGTCTATGCGGGCCCGGCTGCCGACGCGATTCGAGCGCTCGAGGCCGTGCTCGATGCGGGCTCCGAGGGGGACGAACCGTCGACCGCACAGCTTCTCGCCCAGTTGGCCGTCGTGCAGGAGGCGCTCGACGTCGCGAAACGCCAGCGGCCCAAGGTGGAGGTCGTGGAAGCCGCACTGGCGGCCTTGTCCGCGGTGCAGCAGCAACTCGCACCCGCCACCGAGGACGCGCCGTCCGCTGAACCCGAGGAGGAGGAGTCCGCGCTCGAGGTCGACGAAGACCCCGAGGAGGATGCGCAGCCGGAACCCGAGCCCAAGGGCAAGGACGACAGTGCCCCCGCGAAGGACAAGGACGACGCCACGCAGAAGACTGCGAAGGAGTTCGTTCGCATCGAGCTGGGCCGCGTGGACCGGGTGTTCAACCTGGTCGGAGAGCTGCTCGCCAAGGTCGACCGGAGCTCGCATGGCGACGCCGCCGATCCGATGCACCGGGTCGCGAACGAACTTCACGGGGCCGCGCTCGGGTTGCGCATGGTCCCGATGGAACCCACCTTCCGACGGCTGCGTCGGGTCGTTCGAGACACCGCACGGCTCCTCGACCGCAAAGTCGACCTCCGCATGGAGGGTATGGATACCGAGGTCGATCGCACGGTGGCGCAGGGCATCACGGACCCGCTCGTGCACATCGTACGCAACGCGATCGACCACGGCATCGAGCCTCCGCAGACCCGTCTGGATGCGGGGAAGCCCGCGATGGGGCGGCTCGTCATCTCTGCGCGCCAGAAGGCGGGCGAGGTGGAGCTTGCGATTCAAGATGACGGCAAGGGCATCGATCCGAAGTTCTTGCTCGAGGCCGCGAAACGCAAGGGCATCGTGCCGGAGAACTGCGAACTCGACCGCTCCGAGTGTTTCCGGCTGCTGTTTGCGTCCGGCTTCTCCACGGCCAAGAAGGTCAGCGAAGTTTCGGGGCGCGGTGTCGGCATGGACGTCGTCCGCAAGAACGTCGAGGCGATGCGTGGCTCGATCGACGTCGAGAGCGAAGTCGGCAAGGGGTCGCGGTTCACCATTCGGCTTCCGCTCAGCCTCTCCAGCATGGAGGCGATGTTCTTCAAGGTCGGCGGTGGTGTGTTCGCGGTCCCGCTGCACTCCGTTCACGGCGTCATCCGCATGTCCGACCACGGCATCATCACGGCCCACGGACGCCCCGCGTCGCTCCGCGTCCGCGACACGCTGTTCCCCTTCGTGCACGTCGGCGCTGCGAATACCGACGCCCACTCTGCGTTGATCATCGAAGACCGCGACCGCCGGGCCGTCGTTCCTGTCGACCACGTGTTGGGTCCAGGCGCGACGATCGTCAAAGGTCTCGGCAGCTACCTCGGCACGGTGCACCGCCTGGCCGGTTGCACGATGATGAAGTCCGGCGAGATCGCATTGCTGTTGGATCCGCGCCTGATGATGGAAGCCGTCTACGGCCTGCCCACGCTCGCCGCCTGAGCGGCATGCCGCGAGCGGGCACGAAAAAACACCCGGCGACGCTCCGAGGACTTCTCGGCGTTGCCGGGTTCTTGCGTCGAAGGACGAGTCTCAGCAGGCCTCGGCGTCTTCGAGCATCTTGATGTACGCCGCCATCGCTTCGTTGAGCATCTCGCACGGCATCGAGCCTCGAATGCGCAGGGCGTCGAGGGGATGTTGCGCGCCCGCGTGGGGCTGTTCGGCGAGTAGCTCCTCGAGCAGCGTGCGGTCGATGACGCCAGAGTCGATCGCGATTTCCCCCAAGCGTTTCGAGGGCGACGACGCTTGCTTGGCCAGCAGCGCGACCATCTCCTTGAGGGTCAGCAGCTTGCGCTTGAGCATCATCTGACCCAACAGCGCGTTGGCATTGCGGGACGCGTCGGTGACCTCCGTGGCCTCTTCCAACGAGAGCAGGCCCTCGTGCACCAAGAACTGCACGAATCTCGAAGGCCGAAGCCGACTACGGGGTTTTCGCGCAGGCATGTCCATGGTGACTCGAGTTTCCTACGGCGTGGCAACTTGCCCCGCAACGCGTGCGGGGAGCGGTGGTTGTTCCGATTCGAGCTATGTCCGGGTCCTCGGACGATCGGCTGCCTCAGATGAGAGACGGGCGACCCGCGGCGTTCCACGCTGCCCTGGCTTGGCGGACGTCGTCGATCGCGGCGACGACCTCGTTCATGATGGCGAGGTCCACCTCGGTGGGCGCATGAAACCCCGGCTCTGACGGCAACGGACGTTCCAGCTGGAGCCGCGCGACTTCCTGAACCCGCCGGTAGCGGTCGACCGCTTCCCGAAGCCTCTCGGAGAGCTCGTGCATGGGGCCCCACTCTATGGAGGCCGATCGCGCAGTCGAGATCAGCCCGATTTCGCTCGCGTCAGGCGGCCTGCTCGGTGGCGGCGGAGGAGGCCTTGGGCGACGCCACCTCGGCACCATCTTGCACACCTTCGTCCAGGGTGCCGATGTATGTGGTGGTGGTGTTCACCGCGGACTGGAGCGCTTCGTTGACACCGCCCTTGAAGTACTCTCGGATCGTCTCCTCGACGAGGACTCGCAGGTGACGTTGCTGGGCAGCGGCGAGGCTTTCTGCCGCCTTTGCGTACTCCTCCGAGATGTCGCTGCGCTCTTCGAGACGACGAACGTCTTCGGTCTGCGAGCGGAACCAGAAGAAGTGCTCCAGAATCTTGGAGGCGAACTCGAGACTCTGCTCCGAGTCCGATTGAAGGAGGATCCAGTTGGAGTGCTCCTTGAAGCCGGCGATCTCGAAGCCTTCGTCGACCACGATTCTGCAGACGCGGTCCAGGCCGATGACGAGCTTCTGGAACACGTCGACGAAGTCCTCGGGTGACTCGAGTGCGTCTTCGGGGAGCTTGAAGCGGATGAAGTTGGAGTTGGCCGCCGCCGAGAACTGGCTTCGCAAGTATTGGCGAAGTGTGATGCGTCGGTGGTCGAAGTCGCGCCAGACCCGTTTGAGGCGGTTGACGTGGTCCGTTCGAGCGGTGCGAAACAGCTCGGAGCCGTCGACCCAGTTGCCGTTGTCGGCATCCTCGAAGAAGTCGGCCACGCGTTCCGCCGACTCGAACAGCCCGGGAACACGCTGAGCCTCATGGAGAAACTCGACCAGGACCCGAGCGTCGACGACATGTTTGCCCCGCAGCTGAAGCTCGATGTCGGCACACAGCAGCTGGTACTCCTCATCGGGAGTCATGCGCGGCGGCCGGACGCTACGGCGGCGCGAGCGATTCGCAGCGGATCCCGACATCACACCACCTCGTGGACGTCGGAAAGCTGGGGGAAGGCCACCACTGCAAGGGCATCGGCGAGAGAAGTGCTGGCCTTGAGCAACCGCCCCGATGCGGGCCGCTCTACAGGTCGTTTGCTCGGATGGTGTTCGTGGCCCCCGACTCGAGGTCGACCAGGACGTCCTTTTCACGGTGGGGCCACTTGAACGTAATGGTGTGGGGTCCCGGGGTGACATCGTGCCCGACGATCGGCGTGCGTCCGATGTGCTCGCCGTCGACGTAGACCTCGGCCGGAGCGACGCCCGCGTCGGTGCCCAAGCGCAGGGTTGCCGGCTCGTCGTCGGTCGCGAACGGGTTCTTCAACTCGGGGATCGGGGCCGGTTTGGCGGGCTTGCTGGGCTTGCGGGGTCGTTTCTTGGCCCGCGGCGGAGGCGGAGGCGGCACCGGAGGCTGGGGCGGGGTGAGTGCTTCGGGGTGCTCGGGCGGTGGCGGCGGCTGGGCGGGAGGCACCGGAGCCGACACCTGAATCTCCACGTTGGGGCTGGGCGGAGGGCTCGTGGCGGGTTGGCTCGACTGTCGGCCGGCCATGAATGCCAGGACCAAGGCCGCCGCAGCGGCGAAGCCCGCGATCGTGGCGACCCAGAACGGTCGAAGAGAGGCGGTGATTCGGGGTTGGGTGGGCAGCATGGGCGGAAGCTCGTCTTCGTGCGTCGGGTGTTCGGGTTCGGTGGCGAGCGCCGTGAGCGTCTCAGCGTTCTGGGCGAGGATGCGGTCGGTGAGGTCGGCGGGCGGCTCGGGCACTTCCCATGCCGCCAGACCGTCCTCCAGCAGACCGTCGAGTTCGGTCTCTTTCCGGCTGGGGGAGTGCGAATCAGAGTGCATCGTGCACCTCCTCGAGGGTTGCTTTGAGGGACTGGCGTGCTCGGTGCAGACGGGACTTCACCGTGCCTTCGTCGATCTCGAGCGCCTCGGCGATCTCGGCCAGGCTTCGGTCGTGATAGGCGCGAAGAATGAACGCCGAGCGAAGCGCGGGGCTCAGGGTTTCGACCGCGGCGGCGATATGCTCGCCGAGCTCCTTGCGCTCACGGGCGACGTCGGGACGGAGGTCGGTGGCCACATCGGGTTCGCCGTCGACCAGCGCAACGGTCGGTGGCCGTTTGCGGCGAAGCTCGTCCACGGCGGTGCGGTGCGCGATGGTCAGCAGCCATGTGGTGAACCGAGCCGGTCCATCGACGCGATAGCGAGGAAGCGCGCGAAACATGCGGGCGTAGACCTCCTGCACCAGCTCTGCCGTCGTCGCACGCGTGGCGCGGGCACCCAGCATTCGCCATGCATAGCGGTGCACCGCCTGCTGGGTCAGTTCGACCAGGCGACGTGCTGCCCAGGGCTCACCGCGGGTCGCCGCAGCGACCGTCGTCGCGTCGGCCTCCGTCTGCCGCTGTGGGGGTCGTCTGGCCTCGGCCACGTTCACCGACCACTCACTCGGAGATCCGCGCTCGAGGTTCCATCGATGGGGCGATTTTTTCGAACCGGGCGCTCACTCTCGGCATTCGGCCTCGGACGCAGCGCATCGAAAACGCACGTGAATGTGCGCCGTGTGCCCAGGAGAGTGCCGAACCTTGCCCATGACGGCGGCCACGCGCTGGTCGTCGGCGCCCAGTGCCAAGCCCGCGCGTTGCAACCGGCGCCGGAGCTTGCGCTCCAAGAAGATCACTTGCACGTCGCCCGTGCGTACGAAGGCATCGACCAGCGCCCACGTGGCGTGCCAGTCGACCTCGTGGGTCTGGAGCTTGTAGCCCTTGGCGTGCGGCATCGCGGGAAGGCGCACGTCCACATCTCGCCCGCTTTGGTGCGAACGGTGCGGCGGCAGTCGTCGGCCGCTACGGCGACTCATCGCGCCCACGAACAGTTCGCCCTCGAATCCTGTTTCAGCTCGAAATGCACGCAGCACCCGCGCGACGTTCCAGACCGTGAGCGCCGAGCCGAACGCCTGCCAGTCGAAGCGGATCACGTACGGCCCGGCGGGAAGGCGGGCGCCGTCACGGAGTCGACCTCGGTTGGGACGTCCCACCGACTCGCCGTGCTCGGGCTTGGGCACGTCGGGAAACGCGGACGCATCCGTCGGCAAGGGGTAGTGGACCGCACCCGAAGGCAGCCACAGCACTAGGTTCGTCCCCGATCTCAAGCGGCGACGACTCGCGGCTTTGGGGTTCCACTGGCGCAGTGCCGCTTCGGACACGCCGAACCGACGGGCCACATCGGCCCACGACTCTCGTTCACCCACCGTGGCCCGCATCTTTTGGCGCGGCGCAGGCAGACGGGTCGCGTCGATCTCGAGCACCCGCCCTCGGGCGATCTCGCCGGGGTTGTCCCGGTGGAGCGCCGCTTCGGTCGTGCCGTACGACCGTGCCAGCTCGCTGAGCACCTCGCCGCCCTGCATCGCATAACGGATGTGCGTGGCCGGGGTGTCGACGGAGGGAGCGAGCAACGTCAGCCCCACCCCCAAGGCGGTGGCGAGCATGGCCGACAGCGTACAACTGCGGCTGGGCGCTGCGCAGGCGGAGGGGTGATCCCTTGTAGGTGTTTCGCTGGGCGCGAGGGGTCGCTACCATGCACCCCGCTGGCGCTGTCGCGCCCGAATCGTCTGATGATCGACTACGAGACCCTCTGTCAGCACATCTCCGATTGGCGCGAAGGCAAGAAGCCGGGGTTGCCGCCACCGCTGCCTGGGGGCGTTGCGGCCGCACCCGAGGAGTACGCCGAGCCCGTGGTCGAGGGCTACGAAGAGGTGCCCGCGTACGACGAGCAGCCTGCTGTCGAGCAGGGTTACGAAGAGTACGAAGAGGTTCAGCCCGACGGTGAGTTCGACAGCGCCGAGGCAGCCTCGACGCAGTCCGAGCTCCCCGCCGCGGCATACGAGGAACTCGACACCACGCTCGAGGAGTCCGGTGGTGCGGATGAGTTCGCCGAAAGTGCCGTCGACCGCACCGCCGCGTATGTGCCCGAGCACTACGACCCGGCCAACGTTGCGGCCCAGCTCGCGGGCGAGCCTCCCGCAGCCGAGCCCGTGCCCGAAGAGGTCCCCATGGAGGACATGGGGGCGATGATGGTCGAAGAGGCCCCCGAAATGCCCGAGATGTCTGTGGAGGACATCGCCGTCGAGGCCGAGGAGGAACTCGAAGTCGATACGGACGAAGACGAAGACGGCGACGACTTCGAACGCGACTACGATCTCGAGGAAGTCGACGACTATGCCTCGTTCGACCCCTACACCGATCTGGCGGCCTTCTTCAAAGCAGAGGCCCACATCACCTCGGTCTGGGAAGACGATGACCAGCGCCGCGCCGCGCTGGCGCAGTACGGCATTCGCGACGAGCAGCACTTCTATCAAGTCACCTCCACGATGGAGCGCTACTTCATCTCCGATGACGCCGAGTCGCGCTACGGTGGCCTCGACGGCATCATGCAGCTCAAGTTGAACGCGTCCACCGAAGCGGTGCGCGAGGAGCAGCAGGCCCGCATCGAAGGCGAGCTCGCGAGCGAGTTCGAGCCGGTGCATGGCATCACGCTTCAGCAGTGGGCGGTGGTGCAAGCCCAGATCGCCCAGGGAGCCGACGCTGCCCCGCTCGTCGCCGAGCTCGGCATCGACGACGCGACCTGGCAGGCTGTGAGCGCCGAGTGGAACGACCGCATGTCTCGCGACACCACGGCCACGATCGCCACCGAGTACGGCAAGGCGTTCGCGGGTGGAGGTGCCGGGCAGTTTGGGGCGGCAGGCCAGGCCGCCGCCGAGGCGATGGACTCCGGCGGCGACCCGGCAGGCGATCCGCCGATCTCCATCGAGCAGTGGGTGGAGATCGAAGTGGCACAATCGGTCGGCTACGAGCAGGGCCGTGAAGCCGCCGACATCCTCGCGGGCTTCGGCATGACGCCGGCCGACTGGGGCATGGCCAGCTCCTGGTGGAGCCAGTACTTCTCCCGTCACGCGATGGAGAACGGCGGCGCGCTCCATCAGCACTACTCGCAACTCCGCGAGCACTACGAAGCGCACTACCGCGCGAACGGCTGAGTCGCGCGGACGACGCGTCGCCCCGAGCCGATGCTTTGCAGTCGGCTCGGCGTGGTCAAAACGTGACCGGGGTGAGACAATTCGGGGGCCTTTGACCCCCGGGTTCTCCGTACGAATGCCTAGGGTCCTCCCTGGGTTTTTGCTGTTAATACGGTCCATTGCGGCTTCTGAACCCCAGAAAACTACATGTCGGTCTAGATGGGGGCATATCGTGCCATGTGGTCAACCGCCGAGAGATCAGGCAAACCGTGGCAATGCTCGGCCGTGCCCCGAACCTGCGACGCCTGCTGCTCCTCAGCGCCCTCGGCCTGTCGCCCGCCTGTGACTCCGCCCCGGAGTCGAGCCAAGAGATCGAGACGCTCGCCGTCGACTGCGGAGGCAAGTGCGATGGGTTCGACAGCATCCGCGATGCGTGGGCCGACCCTTCGGAGATCGAGGTCGACGAGTTGCTCGAGTACGGCGCCGAGTTCGTTTCCGACGAGCTCAACGAAGTGATCGCGTCGGGCGACCTCGGCGGCCTCGCGATCGACTTTCACGACGAGACACGCCTCGAGCCGCTCGTTCAAGACATGGCGGCGGCATTCGGCGAGCGCGAGCTGACCACAGCGGTCAACGCGGCCCGTCTCGCTCATTTGGAGAGCAGCGCCGACACGCTCTACGCCGAGACCTCGTTCGAGCTCAGCGAGGGGTTCGGGCAGAGCTGGGGTCGCTCGGTCGGCGGTCTACTGGCCGACGAAGACGCGAACGTACGGATCGGCTTCCGCGCGACGGGAGGCATCCAGGCTCGCGTCGTTTCAGCGCATGACGCCGAGTCGGACAACCCGCTGACGCGCTTGCAGTCGCTGCGCGACTTTGCCGTGCCTCGCTCGCTGGAGGACCTCCGAGAGATGAAGCCCGGCGAGCTCGTTGCGCTGCGTGGCAAAGGCGACCTTGGAGCCAACCTCGGCGTGGGCGTGCCGCTGTTCGTGGCGGACCCGACCTCGTACGCGACGTACAGCATCGTCTTGTCCGCAGGCCTTCGGACGCGCTTGGGAGGCACCCTCGACGTTCAGCTCGTCCGGATGGATGGGGACGAGGTGGTGCTCGACGTGGGCGTCGTCGATGTCGAGGAGAAGTCCGCCTATCTCGCGATCAACGACCGCTGGGGCGTGCAGAGCTTGGTGACGAGCTCCGTGGAGATCGCTGGGCACGAGATCGATCTGGGCGAGCTGGTCGACAGCGCGCTGCAGAGCCAGCTCAACGACAGGCTCAGCCTGATCGAGGCCGTGGCGAAGACCGCAGGGTCCGAGTCTCGGACGACGGTGGCTCGCATGCGTTTCGACTTGGCGAAGGGCGACGACGACCTCTTGGGTCCCGCGATCGCGCAAGCGCTCTACGGCGACATTCGTCTCGCACAGGCACTCTCTCACCGCGGCGAGCCGGGTATCGTGGCCGAACTCGACCTCATGCGGTCGGGAGCCTCGAGCGCCTCGTTCGCAGGGATCGAGATCTTCGGGATGTCTGCCTTCGCTCGGCGCATCGAAGAGCAGGGCACGATTGTCGTTCAGTCGCCCGCAGGCGTACGCACGGTGATGTACGACTCCTTGGAAAACGAGTGGAAGGGAATCTTCTCGCGGCATGGCTACAGCCGCGTGGGCCTCTCGGGCTTGCAGTACGACCCTCGGGACGCGAGTTCCGCTCCGATCGGAGAGGCCAACCTCGTCGTGCAGTTGCTCGACGGCGACGTCTCGATGGAGCAGGACCGCCTCAACGACCACTTGGACGGGGTGCTTCTCGCACTGGCGGGCGAGCCTGCCCTGACGGCGATCGAAACCCACGGCAACGAACTCGAGCGTTGGGTCCGAGCGACCTGCAGGGGGTCCGGGGTTCACGACGACTGCCCGACCGACGTGCTTTCGCGCTCCGAAGTTGCTGGCGAGGACGGCTTCATCGCAAAGGGCCTCGAGGCGCTCGATCAGCAAACGACGCATCTACCCCAAGAGATGCGCGACCTGTTGCACGACCTCGGGGACATTCGGTTGCGCGCCCAGTCGGCCTTCCACACCAACCTCAACGGTCCCGGTGGCACGCTGGTCCTCGACTACCGAATCGACGACCGTGCGCTGCAGACCTTGGCCCTGGAGCGGACGGGGGCGGACTTGAAGGCCGCGGTGAAGGCCTATCTCAAGGCCACCAACGTCGACCGCACCGATTCGACCGATGACATCGATGACGATCGGGACGACATCGACATGGGGATCGAGGGCCCGGCCCAAAAGGCGGCAGAGATGTACGACCGATACGCGCGCCGGTACCGAGCGTTGGTCGAGAGCGAGGGGGCTGCGGTCGAGAACATCGGCCTGATCGGCGCCCGAGGCTTGGAGATTCGATACCCCGTGGACGCCTCGAATCGCCCGATCTACGCCGAAGCCCACGCGCGATCGTTGCCCGAGGCACGCGCGGACCTCATGCGGGACCTCTACGACGACCTGTCGGAGGCCGCTGGATCGTGGGGGCCCTACGCGGAGCAGACGGTGGCGTACGTCCTGCTCACGATGCTTCCGATCGAACAGACCGAGATGGAAATCTCGCTCAAGTTCGACCTCGACGACACCACGTTGCAGTGGCGTGAACCCTACCGAGAGTCCGGGCTTCCGACCGAGTTCCAGACGTTCATCCAAGGCTCGGGCGTCGCACCGATTGACGGCGGGTTGTTCGACATCGTCGGGATCCCCCTCGTGACAGAGGACTGAGACCGATCACGGTCTCATGAGACACGGGCTGCGACGATCGTTCGATCGTCGCAGTTCGTTTTTTTGTCACCCGAATTGCGGAGCTTCGCGTCTCGTTCTTCGGCGTGTGGTCATTGCAATGACTGCGGCTTCGGAGACGACATGATTGGCAACGGCGATACCCTTGTTCGTAGATTTCTCGTTCTCACCGCGTTCGCGCTCCTCGGTTCGGCGTGCGATTCGAGTCCGTCCGAGAGCGGCGACACGGATACGGACGGGGGCGAAACGGGAACGATGGCTCAGAGCGCCTGCGATACGCCGGGCGGGCTCGTGTTGGGCGTGGACACAGGCGCCACGATCGAAGACGCATTGGCGTCGGCGCCCACCGGGTCCGTGATTCGTGTGCCCGCCGGCGACTACCCGGCCGTGCTCATCGAACGCGACGACGTCTCACTTTGCGGCGACGGGGCCCGCATCGTGTCGGATGGGGCCTACGGCATTCGCATCACGGGCAACGACGTGACCGTGCAGGGCTTCTCGGTCGCGGGGGTCGTCGAACATCGAGACGGCGCGGGGCATGGGCCGACCGGCGTGGTGCTCTCGGGCGAAGACATCCTGGTGCGGGATGTCGTCGCGTCCAACAACGGGATCAACGGGTTCTTGGTCACCCCGACCGCGGCGCGTGTTCGACTGGAGGGGATCGAGGCGTTCGACAACGGCTTTGCCGGGGTGGCCCTTGGCGGCGGAACCGGCATCGAGATCGTGGATGCGACGATCTACAAAACCGCGGGTCTCGATGAAGACCTCGGGCAGGAGTACGGCATCCTCACCGACAACATCGGCCGCACCAACGACGAGGTCTACGTCGAGGGCATCGAGCACGTCGCAGACGTCACGGTGCGGCGCACGACGATCTACGGACATCCCGGCTACGGGATCCGGGTCTCCGCGGCCAACCGTGCGCTGAGCAACGTGGTCAGCGAGCGCATCACCACGCGGAACTTCAACGTGTTCGACTCGCACTTGTACGAGAACGGCGCGCGCACGGACGACTTCGTCGGCGGGCTGTATCACCAGGGCAACGTATTGCTGCAGCACGTCGAAGGTGGTGAGTTCTCGGGCAACCGTGTCGAGCGCGGGTACACGTGGGGCGTCGACGCGTACGCGTGCAACTTCCTCACGTTTCGAAACAACCTCTTCGTCGACAATGACCTCGGCGTGGATACGCCGGGCGTGACGTTCAACCCGGTGGGTGTGGAGATCAACGGCGGCCATGGCAACGTGTTCGAGCGCAACCTCGCCTACGGCAACGGATCGGGGTTCGCAGCGACGTTCTTTCCCGACAGCGGCGACGCGTGGGACACCGCCGTGGATGCGTACGATTCGTTCGACGGCACCTACTCGGTGGAACTGCGCGGCAACATCTTGCTGCGCAACGACCCCATCTTCGACGACCCCGACGAGGGCCCGATCCCCGGCGTGGACTACATGCGCTTCGGGCCCGACTCGGTCGTGCACGTGCTCGAGAACAACGTGATCGGCACGATCCCCATGTGGCAAGGCGGCGACCCCAGCGTGCTTTCTGCCGACTTCAGCGCCCTCAACCCGCTGTACACCGCGTCGGCCGAAGAGATCTTCGAGGACGCCGAGGCGGGTGACTTCACCATTCGCGCCGATGGCCCGCTCGCAGGAACCGACATCGGCCCCGAAGCGTTGCACCGACCGTAGCGGCTACCGCACCTGCCTGATGCCCACTTGCGCGGCGACGGGGCGTTGGCGGCAGGGGAGTCGGGTGTGAATGGGGCAGTTGAGCGCCCGAGGTTTGGCACCCAGCGTGCTCACGAGGGTGCTCGAGCCGCCGCCGTCCATTTCGACCGCCCATTGAGCGCCCTGGTGTTCGAGTAGTTGGGCGAGGTCGGCCAAGGTGATGCCTTCGCTGTAGCCCGGCTGGCGGCCGTCGACGACGACGAACCACAGGCGTTCGCCGTCGTAGGCGATCGCGCTGCGAGGGGCGACGGCGGGTTCGTCGATGTCGCGTGCCTTTCCGCCTCGCACGAGAATGGTGCGTCCGGAGACGGCCCAGCGCGCGTCGTCGATGGGCTCCAGGCTTGCGCGGTTCTCGGAAAGGTAGACGGTGCCGCGGTGATAGCGATTGGCCCCGAACTCGACGCCGTCGGTCATCGTGATGCCGAAGGGCTCGGTGGGGTCGCCGGTGCGCGGGTAGTAGTCGAAGGGGCTGCGGGCGTGAAACGGGTGAAAGAACGCGGTGTTGATCGCGACGGCGGCGTTGTGTTCGAGGGCGAAGTCCAACACGCGTTGCGCGGGCACGGCTGCGCCATCGGTGGGTGGCGTGGCCACGGGCACGAGGTCGGGGCGCTGCAGGTCGATGCGCACGATGTGCACCACGGCGGGGCCGTCGACGACCAAGGTTTGATAGTCGAAGCCGGGGGCGAGCGCGCGGCGTTGGGGCGGTGGGGGCGAGCGATAGCGCAGGCCCGTGCCGTACAGCCCGAGCGGCAACAAGGCGAGCGCGGTGGCCGTGGCGAGGAGCCGAGCCACGCCGCGCAGGCGTGTCGCAGCGAGTGCGGCGAGCAGCAGCGCGAGCCCGAGGACCGCGGGGCCGCCGAACGTCAGCGTGAACTCAAGCGACGTCACCGTCGTCGTCGGGTGGCGCAATCCCGTCGCGAAGCGTCTCGCCCAGCAGGCGGCAGACGTCCGTGGTGGTGAGAATGCCGGCGAGCTTTCCTTGGCGTGTGACCATGGCGGCACCCGCCCGGCGGTTGGCCATTTCGAGCACCACCAAGTCGAGGCGCTCGGAGAGCTCGACGATGTAGGGCTCGGGGCTGCACAGCTCGCCCACCGTGACCGTGTCGTTGGCGGCAGCGAGCTGCTTGGCCATGCGAACGTCGCGATGCCACAGCAAGCCGATCAGCTCGCGGTCCTGCATGACGGGCAGATGGTGAATCCCGTGACGGTTCATCATCTCCACCGCGTCGGCCAGGTTGGCGTCGGCCGCGATCGAGTACGGGAACGGGGTCATGGCCGTCGCGATGCTCGGGATCCGTTTCACGCGTCTGCGACGCTATCACGATCCGGCATCGCGCTCGAATGCCTCAGGTTGGGGCCTGTGCGAGCACCCCGAGCGTATCGATCACGGAGGGGCGGGCGTACAGCTCCCGCGGGGCGGCGGCGAACGACGGGTCGTCGCTGAGCACGACGACGATGTCGGCACGGCGTAGCGCTTCCGAAAGCCCGACGAGCGGGGCACCGGGCAGAGGGGACGCCGAAAGGCCGGGGTCGACGACGACGAGCTGTCCGAGCGACTCTCGAGCGATGAGCGTGGCCACCCGCATCGCGGGGCTGTGCAGCAAACCACCGTCCGAACCAGAGGTGAGCCCGAGGCACGCGATGGTGGGCGACACGAACCGCCGGGCCGCGGCTCGAATCTCCGCCACGATGCGGGCCGGCTGCATGTCCCCTAGTGATAGTGTTGCTCGAGTGAGCATGGTGTCGTGTTGACAGGCGTCGGCGAGCAACCGAGGCTCGATGCGAGCGCCCGCGTCGAGCGGCCCGGGGGTGGGGGACCCGAGTGAAGTCGAGCCCGACTCTCGCGTCAACGACAGCACACTCCACACGTCGAGGCCGAGGTGTTTGCACACCGCGGAGATCTCGTTGGCGAATGCGGTGTTCATCTCCTGGTGCGTGCGATGGGCGAGCCGCACAAGCTCGCACGCTTCGGCGGTGGCCGTCCGCACCGGAACGTCGAACAACGCGCGGTACAGGGCAGCAGCGTGCTCGGAGCACGCCCGGGTCACTCCGCCGACGACACAGCGTTCGTCGTGCACACAGGCGCTGGCGACGAACACGTCCTCGCCAGGCCGCATGCCGACGGCCTCGAGTCGGTCGGCGAGAATGCGTCGGGTTGTGCCCGGCGGCGACGATGCGTCGAGCACCACGAGATTGCCCTCTTCGATGGTGTCGACGACGGCATCGATCGCGGCCTCGATCGGGCGCGTATCGACGGAGCCGTCGGCACGCAAGTCGGGTCCGGTGGTGATCACGAACGCTCGCGCACGGGCGGCGCCTGCAAACGCTCGCACAACCTGTCCGGCGAGCGCGTCCTCGATCGCTTCCACCAAGGTGTCGTCGTTGCCGACATCGGCGCGGTTGAATCGCGCGATCGCATCGGCCCGACTGTCGCTACACGCGACGTTCATCGTGCCGGCCGCAGCCCGGGCCGCGATGCGCACCCCATGCGCGCCGAGCCCGACCACGCACAAGTCGTACACGGGTTGCACGGCGGCGAGGTGGGGTGCAGAGACGAAGGCCCGCTGCGACTCCTCGGGAGTGTCGTTCCGATCGCTCACGTCTGATGTGTCACGTAATGCGAGAATCCGACGAAGCCACCCACCCACCGCGCTCGGAGCGGCCCGGAACAGGCCCCGCGGTCGGCCCATGCCTCGCCGCGGGCCAGGAAGGGCGAAATCGGGCTCAGTGAGGCCCGGCTCAGTCGTAGATGCAGGTGCTGAACTGCTCGTCGCACGACATGCCGTCGGGGCAGGTCTGTCCGTCGCGGCAGTCGGGCACACAGCCGATGCCGTCGCCGCAGAAGAACCCGCCGGCCACCGCGGCTACGCAGAACTGTCCCGGGGTCGGGCACGCGGCGCCCTTTTCGTCGCAGGGTCCGCCGTCCTCGAACCCGAGAAAGAGACAGCGTCCGGGCGCTGTGCCCGTCTCGGGTTGCGGGCATGCGGACTCGAAGTCGGGTGCGTCGAGATCGCAGGCTGGAGAGCACAACGGGAAGTCGCCGCCGACCTCGACCGAGATGTCGTAGGTCCCCGGCGGACACCCATCTTCGGGGTGCGGATAGTTGGCGTCTCGCGGGGGACGCTCGTCGCCCGTCGAGCTGGTGTCGGCCTGGCTCGCCGTGCTCTCGGACCCGGTCTCCTCTCCTGCCGTCGTGTCGGATGAACCCGCATCGGTGGTGGCCGTGCCCCCGCTGGTCGTGGCCGAGCCCGCAGCGGTGGTCGACGTTTCTTGGCCCGTGCTGGCGGGATCCTGGGGCGTCGTGGTGGAGCTGGAGCTCGCATCGCCATCCTGCGGTGTCTCGTCGTTGTCCGCACTGCACGCAGCCGCAGCCAACGCGAGGACGAGTAGGAGGTGCTGGGAAGATGTTCGTGGGCGTTGCATCGGCGAGTTGCGCTGAGGCCAGAGCGTAGTCAGCGGAACTGCCAGGACACGGACCGGAGCGGCCAAACCGATGGCCGTTTCGGTCCGCTCGGAACAAGCACTCCGTCGGTGCGTGACACAGCAGCGTGTCGCTTCGCATTGCATCGTGGTTGGCCGCGGGCGGGGTTCTACTCTCCTGCACCCTCGTCTACGGTGTGGAACACGTGGGCCTGACTTGGGACCCGATGCCAGAGGCCCTCGTTCTGTGCACGGCCCCCGAACGTCACCGGGGGCTCTCGCCGTGTCCGTACATTCCGTTCGCGACGAAGCCCGACCCACAGCCTCCAGCGAGGCCCCGGCGGTCCCGAAAAACACCGGAGGCACACGCGTTCCTCGCGTCCCCGTACTTCCCCGCGTTTTCCTCCCACTACAAAGATGCGGAACTCTGGGACGACGCGGCAGACCCGACGGTGCACGAAGCTTCGGTAGGGGAGCTTCGCTTGTTGGGCCCGCACCGACATCCTGCTAGGGAGCTGCAGCGGTGATCGTGAGGACGACGTCTCGAGCCACGCCCACTGCGACTGCGTCGCCCGCGGGGACCTGAAGCAGCCGATGCGAGAGGTAGCGGTTGTCGCGAGTGACGTCGTGTCCGTCGATGGTCACCACGATGTCCCCGACTTGCATGCCTGCGACTGCGGCGGGGCCGTCGGGGCGGACCACGGCGACGCGTAGCGGGGTTTCGTCGCTGATGTCGTTGGGGTCATCTTCCTTCAACAGGAATCCCAGGTCTCCGGGCCTTTCGTCGGGACCGAGGCGGCGGCGGACCAGGCGAAGCGGGGAGAGGTTGGTGTGGGAACCGGGGGCGATGCGTGCCAGACGAATGGCGGCGTCGAAGGTCGCGTCTTCGAAGTTGGGAGGCCAGACCGCGACGGTGATGCTGCCCGCAGGCACCTCGTCGAGTTTGAAGGCACCGTCCGCGTCGGTGGTGCGCACGCGGGAGTTCCAGTCGTCTTGCATCAATCCAGCCCGCAGCGTCTCCGCGTTGACGTGATAGCCGGAGATCGGTTTTCCACTCTCGAGATCGACGACGACGCCAGAGAGGGAGCCGCGGGTCTCGAGCTCGATGTCGACGGTGTTGTTCCCGGGTTGTAGTTCCAATGCGGGGAGGGTCGCGTCGCCAACGACACTCTCCACCCGCACGGTGTAGGTGCCGACGGGAATACCGTCGATCTGCCAGCGGCCGTCGGTTCGAAAGAAGCGCTCGGCGTAGGAGGCGTGTCCCTGCGCATGGTCGAGCCCGACCCAGAGTGCTTCTGGGGCGGGGCCCTTGGCCCTTGCGGTGCCCGAGATGCTCGTCACGCCGCGCATCTGCAGTCGAAGCGTGTCACCGGGCGCAACCCCCTCGGCGAGGGCTTCGCCAAACATCGTGTGATGCGCTCGCACGGCGTAGGCCCCGGGAGCGAGTCCGCCGACCTCGAACACGCCATCGGCATCGGAGACGACAGGGGCATGGACCATGCTTCCCCACCATCCGATTCGCGTGAGGGCGTCGTGGTTGGCCGCTGCACCCTCGGGCGTGCGTTGCAGTTCGATGTACGCGTCGGGAACAGGAGCCCCATCATGGTTGACGACGACGCCCGAGAGCACCTGATCGAGGGGCTGGACGACCAGCGTGACCTCGGCCTGCTTCTCCGCGGAGATGGAGACCACCGTGCCGGGTTTGTCCTCGGGGCTCATGCCGGGCGTTGGCAAGGGGTCGGCACCTCGAAGGGCGTAGACTCGGTAGTCACCAGGGGGGAGGCCGCGGAAGACGAACGCGCCCTCATCGTCGGCGGGTGTTTGGTGGCTGCCGGACGCCGCCACCGCGACCACGTCGACGTCCGCGACCGCGGCGCCTGTCGGGTCGACAACAGACCCGTTGAGGAGGCCGCCGTTGGCCAAGGTCAGACGGACGTCGGACGATTCGCCGCCCTCCAAGCGGACGGTTTGGGGTGCTCCGCTGGGGTAGTGCGCGTAGCCGGGGAGCGCTGCGACGGTGTAGCTGCCGGGCACGAGGCGTTCGAACGCGAAGTTCCCCGCACCATCGGAGATCGCCGACAGCGGGGTTTGGCTTCCCGCGACTGCATACGGGGCAGTCACCGTGATGGGGACCCGAGCGACCGGATTCCCCGCCTCGTCCTCGGTGACCCCCGACAACGTCGCAGCGGCAGCCAATCGCAGTTCGACGTTCTTCAGATCGTCAGTGTCGACGCGAAGCGTGGCTGGGGTCGGGACCTCGGACGCGCCTCGGCAGACCACCATGACGCGGTGTGTTCCAGGCATCACGGCGTCGAGGGAGACGACCCCATGTTCGTCGAGAGGTGCGGTCGACACCAAGCCGGTGGAGGGACTCGTCAGGGTGACCGAGCCGCGCGGGCATGGTGTTTCGCCTTCGAGTACGGTTGCGATGACGCGTTGGGCTCGAAACACCCGAATCGTCACCCCTTCGACGTGCTCCCCGATCGTCAGCCGCACGGCGGTCGTGGCCTCGCCGAAACGCCGGGTTCCCCGTGCGACCGGCTTGTACACGCCGGGTGCAAGACCGCGGAGCTCGAACGTTCCATCGTCGTGGCTCAACGTCACGACGCCGGGCACAGAGACGCGTAGCGACGTCCCGGACAGGGGTTCTTCGGTCTGAGCATCGACGAGCGTGCCGCGAATGACGGACTCGGGTGCCAGGACGATTTCGAACGCGTGTCCGGGCACAGCCCCACGGTCGAGGCCAGGCCCGTAGCCGTCGGCGCTCGCATGGAGTGTGGTGGGCTTGGGCGGTGCCCACACCTCGAACCATCCCTCGTCGCCCGAGAGCACTGGGAGAACACCGCCGCGAACGACGAGCAACGCGTCCGGTGTCGACGTGACCCACGCGGCCTCGATGCCGCCGCCTCCAATGTCGCGGACCTGTCCGCGGACTGACACCGACCCGGGATCCAGCACGATGTCGAGTCCGGACTCGGTCTCCATCGGCCCGAGTGCGACGCGGGTCGTGCCGTCGTCACGTCCGTAGGGCGCCGCGACGTAGCCGGGCGCGACACCACCAAGTAGGTACTGACCGGGTGGCAGCGGTATGTCGAATCGCCCGTCGGCTTGGGTGTCCGTGCAACGAGGTGCAACCTCATGCGAGGGGACGGCTCGCTTCACACAAACACGGCCAGTGCCCAGTCCCGCGCCACTGCGATCGAGGAGCCGCCCACGAAGCCGCCCCGGCTCGGGGGCGGAGGTGTCGTCGTTGCCCGCCACAACCCGGCGTTGAGTCGGAGCTCCCGCTCGTGGGTGCTCGCGCGCGTCGGGCCCACCGTCGTCCGTGCCGGACCGGGTCCAGGCGAAAGCGCCGACCAAGACCAACACCACCAGCGACCAGAACAACCTGTTGCGTGCCACCTTCGGACTCCTCGAACTCGACCTCGACGCCGATCCAGGCGGTCGAGCGGCCATTGCCGGCCTGTCCCACTGTACCGTTGCCCGCCGTGTGACACGAACGTTGCCTGGGTGCTCCCAGAATGGAGGACGATGCGGCGGACATGCGCGTGCTTTCTGTGGCGTTCTCGATCGGCGTGACTTCGATGGCTTGCGGGGGGACCCCACCAGAGGCCACGACGTCGCCCGAGCCGGTTGCACCGATGGAGGAGCCGACCGGTGCCACCGAGCGAGCACGGCCTTCGAGTCTCAGCCCGGCGCTTCATGCCTCGGTGCAGGCAGCGATGGGTGAGGTCGCCCAGATCCCCGAGGAGCGTCGGGTGTTGCTGGAGCGCATCGCTGCGCATGTCGTGGAGCGTCGGGCGGGCGGCAAGCCGGCGCGTTTGCTCTTCATCTGCACCCACAACTCGCGACGCAGTCACATGGGCCAGCTGTGGGCGGCGGCTTCGGCCGCGTACTTCGGCATCGATGGGGTCGAGACGTTCTCGGGCGGGACCGAGGCCACGGCGTTCAACCCTCGCGCGGTCGCAGCCTTGCAGCGGGCGGGGTTCGAGATCGAGGCGCCCGAACAGGGGGACAACCCGCGGTACACGGTGGCGCTCGGCGAGGGCCTGCCGTCGCAGGAGGCGTTCTCCAAGCGGTACATGGACCCGCCCAACCCCGCCGAGGGGTTCGTGGCGGTGATGACGTGCAGCGATGCCGACCAAGCGTGTCCGCTGGTGGCGGGCTCGGACCTGCGCGTGGCACTGCCCTACGTCGACCCGAAGGTCTCGGACGGGACTCCTGAAGAAGCGGCGACCTACGACGAACGCAGCCGACAGATCGCACGCGAAATGGCGTACCTGTTCTCGAAGGTGTGACCCGACTGTCGGCTACGGCGTTGCTACCTTGGGCTTGCCGCCGCCGCCCTTGCCGCGCTGCTTGAGGCGGATGACGTAGTCCTCGCCTTGGCGTTTGAGGACGATCTTGGTGGGTTTGCGGTTGGCCGACAGGCCCAGGAGGGAGGCGGGGTTGAACTCCGGTTGAGCCAGGCGCTGCAGGGCTTTGGGGCCGACGGCGACGGTGCCGGAGGCGAGGTGGCCGAGGCTCTTGCCGCCCGGGGTGGCCTTCTTGTTTTCCTCGAGCCAGCGGGCGAGCACGGTCTTGGCGTTGGGGCCGATGACGACCATGCCGGCGCCGGCACGCTTGGGGAACGCCATGGCGAAGCGCAGGCGGTTCTCCTCGTTGATGAGGCCTCGGAACTCGGCGGGTACGTACTTGCTGGCACCGTCGAGCGTCATCGTATGGATGGGATGGCCCGCGGCTTCGAGCTTGTTGGCGGTGAAGCGCAGCGAGGGCACGTTGATCTTCACGCCGAAGCTGCGCAGCGACTTGATGGTCTTGATGTTGGAGAGCACGCCCCGGATGAAGAACAGCGTGGAGTTGCCCATCTTTGCCGGATCGTCGGCACCGAAGCCGAGCAGTACGTGGTTGGCCGGACCCACGCCCACCATGCTGCGACCGTTCCAGGTGCGCAGCATGCCGGAGGCTCGCTTCATCAGCTCCTTGCCGTTGCCCTGCGCGATCGAAGGCAGGGACGCGACTTGGCGTTTGCCCTGGCGAATGATCTCTTCGACGTCTTTCTTGTAGTCGACGTATTTGGTGCTGCCGCCCAGCGCGATCTGGTCGCTCTCGAGCAGGCCCGTGAGCGCGCCGTCGGTGATGCGGGCCTCGGCGGGGATCGGCGGAGCGCCTTCGAGTTTGATGCGCAGGTCTTCGATGCCGGGCCCGGTGACCGTGGCACGCCGGACTCCGAGGTCCGCGCCATACCGGGCGGCCTGCTCCTTGGTGATCGTGATGTTGACGCCCTGCTTGCCATAGGCGCGCCCGAGCTCGGGCCCAGTGGCGATGCCTCGCAGGTCGTCGGCCAGGGTGAGCATTGCGTTGTCGCGATCGAGGAACGCGAGCTTGGGCCCGTCTTGTCCCTCGGGGCGGGGAATCATTACGGCGCCGAAGTCCCCCTCGGGCGTCATGCGAGAAAGCGCGGCGGCGAGGTTGTCGAGCGCGGACTTGCGGACCGGGACGTGCACGATCGTCTGCCCTTTGACGATCGCCATGTTCCAGGGGCGGCTCATGCCGATGTGGGGGAACACCTGGTTTTCGAAGGCGAGCCCGCTGCTTTGCAGCGCCTGGGTCACGACCTGGCGCGGCTTCATCGTGGTGCCCGAGTACTCGAGCGCCTTGGCGACCAGGGTGTTGGGCGATGCGACGTGCACCACGGCTTGCGGCTGGGCCGGCAAGTCGAGCGGCTTGGGCATCTTGGGCCCGCTGGGACGGGCGGTCGTGCTGTCGGACGGAGCCTTGGGACTGCCGCTGCGCTTGCACGCCAGGGGGCTGAGGGCAAGAAGCGACGCGAGGAGGGCGGGGTACAGCGAGCGCATCGTCGGACTTCGACGAAGCTACCAGCTCCGAGATTTTCTTCCACGCGACTTCGTCTTCGCGATCTAGGTCGAATCGCGGCTCAGGGGCTCGAATACGCAGCGAAACCCGACCGTGATGTGGCGTAGGTCATCGGGGGCCGGCTGTCTGGACGTGGTGCGGGCTTCGACGAGGCTGGCGTTCCAGCTGCCACCTTTGAGCACCGAGTGCGTGGCGCCGCTGCGGGTGCGGGTCCACTCGAGCACGTTGCCGGCCATGTCGTGCACTCCAAATGCGCTTGCATCCTCGGGCGAGGCTCCCACGGGCGTGGTGTCGCCGACTCCGGTCTCCCAGGTGTTGGCGCGTGTCGGGTCGTGCTGGTTGCCCCATGGAAACGCGGTCCCATCGTCGCCCCCGGCCGCTCGATTCCACTGGGCTTCGGTGGGGAGCGTGCCTCGGCCTCCGTGCGTCTCTCCCCACCACGCGCAGTAGCGCAGTGCGTCGTGGCGATCGACCAGCACCACCGGATGGTGGCGGCGGGCCTCGGGCGGCTGACCGTCGGTCCAGGCGAACCGTTCCACTGCGGCGTAGGGCATGCCGGGCTGTTGCGCCTCCCAGCGGGTCGCGTCGATCCACGGCTCGGGTGCGCCGGTCGATCGCGCGAATCGGGCGTAGTCGGCTTGGGTGACCGGGTGCGCCATGATGCGGAACTCGCTGATCTTGGTCGAGCGCGGCTCGGGTTCGGCGCGCAGCCGCATCAGAGGTTCCGTCGCCTCGGCGCCGTAAGCCGCGGTGAGAAACTCGACCGCGCTCGCACGCGCCTCGAGGCTGGACCCGGACCACGATGGGCCTGCGGGGACGGCCACGGTCCCTCGAGGGGTCGACCCTGCGGATGCGCAGCCCGCCAGCGCCATGCTCAGCACCGTGAACGCGGTTTTCGTGGCGTGGCGCATGTCGATCGACATCGGCGGGTCCACGAAGAGGTTGAGCCGGCGCGCATCTTCGCTACCGTGGGCTTGTCGTGCGGAGGCATTGGCAACGGCTCGCGCTCTTGCTCATGGGAGCGCTGCGCTGCGGCGGCGAAACACCGTCCAAGTCCGAGCCTGCGAAGCCGATCCCCGACGCGGTGCTCGCGGGGTGTGTCGACACCGACCCGGACGGGGCATGCGTGTTCCAGGTCGGCAGCCCGCTGACGGTCTGGGTCGAGCTTCCCGCCTCGGCGACACCGTGGGTACTCGAAGGCGCGGCCGAGCGTGCCTCCACCGTGGAGGGCACTCGCTGGGTCGTGCATCCCGACATCTCGTGGCGCGCGGTCACGGTCGTTTCGTCCGAAGGCTCGCGCAGGTTCGAGATTCGACCCGCCGATCCTCTTCCACCCGCGCTCACCGAGCTGCAATCACTGCGGGACGCAGGAGAGATCGATGCCGCGCTGCTGCGGTTGCCCGCGGTCCGCGATGGCCTGCCCGAGCGGCTGCAGGTGGAGGCCTTCGAACTCGAGGGGGACCTGCGGTTTCTGCAAGGCGATGCAGCGGGCGCGAAGACTGCCTATGCGGAAGGCGCGACGCGGGCGGCTGGGCTTACGCGCCAGCACCGAGCAAGTGCGATGGCCCAACGCATCGCGTACATCTGCACCGTTCTCGAGCCGGACGAGGCATGTGCTCGGCGGTGGCTCGAGGCCGACGAAGGCTGGGTGGCTCCGGGATCCGAGTCCCAGGTGGTGCATGACTACTATCGCGGGTTGTTCGAGGTGCGGGTCGGGGCGCGTCGCGGCGCCGCGGCTGCGTTCGCCCGGGTGATCGCGCGTGCGTCTGCGTTGGGCATGCAAACGTTGGAGGTTGGTGCGTTGGTGGAGCGCATGTTGCTCGTGGCCGAGGTGGGCGACTGGGATGCCGCGGGAGCGCTGGAAACTCGGGCCGAGGCGCTGGCCGCGTCGTTGCCCGATGCCACCGCGGCTCAGCTTGCCAACGCGATCGGGTGGATGCGCCTGCAAGCGCGTGCCCGCGGGAGGCGGGACCTGCCCGAGCCGAGCCCCGCGTTCGAGCGAGCGCTCGACATGACGCGCAAGCGCGACGCCGTTTCGAGGCGCCTACGCACCACGCTGTTGCTCAACCTCGCGTACGCGGCGGTGTTGGCCGGGGACGTCGAAGGAGCGAGCGAGTGGCTCGACGCCTACGGGGCCGAGCCGTCGCTTCACGACGAAGAGCGCATGTGGGGCGGGTTGCTGCGGGCTCGGGTCGCGTTGGCGCGCGGGGAGCTGGAGGCCGCGGCGAGCCAGTTCGATGCGGTCGCGGGCCAAGCTACACACACGCCGGAGCTGGCGTGGCACGCCAACGTGGGGACCGCGGAGGTTTTGGCGCGACAGGGCAAGACGGCGCTGGCGATCGAACGTCATGAACGCGCCGCGGCGGTGCTGGAACGAGAGCTGCCGAAGATCGCGGTGGGCGTTGGCCGTGCGCACTACCTCGCCGAGCGTACCCGCGGCACCCGAGCCCACGTACGGTTGCTGCTGGAGGAGGGGCGCACCGAGGATGCGCTGTGTGTGGCGCGACGGGCTCGCACTCGCAACCTGCGAAGTTTGGCGGTCTTCGACCGGACCGATCCCGACGTGTCCGGTGCGCTTCGGTCCTATCGCGAGGGCAGAGCTCGGCTCGAACGCGAGCAAGAGGCCGCGTGGTCGCTGGCCGCCGACGAGGCCGGCCCCCGCTTCGAGGCGCTTCGGGTGGAGGCGACACGGTTGCGGCAGGCCTTGGAGCGCGACGTGTTCTCCCGGCCCGCGCCGACTCGGCCCGGCTGCAGTGGCTTTCGGGCCCCCGCACCGGGCGAGGTGATGTTGCACTTCTTCGAGCAGGACGACGGTTGGGTTGCGTTCGCTCAGGACGATGCGGGGATCGAGTTGCGGCGTCTGGGCGCTCGACCGTCGTCGAACGACGCAGCCACGCTCGGTCGTTGGACGCTGTCGCCGTTCGCATCGTCGATCGAACGCGCGATGGCGCTGCGTGTGATGCCGACCGGCTGGTTGCACGGGGTACGTTTTGCGTCGCTGCCCGATCCGCTCACTCCATCGAGCCCCCTCGAGGCACGGCTCCCGGTGACCTATGGGCTCGACGTTCCCGGAGAGGTCGAGCACGATTCTTCGGGTGCGCTGGTCGTGGTGCCGCCAAGCAACTTGCAGGCCGCCGAAGACGAGGCTGGCGCGGTCCTTGCCGCGCTTGACAATGCCGAGACGCTTCGCGGCTCGGACGCGACCGCAGCCCGGGTGCGGGCTCGGCTGCCCGAGGTCTCGGTGGTGCACTTCGTGGGGCATGCCCACGGCGATGCCCAGGGGTGGGGTGGTGCGCTGGAGCTGGCCCACGGCGAAGTGTTGGACGTCGAAGCCGTGCTCGCGCTCGACCAGGTGCCAAGCACCGTGGTGCTCGCCGGATGCGAGACGGGTCGGGTGGACGAGGCGACGCTCGCGGGCGGGATGAGCCTGGCACACGCGTTCCTCCTGGTCGGAGCCGAAGCCGTGCTCGCCTCGGACGACAGCATCTCCGATCGTTCCACCGCGTCGCTGATGCCCAGCTTCTACCGAGGCCTGGGGGCCGGCCAGTCTCCGGCGCAAGCGTTGGCCCGGGCCCGGAACGGGACAGGCGAACGCGTGGTCTCCGCGCCGCAATTGCGGATCTGGGCACGTTGAAGATCGTCGCGTCAGATCTTTTCCCCTCACTGTAGAAGGCTGGTCATGCGTGTTTCGACCTGGCTGACGGCGGTGCTCTTGGTGGCGGGTGTGGGTGCGTGCGACTCCGTGGAGGAGGAGCAGGCGCATCGCTGGGCCGTGTTGGATCCCGAAGCCGAGGCACTCGATCCCTTCGATCCGCCCGTCCCGGAGGCCCCCGCGTCGAGTACTGCGGCGTTTCGGTACGTCGCCCTGATGGCGGCGGGAGATCCGTGTCCCGAGGTCGACGGTTGGACGACGCGGCGGCTCTTTCACCTCACGCAGCCGGCTCGGGATGCCTGGGCGGCGTGGGACGACGCTGGGAACGCGATGCCGCCGGTCTTGGAGCGTTTCTGCGTCTACATCGCGCTGGATCCCCCTTTGAGTCCGCCGCACGTGCCGGGGGCGGTCCGGGTGGATGCCGACGTCAATGTGGTCATGCCCCAGAGCACGCCCACGGTGGAGCAGGCCCGTGCCGATCGATTGCTGTCGATGTTGGGCGCAACGGCAGGGCCGACGCCTGCGAGCGATCCGTATCTCGGCGATCCGCAGGGCCTTCCCTACGTGGCGATCGTGGACACGGCGGACTCGACTCTGCCCGGGGTGGCTGCGAGCTATCCGGGCAGCCCGTCCAGTTGGTCGACACGCCATCGCCACGGCTTGAGCATGGCCTCGCTCGTCGATCGCACACGATGCACCCACGACCAGCCTCACTGTCTCGCCCGTCAGTTCCGGGCCCAGGCGTTTCCCTTCGATGGGGTGACCGAGCCCGAGGCCGTGCCGTCCGGCGGTCAGTGGGCGAGCTTGGGGTCGCTTGCTTCGGCGTTGGGGGAGTCGGTCGCGGGTTGGCGCGTTCAGGCCGACGGCGGCGTGGCACCGCTGGTCCTCAACATGAGCTTGGGTTGGGATCCCGAGCACGGCACCGTGGACGCTGGGCATGCGGCGCTGCTCGACCCCAACAACCCGGACCCGAGCGTTCCGGCCACGGTGCAGGCCGTGCACAGCGTGCTGGCATGGGCGTCGTGTCAGGGCGTGGTGTCGGTCGCCGCGTCAGGCAATGTGCGGGGCTCGACCTGTGACGAGTTGGGCCCGGTGGCGCCCGCGAGCTGGGAGTCGCTGCCCGTGGTTCCGGCGGGCGTGTGTTCCAACATCGCGGGCCCGCTCGCCTCGACCAGCGCCCTTCCGCGGCTCACCTACGGAGCGGGCGGCATGGCGGGAGCCGACGTTCCGATCGCCAACGCCCGCGTCAACAGCCTGCCGCCACGGCTGCTCTATGCCCATCAAGGCGTGCTGCCGAGCGGGACGGGGCACACGAGCGCCTGGACGGGAAGCTCCATCGCCTCTGCGGCGTTGGCCTCGATGGTCGCCTCGGTGCGCAGCCATGATCGTGCAAGGGACGCGGTGAACACGATGCACGCCATCGACACGAGCGGCTCGAGTTCGGCGGTCGACCCGACGTGGTTGCAACCGTGGGTCTCGCAGGCGCGCAGGCTGACGTTCGAGGGGGTGTTCCTTCGTCTGTTCGGCACCACCGGGCCCTACCGGGCGCCCATGGCAAACGGGCTCGATGACGCGATTGCGGCGGAGATCCTGGGGCAGCCTCAGATGGCTCCGGATCCCACCGAGGTCGAACTCGAGGAGAGCGAGGAGGGCTCGCAGGAGTGTGGCCCGTCGGTGTTGCCGCTCTCGGTGCCCCCCGAGAGCGAAGCGCTGCCGCCCACGGGCTGGACTTCGGACGAGTCGCGTCCGCAGCCGCATGTCCCGATCTGCCCGACGTGCCCGGTGCTCAACACGATTCGAACGACCTTCGGAAGCTCGCCGAAGTTCTCACTGTTCATTCGGCTCGACTCGGCCTACGACCCTCAGGACATCAAACAAGCGGTGCTCGCCTTCGATGATCCGAACGGCAAACCCGGCGTGCGCGTGGTGCTGCCCAACGCCTCGACCGGGTCGCTCCAGGTGGTGATCGACCTGTCCGCAATCAAGCTGCCCGCGGGTGGGGAGAGCGTGGAGGACTGGCTCGTCGCACGGCCAACGGTGGGTGCCGGGCGGCTCGACTTTGTGGTGGATCAGGGGCAGACGGCACAGCTCGTCTCCCAAGTCGTGGACGTCGTGCGGTGAGGCGCGTGACCGACGGGCGTATCGACGGTGGTAGGGTGCGACAGCGCCAAGGTGACTCCAGAGGAGATCCGACACGCGTGCGAGGGAGACCGCCAAGCGCTCGAGCGCCTGGTCGAGTCGGTCTTGCCCATCGTGCGGGTGGAGGTCTCGGTTGCGCTGCAACGACGAGGTCGGCTTCGCGGACGCGACGGACGGCAAGACGTCGACGACTTCGTGCAGGAGGTGCTGGTGCATCTGCTCTCGGCCAATGGACGGGTGCTGCAACGCTGGGATCCCGAACGCGGCCGTTCGCTGCCGAGCTTCGTGCGTTTGGTGGCCAGGCATCGCGTGGCTCGGGTGCTGGAAGGGTTTCGAGGCAATCCGTGGGGGCTCGAGGCGGCCGAGGATGGACAGCTCGATGCGGGCGACAGCGGACCGTTTCGCCGGGTCGAATCCCGGGTTCGGCTGGCCAGCGTGTTGGAGCGCCTGCAGGGACGCCTCAACGAACGGGGCGTGCGGTTGTTTCGGCTGCTCTACGTGGAGCAGCGTACGGTGGCCGAGGTGTGTGAGCTCGAGGGCATGACACGGGCCGCACTCGACCAGTGGAGCGCGCGGCTGCGAAAGACCGCGCGTGCGTTGGCGGAGGAGGGGGAGTCGTGAGCGACGACGACGAGCTGTTGCAGGCACTCGGGGCGCTGGAGCGCGAGCGCGACACGGCGGTGGCGCAGTGGGAAGCGCTGGCGCGTGGCGAGGTCTCGCGGGATGAGGTCGTCGCATCGCGCACCGAGGCCGGCGAGGCGCCCGAAGAGGTCGAGCGCGTGGCTGCACTCGTCTCCGCCGAATCGTCGCGGGACTGGCTCGACATCGGCGCGCGTGCTCTGGCGGCGGACACCTCTAGCGATGACGCTCCGCCGGTTTCGCTCGAGTCGCGTCGGCGGCCGTCTGCGGCTCGATGGTGGGCGGCGGGCGCTGTGTTGTTGGCAGCGGCGTTGGCCGTGCTGTGGTTTGCGCGGCCACGGCCGCCCGTATCCACGTTGCCCGACTACACCCTCGTCGTTCGCAATGAGACGGTGCGCACCGAGCGGGGTGCAGACACCGACATGGAGCCGGCCCGCTACCGCCGCGACAGCGACGTGTATTGGGTGCTGCAGCCTGCCGAAGCCGTGACGGAGCCGCTGAAGGTGGCGATCGTTGCCGAGAACGAGACGGGCGAGCAACGAATCTTCGAGCCCCCGGCGGCTGCGCTCGACATCAGCGAGCAGGGCGTCGTGCGCCTGCGTGGCACGCTCGAAACGGTCCTGCCGCTGTCGCCGGGACGATGGACGCTCCGGGTACTGGTCGGACCCAGCGTGCCGACCAGTCCCGATGCGCTGGAAGCAGGCGGCCCGTGGAGCGCCACGGTGGCATCCACGATCGACGTTCTACCCTGACGTCCTAAGCCTCGCCTCAGACAAGAACTCGAGGCGGTCACCCCCGAAGGCCTGCCCTCCTCTCGGAGAGCCCGTCGTAGATCGTATCGTCGACGAGGCCAAGCCAAGGGTCCTCGGCTGGGGTCGCGAACAGCTCTCGGTAGATCCGGGCGTTGAGGGTCTCGAAGTCGCCCTCCACCTCACCCGCCACGAACCATGCGTGAATCTGGTAGCGAAGCCGCGCTTCGTTGATGAGGGTGTCGTAGGCGACACTTTCGGCGGCCTTGTCGAGCAATGTGTCGATTCGCTGGGCGTAGGCTTCGTCGCTCTCGCCGTCGCGTTGGGGACGGTCGCGTCGGACGAGGCGCTCGGCGGTCTTGGAGAACGTGACCGTACCCGCCAAAGAGCGCAGTCGGTCCTCCACCGGTTCACGAGCGGGCGGCTCGCCCGAGAACGTGAACAGCAATGCGGGGGTCTCCACCATGGCTTTGCTCGCGGTGATCGACTGGGCCGTGAGTGCCGGCACCGGTTGGTCGTCGGTGCGCCCGGGCGCTCGGCTCATCCAGGCGAGCAGGTCTGGGCCCATGATGCGTTCGAGTCGCTGCTCGACCACCAACGAGGCAAAACGATGGTGGCCCGCGAGGATCGCATCGCGATCCTCGGGGCGGTTGGAGATCGTCGCATGCAGCGTCGAGAGGGTTTCGAGCTCCGCTTGGAACGTGCGCGCGTCGTACAGGCCGGGCAGGACGTCGAGCACATTCCCGTCATGGTCGAGCACATAGTGCGCGGAGTTGCCGGTCGTCGTAGTTCGAAGGACGCGCCCGTCGCCGAAGTCGATCTCCACCTGCGGAACGGGACGTTCGGTCGACCAGTGCAGCACGAAACGCTCGTCGAGGAAGTCCGCGAGCTGTGGATCCGTGTAGAGCAGCGTGCGAAAGAAGCGGCTGTTTGCGCAGCTGCGCTCGTCGGTGAGCGCACCCAGCATCCGGAGCGACAACACTGGAACGCCGCGCTCTCGAGCCATCGCAAGCGCGTGGTCGAGGTCGGTCTCCCAGAACAAACCCGACGCTGCTGCATCACGCTGGCGGGCGACCGCGTCCACCAGCTCGTCGGGCGCCCCTTCGGCGATCAAGCGCTCGAGGCTCGCCCGACCGCCCGCCCGCAGCGCGGCGATGTCGGGCGCGTCCTCGACCGCGGTATCGGTAGCCGTCGCAGTCGCGGTAGCCCCTGGGTCACACGCGGGAAGAAGAGCCAGGGCAGCGACGAGAACGAGGGACCAGCGCACATCCTCAGTGTGAAGCGCGCTGGCCGACTCCCGGTATCCCGTTTGTAACGGGGGCTCGGCACGAGGTGAGGCAGAGGACCGGCAGGCTCACTTGGTGAGCATCATGCTGCCGAGTTCGGTTGCTCCGGCGAGCACGGTGTCGAAGAAGACCGCGACACCACCGATGCCTACGTCGTGGTTTTCGGGTCCACTGAGCGCCATGGCGGTTCCGGGCAGCACCTGGCGCACGCTGCTCGACACGATACCCGACTGCAAGTCGGTCTCGGTGGTGTTCCAGGCCGCGTGCTGGGTGCCCTCATCGACCAGCAGGGTCACGTTGTTGCCGAACGTCGTCATGTCAACCACGTGTCCTGGGCTCCCCTCGAAGAGGAACAGGCCTTGGTCGGGCGGCTCGACGGCGCCCACGGGCAGGGCGCCTGCGCCCGCGAACGAGGCGTACCAGTGGCCTCCGGATGCTGTCGTGGCGTTGGGCATCACCACCATCACGTCGTCCGTGTAGTCGTCGTGGCTGACCAGCGGCGCTGCAGTGCCCGGCGTCATGGTCAGCGGCAGCAGGAACGTATTGGAGTCACCCGTGCCGACGTCGACGAACTCCACGAAGCCGAACCAATCTCCGGGAGGTGCCGTGTCGAAGCCCAGATAGGTGATCACGAATCGGTCTTCGCCCAAGTGGTCGACGTCGGTGGGAATGATGGTGGTCACGGTCGAACTGGGCGGGCTGTCCAGCACGAAGGGGTGCGATGTGACGGCATGCATGCTCCCGACCGGGCCTGGGGCGGCCCACGGTGCCCACAGCACCAGCTGCTCGTCTTCGTAGAGGGCCCAGACCCCGTCGTTTTCATCGTCGGCCGCGAGCGCTGCGACGTTCGTCCACGGTGTGGCGGACGACGAGGACGTGATGTTGCCATTGGAAGGATCGAGCTCGTGCACGACGCTCGTCGAGTCGGCGAGCCACACCCGCGATGCATCGGGTCCTACGGCGAGGCCGCGGGGGCGCGGTGTCGCGGGGCCGAGGCCTACCGTGCCGTGCAGCGTCGGTGCGCTCAGCTGGCAGGCGGCGATCGCCGCCGCCGTCAGGAGGATCGTGTTGCGCCAACTTCGGAGGGATGCAGGGAGCGTCATGCCTGTCCCTCTCCGTCAGGTCGACCGCATCTGACGAAAGAAAAAGATCGAAACACTCGCGTCAGAGAAGCCGGTGCCATCGGAGAGGGGACCGTGAAGCCGCAACGGCAATACAGACATGACCATCACGAGCACCATCATTCACACCCTCCTTGTCACCCTCACCATGGCGAGCGCCTCGTTCGCCGACGAGAAACTCGCGCCCTCGGACGAGGAGTTTCTGCAGACGCTTCCGGAGTTGGACGACGCATCGGTCGTGGACGAGGTGACCGAAAGCGCAGCCGAGAACGGCTGCATTCGCGAGCTCGAGTTCGACGAAGGGATCTCCCTGGAACAGCGCGCAAACATGGCGCCCGAAGAGCTGCTGGAAGCGGCATCGTGGGCCTCCGAATGCGAAGACCCGACCACGGGCGGGGGCGACGGCGGTGGTGGCATTCAGCCCCTGGTCTTGAACGTGTGCGGCCCGTGGGGATGCACGCTGATCGAGAACGCAGCGCTCGACGAACTCTGCTGTGACGACATCGGCATGGTCTATGGTCAGGCCTATTCGGTCGGGACCATCACGGTCACCTGCTTGGACTAGAAGCGTGGCAGCAGGGCGCCTCTTGGGCGCCTCGCTGGCTTGCGGAGACGGGGGCGTTCTCGGGAAGTCCCCGGGGGGGCTGCGGCTCAAAGGCAAGAGTCATCTTTGATCCAGGGTGGCGCGTTGAAGACGTACGTTGTTCGTGTTTTCTGTTTCTCGGATCATCCATTTGACGATTCGTCGTTCATGCGGAGATGGGCGACAGAGGTCGTGGTATAGGCTCGCCGTGTTCACGCTGCTGGCATTGAGTTGGGCCCTTGCTCCGTCGCCTCAACCCGTTGAGACGGAGCAAACGCGTTTCAACCGTGAAGGTGTCGTAGTCCGAGGACTCGTCGGGGTTGGGCACTGCTTTCGCGACGCCTGTCGAGATTCGCCCAGTCTACGACCGGGGGCTGCCTACTCCTTGGCTGTTGGGTATCGACCCATCCCCCTGCTCAGCATCCTCGCACGCGCGGACGTGAACCCCATGCGTTGGGGCGGAGGGGAGCGAGGGGATGGGCTGCTCGTTACTGCGGGTGTCGAGGCCAACCTGCATGCAGTTCGCAGGAGCCGCTTCGATCCCTACCTCGGTCTCGGCCTCGGATACATGTTCCTGCGTGTCGAGGAGCGCAACGCGAACATTGGAACGTCGTCCGGAAGCGTGTTGAACAGTCTGTCGAGAGGCTACGTCGGCCCGACGCTCGGTTTCGACATCTATGTTGCACGTCGAGTTTCGCTTGGGCCCCAGCTCAGGGTGGTCGTGCCTTTCGCAGGACAGCTCTGCACCGAGACGGATCTGCGTGAAGAGACGACAGGGCTGCGGACACAAACCGAAGGCTGCGACTCGGTCGCCGACTTGGATAGCGAGGTTCGCAACGACTTCGCGATACCTTGGTCCGCGCAGTTCGCCGTCACTGCAGTGTTCTGATACGCGCAGCAACCCCTTCACGCTCGCTCGCCGACAGCCCTCCGAGAACCACTGCTGACCGGAGTCGAGGACGAACGCCTCGACGAATGGAGGTTCGTGCTCGGATCGACTCCGCGAATCTTTGGGGGTTCAAGATGGGACGGGGTGGAGCGGCGGGCGGTGGGGGCCGTGTCGGGAGCGGTTGACGCGGTGGGTGAACACGGTTCTCGGGGTGCGGTCGGGGTGTTTCGTGAGGTGGGTTCTTCCGCTGGAAGTCCAGGCGCGCGGGGCTGTACGCTGATCTCGTGGACGTCCCCGTTCCAGCCAAGGCACTCGAGCAGGTGATCGTGCTCGTCGCGTCTGCGGGGGGGTACGACGCGGTCGCCAAGGTGTTGGCTGGGGTTGGTCGTCGGTCGCCGCACGCATTTGTCGTGACGATCAAGGCCAGCGACGGGCCGTCGATGCTGTTCGAAACGCTGGAACTCAGCACCTCGATGCGGCTGGTCACGGTGCAGGACGATGCGCGACTCGAGCCGGGGTCGGTGTACCTGGCCCGACCCGGTGAGCAGCTCGTCTTCGACAACATGAACGTCGTGTCCGAGCCTCGGACGCAGGGCGCGTGCTCCATCTGCACCACGCTGGAAAGCGCCGTCAAAGCGTGGGGAGAGCAGACCACTGCGGTTGTGCTGTCCGGGGGGTCGGCGCCGATTCGAGACGGGGTACGCGCGGTGCTCGATGCTGGCGGGCGCATCTACTGCCAGTCGCCTTCGACGGCCGCGATCGACGAAATGCCCGTGTCGGTGTTGCGTGAGGTCGGCGCAAGCGGTGTCGGCTCGGTCGGGGAGATCAGCACCTGGATTCGCGAGGGCTTGCCGCCCGAGCTACGCGACACGGGGGAGCCCGATCGTTTTGCCGGCTCACTTCCGCCTGCGTTTTGGACACTGCTCGAAGCACTGCGGGTCACCACCGACTTCGACCTCTATGCCTACCGCACCGCCACCCTCTATCGGCGAGTCGCCCAACGGGCGCGGACGCTCGGGTGCGACGACGTGGACGCATACGTGGAGCGGGCGCTCGAAGACGACGACGAGCTGCGTGCGTTGGGTTCGCGCCTGTTGATCGGCACCACCGACTTCTTCCGCAACGAAGCGCTCTACGACGACCTGCGCAACGTCGTGGTGTCGGCGGTGCGCGAGCAGCCCACGTTTGCGGTGTGGTGTGCCGGGTGCTCGACCGGCGAAGAGGCCTACTCGGTCGCCGCGCTGCTGCACGCCGAGCTCGAGGCATCGGGTTCCAAGACTCGACTGCACCTGTTGGCGACCGACGTGCGCCCCGACGCGATCGAGTTCGCCTCCGCGGGCGTGTACCCGTTGTCACGGGTGCAGAACCTCCCGGCGTCACTGCGTGAACGTTATGGAAGGTCCGAGGGCGGCCGTTGGTCTGTTGGCGACGTCCTGCGCAGCTGCGTCAGCTTCAGCGTGCACGATGTGCTCTCGGACCCCCCGCCGCGCGATCGTGACCTCGTACTCTTCCGCAACGTCATGATCTACCTGCGTCCCGACGTGCACCCCCATGCGTTGGCGCAGATGCACGAAGCCCTGCGACCTGGCGGTTTTCTGACCGTGGGCGAGAGCGAGAGCACCCATTCGCTCGAGGGCGCCTTTGCGCGACACTCGCCGGGTGGCGCAATCCTGCACCGCGTTTGACCCGGTACCGAACCGGGAAAAGCAGGCTCACAGCGCTGGATTGAAGTTTCCGATCGGGGGCTGCGTCCCTGAGGGCTCACCTGACGTGGTAGTTCAGGTCTGAAAGCGGCCCAGTTGATGTCGGAGTGCCTCGAAGAGAACGAAATCGTCGATTTCGTGATGGGCAACCTCGAGCCGGAGGAGGCGGCGAGGGCCGAGGCGCACGTGGACGAGTGTGCGGGCTGTCGGGCGGTGTTGATCGAGTTGGCCCGCGTGTTCGAGCTGCGGGCGTCGTCGCTGCCCGAGCCGGAGGCGCAGTCCCACGACGAGACCGAGACCTCCGATCCGGTGGGGCTCGGCCTGCTGCCACCCGAACTGCTCAAAGGCTCCAAGCTCGGACGTTATGTGATGCTCGACATGCTGGGCACCGGGGCGATGGGCGTGGTGTTTTCGGCCTATGACCCCGAACTCGATCGCAAGGTTGCGGTCAAGCTGATGCGGGATCGGACGGGCGACTCCGATCGCAATGGACGCATGGTTCGCGAAGCACGGGCAACGGCCCGGCTGGCGCACCCCAACGTTGTCGTCGTGCACGATGTCGGCGAGTTCGAGGGCAACGTCTTCATGGCGATGGAGCTGGTTCTCGGCGGCACGCTGGGCGACTGGCTCGATGCCGAACGCACGCGCGACGAGATCTTGGGCGCGTTCATCGAGGCTGGAGAAGGCTTGTCGGCGGCCCACGATGCGGGCCTGGTGCATCGCGACTTCAAGCCGGCCAACGTCTTGATGGGAGAGAACGGGCGGCCGCGGGTGACCGACTTCGGGCTCGCGAGGGCTGGAGAGTCGGCCGACACCACGACCCAAGACGACCTCATCTCGCTGTCGGGCAGCGCGGACGTTGCGGTCACCAAGACGGGCGCGCTGGTGGGAACACCCGCGTACATGTCTCCCGAGCAGTTCGAGGGCAAGGTCGCCGATGCGCTCTCGGATCAGTTCAGCTTCTGTGTTGCCTTGGCGGAGGCGCTCACCAAGGAGCGGCCATTCGAAGGCCGCACGCTGATGGAGCTGCAGGCCAGCGTTTGCACGGGTCGGGTGCGGTCGGGTGCGCTCGATGGGTTGCCTCGGCCGCTGCAGTCGGCCCTCGCTCGGGGGCTGGCCTGTGAGCCCTCGAAGCGCTTCGGCGACATGCGAGCGCTGTTGCGCGTGCTGTCCAACGTGCGGCGCGGTTCTTCGGCCAAAGGCTGGACACGGGCCACGTTGCTGGGCGTGGCCGTGCTCGGGGGTGCCGGGGCGGCGTGGGCAGGAGCGAGTGCGCGTAGCCAGCCCACGCAGTTCGGCACCTGTCGCGCCGACGCCGAACGTGTTGGCGACCTGTGGACCGACGCGCGTCGCCGCGAGTTGGAGGCCTCGATCGCGGAGATCGATCGCCCGGCTGCGCCTCGCATCGCGCGGAGTGTGGTCGATTCACTCGACGACTACACGGCTTCGTGGATGCATGCGCACGACGGCGCGTGTGTGTCCGACGAAGAACTCTCGGTGCAGTTCAGCACGTTGCGATGTCTGGAGCGCGGACGCGTGGAACTCAGCGCATTGCTGGTCGCGCTGGAACACGCCGAGCCCGTGGTGCTCGAACACGCCGAGGAGGCGGTGCGTGGATTGCCCGCGCCCGAGGCGTGTGGCACGGCGCAGTGGCACGACGACACGCGCCCGGAGCCGCCCGAAGCCATCCGTGCCCAGGTCGAGGCGCAAACCGAGGCCTACGAGGTCGCGCGGGCGCTGCACGCAACGGGGCAGTACGCGCTGGCGGAGGCGCACATGGGCACCGTCCTGACGGCGATGGAGTCGATCGACTATCCGCCGTTGGCGCTGGATGCAGCCGTCGAGCGGGCGGACACGTTGTCCGAGTTGGGGCGTACAGACGAAGCGAGGACGCTGCTTCGCGATGCGTGGGCCGATGCGATTCGAGCCAACCAGGTGCGGTCGCAAGTGCGGATCGCTTCGGAGATGGTGGACACTTTCGCCAGCGGTGCCAAGGAGCGCGACCGCGAGGCTGCGGCGTTCTGGCTCGATGTGGCCGAGGCCGCCCTGAGTCGCATCTCCCCCGACGACCCCGCAGCTTGGGAGTTCTGGAGCGTGGCGGGCAAGTATCACGCCTACAGCGGAAGCATGGACGAGGCCCAGCGAGCGCTGGAGCGAGCCCTGTCCGTGGAGAGCATCTCGTACAGCCAGCAGCTCTCGAGTCGCAGCGGACTGCTCTCGGTCAAGAGTCAGCGCGCCAAGGCAGGCGAGCAAGAAGCGCTCATGGAAGAAGGGCGCGCGTTGATCGACTCGCTGCGCCAGACCTTGGGGCCGGATCACCCGCGCTTGGTGACGCTTTCGCAGCCCTACTCCAACGCCTTGGCACAGCTCGGTCGAGGGGAGGAGGCCGTTGCGGCGCTGAACGACGCGTTGCGTATCGCCGACGACGTCTACGCACCGGACGACACTCGCATCGCGGGCCTGCTCTCCACGTTGTCTCAGGCGCAAAGCGTCGCGGGCGACCTCGAAGGGGCTCGAGCCTCCTCCGCGCGGGTCGTGGCGTTGCGCGAGGCGAGCGAAAGCGACGACATCACCCTCGCCCTGGCCTACAACAACCTCGCCGTCGCCGACCTCTCGCTCGGTGACTACGAAGCGTCCACCAAGAACCTCGAGCGCGCCGTGCCGTTGATGGAGTCGGGCTTTGGCCCCGAACACATCAACCTCGCCAACGCCCTCACCACCCTCAGCTCCAACCTCATCGAACTCGAGCGCCTCGACGAAGCGCGCACCCACCTCGAGCGCGCCACGGCCATCGCAAAGGCGTTCGGCCCAGGCAGCGCACGCCTCGACCCGATCATCGCCCTCAACCTCGCCAAGGTCGACCTCACCCAGGGCCGACTCGACGCGACGGCCTCAGGCGTGACCGAAGGCATCGCCTTGGCCAAGGGCACCTACGGTGACACCCATCCACTGCTCGCCAAGTTTCACGCCACCGCCGCCCGAGTGGCGCTGGCCAAGGGCGATGCAGCGGCCGCCAACCTTGCGCTCGACCGCGCAACGGCCCTGGCCAACGACGAGAAGACCAAAGCCGCGCTGCGTTCTCTCCGAGACCGCGCCGAAGCGTTGGCCGGGGGTTAGAAGCCATCTCATAACCTCGTCACGCCGCCTCGCTTGGCCTTGGGCCCGCTGGCGGTGTCGCGAAAACTTGCAGTGGGGCCACCACAGCTGTGTTTCCGCTCCTACCCAGCGGACCCAATTCCGGCGCGACGCGACCCGCCGAGGCTATGAGATGGCTTCTAGGGCGCGAGCGTGGGCGGATCGGCCGGGGGTTCGGCGGGGTCGGTCTCTTCGACCAGGTGGCGGGTGCCGTCGTAGAGGGCCCAGGCGGAGGCGAAGCGCTGGGCATCTCCGTCGGCGCGTTCGATGTCTTCGACCCACCACCACGAGGCCTGGATGCGAATGGTGTCGATGTCGAGCAGCACGTAGCCGCGTTGGGTGAGCTCGGCCCACTGCAGGTGAGGGTTGGAGACCAAGGCTGCTTGGGCAGCGTTGCTGGGGAAGCCAGCCGAAGTGACGGCGGGGGTGACGAACTCGACGCCGACCGAGCCGCTGCCCGTTTCCGGGTCGTAGTCCCCGTGGGGGTCCGTGGCCAGGTCGAACGCCCACGACGAATGAATGTCGCCTGTGAGTACGACGAAGTTCGGCACGCTCTGTGCGAGGTCGTAGACCCGCGCCCGTGTGGCACGGTAGCCGTCCCACTGGTCGGGGTTGATCGGGTTTTCGCCGATCAACACCTCGGCCATGATCACCTGCTGCCCGACCAGCACCCACTGCGCGTCGGTGTCGGCGAGCTGATCCATGAACCACGTTTCTTGCTGCATGCCCAGAAGCTGGCGATCGGGGTCGTCGAGCAGCTCGGGTTCGTCGACGGCGTCGGGCTGCAGGTCGCGTCCGATGAGGCGAGTGTCGAGCATGACCAGGTGCACCAGGTCGGAGAATGGGAGTGCCCGGTAGATGAGGCCAGGCATGCCCTCGCGAATCGGAAGCCACTCCGCCCATGCCTGGGTGCCCGCGGCCTTGCGGTCTTCCCAGGGACCTTCGGTCGCCTCGTTGTGGTTCTCTGCGCCGTCTCGATAGGCGTCGTTGGAGGTCTCGTGATCGTCCCAGACCGCGACCACTGGGTGCTGACGGTGCATCTCCTGCAGGTCGGGGTCGGTGCGATACGTGGCGTAGCGGGTGCGGTAGTCGTCGAGTGTGAGGATCTCGTGCGCGGGCTCGATTTGCCGCGCATCGTCCGGGTTCGCGCCGTACTCGTAGATGTAGTCGCCCAGGTGCAGCACGACGTCGAGGTCGGCGCGTTCGGCGATGCGGCGGTAGACGTGAAAGTAGCCGCGCGCATAGTTCGAGCACGAGCAGAACGCGACCCGCAAACGCTCGGTGGCGTCGGCGGGCGCGGTACGGGTGCGGCCGATCGGCGACTGCCGTCCTTCGGTGTAGAAGCGGTAGTAGTAGGTGGTGCCCGGTGACAGGTTCTGAACGTCGAGTTTGATCGTCTGGTCGCGGTCGGGCTGCGTGTCCAGATAGTCGGCGGCCACTCGCATCTCGAACTCGGGGTCGAGGGCGACCTCGAAGAATGCCTCCAACGCGCCCTCTTCGTCGGTGGTGACGCGGGTCCAGAGGATCACCGCATCCGCCAGCGGGTCACCCGACGCGACGCCATGGGAGAACAGTGTCTCCGGCCCGGGCTCGCCCTCCCACTCATAGCGGGGAAGACCGTCGTCGATGCCGCCCGACGACGACGAGCTGCCGGCGGCGGTCGAGGTGACCGGCGCACCCGTCGAGCCGGTGGACGAGGACCCCTCTCCCCCAGAGCTCTCGGCGTCGGTGCCAGAGCCGTCGGGCGGGGCCGCATCATCGCCGCAGCCCGAGAGCGATGCGGCCGAAAGAGCGCTGGCGTACTGAAGGAGCTTGCGGCGAGACAACGACATGGCGACGCCCCGATGGTACCGCTACGACGCGCGGGGGAAGGTACGGCAGACCGCGTTTCGGACCGCTTCGCACAGTGTGTCGGGGAGCTGAAGGGCCTCGAAGGTGGCGGCGTCGGGGGTTGCCCCGGCCTGGACCGAGGCGTAGAGGGCGGCGGACAGGCGCAGCAGCCACAGCGCCTCGGGCACGTCGTCCTCGGTGTCCACGCGGTGGGTGATCCACGAGACGTCGTGCATGTGGCGGTGATGTTCGCAGCGGCCCAGGTCGAGTAGGGCGTGGTGAACTTCGAGCGGCATGTGCAGGTCGATGTGGCCGCTGGCGTGCACGTGCCCCAACTCGTGGTCACCCGCATAGAAGCCGATCGTGTTGATCGGCCGTGGTGCGATGCGCAGGCCCTCGATGTCTCGGGCGCCTGCCACGAGCGCTTCGAGTGGTGACTTGCGCTCGCCGACACGGGACAGCGCAGCGACCGGATCGTCGACGGCATCACGGACCGAACGCATCCTTCGCGACCAGACCATTGCGGCTCGGCCTGCGACCAGGCTGGCGACGGTGATGCCTACGAAGACCCCTGGCAGTCCGGCGTAGCGGGCTCCGAGGTAGGCGAGCGGTACGGCGAGCACGAGAGAGCGCAAGGCGGAGAGCACCGTGGAGCGGACCGCACGGTCGATCGCGTTGAACGAGGCACTCACCACACTGACGTGACCCGCGGCGCCATAGCTCACCGGGACGATCCACATGTACGTCTGCACGACATCGACCACTGTGGCGTCGTCGGTGAACACGCTTGCGACCGGGCTCCCCGCGGCGATGAGAATGGCCCACGCGCCCAATCCCCACAGCAGCACGAAGCGGTTGGCGATGCGCATCGCGGCGGCGACGCGTTCGGGATGGTGCCCGCCCCAGTTCTGCCCGATGAACGGGGTGAGGGCGGCGGTGAGGGCCATGCCCGGGATCAACACGAAGCTCTCCAATCGCGAGGCGATGCCGAATCCGGCCACCGACGCGGCGCCGTAGCCCGCGACGAGGGCAGTGAGAATCGCAGTGGCGACAGGGACGATCGCGTTGGAGATCGACGCGGGAACACCCACGGAAAGGATGCGCTTCCACGACGCGAACAGCTCGGCCGCGGTGGGGAGGTGCACGTCGAGAACCTCGCGCCGAACCATGACGACGAACGTGACGACCAAGGTGACGGCGCGCGAGATCACGGTGGCAATGGCCGCGCCTTCGATGCCCATCGGCTCGATCGGTCCGAACCCGAAGATGAACATCGGGTCGAGGACCGCGTTGCTGGCCGCGGCCACGGCCATCACGACCGCGGGCGTCTTCGCGTCTCCCGATGCTCGCAACGCGCCCGTGCCGATCATCGGGACGACCAAGAAGATCGCGCCCGCATACCAGATCGTCATGTACGCCTCGAGGATCGGCAGCAACTCGGGTGCCGCACCAAGGCTCCGAAACACCACGTCCTGGGTGGCCACGCCTGCGGCGGAGATGCCCAACACGACGATGGAGCCCAGCAACACGCCATGCGTGACCAGGCGTTTTGCTGTGTCGGTGTCCCCCCCTCCAAGCGAGCGCGAGACCGCTGACGTCGTGCCCACTCCGAGACCAAACCCCACGCTGGTCACCAACGTCGCGACGGGAAAGGTGAACCCCATCGCGGCGAGTTCCGCCGTTCCGAGTTGCCCGACGAAGTACGTGTCGATCAGGTTGACCGCGAGAATGAAGACGATCCCCAGCAGCGTCGGGATCGCGAGGGACCGCAGCGCAAGTGCCGGGTCAGCCGTCAGCAGGTTCGGTCGGGCCGCCACTGCGGAAGAGTCTCCCGCGGGACGGGTTGGCGCTAGCCCGTTGGTGGGTCGAAGGAGGCCGGTGTTTGGCGGGTGCGGTCGACGGTGAGGCTCAGGACGTCGGGGCGGCTGTAGTGCCCGGTGGGGTCGAAGTTCTGGCGTTCGGCGAGCACTTGGTCGAGGTCGAGGTCGGCGAGCACGAGGCCGTGCGTGGTGGTGTCGGGCTCGACCACCCAAGTGCCGTCGGGGGCGGCGACGGCCGAGCCGCCGTTGCGGGACCAACTCTCGAGCGTTTGGCCGAGTGCGAAATCGGCGGGCACGTCGTCGTGGCTCATGCGGGCGCCGGCCGAGAGCATGAACACACGCCCTTCCTTGGCGACGAACCGGGTGATGTCTCGGGTGAGAGCGTCGCTGCCCGGCCACAGGCCGATGTGGAGCTGGGTGCCCTGGGCATACAGGGCGGTGCGTGCCAGCGGCATCCAGTTCTCCCAGCAGTTGAGCACGCTGCAGCGAACACCTCGAACATCGAAGGTGCGCAGGCCATGCCCATCGCCTTGGCCCCACACGAGGCGTTCTTCGTGGGTGGGCCGGAGCTTGCGATGGGTGAGGACAACTTCGCCGTGTTCGTCGATGACGAGGGCGGTGCAGAACCCCGTGGAGCCCGAGTCGCTGCGCTCGAGCATGCCGACGACAGCGGTCACGCCGTGGTCACGGCACGCGGCGCGCATCGAGTGCACCTGCGCATCGTCGACCGACACCGCGGACTGCAGGTATCGTCGGTAGGCGTCCTTCTGCGCGGTGTCGTCGAAGCGCGCCCCGCCGCCTTCGGAGAGCCAACCCGGATAGCCGGGCACGAAGCACTCGCCGAACGCGACCAGCGCGGCACCGGCTTGCCCCGCGCTCATGATCGACTGCACGACGCGTGCGGTGGTGGCTTCGGCGTCGAAGAGAACCGGGGCGATCTGGGCGGCGGCGACACGCAGGGTGGGCACGACCCGAGGTTACGCGCTCGTTAGGGTTTCGCGGTCCAAGTCCAGGTTTCGGTGCGTGTACGACCGTTCTGTGGACCCTCGACGGTGGCGGTGAGGGCATTGCCGTCGCGGTGGTAGGTGATCGACTGCGGCCAATCGTGCTCGGGATCCGTAAAGGTGGCCCACTGCGATCCGCAGGTGGTGAGCGTGAAACTGTTGGGGCGTTGTCCCGAGGGCGCAGCCCGGTAGTCCATGCCCGCAGCCGTTCGTTCGATGCGGAGCTCTTCGCGGTGCACGACCTCGCCGTTTTTCACGGTGACGTTGTCCCCGACGAGGACGAGGCTCTCGCCCCGCGACCATCGTTCGGTGTTGGAGCCGTCCTCGCTCACCCATGTCCCGACGATCCACTCGAGGTCGTCGCACGCGGGCGTGTCATCGGGGGCCGCGCTCGGCGTGGTGGCGGAGCAGCCGCCAGCGAGCAGCACCAGACTCAGAACTCGAGGCGCCACACCAGACCACCACCGCGGCCCTTGAAGTAACACCCGAGCCGGTGGGTACGAACGAGCCTGTAGTCTCGAACTTCACGCATGACCGGAATGCCGCGGGTCGCGATCGCGGCGAATGCAGACGCCAATGTGGTCGCGGCGTAGGGCGTGGGTTGCCACGCGTCGTCGCGCAGGTCGAAACGGCCCAGGCCCGCCAGCGGTCCGAGCAGTCGCGGTCCCTCGCTGTCGCGCAGCTCGCCGAGCGTGAGGCTCGGCTCGGCGAGTGTCATCACCGTCCACTGCGTATCGCGGTCCCATTGGAGGCCGGCGACGTAGCTCGGTGCGAAATTGGGCCGGGGCAGCGCGGTCTCGACCACCTGGCGGAGTTCGGCACCCTCGGGCTCTGCGGCCTGCGCGGTTCCCGAGGCCAGCAGGGCGACCAGGCAGCCAAGCACGCCGAACAAGGCTGTGAAGCCTCGAAGCCGTGTCCTCGCCGTTCCCGTCCAGCCCATCCGTGCGCCCTCACACAAGTCTATCGGATCATTGGCTGATCTCGAAAGGTGAACACTAGGCGCACATCACCTGCACGCCCGTTGAGATCGGTGCGTTGGCGGCCCGACGCGGGATACAGTCCGGCCCTCATGGAACGCATCCGACCACGGTCGAAATGGCTCGTTCTGCTCGCTTTGGCGCTCGGCTGTGCGAAACAGCCCGCCGCGCCGACGACCCCGCCGACGGCGCAACCCGAGCCGCAGACCCAACCCGCGGAGAGCCCGCGTGACCGTTTCACCGGTCGCTTCGAGACGCTCACGCAACGACTCGACGAGGGTCTCGAGAAGTTCCACGTGCCCGGCATGGCGGTCGCAGTCGTTTACGAAGACAGCGTCATCTATGCCCGCGGCTTCGGCTTCGCCGACCTCGAGGGGAAAGAGTCGGTCACTCCACGGACCCGTTTCGCGATCGGTTCGTCGACCAAAGCGTTTACCGCGACGGTGATCGGTCAGCTCGTCGACGAAGGCAAGATGAGCTGGGACGATCCTCTGGCCAAGCACGTGCCCGAGTTCGTGCTGAAGGTGAAGACCGACGAAGCGGAAGCGCAAGCGACGATTCGCGACGCGCTGTGTCACCGCACCGGGTTCACGCGCATGGGCGTGCTTTGGGCGTCGGGCGACGTGCCGCGCAAGGAGTTCTTGGCGCAGGCGTCCCAGGCCGAACCGATGGCGCCGCTTCGTGAGGCGTTCCTCTACAACAACGTCACGTACACCGCGGCGGGGGAGGCCAGCGCACGAGTGGAGGACACGATGTGGTCCGAGCTGGTGACGAGCCGGATCTTGGAGCCGCTGGGCATGCGCAACTCGGTCGTTTTGGCCGAAGAGGCGCAGAAGCTGGGCATGGCGCAGGGCTACAAGTGGAACGAGGACCTGGCCAAGTTCGAGTCGCTGCCGATGCGACCGCTCGACGAGATCGCGCCTGCGGGCGCGATCAACTCCACGGTGCTCGACATGACCGCCTGGCTGCGGTTTCAGATCAACCGCGGGGTGTACCGCGGCGAGCGGCTGATCAAATCGCGCACGCTCAAGGAAACGTGGACGCCGCAGATCGACGTTGGCGGGCCGATGAAGTACGGCTTGGGATGGTTCGTCGACGAGTACGACGGGCAAACGATGCTGCACCACGGCGGCAACATCGACGGCTATTCGGCCATGGTCAGCTTCTTGCCCGATGAACGTTTGGGGCTCGTCATGCTGTCCAACGTGTCCTTCAGTGGCATGCAGGACGCGGTGCGCGGAATCGTCTACGACACGCTGCTGGAGGAGAAGGAGGCGGCCGCGCCCGCGGGCGAAGACGATGTCACGGCCTTCGAAGGCAAGTTCGTCGCGGGCTTCGGCCCGTTCGCGGGCAAGTCGTTCACGGTGACGAGCAAGGACGGGGTGGTGTTCGTCGATGTGCCGGGGCAGCAAAACTACGAGCTCAAACCGCCCGGCGACGACGGCAAGCGCAACTTTGCGTTGACCGACACCATCGCCGTTCGCTTCGAGCGGGGCAAAGACGGTGTGAACACGATGCACCTATATCAGGGCGGCTTCGACTTCGAGCTGTTCCGCGAGGGCTATACGCCGCCGGCCGAGATCCCGCTCGACTCGCTCGAGCCCCTGTTGGGTCCCTACGAGCACGACAAGCTCGGGCGCGCCAAGGTGCTGGTCCGCAACAACAGGCTCGCGATCGACGTGCCCAAGCAGATGGTCTACGAGCTGTTTCCGCCCAACGAAGAGGGCATGTGGCGCTTCCGGGTCAAAGACGACATTGCGATCGAGTTCGTTCCGAAGCAGTCGCCCAAGAAGGTCGTGTTGCACCAAGGCGGCAAGACGTTCGACCTGGTGCGCGTCAAAGACACGCCCACCGCCGACGGTCCCACGGCGGCCCGGGTCGCCAAGATCCGCAAGTCGGCGCGGGCAGAGCGAGCGGTCCGCAAGCTCGGCGTGGTGCAGGTGCGCGGCGATATCCGCTTCGCCCAGGCTGGCGTCGCGGGTACGGTCACCATGTGGGTTGCGCCCGACGGTCGCATGCGTTCGCGGGTCGAGCTGGGCAAGTTTGGATGGAGCGACTCTGTGGTCAGTAAAGACGGCGGCTGGGAAGTTTCTGCCTTCGGTCCGCGCGAAGACCTCATGGGCAAACGCCTCCAGCAAGCGCTGATGCTGAGCCCGTTGCTGTACGGCCGTAGCCTGCAGGCGGTGTTCGACGAGGTGACGGTCGACGGCACCTCCACCGTCGGTGGTCGCGAAGCCGCCAACGTCACCCTCTCGAAAGGCGAGCTTCCCGACTTCGAAGCCAAGGTCGACCTCGCCACGGGCGACATTCTCGAGGCGTCGTACCAGGCGTTGTGGGCCGGGCCCGGGACCATGCGCACCGAAGAGGTGTTGAAGGACTACCGCACCGTGTTGGGGTTGCGGCTGCCGCATACGATCACTCGCTCGACGAAGTCCTCGGGGGCGATCGAGGTCACGAATGTGGAGTACACGGAGGTGTCGGAGATCGCGGGGCTGTTTCCGGCGGAGCCGCCCGCTCGGTGATCGGGGGCGGGTCGAGGGGAGGATCCGGATGGGAAGGGGGGGGTGGATCCGGACGGGAGGTCTCTCTGTCGACGAAGCCGGTCCGGCGAGCCGGAAGTCGCGGTCTGAGTCGTTCGGCGGCTGATTGATGGCCGAAATCGAAGGCCCGAGAGCGGAGGTGAGCGCTTTCGGGCCTAAGCGAGGTCGCCGGCTGACCTCGAACCAATAGACGAGGACGGCGACGCGCTGGGCGATGCCGTCCTCTCGGTCTATGGCCTCCGTTCAGGGGGGCTTGGCGACGGGCACGCCGTAGACACGGGGCAGGAAGTAGGCGCCGTACGGGAGTTTCGCAGGTCGTCCGGCCTCGAGGTTCTCTCGCTCCTCGGCGTATTCGGCACGCCACTTCGCGTCTCGCTTCAACTGGGCGATCCGCTTTTCCTTGTCTGACGCGGCGACGGTGGGGATCTCTGTGAAGCGATCCTCCCAAGACTTGGCACGCTTCCACCACTTGGTCTTGGCGAGCTTTTTGATGCCTGCGAAGCGGCGGTTGTCGGCCGTGTACTCATCCTGCTTGGCGCGCTGAAGCTCCATGCAACGAGCCATGAGCTTGTCGAACAGTTCATCGTCGGTGAGCTCGAGGAAGATGGCAGGCCGGACGCGGGTGAGGGTGATGAACTCGGGGTTGTCCGGGTTTTCGGGGTCGTAGTACCAGTCGGGGCGCTTGAAGGTGCGAGTTTCGCCGAAGCGCCAGCCGTAGGTGGTGAAACCGGGCCAGAGATGGGCCCACTTCACCAAACCGGACGTGACAGGGTTGCAGTCGGAGTAGGCGAGGTCGTCGAGGGCTTCGTGGTCGGAGGGGGCGACGGTGTCGCAGGAACCGCTGCCGGACCAGACGCTGTCGAAGCGGCCAAAGCGGGCGTTGAGACCTCGAGCGAGGTTGCTGTGGAGCGAGTTCTTGAAGTTGGGTCGGTTCGCGAGCACGTCGGTGATGCTCAGATGTAGGTGGTTGCCCATCTGGGACCCGGCGTGGAGCTCGACCCCGTACTTGTGGACGGCACGGGCGAGCGTGTAGCCGAAGAAGTTCTTGGTCCGCTCAGCGGTGTGGCCCTTGCGCGGGTCGCCGAAGGGAGAAAGGAACATGCGACGGTCGTGACATCGTCGCGTGACCAGCACTCGGGCGCCGGGCAGCACGGGTCGTGCCCGTACACGGCCATGGGTGCGCTTGCGAGCCCGGGCACGGTTCTTCGTTCGCCGGGCCGCGCTGGCCCGTTTGCGAGAGGTTTCCACTCCGTGGTCAGGTCGACCGTCAGCGCGGGGTGTTGCAATCGTTCTCGACTCTGCCGGATGCTACGACCCTGGGGGACAGGGGACTCCTCTCCGGGTGGGCTCGCTACGGATCTCGGGGACAGGGCTTAGTTTCTCGATTTAGGAGACCTGGGGTCCGGTTCACCGCCACCCTCCCATGTACCCGGTCCGTACAGCACCGCCGCGCGGGCCTGCCCGGTCCCTGCTCACGCGCAAGCGCCAGCCTCTGGCTCGAGCTGGTCAATCAACAACCCTTCGTCCGTAACGGTCCCCGTCAACCACTGTTCGGCTTCGTCCTCGAACGGAAGCACGATGTAGATCCGGTCCCCAACGGTCACATAGACGCCGGCCTTGGCGGAATACAGCGTGTCGGGCACAGACGGGAGTTCGGTCCAGCTGCGACGAAGCACGTAGCCACCATTGCCGAACTGGAACTCGTTCTTCTCCCAGGACGTCTCGGGGATGTACTTGATGTTGGGACAGGTGACGATGTCGACACCTTCGGCGACGGTGTGGTCGAAGATGAAGGCACCGCATTGAAGCGAGGGCGTTTCGAAGTACACGAGCGCATCGAGGGCCACTGCTGCTTCGGTCGCGCCTTCGACCAAGCCGAGCTCGGGGAAGGTGAGGGTGAGCGCGTCGGCGCCGGCCTCGTAGGTGCCGGCAGTGGTGGAGCCGTCATCCCAACGGAGGATCACGCTGTCGTCGTTGAACAGCAGGTTGTAGCGGGTGTCCTCGGCGTCGAAGCAGGTGTAGCCCATGCCGGCGAGCGCTCCGAGGGCCGCGGCAGGGTCGTCCTCGAAAGGCTCTTCGCCCGGCGCGGGATCGTCCCAATCGGAAGACCCTCCATCATCGTCACCCGCGCTCGGGTCGGAGTCGTCCTCGTCGCCATCGGAGTCGTCCGCGTCCGTGTCGGCCTCCAACGCCTCTTCCGGCATCTCCTGCGCGTCACACCCGCTGACCCCGGTCAGGCTGAGGGTGGCGAACAGAGCAAGGGGAAGACGGGTCAAGGAGGTCATGGCAAAGGTCTCTCGAACAGGCAGTTGCAACGGGGGGAGATCCGCTCCCGACTTTTTGCAGGGGTCGCGCGGGAGCGGCGCCAGCCGCTAGACTGCCGTTGTGGCGCGGAGGAAGCCGAGACCGTTCGAGGGCCGATTGGGGATGGAACGGGAGCCGGAAGGGGCGGCTCGGATCAGCCGGTTGCGAACGCCGGAAGGGCTGGTTGCCGATGTGGCGGAGCACGCCGTTGGTGCGTCGCTCGACCGTGCCGACACGTTGCCGCTTCGAAAACAGGCGCTGCTGATGCTCGGGCTCGGGGCGGCGGGTTGCATCGGGGTTTGGGTGATGAGGCTCGTCGCGTGGGAGTGGATCGAGATGCTCGGCGAGGAGTCGAAGGCGTGGTTCCTGGTGGTGCTCGCGGTGTCGTCGGTGACTGCGTACGGCGCGTTGCAGCTGGCGTTCGAAAAGGCCGAGGTCGCAGGCAATCACGAGACGGGCGGGCAGTTCGGCGGGTTCGTGGCAGCCAGCCAGGAAGAAAGCCGCTGGAAGCGGCGCTTGTTGGCGGTGGCGCTCGGGGTCGTGCACACGACCGTGTATTTCTGGGCGTGAGCGCGAACGCGGGTCCCCGCGCTTGCTCCGCTATCGGGCGTCCCCCTTTGTTGGCCCACCTCGGCACGGAAGTACGCCCGGCTCCCACTTGTGCAACACCCTCGACTTGGGCGAAATTTCAGGCGTCATGCGGATGCCCAGCGTCGATTGCGTTTCTTACTCGGCCTCTGTGCTGCTCGCCGCGGTTGCGCTGGCGGGCTGCGGAAGTTCGTCGCCGAGTGACACCGCAGGCGCGGATGGTGGCGTGACGATCGGGGGGATCTCGAGTGCGGGCACGATGGGGGGCACCGATGCGAGTGCCACCGACTCGGCCGCATCCGACTCGAACGCCGACGACTCCAACGGGACGGACTCGAACGCATCCGACTCGAACGCCTCCGACTCCGACGACGACGGTCCGAAGTTCGACCTGGCGGATTCTCCCGACGTGCCAGGAGGCTGCGGCGCGGGCGGTGACGTCGAGGTCGACGAGAGCTTCATCTGGGTGCCGGGCACGAGCGACGGCACCGTGGCCAAGATCGACACTCGGACGATGGTCGAGGTTGCGCGTTACAACATCGGGCCCAGCGGCGGCACTGAGAGCGCATCGCGAACGGCGGTGTCGGGCGATGGGCGTTTTGTCGTGGTCAACTCGCGCGGCACTGGCCGCTCCACTGCTGTCGCTGCCAACATTGCCGATTGTGTCGACCGCAACATGGACGGCATGATCACCACGTCGCAGAACGCGACCGACATTCTGGCCTGGGACACCGACGAATGCGTCGTTTGGACGACGGTGCATGCGGCCTGGGGCGGGTCTGCACAGCAGGGCCCACGGGGCATCACCTGGACCATTGGCGACTGGAACGAGGCGACGTGCTCGTTCGTGAACCAGAAGGTGTGGCTCGGCTATCTCGCCGCTGGCGGCGATGCGCACCTCATTCGCCTCGACGGCACCACGGGCGCGCTCGAAGAAGACCTCACCGTCTCGGGCTGGGTCGGCAACGGCTACGCGCCGTACGGCGGTGCGCTCGATCCTCAGGACCGTCCGTGGTTCACCGGGCTGCGTGGCGAACTCGTTCGCGTCAACACCGACAACATGCCGGTCGACGTCACCCGGTTCACCCAGCCGGGCAACATTCAGTCCTACGGCATGACCGTGGATCCCGATGGCAACCCCTGGATGGCCGGTTGCTCCGGACCCGTGTCCACCTACGATGTTGCGGCCGCCAGCTGGGTCTCGATCCCAGGCACCTCCGCGTGCCACCGCGGCATGGCGATCGACCACGACTTCCACGTCTGGGTCGCCTCGAACAGCCCGTGCGAGCTCGTCGAGATCGACGGCGCCACGCGGACCGTGGTCGCCCACCACGCGCTCTCCCAGTGCTCCACACCCATCGGCGTGAGTGTCGACGTGGACGGCTACGTGTGGCTGGTCGACCAAGCGGGCTGGGCCTGGAAGATCGACCCGCTCAACGTGCCCGCGATGGATCAGGTCACGATCAGCGGCAACCACTACGTCTACAGCGACATGACGGGTGGCCAGCTCAAGAGCGTCACGAACCCGCCCGGCTGAGCCGCGGGCGGATCATCGAGGAACGCCGCAGGGTGCCTAGAGAGACGAATCGCTAAACCCCACGCGCCATAACAGCGCCCCCGAAACGCGTTTCCGCGTTGGTCAGGTCTCGCGGTGTGCCCAACACAGCTTCGCCTTCCCGCCTTGAACCGCGTTCCGCTGACGCCGTTCTGCCCCGCGCGGTTTAGCGGTTCGTCTCTCTAGCGGCGCTCGAGCGCCCGGGAGAAGGCCCACACGCCGAGGCCGAGCACCAGCACCGAGAACGCGCCGCAGGCGAGTCCCCACAGCCAGTAGGTGCCGCCGAGGGCTTCGGCCATGTGGGCGGTGTCGCTGGGCATCACGCCCGCACCGGTCTGCGCTTCGGCAGTGAACAAGTAGTCGCCGCGGGAGAACACGCTGAGTGCCATCTGAATGGCGAGAAATACGAGCACCACTTGGGCCGTGTCGGCGCTGCGTCGCCACGCGGTCCAGCCGAGGCCCGCGACGACCAAGCCGGTGAACACCAGGCCGAAGGCGTTGCGGATGAACAGGGCCATCATCAGAGCGAGAAATCCCGCGCCTACAGCAAGACCGATGCGGGAAGCTCGACCCGTACGCGCCAGGCCAAACGCACCCGCGGCGACGAGCGCAGGTCCGACCAGACCACCCGCGGAGACGAGCGCGCGCGCGACGGCGGCATCCGAGGACAGGCCCCCGTGGGTGGCCACGCCCGAGCCGTCGCTGAAGATGACCATGCGTTCGAACGAGCCGCCGACCAGCAACGCAGTGAGTCCATGACCCAGTTCGTGCGCGAGGGTGCTGAACAGCATCAGCGGATACGCGACGAAGCCGCCCAGTGGCACCACGTAGAGTAGGAGCGTGAGGCCGATGCTGACCCACAGCGCCTGCTTGGCACGCCGGCGGCGAGCGTTGTTCTGCAGCCAAGAGTCGAGGGAGGGCACGGGTCCTTAGCGTAGCAGGCCTGACTGGGGGGTCATTCGACCGGCGGTGCGCGATGGATCGGATCGGGCGTCGTGCCGAACAGCCTGCTCGCGAGGTATTGGTGGAAGTCGACCACCACGCGTTCGAGCTCGACGAGCTGGCCCGACTGGCGCGCGTACGAGGAGGACATGCCCTTTTGCGCGCGTTCGCAGATGCGCTTGTCTTCGTCGAAGAAGTCGGCGACGAACTTGCCCGTCGAGCCGCCGGGGGGTGCGTTGGTGAAGCCGATGTTGCCCCCTCGAACTCGACTGCGGCCGGGGCCGTCGGGTGTGCACGTGATGTAGCCGAAGCCGTCTTCGGACGCGATGCCGACCAGGTTGGGTGGCATCGAGAACAACACGTAGCGATTCTCTTCGGGGTCGGATGAGGGCTCGGGCCACAGGCGCGCGAGCGCGGACATCCAGCCAGCGGGTTGTCGGGTTGCGCCCGCGGTGACCGTCCATTCGGCGTGACCTTCGACGTAGTACGCGAGCTTGGTGGGGGCGACCGTTTCGAGCGTGGGCTTGTGCACCTTGAACAGGTGGTAACTCTCCATTGCGTTCTCCATCACGAGCTTCCAGTTGGCTCGCCAGGTGTCCTTGCCGAAGCTGTAGCCCCCTGTGAACTGGTCGACGCCATAGGGAGAGAGGTACTCGCCGAGCCCCGCGAATCGCTCGGCCAGAGGCGCCGCGGCGCCATCGATGTTGACGAACACCAGGTGGTTCCAAACTTCGCAGGCGAACTGCGGCAGGCAGTGTTTCTTCTTGTCGAGCGGAGCGTTGCCCACATAGGGAGCGCCCTTGAGCGTGCCGTCGTCCGTGAACGTCCACGCGTGATAGGGGCACACGAGCCGTGAGCCTTGGCTGAAACCTTCGTCGGCCAGCGGCGTGCCGCGGTGGGTGCACACGTTGGACATCGCGCGGACTTGGCCATCGGCGTCCCGCATGACGACGACCGGTTCTCCGGCGATGTCGAGCGCGAAGCGATCGCCAGGCTGGGAAATCTCGAACGTGTTGCAGACGAACACCCAGTCCCCGTGAAAAACATGCGTGCGCTCGAGCGCGTGAACGTCAACGTCGGCGTAGGCGGCCAAGGGCAACGCATGGGCGTCGTGAGCGGGCTCGGTGGCGGTCTTGCGGATGTCGTCGAGCAGGGTCATGCGGCGCGCTTTCTGTGAGACATTAATGTCTCAGTTTTCGCAGGCTTCAAGCTGTGACCCGTGATCCAGGCCATACGGCGCCTGCGCTCGGGCCGCGGAGCTCAGGAGTGCTCGAGCGAGAGCGCCGACTCCAGCGACACGCCCCAGGCTCGCTCGGCCATGTCGCGGAGTTCTTCGGCGTTCCGATGCAGCGCACGAAGATCCCAATGCCGCACTTGGCCCGACCAATCCGCCGAGGTGAGTGCGTGCCCGTCGGGGCTGAAGGTCAGCGCTCCCACGCGGTGGGTGTGTCCGCTGAGCGTCGCCAACACGGCGCTATCGTTGCAGCGCCACACCACGATGCGCCCGTCGGGCAGACCGGCCACGGCCACGGTGCCATCGGGCGCGAGTGCAATGTCGGCGATGCCTCCCATCTCGCTGTGCAACGTGGTCGAGAGGGCCCCGGCGGCGTCGTAGAGCTCGACCCGGTCGCGTAGGTTGAGCGCCACCGTGCCCTGGGCATCCGTCGCGATGCTGCGGGCGTCCACACGCGTGAAGAGTGTTCGCGGCGAGCCACCCGCGTCCATGCGTGTGACCGCGCCCGCTTCGTCGAGGAACACCACGAAAGAGCGATCGGGCGGCATCGCAGCGTCGAACACTGGGACGGATAGGTCGGTCGTCGACGCAGACGTGCTCGCATCGGTCACCAGCGCGGTGCCGTAGGGGACGGCCCAGACCCGTTCGTCGGTGAGCATGCCGACCCGGCGCAGCGGTTCGTGCCCGATGTACGTGTTCAACGGGGTCCAGCTGGTGGTGCGAAACCGCCGAACGCCGCGGCCGCCCTCGTCCAGCGCGACAGCGAGGAGTGCATCGCCGTCAGGGGAAAAGTCGACCCACTTCACCACTCGGTCTTGCCACCGCAGGCTTGCGAGTTGGCGTCCCGTGCTCGATGCCCAGACCGTGACGGTACCCGACCCGTCGGCGGCGGCGAGGTAGCGGCCTTGCGAGTCATGGGCCAGCGCGGCGACACCCGCTGGGGCGTGCAGAACACGGGGGTGAAGCTGAGGCGGAAGGGTCCACGTGCGCACCTCGGAGGGCGTTGCGATCAGGACGTTGCCGTCACTATCGACCGACGCGTCTACGCAGGGTCCTGGGAGTTGCAGCAAGCTCTGTCCTCGCTCGAAGTCCCACACTCGAGGGGCGCGCCGGGACGCGCTCACCAAGGCACGGGAGCCCCCCGGCAACGGGAGCAGGAGGTCGACGCTGGTGTCGACGGCCTCGAACCGCCGCAGCAATGCACCTTCGGACGAGAACACCAACACCTCTCCCGCCAGCGTACCCGCGAGCAAGGTGTCGCCCGCCCAGACCAAGGTGGTGGGTTCGTCCTGCAGCGGCACTTCGATGCGAGCGTCGCCGTGGTGATCGGCGAGCACCAGTCCGCGCAGGCGGCAGGAAGCGGCAACACGGTCGGGGCTGATCGCCGTGGCGACCGTGGTCTTTGGCGGCCCGCACAGCTCGAGGTCGGAGCGCGTGCCCGTCTGCAGGTCGATGATCGACGTGACCGGCCCGCTGCCGATGACGAGGCGTCGGCCGTCCGCGTCGTGTCCCAACCCGCGCAGTCCGACTTGGCCCTCGTAGTGCGCGACGACTTTCCCGTCTTCGAAGGTCCGGACCTCGAGATCGAAGTTCGGCCGCATCACCACGAGGTGCTCGTCCACGCGAAGCATGTCGGAGACCGATCCTTTCAGCGCCCAGGCCATGGTGTCGTCACGCCAGACCTGCAGCGAGTGCTCGGATTGGCAGAGCACCGCGTCGCCTGCAAGCCGCACCCTGCTGCACGACGGAAGCGGTCTCGAGGGCCCGGCGGTGGGGCGATCCTCGGGGCGGAGGGCCAGCATGATGCCGCGTGCGATTGGAGACTCCTCGAGCATCAACGCGTGGGACGCCAGGGTCTCTGCGCGTCCCAGCTCGCCCGCTTGCAAGGCTCGGCTCGCCTGCGACTCCAGCGAACGATGCAACGACGTGCGGGACTGGGCGAGTGCGTCTCGAACCGAACGTTCGGCCGACACCGCGCGGTCTCGGCTCTTTGCGGTTTCTCTCCACGACAGCACCCCCATCGCGAGCAGCAGCACGGCCACGCCCGTCGACACGAGCAGCGGCACGCGCCACGCTCGCAGAAATCGCGTCAACAGCTCGCCACGGCTGTAGGCGTGCGCGTCGACGCGGTGTCCGTCGAGGTAGCGCTGCAGGTCGAGGCCGAGCGCGTGCGCATCTGGATAACGGGCGCCCGGTTGGGAGGCGGTCGCGCGGCGGATTACCGCGTCCAGGTCGGGGGCGCGGTCGGGACCGGCGACCTCGGCCACCATCACGCCCAAGCTCCACACGTCGGTGCGGGCGTCGACCTCGTCGCCGCGCTCGGCTTCGGGGCTCATGTATCCGCGGGTGCCCGCTGCACCTCGGGCGGGGCCTTCGGAGAGCGATCGTGCCAAGCCCCAGTCCACGACCTGCGTCTCGCCGAACTCGCCCACCATCACATTGGCTGGCTTGAGGTCGCGGTGCACCACGGCATGCGCGTGGGCGTACCCCACCGCATTGCAGGCATCGACCAGGTGGTGCAGCAGCATCGAGCGGCGTTCGTGTGTCTGCGCGTCTTCGAGGTGCTCGGCCAGCGAGCGCCCTCGCACGAGTCGCATGGTGTAGTAGCGATGTCCCGCGTCGTCGGTGCCCGCGTCGAGCACGGTGACGATGCCGGGATGCTCGAGTCCCGCCGTAATGCGGGCCTCGTGTTCCAAACGTGTCGCGGCTTCGTCGTTGTCTCGGTGCGGCGCGAGTTCTTTGAGTGCCACCCGCCGACGGAGGTGCCGGTCGTACACCTCGTAGACGCGCCCCATGCCGCCGACGCCGAGCACGTCGATCTTGCGATAGCGCTGCTCGGTGCTCGGGGGCGCCGCCGGAACGTCGTCGAACTCCGCTTCGCTCCATCCGGCAAACGAAGGGTCGCTCAAGCGCACTCCTCGACCGAGTCGTGCTCGTACAGCAGCAGCGACACTTGGCCAGCGCCGTCGGTGTGCACGAGGTCGACCCGGACCCCGGCAGCACGCAGCCGCTGGCGCAGGCGGCTGAGCGTGACGTCCAGGCGGTGTCGCAGCGCCGTGGGCTCGACCTCGGAGCCCCACACCTCGGTGACCAAGACCTGCCACGACACCGGCGCGCCGAAGCCCGCGAGCTCGGTGATGATGCGAGCCCCCACGCCGCTGATCACCAGCGGCGGCGACCCCTGACGGTGCACCACCGCAGCGTCGTAGCTCGCGACGATCCGATAGGGCGTTTGCACGCTGCCTTCGTGTTCGGTCGGTGCCTGTGCAGCCGCCTCGAGCGGTACCAGGACGAACGTCGCCGCGTGCTCACCGAGTTCGATGGTGTCGCCGGGTGCGAGGTCCGTAGTATTTCCGCCAGTGGGCTGCACGCGCCATACGTCGTCGGTGCACCACACGTGCACCGGGGCCTCGGGTTGGTATCGATGCGCGATGCGAGGTGGGTCCGCGAACAGGGATGCGACGGTGCTCAGCAGCTCTCGGCCCCAGGCAGGGTGTTCGAGGGCGGCCACCGCATCGGGCAGTCGCACCGCCTCCACCGTGAGCACGAGATCCGTTGCAAACTCGAGCTGCAGGCCGGGCCGCAGGCGCACCTTGGACAGGGGCTTGCCACCCACCGCGAACATGCGGCGCAGCGCCAGCAGGTGCAGCGCGCCATCGCGCAGGCTGACCATCGCGTGGGCTTCGGACAGCCGCGGGTCGTCGAGAAACACAGCTGCGGTGCGGGTGCGTCCGACGAGGTCACCCGCGACGAGTTCGGCCGTCGAACCATCGGGCAGCCGGAGACGAACGGACGCGAGCACGCTCCGAGGACTGTTGCATCGCCTCGTGGCGATTTCCACCGGGGCCTGCGGTACGCGCAGACCTACGCGCGCCTACCCGTCCTTACGGAACACCGTCGCAAGCCAAGGCTGCTCTTCGCGCGGTCGCCCGGGCGGACGGTAGTAGTGCTCCAGCTCCACGAAGCCGCAGTCGGTCACCAGCGCGTGCCATCGGGTGTGGTCGTGATAGCTCCCGTAGCGTTCTCCGCTGAATCCCTCGCGGTTGTCGCCCCGCGGGTTGGACGCAAACAACACGCCATCCTCGCGCAGCGTTGCCCACAGTTCGCGAAGCACACGCGGCAACTCTTGGGCGGGCACGTGGAACAAGGACGCGTTTGCGAACACTCCGTCGAACGCGCGGTCGGGGAGGGCGAGCGCGAGGAAGTCCTGGTGCAGCACCTCGCAGCCCGAGTGCGCGCGCGCCATCTCGCAGAACGGTGCCGCGCCATCGAGCCCCACCGGGTCGTGACCTGCGCTGACGAACGCGGCAAGGTCGCGCCCTGGGCCGCAGCCGAAGTCCAGGATCCGCGCGGGTCCCGAGGTGTTCAAGTGGCGCAGCAGCGCATCGCGGTTTTGCCGAACATCGTGATCGCGCGTGCCCTCCCAGAACGCCTCCGCGCGAGATTCGTAGTGGCCCAGGGTGGAACGGCTGATCTCCGCCAGCGCATCGGCGTCCAAGCGAGGGGGGCTCGACATCCCCCGCAGTCTAGTCCTTCACGCATGCCTCCGGGCTGAGCAGCGCGGAAGTGCTCGGGCGATTCGATGAGAGAGATCGGTGAGATTCGCCGTGGGGCTCTCCGCCCTACGGTTTTGGGGTGTTGAATGATGTCTTGCGCCCCTTGGGCTCCGTCCTGACTGCCGTCCTGCTCACCGCCTGCGCTGGCGACGACGCGGACGATGCTCCCGCGGATGCCAGCACCTCTGGCATGGCGGGGTCTTCTTCCGGAGAACCCGAACCCGACCCGGACCCATCGACCACGGGCGAGGACCCTGGAACGTCCAGCAGCAGCAGCAGTAGCGGCGGTGACGCATCCACCAGCGGCGACGACACGAGTGGCACGTCGACCGAGGGTGACGACTCGAGCGGTGGCGAGGAAAGCTCGTCGACGGGCTCGGACCCGGTCTGTGGTGACGGGGTCGTCGAGGGCGACGAAGCGTGCGACGACGCGGGGGAGTCGGCCACCTGCAACGCCGACTGCTCGGTGAGCATGTGCGGTGACGGCATCGTCAACGTGACCGCCGACGAAGAGTGCGATGGTGGCGACGGGTGCAACGTGAGTTGCTTGGCGGTGTGCGCGGGGTTCAGCGCTGCGAGCTTTGCCACCGCAGACCTGAGCTTCGACGACTTTGCCGGCAGCACCCCAATCGCCATGGCATGGGACGGCGTCTCCTACTGGAGTGTCGGCGGCGGTGGACCCGGAGTCGGCATGGCCGAATACGACGCGGCCGGTGTGCATCAGCAGACTCTCAACCCGGGCCTCGACTTCCGCTCGCTGTTCACCCAAGGCGAAGGCGTGACGCCTCTGTACGCTCGCTCCTACAACGACGCCACCATCTGGGTGGACGATGGCGGCACCTTCTCGGCGCACGTCAGCCTCGCCACCGCGATGCCGGGTCTGTACAACCAGTCGTCGGTGGTCTGGGACGAGGCCGAGAGTGAGTATGTCGCGGCCTTCAACGGCACCGTGATCCGCTGGAGCGCCGACGGTTCGTTCATCGGCTCCACCGAGCTTCTCGGCTTCGGCGACGCGCCCTACGAACACGAGGTGGTCAACGCCTCGAACTCTCAGATCGCGTGGGCGGAGCGCTGCATCCTGACCTACTCCAACGGCAGCCTCTCCGCGTGGGATGCCGAAGGCAACAGGGTCGACACCGCGGACCTGCTCCCGATGTACAGCGCAAACGAGTTCAGCCTGAGCTACGCCAACGGCATGGTGTGGATCTCGGACGGCACCACCTGGCAAGGCGTGAACGTGTTCTGAGCGCGGTCACTCGGCGCGCAGCTGGGCTCTGAGCTCCATGAGCAGTACGCCGAGGCGGTTGCGGCCACTGCCGTCGCCGCCGTCGCCCCAGTAGACGTCGTTGCGCGTGTGCTCGACGAGTTCGGCGTCACCGGTGTCGAGGAGGCGTCGGCGAAGCCCGTGGTGTTGGGTGAACTTGGCGCGGAGGGCCTCGCGCATGACGTCCTCTTTCACCTCCTCCCAGTCGCTGCGAAGGCCGGGAAACCGTCGTCCCATGCGGGCGGCGTCGCCGGGGCCTGCGGCGTCTCGAATGCGCTCACGCAGCGCCGGGTCGGCAAACTTCATCGCCTGAAAGTAGTGCTCCGACGTGGCCCAGCGTTGCCCATCGACTTCGATCGGGTGGCGCGAGAAGTTGGAGAACTCGCCGTACGCGTCGCCTGCCCGATAGAACTCGATCCGCTCGGTCATGGGCCGAGGGTACTGCTACCATCGCGCGGATGCGGGGGATGCTGCTCGGGGTGCTGCTGGTGGCCGGATGTGGCTCGGTGGAGACGATCGGGCCGCCCGAGAGCTCGGGCGAAAACTGGACCACGGGTGATGGTGTGGGATCGGACACCGACACCGATGCCACCACCGGGTCGGGCACGGGAGTGGGCACGGACGCTGCCTCGACGGGCGGTTCGTCGAGCGGAAGCTCTGGTTCGTCCTCGGGCGCCCAGGGCGACTCGACCGGGGGCTCGGAGTGCTCGCAGGGGGAGCTCGGTTGTGCGTGTTTGCCGATGGACGGGTGCGCCGATGGGCTCATCTGCAACTCGGGCTTCTGCGTCGTGGACATGCCATGTCCGGCCGAGGAGGCGGGCATGGAGACCTGCCAATGCACGCCCGGAGGCGGGTGCGACGAGGGCCTGGTGTGTGCGTCCGACCGCTGCGTCGACCCCAACGGGTGAGTGAGCATGCGCAGTGGCTCGTGGACGATGTCCGCCGACCTGGCTCGCCGCGTGGCGTTGGGAGCCCAGGGCTTCAGCGACCGTGCGCCGCGCGGCAACGTGGACCGTCGGCACCTTCGACGGGTGATGGGTCGGATGCGAGTGCTGCAGCTCGACTCGATCCCGGTGGTCATCCGGACCCAGTACCTGCCGTTTCACTCGCGGCTCGGCCCGTACCGACCCGCGCTTCTGGACCGCGTCGCGTACCGAGATGACGAGTGGTTCGAGGCTTGGGCGCACGAGGCATCGTTGCTGCCGGTCGAGTCGGAGCCGCTGTTTCGCTGGATGAAGGCTCGGGTCCGCGAGGGGCACACTTGGAAATGGCTTGCCGAGTTCGCCGCCCGTGAGCCCGGCTATGTGCAGAGCGTGCTCGACGAGGTCCGAGAGCGCGGCACGGTCGCGGCGGGTGAGCTCAGTGACCCGCGGCCTGTCAAAGGCCAAGGGGGATGGGGCAATCGATCGCACGGCGCCAAGGCGCTCGACTGGTTGTTTCGAACCGGCGACTTGGGCGTGCGGCGACGCGGCAACTTCGAAAAACACTTCAGCCCGCTCGAGCACATCGTGCCCGACGCCGTGCTCGCCACCCCAACCCCGGCGGTCGACGAAGCTCTGCGCGCGTTGTCGCTTCAGGCCGTGCGCGCCCTGGGCGTGGGCACGGCCGCGGACGTGGCCGACTACTTTCGCCTCCCGATTCGCGACGTTCGGCGTGCGCTCGCCGAGTTGGTCGAGGCTGGCGATGTCGTGAATGCGAACGTGCGAGGGTGGAAACACGCCGGCTTTGCCGACCCCGCCGCAGCAACGCCCCGCAAGTTCGACCGCGCGACGGTGCTCTCACCGTTCGACCCTGTCGTGTGGAACCGCGACCGAGCACAGCGCCTGTTCGATTTCGAGTACAAGATCGAGATCTACGTGCCCGAAGCCAAACGGCGCTGGGGCTATTACGTGCTCCCGGTGTTGGTCGACGGCCACCTGGTGGCACGGCTCGACGTGAAGACCGACCGTGAGCACGGGGTGCTGCGTATCAAGGCGTCGCACGCCGAGCACGGCCACAAGGACCCGCGCATCGCCGAGCGGGTGGCCGGAGCGGTGATGGACCTGGCCCGATTCGTCGGCACCGAGTCGGTCACCGTCGAGCGTCGCGGAGACCTGGCGCGGTTGCTGGCGCGTGCCCTCGAGTAGCGCCTACGGACAACCGCACGCGCAGCCCTCGTAGGTATGCGACCCGTCGCTCGCCTGGCCGCATTCTTGGTTGCTGGCCGCCGGGCGATAGCCGCACGAACGTGTGCCACGCCAAAGCTCGGTGCCATCGTCGGTTGCGACGACCCAAGCCGGCCCTTCTCCGCACCCGGGAGCGTCGGTGTGCCCACACCCCGCTCCGACGTATTCGGCATCGGCGCAACGGGACTCCAGCACCTGCACCTCACACGTGTCGGGGGCCGCGGTCCAGACCGTGAACCAGTCGCAGTGGTCGTTGTCCGGGTCTGCGCACTGCGTCTCCGACAACGCCGCGCACTGCGGCCGACCAGAGTCCTCCGTCGACGTCTCGTCGCATCCTGTGACCGCCAACACGACTGCGAATCCCAGCATCGTTCGCCATGCACAATCCATGTCCGAAGTGTGACGCACCGAGCGGAGGCGTGCATCTGGCCGCGACCCCGGACACCCGAGGCCGTGAGCGAAGTTTCGCAGCACCTACGGATGGGCGGCAGCGAGGGCGTTGGCCCAAGAGCCGCCCAGGCCCGGCAGGTAGCGGACGTCCAAGCCCGCGTCGTGGCCTTTGACCAGCGCTTGAATGCTCTGCATGCGTTCGGGGCTCACGGCGAAGGCAGCGGGCACGACCAACATGCTGCGTTTGCCCTTCTCGCGCAGTTCGTCGAGCTTGGGGCCGAGTTGGTCGTCTTCGACGACGACCAAGGTGGCGAAGCGGCTGCGCTGCTTGAGCACGTCGTCTTCGCCGAGCTTCTTCCAGGCTTCGCGGGTTGCGGTGGGGAGCTTGTTGGGAAGGACCAGGATCGTGGTGCCGCCGAATGGTCCGGGTGCGAGCGGGAGTCCCTTGCCCTCGGTGAACGAGGCCGGGCCGACGGTCAGGGTGGGGGGCTTGCGCGGGTCGACGACGACGGTGTGCGGGGTGCCGTCGCGTTCGGCGAGGCGCGCGTGCAGGCGTGCCCACTGCAAGGCGATGGGGGTGTCGACGGCGATGCGAAGCTCCACGGGGTCGCCGCTGAGCGCCTGGGGTTGCAGGCCGAGTGCGGTGCGAATCTCGGATTCGGCGTGCACTTGGGGGGCGACCGATGCCTGGACTCCGGCCAGCTTCAGGGTGTTCATCGCGGCGTCCATCGTTGCCGCTTCGCCTTCGATCACGATGGTGCGTCCTTCGGGGCTGCCGCTTGGAATGCCCGCTTCGGCCAGGCGCCGGGGTGCGGTGGGCTGCAGGGCGACCACGCGGTGGGCTGCGTCTCCGTACAAGCCGGCCCACAGCGCCACGTCGGCGCCGCTGCCCCGTCCGGCGACCACGATCTTGTCGCTGGGGATCTGCCAGCGGTGCCCGAGGTACTCCACCATGCCGTCGATGGCTCCCACCACCCGCCCGGCATCGGATGCGAAGCTGTCGGGCCAGGTCCAGCGTCCGCTGATGCGCGCGTCGTCGGTGAGTACGCGGTGCGGTTGCTCGATCACCGCGACCATCACGTCACCGCCCAGCGCGGCCTTCCAGTGGGTGAGCGCGTCCTTGGCCGACGTCTCGTCGCCGCCGAGCCACACCAGCAGGCCCTTGGGCTCGCCAACAGACGGCGCGGCGAGCCGATACTTCAGCTCACCCGTGACCGTGATGCCCATCGTGCCGTCGTTGAGCCCGCGCGCGTCGGCAAGCGCATAGATGACGAAGTCGGCCCGGTCCGCCCCGTCGGCGGCTTCGATGCCGCGCAGGTCGAACACCGGGTCGATGGTGACGATGGCGATCTTGGCTTCGGGGTCGCGCTGCCGAAGCTGGTTGGCGATGCCATCGCCATACTCGGCATGAAAGCCGCCCACCATGTGCACGACGGCGGCACCGGGCTTGGCCTTGCGGGCGTTCACCATCGCATCGGCCATCGTGTTGTCCCAAAGGTTTTGAATGGACCATTTGCGGCCCTCGGCGTCCATTGCGCCCATGTGCCCGTGCCCGGCGTCGCGCAGACGAGCCTCGATGCGCGCCCAATAAGTGTCGGCGGGGGGAAAGATCTCGGCGGGAAACCAGCCGCGTTGCTCGTCGGTGAGCTCCTCGAGTGCCGCGCCTTTCTTCATGCCGAAGGCACGCTGCAGCGAACGCGGGAGGTTGGCACCCACCACGGGCACGCCGCTTCGCTTGGCGGTTTCGACGAGCGGGCGGTAGCCGGTGCGGTAGTTGCCCCACGGCGGCGCTTGTTCGAGAAACGTCGCCTCGTCGAGTGTGCCTGCGACATAGCCGTCCAGCGCGGGCTGGTGGTCGCGGGTGAACATCTCCATGCTGAGCACGGTGGCCTCGGCACCGCGGCGCTCGATCACGCCTTCGAGGATCGTCTGCTCCAAGCGGTGTGTCTGGTCATCGAGGTGCGTTTCCCCGACCAGCACGTAGTCGGCCTCGGAGACGGTCTGCAGCAGCACATCGAGGTTGGACTCCGCACCCTTTGCAAACACGCGCAGGCCGTAGTTCGCCGCCGGGGCTGCGGGGGCGGCCGATGGCGTTTGGGTGACGGCAGCGGTCGAAGCACAGCCCGCGAGGCAGGCGGTGGCCAGGAGCAGAAGTCCAGCCGGGCGGATCATCGCGCGCATGGTAGCCGCATCCCCTTGTACTTGCGCGTCTGCTCGGCTCCAATGACGCCATGGGAACGCACGTCCGCTATCTCGTCGCCTGCATGTTGTTGATGGCCGGTTGCCCCGACGACCCGGTGGGCGCAGGCAGTGTCGACGATGACGATGATGGCAGCACCGGAAGTCCGTCCACCACGGACCCCACCACCGGAGCGTCCGCGGGCACGACCGGAGGGACCACCGACCCGGGTACGACGGGAGGCTCCAGCACGACGAGTGATCCCGACACGACCGGTGGCGACACCACGGGCGGCAGCAGCTCCGAGTCCTCGACGGGAGCTCAGGACGCGCCCGAGATCGAGGTCACGGTCGACGGCAACGCGGTGCAGAGCGCGGACACCGTGACGGCCGCCAACACGACCGCCGTTGGCATGTCCGGAGAGACCTTCACGGTCGAGATCTCGAACACGGGCACGGGCGACTTGGACCTCGGTGCCATCAGCCTCATGGGGGCCGCGGCCCATTTCACCCTCGAAGACGACAGTGTGGACACGACCGTGGCGCCGGGCGAGAGCACCTCGCTCGGCGTGGTGTTCGAGCCGACGAACGGCGGGTTCAAGACGGCCCTGCTCGTGATCGCCAGCAACGACGCCGACGAAGACCCGTTCGAGGTGGAGCTGCACGCCAGCACGACCCCCAACCTCTGGCGCAACATCACACCCAAGGCAGGTCCGTCCTCTCGCTACAACATGGCACTCGCCCAGCTCGACGCGGGCACTCTGCTCACGTTCGGCGGCCGAGGTGCGGGGGGCACCGTGCTCGGGGACACGTGGACGTACGACGTCGAGGCCGGTACATGGTCGCAGGTCACTCCCGAGGCTGCTCCGTCCGCGCGGTTCTCGTACGGCATGGACAACGCCGGGCCCGGGCTGGCAGTGCTGACCGGCGGCACGCTCGTGCCGGGCGAGGGCGGCAATGCCCAGAGCGACACCTGGCACTTCGAAATCGGAGACATGAACTGGGTGCAGAGCATGAACAACGGCACCCCTCCTGCGCGGCACCAGGCCGCGGTCGCGGGCTTCGATGGAGGGTTGTTCTCGTACGGCGGCATCGATGACACGCCCGCGTCCGCCGGCGGGCTGTTCTTGTATGCCGTCGATACCGAAGCCTGGATCTCGCTCGACGTCGAGGACCCTGGCGCGAGGATTGCTGCGGCCGCGGCCTTTGATGGACAAGGTGTCGTCACCCTCAGCGGCGGAACCGACGAGACCGTTCTCGCCGACGCCTACGACTTCGTGCTCGACGACAGCACGATCTCTCTGCATGCCGATCCTGCGCTGGGGGCAGTCTTCAGCCACGAGCTGGTCTACCTGCGCCCCGACTTCGCCGTGGCGTTTGGCGGTCGTGACACGGACGAAGAAGCCATCAACCCCACGTTTGCGTATCGACCGTCCTCGGGTGTCTGGAGCGACCTTGCGCCCTCGGTCTCTCCGTCTCCCCGGTTCAACTTCGGCATGACGGCGGTCGGCGAAAACAAGCTGATCGTCTTCGGAGGTGCCACCGGGGGCGGCAAGGTCGGCGCGGTGCCGACTGCCGAGGTCTGGGAGTACGTCGGCCCGCTGCCGGAGTTCTAGTCGAAGCGGGCGTGCTCGCGCTCGAGGTGGCGCCGCTCGGCCGCGTTGGTGCACCCCTTCGCGGCGCGGGCGTACGCCTCGCGGGCCGCGTCGGCGTTGCCCAGGTTGGCGTGCAACCAGCCTTGAACGACCGCGTGTTTGTAGTGCTCGCCCAGCGCGGGCTGCAGCCGGGAGAGCTCTCGTACGGCGGCGCGATGATGCCCGGTCATCGCGAGCGGAATGCAACGATTGAGGGCGATCATCGGGGTGCTCGTGAGCTCGAGCAGTCGGTCGTAGAGTTCGAGGACGCGGTCCCAGCGGGTGTCCTTCCACGATGGAGACACCGCATGTTCGACCGAGATCGCCGCCTGGAGCTGATAGGGCCCGATCGTTTGCAGGGTGAACGCCCGCGTGAGCGCATCGATGCCCGCCGCCGTCTTGGCCGCGTTCCAGCGGCTGCGGTCTTGATGTTCCAGCACGACCAACTCTCCGTCCGCGTCGATCCGCGCGTCGCGGCGGGCGTCGTGCAGCAGCATCAATGCCAGCAAGCCGAGCACCTCGGGGGCCTCGGGCAGCAGCCGCGTGAGCAACTCTCCGAGGCGCAGAGCCTCGTCGCAGAGCTCGGCGCGGACCCACGCTTCGCCATCGGTGACCGCGTAGCCTTCGTTGAAGATCAAGTAGACGACCGCGAGCACCGAGTCGATGCGCTCGGGCAACACGTCGGCGGGCGGGATGCGGAACGGAATGTTGGCGCCGCGGATCTTCTTCTTCGCCCGCACCAACCGCTGCGCCATCGTGGCCTCTTGCACGAGAAAGGCGCGGGCGATCTCCGGGGTGGAGAGCCCGCCGAGCATGCGCAGGGTCAGCGCCACCCGAGCTTCTTTGGAGAGCGTCGGGTGGCAGCAGGTGAAGATGAGCCGCAGGCGCTCGTCGGGCAAGGTGCGCTCGACCGCGGCTCGGTCGAGCGCCTCTTCGGTGTCCTCGACGTTGAGACGGTCGGTGCCCAGTGCCTCGGCGGAGGCCCGCACGACGTCGGCCTTGGTGGCGAAGTTGCGGTCTCGGCGAACGCGGTCGAGTCCCCGGTTGCGCGCCACCGTGGTGAGCCAGGCTCCCGGACGCTCGGGGATGCCGCTGGACGGCCAGCGCTGCAACGCCTGCATGAAGGCGTCTTGCAGCGCTTCTTCGGCTCGGTCGAAGTCGCCGAGCGCCGCCACGAGTCGGGCCACCACCGCGCCGTGTTCGGCCTTGAACACGCGGTTGATGGCTTGCGCGAGTGCGGGGTCCGACACGAGCCGGCAGAGTAGCCGATCAGCCGTCGCCGGGAATGATCATCACCGGGCGCACCTCGACGGTGCCATACATCGAGCCGGGACACTGCTTGGCCCACTCGACGGCCTCGTCGATCGTGGGCACGTCGATCAGGTAGTAGCCGCCGAGCGCTTCGGTGGTCTCTGCGAACGGTCCATCGGTCACCATCTGCTCGGGCCCGCGCACCCGCACGCTGGTGGCGGTCGCGGTGGGCTGCAGCGCGTCACCCGCGAGAAACACGCCGGCCTTCTTCAGTGCGTCGTTGTAGGCGAAGTAGGCCTCGATGACCTCTTTCATCGCGTCGGGCGGCGGCGGGGTGTCGGACTCTTCGGAGTAGATCAGGAGCATGTACTGCATCGGTCTCGTTTCCTTCTGGGCTCCCGACGATCGGGCCACAGGCGGATCGACAGCGTCGAGCACTTTTTTCTCGGCGGGCCGATTGCCGAACCGCCGCTACACTCCGCCCACATGCCCTGGTTCAATCGTCGGTTTGCGCGGCTTCGCCTGGCGCTGTCGCAAACGCTGGCGCGCGTCGTTCGGCGCCACGAGCCGCCCGAGCCGCCGGGTCGTGATGCCTGGCTCGAGGGCGCACGGTCCGAAGACGACCTCTGGCACGGGGTGAAGTCTGCCGTGTGGGCGGTGCACCTCGCACACCATGTGGGACGCCCAGCCGCCACGGTGATGGATGCGGGCACCAGGGTGTTGGCGCAGTCTCTCGAGGGTTACATCGATGGCCTGCCCACGGTGCTCGACTACGGCACCATCGAGCCCGAGGAGCGGCCGCTCGACAGCTACTTCGACTGGGCGGAGCAACCGCTCGAAGACCTGACCGACGGCTGCGAGCGCTACGAAGCCGCGGCGCTGGAGCAGCTCACTCTCATTCAGGCCCAGGCCGAGTCGGGCCCCGAGTCCTCACCTTACCGAGGCTCCTCGGGCTGGCCCAACGACCTCGCACCGCGCCTGCATCGTCTCGTGGCCGTGCAGCACTGGTTTGCGGCCGCGCGCCATGCCAGCGAGAGCACGCCCGAGCGCCCCGCGATGCGCGACGAGTTGGGCGTGGCGTTGGCGCACGCGTTCGCAGCCCAGCCCGGGGCGGGCGAAGCGTTGCTGCAAGAACTCGTGCAGTCGCTTCGCGTGTGAGACCTACGGCGAGTCTTCGTCGCCCGGCGGAACGATGGCGACCGGGGTGGGGCTGATCGCGGAGAGCCCTCGACCCACCGAGGTGAGGAACAGACGCTCGAGCTTGGAGAGGCGGCGCGACCCCGCAACGACGATGCAGGCTTTTTGCTCTTCGGCGTACTTGCACACGTTGGTGACGACTTCGCCGAGCAGCACGACTTGGTCGTCCACCGCGTGCCCGTGGTCTTCGACCCATTTTGCGAGGGCCTCGGAGGCCTCGGCCTTGCGTGCGTCCGCGACCTTGCCCGGCGTTTCGTCGCCCATGTACGAAGGCGCTTGCTGATCGGGAAGCCGGCGCACGGTGGCGACCACGAGCTTGCGCCCGAGTCGTTTGGCCAAGTCGGCGCCGAACTCGAGCGCGCGGGCGCACTCTTCGGTGAGGTTGGTGCTGACCAGGACTGGGCCGTCGCCGATCTTTTCGGCGGTGAGCCCAGGAGGCACCGTGATGACGGGCGACTTGAGCTCCCGCAGTGACCGACGGGCGACGCGGCCCAAGCGTCGCAGGCTGCGACGGGACTCGGTGGCAAAACGGTTGAGCACGAGCACACGAGAGCCGGTCTCTTCGCGAATGATCTCGAGCCGCCCCTCGGCGGTGCCGCCCTCGACGATGCGGGGCGCGGCGAAGTGACCATCGGTGTCGTGCTTCTCGGTCAACGCCCGAATGGCGACCTTGGCAGCATCTTGCACCTCGGCGAGGTGGTGATGCTGCAGCACGGCTTGCAGGTGGTCGGCCACCAGCACGTGCACGGGGATGACGGTGTCTTCCTTGCGCGCCGAAGCCAGCCACGACGCGAACGCGACGGCACCCTCGGCATCCGGGCGAAGGTCCACACCGAGTAGCCAGGTCATTTCATTCATCGTCATCGGCTTGCTCTCCCGCCGCGGCTTTTGACACACAATCGCCACACGCGACAAGTGCGAGGCGATGTGTGCCAACACGCGCGTCCTGTTCGGGGGCCGCATCCATGCTCGCGATCGAACACGATGCTCGCCGCGCTCGCCCGCGGAACGTCGATTCCCGTCCATGCTCGCCGCCGGCCGGAGCGCACGTTTGCTGACGTCGCGGATCCGCACTGCGCTCGGCAACACACCGAAACAGCCCACTCCATCACCTCGGAGTGAGGATCTTCGGGCGTTTCCCATCATTCGCCTCAGCCTCCTGGCATGACTCGGCGAGGCATTCTGGTCGGACTGATCGCGCTCACGGCAACCGGGGTTCCGGCGCTCTCCCATGGCGCAAAGCTCCGCGACCGGACCGAACAGCCGAAGTACGAAGTGGTGAAACGACACCCAGACTTCGAGGTTCGAACCTACGCGCCCCGCATCGTCGCCGAGGTCGACGTGAAGGGCACCGCGAAGGAGGCCACCACAAAGGGCTTCCGGGTGCTCGCCGACTTCATCTTCGGCAACAACACCGCTCGCGAAAAGGTCGCAATGACGGCCCCCGTCGACCGCTCAGAACGCATCCCCATGACGACCCCCGTCGACCGCTCGAGCACCAAAGAAGGCCGCTGGACCGTCACCTTCACGATGCCCGCCGAGTACACGATGGACACACTCCCGCGGCCAAACGACGACCGAATCCGAATCCGCCGAATCCCACCCACCCGCTTCGCCGCCCTGCGCTTCTCCGGCAACCCCAAAGAGTCCAAGGTCCAGCAATACATGTCGACGCTGCAAGCCGCCGTGAAAGACGCCGGCTACCAAACCCCAAACCGCCCACCCGTCTACGCCCGCTACGACCCACCCTGGACCCCAGGCTTCATGCGCCGCAACGAAGTCCTACTCGAACTACTCCTCCCACAAGACTGAGCCCACCCCACCACCTCTCCACAACCCCTCGGCAAAGCCGCACCAGCAGACCGATTCCAGCAATCCGCTCACCCCACCCCCCCCAACCGTCCCCAACCCAACGAAAGCCGTCGCCAAAACCAGGCCCGCGAAGCCGCGCCAGCGGAGGGGCCCCGGCGACCCCGAGGATAAGAGCGGGCAGTGCCGGTCTCAGACCACACAGTCAACTGCGACACCCCGCAGGGGTCGGCGGGGAGGACCCGCGCCAGCAGGCGAGCCGCACCACCGTTGCCCCCCAGAACCAAGCCAGCCCCTCAGACAACCCTCCGCTCACCCCAAAAACCCCCAACTACCCACACCCAAACCCCACACACGAAGAAACCCCATACACCCCCACCTGCTCCCCATCCGCCCCCATCTCCGCACACACCCCCGCCTCGATCCTCAAGTCGTACCCCTCCCCATCCCCCGGAGCCTCCGAGAACGAACACGCCCCACCCAAGCTCGAAGCACTACTACCCTCACCCGACACCGCTTCCCCCCACGCCTCCAGCGTCTCGTACCAAGTGCCCGGCTCGTACGTCTCGAACCGGAAGTTCCCCGCCGCATCGTAGCCATTGCGGTCCAGAGCCTGCGGCACGCTGACCACCACATTGCGCGGCCGCTCGTTCACGTTGCGAAGGTCCGCGATCACGTTGTCGTGCAGGTCCGTCGGTACGTCGAAAATGGTGAACCCCGCCTGCGCCCGCACACACGTGTTGTGGTGAAGCATCGCCACGTGCTCGCCCGGGTTCGCCTCGTTCTGCCCCAGGATCTCGATACAGCCCCCCGCCCCCGAAGGCTGCCCCACGATCTGGTTGCCATACGCCTGCACTTCGTTGGTCCGCTCGACTCGGATCCCGTGCCCCCGCACGTTGCGAAAGTCGTTGAAGCGCAGCGTCGTGCGGACGCTGTTGCGGTGCAGGTCGTACGCCCAGTACGGCGCACCGTCCACCGTGTTGAACTCCCAGATCGTCGCGTCCGACGAGAACTCCTTGAGCCCCGCCCCACGGTCTGGCGCATCACTGCTTTGTCCGGGTGGACAACTCTCCCCCATGCCCTCTCCCGCAATCTCGTGCACGAGGTTGTGATGGGCCACGCAGCGGGTCGACGCCTCGATGCGAAGGCACGACCAGTTGCCGTCGCCGCATGCCCCCCAACCCTGCGTGCATTCCAGGTTCTGCAGTACCGACTGATCCGCACCCCACACTTGAACGCGACCCACGATGCGCAGGTGATCGACGATCGTATGATCGGCGCCGATCGTCAGCGCCGCCGACGGGCAGTCGCTCGGGTCATCGGGGTTGCACGAGTGCAGGGCCGGCGGGTTGTTGCGGTCCGCGGCCGTGATCACCACCGGCTGCCCTTGCGATCCTCCAGGGCCTCCGTAGACGAACACGCCGCCAGAGTCCGACGCGGGGACCGAGCGCCAGTAGTCGCCGGGGTGCACATACAACGTGTCTCCTGCGACCAGCGAGTCGAGCGCAGGCTGCAACGCATTGAAGCGACCGACGCCGCCGGGGCTCATCGCACAGCTGTCGGACGACCCGTCGCCCATCATCGAGCACGACCCGTCGACGTACTTCGCTCGTTGGTCCGGTAGGTCCTCCACATCGCAGGAGCCGCACTCGTCCGGGCAGGTCGAACACGTTTCGTCCGGGTCGCACGACCCGTCGCCGTTGCAGACGTCCGTCTGGGTCGGCTCGGGCGGCTGTCCACCGCTCGACTCGGACCCGGTCATCCCCGTGTCGCCGCTCGTGGTGCTGTCGTCGGCACTGCCCGACTCGCTGCTGTCGGTCGAGCTTTGTGGCCCCGGGTCTTGCCCGGTCGTGGACGCCCCCGCACTGGAGGTCGCGTCCGTATCCCCACCTCCTGCTCCGGACTCCCCCGATCCGCATGCGGTCAATGAGACACAGAGCAGAAATCCGAATGCTTCGGTGCGCACGTCGTCAGTGACACGCACCGAGGCGGCTTGTCGCATCAGCCGTCGCCCAGCACCCGCGCGATGCTCACCTCGAGGCGACTCTCGATAAGCCCCATGATGCTGTCGAGCTCTTGCCCCGAGACGCGGAGTCGCTCGGCCAGCACCGTGCGGGTGCCTTCCAGCAGCATGGAGCGGGCGTTGGCGAGCCATCGTGCCACCGTGGCGTGATGCACCCCGTGCATGCGGGCGATTTCCCGCACCGACAGCCCGTGCATCACCGACTGCCGCAGCAGGGTCTTGTCCCGTCCCGACAGCCCTTCCAAGGTGTCGAGAAACGCCTGGCGAAATGCAGCGCGGTAGGTCTGCTTGAGGTGCTCGAGTTCGGGGTCGTCGGGTGTGGCCTCGAAGTCGAACAGCTCCTCCTCGCGGGCCAGCCCGGATTCGGGGGGCCGTGTACTGCGTGTCGCGTTGAGTGCTGCCCGCAGCGCCGTGACGCGGATCCACGCGCCCAAGGTGCCCCGACCCGAATACCGCGCAATCGCAGGGCCCTTGTCGGGGGTGCCCACGAAGAGCTGCAGTCGGAGGACCTGGCGAAAGTCGTCGGGCAGCAGCGGGTTGTTGCGGAGCCGTTGCAGCGCCATCTGGATCTGGCGAGCGTACGTGGCTTCCAGGGTGTCGATCGCGTGGTTGTTGCCGTGGGCACACGCGCAGGCGAGGTATAGATCGGCAGCGGCCAGCGACTCGAGCGTGGTCAGCACGTCCGCATCCCCGACGCAGCCTGCGACGTGGCGAAAGTACGCGGCATCGCCAAGGACGACCGACGGCCAGGTCGCCCGACCTTCCTGCACCATCGCCTCCAGTCGGGCGTCGACCTCGGGCCGAACGTCTCCGACATCTTTGCCCAGGGTGGAGAAGAAAGCCTCGGTCATGGTGTCGCTCCGGTCTTGGCGGCGAGCTTGTCGAGTCGACGCTGCGCCCCCTTGTGGCCCAAGTCGAGTGCCTTGCTGTACTGCGAACGCGCGTCGTCGTAGCGCAGCGCGCGGAGGTACACGTCCCCCAGATCGATGCGATAGCGGGCCGCCGCAGGCTTGGCCGCCACCGCGCGCTCGAAGAACTTGGCCGCGCGCTCGAACGCTTCGCGCTGAAAGTAGACCTCGCCCAGGCCGGCCAACGCCACGTGGTTGCGACGGTGGAGGCCGACCGCCGCGTGAAAGCGCCGCTCTGCCTCGGCGATGCGGCCCTGCTCGAGCGCGGTCAGTCCGAGTTTGGCCTCGGCCATCGACGCTTCGGGGTCCGCGACTTCGGGCAAGTCGGGTTTGGCCGCCTCGGGCGGCGACTTGCTGGGGCGAGGTGTCCGTCCGCGAGGGGAGGGGACAGCCGCCACGACGTTCGAGGTGACCTCGGGCTCGACGGGCGGGGCATCGCGCTGTGGCTCGACCGCACCCAACAGCTGGGTGATCGCAGCCGTGGTCGTCGCAGGCGGAACGGGAGGCCCGAGGTACAGCGCGGACAGGGCCTCCCGGCGTGCCCCGTCGTTCTCCAACGCCAGCGCGGCCAACGGTTCCGCTGCCGCCAACTCGCCTTCGGTGAACTGAAGCGCGGCCGCCTTGCGGCGCATCGAGTCCAGCCCCGCAGGGGTGAGCTGGACCCGAGAGGCGGCGCGTTTGTTGTCCGCGTCGAACACCAGCGCGGCCGCGTAGTAGTCGGTGGCAAACATCGCCCCGCCCGGACGCTCCCAGAACTCGTCCCCCAACCGCACCAACGTGGTCGCAAACTCGTCGCGCAACACGGCTCCACGCGCATCCGCGTCACCCTCCGAGGGCCCTTCCACGGCCTCGAGTTCCAGCACCTTGACGTATGCGGTGGGTTGCTCGGGGTCGAGGCGAGGCGGGTACACCCAATAGAACTTGGCGGCGGCGGCCCGCGCTTGGTGGGTCAGCATTTCGACCTGGTCGTCGGCCGGCGGCAAGACCTGGGGTTCTGGACGGCTCGCGAACCACAACACCCCCGCCAGCGCGGCCGTGGCTGCCACTGCGGAGATGCCCCATCGCTTTCGTGAGGCTCGGTCTTGCTGCAACGCATCGAGTAGCGCGGCCATCGACGCAAAGCGTGATGCTGGGTCGGGGCGCAGGCCTTGTTGCACCGTTCGTCGCAACCACGCGGGCATGGAACGCCCTCCACTCACCACACGCCCTTCTTCGATCGCACTGCACAGCGCCTGCATGGAGGAGCCCGCGAACGGACGTTGCCCGGTGAGGCCTTCGAACAGCGCGACGCAGAACGCAAACTGATCCGCCCTTGCATCCACGGGCTTGCCGCGGTGTTGCTCAGGGGACATGTACGCGGGCGTACCCACGACCATGCCCGAGGCGGTCATCGATGCTTGCAGCGGACCTGCCCGGGAAGAGCCGCCGACCGGTTGCTCCCCGCCAGCCTCGATGGCGCGAGCCAGCCCGAAGTCGGCCACCTGCACTCGCCCCGATGCGTCGATCAGCACATTGGACGGCTTGAAGTCTCGATGCACCAGGCCGGCCTCGTGCGCCGCCATCAAGCCCTTGCCTGCCTCGACGAACACGTCACGGACCTCGGCCCAGGGGCGCGCTTCGGACAGCCACTCGCCGAGCGTGTGCCCCTCCACCCACTCCATCGCGATGAACATCTGCCCGTTGACGGTCCCGACGTCGTGCACGGCGACCACATTGGGGTGTTTCACGCGTGCGAGCGCTTGGGCTTCGCGTGCGAGCCGAGCTCGAAGTGCACCGCCGTCGCGGCGCAGTACCGAGGGCCGCAGCAGCTTGATCGCGACCTTGCGATCGAGTTCGGGATCGTAGGCGGTGAAGACCTGCCCGAGTGCTCCTTCGCCGATCGGGTCGAGCAGCAGATACCGGCCCACCGACGTCCCTCGTGTGTAGCGGGGCTCGTCTGATGGAGGAGCCCCGTCAACGGTGAGTGTCTCGGTTTCGCGGTCGTCGCGTGCGCCCTCGGCCACCAGTCCCGCACACACCGGACAGTCCTCGATGTGTTCGAGGATCGCCTCGCGTCGCGCATCGTCGACGAGCCCCTGGGCAAACTCGACGATCTCCGTATCGTCCGGGCAGGACATCGAACCGCCGCACTCACCGTACCGTGTTAGGCTGCTGCCGTGCATCGGGCGGCCGACTGAAGCGATGCTCCAAGGAGCGTTTCACATCTGCACACTGGCGTGGGCCACACTGTCGCTGGGGGACACTCCCGTGGGTGAGCCCGTCGTCGTGGATCCGCTGCAGGTCGAGGGCCCGCTCGCGGAGACGTGGCGCGAAAGGTTGGCCGAGCGGCTCATCGAAGGCGTCGAACGCTCTGGCCGCCCCGCACTTCGCCCCGGGCAGGCCTCGGGTTCCCACTACATTCTTCGGCCCACGGTCACGGTGGATGGCCGCGATTTCGACGTTTCGCTGCAGCTGGTCGACGGACGCGACGGTGCGGTGCTCAGCGAACGCAGTGAGCTGTGCGAGGTCTGTGCGGTCAACGAGGTGGGCGATGTGCTGGCTGCCCACGCCGGCATCCTGTCGGAGAAGCTCGACGCACTGCTGCGCTCCCCGCCCGTCGTGGTGTTCGACAGCACCCCCGCAGGCGCGGTGGTCTACCTCGACGGCGAGCCCATCGGGAGTACCCCGGTACGTCGCGAAGTCAGCCCGGGGGCCCATCGCGCGCGGGCGGAGCTGCGCGGCTACGTGTCGCTCGAGCGTCACCTCGATGCCGTCGCAGGGACCGAGGAGCAGCTCGACTTCACGCTGCAGCGGACCCCGAGAGCCCAGCGGGTCCGCGTGGCCGGGTGGGCTCTTTTGGCAGTCGGCGTGCCTTCTACGGTCGCTGGCGTCACGTTGCTGGCGCTGGACGAGCGCCCGTATCGCCGTCGGTGCTCGGGCGACTACGTCGACGAGTTCGGCAACTGTCGGCTGCGGTACGACACGTTGGTGGCCGGCATCAGCCTGACGTCCGTGGGGCTCGCGACCTCGATTGCGGGCGCGGTGATCGTGGGGCTCGGGCGCAGACGTGCGCGCAAGCGACCGGTGACGGCGGCGGTGTCGTGGGGCGGACATTCCTTGGGTCTGACGGCGCACGGGCGCTTCTGACATCGGTGACACACGCCCTGGCGCTGCGTCGCACCGTCATGCCCAAAAAACTTTCGGTTGGTACTGTGAGTGGGTGAAGCGGCTCGGATGGCTGTTGGCGGCGAGTCTGCCCGGTTGCCTCGAACTCAACCCGGAGTTCGTCGACCGAAGCGCCGAGACCGATACCGAAGCCGACACCACCGCGGCGACGACGTCCTCCGAGGGCAGTTCGAGCGGTGCGCCGAGTTGCCAGGCCGATGGATACGAGCCCAACGATGCGCTCGGGGACGCGACGGATGCCAACGAACTCGGGTTCTCGCTGTCGGGGTCGCTCGAGAGCTTCACCGACATCGATTGGTACAAAGGTTCGGCCTCGCCCGATGGCGTGGTCGAGCTGTTGGCTCGCGTCACCCCCGACACGTTGCGTGCCTGCATCTACGTCGGTTGCGACTCCACACCGGACGCGCCGACGATCGACAAGTGCTCGGGCGTTCTCGCTACCGCACCCAACGGCGAACCCGGATGTTGCGGGCCCGGGGTCGCGTCGCTCGAATACAGCTGCAATGTGGGCTTCAACGTCACGTTCCATGCCAGCGTCGACGATCCGACGGCGACGGCGTGTGTTCCGTACGACGTGGAGTTCGGCACTTTATGAACATGTGATGCGACACGCTGCCGCCGCAGGTGTCACCGCCATTGGGCCCGATATGCGACGCCACCACACCTGCCTCCTCACTGCACTTCTGTTCTTCGGCCTCGGCGCAGGTTGCTCAGACGACAGCACTCCGATGGCCAGCGGCACCGACGGCATGGCGTCGAGCGGGGCCGGCGATGGCACCGGGGGGCCAGGGGGGTCGAATGGCGAAGGAGACAGCGCGGGCACCGAGGGCGGCGGTGAGTCGGCCGACACGGGGGATGCGTCCGGCGAGTCCGGTGGCGGCCCGATCGATTGCGACGGCCCTCCGGGTTCCTGTGACTGCAGCGACGGACCCGTCACCGCGGCGTGCATCTGTGGTGGCGAGGCGGTCGACGGAGGCTTCTGCTGCGACGACATTCTGCAAGAAGGCGCCTGTGGTGGCGATACGTCGGTGGCGTTTCCGGGCGTGGAGGGATTCGGCGCCTACGCGACGGGCGGACGTGGCGGGCAAGTCATCAAGGTCACCACGCTCGACCCCACGGGACCGGGCAGCCTCGACGAGGCCTTGCGCGCGACCGGCCCACGCATCGTGGTGTTCGATGTGAGCGGGGTGATCAACGGCGACTTCGACATCACGAGTCCCGACCTCACTCTCGCGGGCCAGACCGCGCCCGGAGCCGGCATCTCGATCGTCGGCCGACTCAGCGCACCTTTCACCAACCCGGACGAATCATGCACGTCGCAGTGCGCGACCTCGGACGTCGGCAACCTCGTCATGCGGCACCTTCGTGTGCGTCACGTGTGCCGCCCCGGGGTGCCCGACAACCAGTGCGATGCGATGCGCTTGTCCAGCCAAGCCACGTTCGTGCTCGACCACATGAGTGTTGCGTGGGGCATCGACGAAACGCTCGACATGTGGGGCGGCTCGTATGACTGGACAATCCAAAACAGCACCTTCGAACACCCGTGCCTGGGCACCACCGACGCGGGGCCCAACACGGGCTCCCCCAACCACGCGTACGGCATTCTCAACCGACGCGGTGGCCACGGCAGCATGCTTCGCACGGCCATGCTCGGCGCGAGGGACCGCAACCCCGCGCTGGCCGACGGTCCGTTCGACGTGATCAACAACGTCATCTACAACCATCAAACGGGTCTGACACACCACAACCCGCCCAGTGGCGATTTCGTGGTGGTGGGCAACTACTACAAGTGGGGCCCGGCCGGGGGCATCGGCAAGCCGTTCTGGCTGTCGGACTCGACCGCGCCGATGTTCTACTTCGAGGCCAATACCCTCGAAGACCAGACCGGCGAAGCGCTGACGTTCGACGACCCCTGGACCACGCCGCACGGGTTGCTCGGCGGCGGTGAGATGGGCAACGTGCCCGAGTCTCAGCGCGCCGCAGCACGGCCAGACTTTTCGGGCACTCCCGGCTACGTCTCACCGACCGAGCTCCCACCGCAAGACGCCTACGACCACGTGCTCGACACCGCGGGGGCGTTTCCCCGCGACCTCGTGACCCGCAACGCGATCGACGAGGTCCGAAACCAGGCCGGTGTGTTCGGCTGCCCGGTTCGCACGCAGCTCGACGCCAACGGCAATGCGAGTGGCGACCACCCCTTGATGGATGGCCTCACTGCAGACGTGGCGCCCGAGGACTCGGACGGCGACGGGCTCCCCAACGATTGGGAGATGCGCCACGGGCTGGATCCCATGGACGCCAGCGACAACCAGACCGCACTGGGCAACGGCTTCGCGGCAATCGAGGCGTACATCAACGAGCGCGCCGCGCTGCTGCTTCACCGCGTGGATTGAAGCGGGGGCCTACTCGGCCGGCGGCAGCAAGGACCATGGGTCGTCGGTTCCGAATGCCGCCAACGAGATGCCGTCGAGGTCCGGCCGCTCCAGGTTCACGTCGATCTCGGGCAGGGACTGCGCGCAGCTGTCGTCGATGGCTGCCTGCGGGTCGGCCATGAACGTCAGCATGATGTCGCGGGCACAGCCCTCTCCATCCAGCGACTTTCCGCCCATGTCCGACAGGGTCACCCCGTGTTGCCCGTCCGCGAACTCCACCAGCGGCGCCCCGTGTTGCTCCGCCACGATCTCTGCCCACGGAAAGACCGTCTGCAGGTCGTAGTGGGCGTTGAGCACCAGCATCGGCGTTTCGGACACGAAGTCTCGGTCGAACTCCACCTTCGGGAGCTCGCCCCAGTTGGCCTGGACCGTCGCCATCAGGGTGCCGAACCCAAGCGACGCGAAGTGGTTCATCGCGTCCAGCTCGGCCTGCATCGGGGTTGCATCGGGGGCCAGCATCGTCGTTGCGATCACCGTCGACTGCAGGGGTCCGGAGAACATCATGTCGAAGCTCGGCGGTGTTCCATCGCCGAGCGGGTCGAGCGAGCCCGCCAAGTCTCGACCGATCGGATAGCGCTCGAGGGGCTTGCCCTTGGCCGCCAACGCGCCGAACAGCTCGAACACCGCGTCGTTGACGATGCTGCTCAGCGCGGGATCACAGCGGCTGAGCATCGCCGCCATCAACGGGATGTAGTTGCGAACCCGGCGGGTGTTCATCAGTTGCCCGAACAAGAAGCGGTAGTCGCTGTCTTGCCACAGGCCCGGGTCTCCCGTGCCGCAGTCTCCGTTGTCGAGCGCTTCGATCACCGCAGCCGAGAACGCCTCGCCCGATTCGAAGCCGACCCTCTGCGCGCAGGTCGGATCGTCGATGCATGTCTGTAGCAGCTGCGTTGCAATGTCCTGTACGAGGTACTCTTCGAGCGCCAAGTCGGCGTCTGTGGGCACAGCGCTGTCGAGAATGATCGCGTCGGCTTGGGTGGGGAACTCGCCCGCGTAGAACTGCGCCCAGTAGGTGCCATACGAGACGCCGTAGACGACCGTGGGTTCGTCTTCCCCGAGTTGCTCGCGCCGGATGAACTCGCCGACGTCTCGCGCTGCCATCACCGTATTGAAGTGCTGAAGGCCTTCGCCCCATTCGGCCTCGAGCAACAGGCGGCAGTCTGGGCTTTGGTAGTCCGCGTTGCCGCAGTCGAGGTAGGGCGAGAACGTGCCGCGGTGCGGCGGGATGATGATGTCCCAGCCCGCCGCGCGGAGCTCTTCGCGCCAGCCTTCGTCGAGCGGGTAGCTGAGCCCTGAGCCTCCCGGCCCGCCATCGAGTGTCCAGAACGTGCCCACGCGCTCGGGGGTGGAGGCCGGGATGCGCAACGCACCGACCGTGATCCTCTCACCATCGGGTGCATTCCAGTCGAGCGGTACCTCGATCGCTGTGCATTCGAGGTCGGGGTGAAGCCGTTGCAGGTCGTAGCCCGCGGCGCTGCAGTCGGTCTGCCACGGAAGCGGTTCGACCTCGGGTCCACCGGTCGTGCTGGTGGTGGTCGTGCCCGTGTCCTCGGCGCTGCCATCGGTCGTGTCGCCCGGCGCCGTCGTGCTCGAAGTGGGGTCGCTCGAGGTTCCCGAGGACGCGTCCGCGGTGCCGCTTTCGGTCTCGTCTGTTGCTGGGGCGTCGTCGCTGCAGGCGAGCGTCGTCGCGAGACTCATCAAGAGCAGGGGGCGAAGGTGCAGGGTCCAGGGCACGGGCCATTGGACACCGCTTGGACTCAGGAGATTCCCGAAAAATGGAGCCGATGTTTGATATCCTACATGTGGGATGCGTCGGGTTGGATGGGTGATCATCGTGTTGGCGGGGTGTGGTGGCTCGGTGGAGCGGGCCGAACCGGTCAGCACCACCGCGGATGACTCGACGAGCGCGTCATCGGCTGCAGAGTCGGAGAGTTCGGCGGGACCCACCGGCAAGGCCGACACGCTCGGCGAGACCGGGGACACCTCCGGTGGGGACACTTCGGGAGGGGAAACCGGAGGCGAGACCGGAGACTCCAGTGGCTCCGAAACCTCGGGCGGACCGCCGCAGTCGTGTGCGGTGGCCGACGTCGAGGGGACGTGTGTGTCGGTGACCGCATGTGACGGAGGGTCGACCGCATTCGGCGGAGATCTCTGCGATGGTCCTCCGTCCGAGCAGTGCTGTGTGCCGGCGGGGCCTTCGTGCAGCGTCGACGGAGCGCCGGGCGTGTGCATGGACGTGGCTGGGTGCACGGGCTCGCTGGTCGCGACGCCGGGTCTGTGCCCGGGCGACGCCAACATTCAATGCTGCACCGACCCCGACACCGCGTGCGACCCCGACCTGATGCCTGCGCCCAACGAGGGCCTCGAACAGGTGTCGTGGGACGACGCTTGCCCCGCGGGCATGGTCTCCGTGGACGACTTCTGCATCGATCGGTTCGAGGCCTCGCTTGTGGAGTTGGACGGCTCGGGCAGCGTCCTGGGCAGCTGGTCTCCGTTTCACAACCCCGGGTCGCGACGCGTGCGGGCGGTGTCGCTACAGGGCGCAATCCCCCAGGGGTACATCTCCGGGGACCAAGCCGCGGATGCATGCATGGAGGCGGGCAAGCGTTTGTGCGACGACGACGAGTGGTTGCGTGCATGTCAGGGCAGCGATGGATCGACGTACCCGTACGGCGACGTCGCGCAGCCCGGCGTCTGCAACGGCGCGCGGGACGACCACCCCGTCATCGAGTACTACGGCACCTCCGCCGACTGGATCTGGTCCGAGCTCGGCAACGCGTGCATCTCTCAGATCCCCGACAGCCTCGACACCACCGGCGAAAACGAAGGCTGCGAGTCCGAGGACGGCGTCTTCGACATGATGGGCAACCTGCACGAGTGGACCTCCAACCCGGGCGGCACGTTCCGCGGCGGCTTCTACGTCGACACGTCGATCAACGGGCCGGGCTGCCTGTACGCCACCACGGCCCACACCACGCCGCACTGGGACTACTCCACCGGCTTTCGCTGCTGCGCCTGACGTCCGCCGGGGGGGCGCAGATCCTGCCGCCACCGCGCGCCGCCGCAGTGCCATCGTGACAGCGTGAAAGCCGATACGCCCATCTCCCGGCTCATGACCCGCACTCCGATCGCCATGACGCCCGTTGCCACGGCGCGGCGGGCTCGGGAGGTGATGCTCGAACACGGCATTCACCACCTGCCCGTGGTGGAGGACAACCGCTTCGTGGGGTTGATCAGCACCAACGACCTGCATCGGATCGCCTTGGGTGATCCCTACAAAGACGACCCCGATGTGGTGGCGGCCGACCTCGAGACGTTCCGTTTGCGGGATGTGATGGCCGAAGACGTCGTGACCTTGCAGAATACGGCCACTGTTCGGGACGCCGCCAAGCAGCTGTCCAAGGGCGGCTTTCATGCGTTGCCGATCCTCGATGGCGAGGCGCTGGTCGGCATTTTGACCTCGACGGATTTGGTCGCCTATCTCATCGAAGATGAGTGATCCTTGCTCGGGTGAGCAAGAAGCAGCACGACCCCGAGCCACGCAAGCAGGCTGGGACGGCCTCGGCCAAGGCCCTCGTCGATGCCGTCGTGGAGGCGGCGGGGGCCTTGCTGGTCGAGGTCGGTCTGGAGCTCACTACGAATGACGTGGCCCGCCGGGCGGGCGTGAGCGTGGGGTCGCTCTACCAGTACTTCCCCAACAAGGAGGCGATCCTCGCCGAGGCCACGCGCCGGGTGAACGACAGCTTCTTGGCGCAGCTCGAGGCGATCGTCGACGGTCCGGAAGAGCCCACCGCAAAGCTGGACGCGGTGATCGACCTTGCGTGTTCCGATCGTTTCGGCAACCTGGACTTGAGGCGAGCGTTGTTCGTCAATGTGCCTCGCTCGTGGACGTACACGACGATCGCGGCTGCCGAGCCCGAAGTTCTGGCGTTGTTGGACCGTTTGGTCGAGCTGCTGGTCGCGTCACGCACCGAGCAGGGCCTGAGCATCGAGCCCGATGCGAGATCGCGGATCTCCGTCGCATTCTTCATGGTGCGCGGGGCGGTCCAGGGTGCATTGCTCTACGACCACGCGATGCTGAGGGAGAACCGGCTGGCGAACATGCTTCGGCCGCACGTGCACGCGATGCTGTTCGGCGGCGCGGGCGTCGGCTGAACAGCGCCGGGTTCTCGACGCTCGGCGTGTATCCGTTGACGGTCGTTGGGTTGGTGACGCACCACGAGCGCGATTCGTAAGAGCACTCACCGAGCAATGGCGGGCCGGCCTGCCTGCACGACAAACCACCGACGTTTCAACGCCAAGCCCACGACGCCTGTTCGCAGGGGCAGGTCGAGAACCACCCTGGAGGCTGTCCCAATGCGATCCGCCGCCTAGCGGACTGGACGCTTCACCGTACAGCCTGAGCATGGCAAACAAACACAGCGTTCTCGCTCGAGTTCTCCTCGGAACGACCCTCGCATCAGTCGTCGTGTCAGGTGTCCCTGATGTACAGGCTGCGCCCGGGCCGATAGACGTCGGCACGCTGGAGACCATTGCGACGTTCGACCCTGCGATGGGAGATACGCCGGAGAGCCTCGTCATCGACTCCGAGAACAACATCTACGTGAGCATGGCCCTGACGGGAGAAATCGTGCGGCTCAGTCCCGACGGGCAGCTATCGACACACGCGGTGCTCCCCATCGGCGCACCGTTCGATCCCACGACGTTCTCCGGGATCATGGGCGCGATGGTGATCGACCGCTTCGACACCATCTACGTGAGTGTGTCGGCGACCGACCCGGACGACCGCGGTGTCTGGGCGGTGTACCCCGACGGGCAGAGCGAGCTGGTGGGGCAACTTCCGGTCACCGCCGTGCCCAACGGCATCGCAAAACGAGGGCGCACCGTGTACGTGGCCGACTCGGCCCTCGACGGCAAGGTGTGGGCGGTGCCGCTCGACTGCGGCGAGCCGTATGTCTGGGCTGACCATCCGTTGCTCGCGGGCGACCCGGCCGTGCCGTTCCCCGGCCCCAACGGGATTCAGATCTACCGACGCGAGCTGTACGTCTCCAACTCGAACACCGCGCAGATCGTCGCGTTTCCGTTCCCCGAGGGCGGGGAGCCTCGGGTGGTCGCCGATGTTGGCTGCGACGACTTCGCGTTCGACAGGCAGCGCAACTTGTACTGCGGCACCGATCCGTTCAATACGGTGTTGAAGGTCGGCCCCGACGGCTCGGTGGAGACGCTACTCGACGCGAGCGATGGTCTGGATGGCCCCACGGCGGTGCTGTTCGGGAGATTCGGCGCAGATCGCTTTCGGCTCTACATCGCCAATGCGGCGTTTCCGTTCTTCTCCAGCGATCCGCACCCGAGCCTGATGCGCCTTCAGCTCGACGTTCGCGGCGGACGTCGCTGAGTGTGGGTCCCCGTGGGTTTGCAAGCGGCGCGTGTCCACGGGACACTGGATGTTGTCCCGAGAGGAGAGCCTGCCCGACCCTTTGGCGACCGAAGAGACGGTCGTCGCAACGCCGGGCTCGCTTCCGACGGTGACACTGCCCGGACCGGGTGACACGTTCGGTCGCTATCGGTTGGAGCGCCACGTCGGCAGCGGAGGCATGGGAGTGGTGCTCGCGGCACACGACCCGGCGCTCGACCGCACGGTGGCGCTCAAGCTGCTCAAGCAAGGCGCCGACACCGGTACCGGTCGGCTCAAGCGTGAGGCCCAGGCTCTCGCCCAGCTGCAACACCCCAGCGTGATCACGGTGTTCGAGGTGGGCGAGGTCGAGGGCATTCACTTCATCGCGATGGAGTACGTCTCCGGGCAAACGATGAAACGTTGGCTGCTCGAGGGGGAGCGCTCGGTCGCCGACGTGCTGGACGTGTTCCTGCAAGCCGGCCGTGGACTACAGGCGGCTCACGACGCGGGCATGGTCCATCGCGACTTCAAGCCCAGCAACGTCCTCGTCGGCGAAGACGGTCGCGTGTGTGTGGTCGACTTCGGCATCGCCACCGCGCACTCGTTGGGGTTCACGGCCGACCCCGCCCTGCTCACGCGCGATGTGCCCGACGAAGAGGTCGGCGACCTGACGCGCACTGGCGTTGTGCTCGGCACGCCCGCGTACATGGCTCCCGAGCAGCACGTCGGCGAGGAGGTCGACGCGCGCTCGGACCAGTTCTCGTTCTGCGCCACCTTGTACGAGGCGTTGTACGGGGTTCGCCCGTTCGAGGGCGGTTCGACCCGCGACATTGCCCGCGCGAAGCGTCGCACCGAGCTCGTGGCTCCGCGGCACGAGCGTTCGATCCCGGCGGGGCTGCGCAAGGCGATGTTGCGAGGGCTCCGGCCGAACCCCGCGGATCGTTATCCGTCGATGGACCCGTTGCTGCGAGCGCTGGAACGGGCGGCAAAACCCCGGCGACGTGCCGCGATGTGGCTGGTCGGTGTCGTCGCGACCGTGGGGGTTGGTGCTGCGGTGCTCACTCGAGACGACCCTTCTGGGTGTCCGCGCGGTGCCGACAAAGCGGCGGAGATTTGGTCGGATGCGAGGGCGGAGGTGGTGCGGTCGCGATTCGAAGGGCTCAAGGGAGAGCTGGGAGTAGACGCCGCGCGAGGCGTCGATGCGTGGCTCGGCCCCCATCTGCAAACCTGGGCCGAGCAACACGACGAGGTGTGCCGGGCCCATGCCGAGGGAGAGATCGACGACGAGGTGCTCGACCTTCGCATGCAATGTGTGCAGGCGCGGTTGGCGGAGACCTCGGCCGTCGTGGACGTGTTGTTGGATGCGGATGCGGAGGTGGTCACCAAGTCGACCCAGGCTGCCGCGTCGCTGTTGTCTCCGATGATCTGCGCCGATGTCGACGCGTTGCGTGTGCAAACCGCACCCCCACCGCCTGCGTCACTCGCCGCGGAGGTCGACGCGATTCGTGCGTCCTTGGCGATTGCGAGTGCCCAGGAGACCGCGGGGCGATGGAGCTTGGGGTACGAGACGGCGTTGGCCGCTCAGAAGGCCGCGCAAGACGTCGCGTATCGTCCCATTCAGCTCGAGGCGGCACTCACCGCAGGCATTCTCGCCGCACGCCTGGGCGAGCTCGAGGCCGCAAAGTCCACCCTGACGACGGTCGCCCACGATGCCTCCGCACAGGGGCTCGACCACTTCGCAGCGTTGGCGGCGGGCCAGCTCGTGTTCGTGCAGGGTTACCAGCTCGCGGACCGTGAGGCGGGGCTTCAATGGGGGCGACACGCCGATGTGGCGGCCGAGCGTGCGCGCTTGCAAGGACGACGTTTGGCGCGGATCCGCAGCAACATCGCATCCGTGTACTTCGGCACGGGGGACTACGAGACCGCGGCCCGCCACTATCGAGACACGATCGCCTTGCTCGAGGAGTCGGTGGCGCCCGACCATCCGGATGTCGCCAATCTCCTCAACAACCTCGGGGGCGCATTGGTCAACCTCGGTCGCTTCGACGAGGCCCAGCGCGCATTGGATCGGGCCCTGGAGGTTTGGACCACGCAGTTGGGGGAGCGCCATCCGTTGGTTGCCGTGGCGCTGACCAGTCAGATCGCGTTGTACGAACGTCGTCGCGAGTATGCGAAAGCGCTCGAGGCTTCCGCGCGTGCGTTGTCGATTCGCCGAGAGGAGCTGGGCGATGAGCACCCCTCGGTCGCCACGACGTTGGACAACCGCGCGTCGTTGCTGCTGTACACCGGGCAACTCGACGAGGCCGAAGCCGACGCCCGACAGGCCCTTGCTCTGCGCCGCAAGATCTTCCCCGACGTGCACCCGCACATCGGCAGCTCGCTCACCAACTTGGGCATGATCCTCGAAAAGCAGGGCCGGTTCGAGGAGGCCGCCAAGACGTCACGGCAAGCGGTGGAGATCTGGGATGCGACGCTGGGACCCAAGCATCTGCACAGCGCCTACCCTCGCACGGCGCTCGGCCTGGCATTGGTGGGCCAAGGCGAGCCCGAGCGCGCCGTCGAGCCGCTACGGGTGGCGGTGCAGCTCCGTCGGGCGGCCAAGCGAGAACCGCACCTCCTGGCACGCTCGGTGTTCGCGTTGGCGCAGGCCCTTGCGGCGGCGGAAAGGACCGACGAGGCATGCCCGCTGTTCGAAGAAGCGCTCGACCTGTTCGGCGAGGAAGAGCTTCACGAAGACGCCGCCGCAGTGCGGGTCGAACTGAAGCGCACGTGTCGAAGCGGGTGAGTGCGCCGTGCTGGTACACGTCCCGTTGCGAAACGTTCCCCCGTGGCGCAGCCGGCGAAAGCGCACCGTAGGGAGCGTGCAGGCGGTGTTGCGGCGCGAACGCGGGCCCTCAAACGATTGGCCCGCGCCGTGCAGTGGCACACCGTGACATGCCCAAGCACACCACCATCGCCCTGTCCTGTGGAGGCACGATTGCTGGAATGCGTACCGACGCCAAGTGTTCGGAGTCGCTGCGCGTGCTGGATGCGCTTTCGTCCAAGATGCGTTCTTTCGAAGGCTATCGCCCGATCTCCGCCACCGTTGCGGTCGACGGTGAACGTTCGCGGTTTGTCGAGGCCGCGGCGCCCGAGCGGGTCGCGTCCGCGATCGCAGGGCCTGGCTGTGCCGAGCCGTCGCGCCCCAGCGGGGCAGCTTGGGACGTGTTCGACGACGACGACGACGCGCCCACCAAGCGGCTGCCGATGGTGCACGCGCATGCGCGCGCTTCCATGGCCGTGACTCGAGAGCTGCCCCGCCAGGGACAACGCTGAGCCGAAGGGTGCACGACGGGGCTCGAACCCGCTCCGTCGCGATCACAACGCGACCGCCATTCCATCTGGCTGCCCGTGCACAGCACCGGCGATGGGAGTCGAACCCATACCTCTCGGATCAGAGCCGAGCGTCCAAACCACTAGTGCCTCAGGTCTGAAGTCCATGCCGGGTTTCTTCAGGACCCCCCTTTGGGGTGGGGGGTCCCTCCGAACCCCTCGGTTGGCCCAGCTTTACGTTCGGCACTTTCTTCTTTGTCCGCTCCGCGCCCCTCCGGGACGCTGCGCTCTCTCGCTGACCACGACTTCGAACGAGAACGGACTTCGGACCTGCGGCTTAGACCACGCCGGAATAGGGGTGACAGGAGTCGAACCTGCCGCCTGATGCTTCCAAAGCACCCGTCTCACCCCGAGACTTCACCCCTTTATGGAAGTCGGGGGCCGCGACTCACCGAGGTCGCTGGAGCTGGATGGGCATGCAGAGTCCAGGGAACTCAGTGCGCGGCGGGTGCCGGGGGTTGTGGATGGGCATGCACGGCGGGCTGCTGCTCGACCTGGAGACCCAGGGAGCGCAGAGCGATACCGATGTCGCGCATGTCCATGAGCGACACCATGACCGCGACTTCGCGGGGGCGCCAGGACAAAGTCGAAAGAAAATCGATCAGAACAGTTCGTCGCGTCGTTCGAGCAGCTCTCGCGCCTTCTGCTTTTCGACCCGGTTCTCGGCGACGATTCTCGGAATGACGTCGTCGTCGGTCTCGAGGACTTCTTTCAGGAGTCGGTCGAACGTTTCCTCGTCCTGCTCTTTGACCGCCAACTCGGCGGCCCAGTTGACCTTGGTCGACAGCACGTTGGGGGAGATCGCGAGCGCGGCCTGGAAGTGCTCTCGCGACTTCTCGAGGCTGCCGCCTGCGAAGGCGGGTGCGACCGCATAGAACACGCCGAAGTAGGTGTGGGGCGCGCCTCCGAGGAACTCGGGGTCCAGGGTCAGGACGCGCTCCATCGTCACCTTGATGTTGTCCTTTTGGCCCAGCATGACGGCGAAGCCTTGTTTCTTCGCCCATTTCCCGAGCGCCGTCGCGTACCAGAACATTGCGGGCACCCCTTCGGGGCCCACGCGTGCAATCGCTTCCGGGTACTTCGTCTTGTCGGCCATGGCCTGGGCGAAGGCAGGCGAGGACGCGACCATCGCTCGTTCTCCCCAGCGAACGCCCGCGTCCATGGCTGCCAGGTAGGCGTCGTCGTCGTCCCGCAAATAGCCGTCGGCGAGGAAATAGTAGGCGTGGGTGAGCTTGACCAACACGTTCGCGTTGTCGGGCTCGGCTGCCACCACGCCCTCCCATTGCGCGATGGCGTCCCGCACCTTCTGGGGGTCGGTGCGTTCTGCCCACAGCGCATCACCGACCGCATTCGCGTCCACGTCTTGGGGCGCGGCCGTGGTCGGCGGTGGCGGTGTGGGCTCGGTGTTCCACTCCGGCGTTCGCCCGGCGCAGGCAAAGAGGGCAGTGCTCGCGAGGGTGACGGCGAAGATCCGAGTCATGGCGCTCCGCCGGAGATGGTACCGCCTACTGGACGCTGAGGGTCTGCAGCAACCCGTCGTAGTCTCCCCCCGCTCCACCATGGCGTTCGCCGGCGGGCTGGAACAGGTAGGCGGGCGCGCCTTCTTCGACGCTCGAGGGGTCTTGCATGTCGACGTCGGTGAACAGGAGGTAGGCGGAGGTGTCGGTGATCAGCGTCGCCTGGTCGTTGATCAGGAGGTCGCCCTGGCCGTAGTCGATGGCGTACTCGGCATTGTCGGCGTACTCGCTCCACTCGAGGCCGACGTCTTCGCCGTCGTACCAGAACCCCTGATACCAGTCGGTGTTGTTGGAGCCGGTCCAAGCCTGACCCTGCACGTGCAGCTGGTCGCCTTGCAACGTGATGCCCTTGACGGAGTGAAAGCCGATCTCTTCGGTGCCCTTGCCCGTATAGTAGATCGCGCTCCAGTCCAGGTCACCGCTGGGCGTGGCGCGCAACAGCAAGCCTTCCCCGAACGAGGACAGGCCGCTGACCGCGATGGCGCCGCCTGCATACAGAGCACCGTCGGCATAGGTGATCACCTGCGAGCGCGTCCGCGACGAGGGCAGGTTGCCAAGCTGCCGGTTCCACTGCGTGTTGCCTTCGTCGTCGAGGCAGAACATGTGGAACATGTTCTGTGTGCTGGTGCCGCGCCCGAGGCCGCACAGCGCCCCGTCGGCCATCGTCAACGAACGCACCTTGGTCCCCGTGAATCCGATGTCGATGCGCCGGTTCCAGTCGAGGGTGAGGCTGTTCGAGTCCAAGCCCGACAGCGCAGCCACGAACGCGCGTGCGCCCTGTCCTCCCAGGTAGATGCGGTCGCCATCGATGGCGAGGGCGAACCCGGTCTGGGTACCGCCCGCGTCGATTTGAAACACGTGGTCGAACAGCAGGTCGCCCGTCTCGGCGTCGAGGCCCACGACTGGAATACCCGCGCCCACCGTGTTGCTGCCGCCGGTTTGCCCCGTGAGCACCAAGGTGCCCTCGGAGAGCGCCATTGCTTGGAAGTTGGCTTCGTCGTTGGCCTGAGCGGGGAAGGCCGGGTCCGCCACCCAGCCGCGGGTCCACAACACGTTGCCATCGGGGTCGAGCTTCACGACCGTGGCCTGGGTGATGTCAGAGTTGGAACTCACCGCGACATTGGTGAGCACGAACAGGTTGTCGTCGTCGTCGACCAACACCGAGTGCGAGCTGCCGAAGTCGCCGGTTTCGTCGGTGACCTGGTACAGCTTGGCGTCGACCTGCGTATCGCCGTCGCGACCTTCGAGCAGCTTCTTCCAGGCCCACGAACCGTCGGGGTTGCGTTTGGCGATCGCGGTCACCTCGGCAAAACCGCCCGGCCCGACGTTGCGGCCGATCGTGTAGGTGGCTCCGGTGCTGTCGGCCAATCCGGGCTCTTGGTACTCGTTGCTCATCGCAGCCACGATTTCGCCGCCCAGGTTGGTTTGGGCGCCAAAGCGCACGTCGTCGGCATCGTCGAGCGCGACGTCGGGGGAGAAGTTGAGCATCGGGTCGGTTGAACCTCGTCCGGTCACCGTGATGAGGTAGTCGTCCCCGTCGTCACTGGACAGCACGAGGCAAGCCTCTCGAGCGCCGCTGGCCGCGGGTTTGAGGTTCACGTAGAAGCTCAGTGGGTCTTCGGCGGTGATCGTGTGGCCGACGTACTCGTCCTCGGACAGCGGGGGCAGAGAAAGCTCGGCGTCCGAGAGCAGGTTCCACTCCAGCGCGCGGCCATTGCCGCTGGGGATCAGCTGCAGGTCCGCCACGGTGATTGCGCTTCCGTCGTCGGCCGTGAACGTGACGTTGGTGTCGAACTCCGAGAACACCGCGACGCTGTCGTCTTCGCTGATGCCCAGATGCAACGTTCCGCAGTGTTCTCCCGGCTCTTGCCCCGCGCTCTTCACGAGCCCGAGGCCGGCCGGAGGCGTCCCTGGCATGTCGCCACATCGCATCTCGCAGGGGTTCGGACCGTCGACCATGCCGCCGGTCTCATCGCCGCCGGTTTCGTCACCACCCGTGGTGCCCGAGCTCTCGTCCCCGGCGCTGTCCGTATCCGTGGCGCCCGTCGTTGCGGGCCCGTCGGTGGCGGTGCCGTCGGTGGCAGCCGAGTCGTCGCCCGCGGTGGTGTCTTCGTCGTCGGAAACCACGCACCCGCTCAGAACGAGGGCGGCGGTGAGGCATGCAGGGGAGATGAACTTGCAAGGAATGGGCACGGTGACGACAACGCCAGCCAAGCCCCGATCTCCTCACCCCTGCTCGGATCTTTTTCGAGAACGCCGGATATCGGGCGCTGAGCGTCGTTTGGCCGTCGGCGGTCGATGGTGCAAGCCGATCGCCGATCGGGGTACCGTAGTGGGCCCATGCCGTTTTCGACCGACCAAGATGCCGCGGTGGCGTGGTGCGGTGGTGACGATGGTGCGGGAGAGTTCCTCATTCGGCGCCACTACGACGGCGTGGTGCGGTTCTTCGCCACCAAGACTCGGGGCGACACCAGCGACTTGGTGCAGGCCACGTTCCTTCGCGCGGCCGAGGCGCGGCCACGGTTGCGGGACTCGGGGAGCTTTCGCGCGTTTCTCTACGGCATCGCGCGCAACCTGCTCTACGAGACGATTCGCGAGCGGCAGCGTCGAGACAAACACTTCGAGTTCGACGCATCGGTCACGTCGGCGATCGACCTCAACGGTGGCCCGTCTACGCTGGCCCGGGTGCGGCAGGAACAGCAGATCATTCTCGACGCCGTGCAAGCGTTGCCGATGGAGCTGCAGGTGCTGCTCGAGCTCGCGTACTGGCAGGAGCTGAGGGGGCCGGAGCTGTCCGAAGTGCTCGGGATGCCGTTGGGCACGATCAAGAGTCGGCTCAACCGCGCGCGTCGTTTGCTGCGAAAGCAGCTCGAACGGCAGGCCGGTGCGCGTGGAATGTCCGAGCCGCTGCGCCGTCTGTCCACCGAGTGGATCACGGCGGGGCCGACGTGAGTTCGGCTCGGGTCTTGGCGTAGTCCTTCGCCCAAGTGTCGAACTCGCGAAACCGCGTACCGGCGGACTCGGTGTGTCCTTCGTAGGTCTTCGCGGCCCGCTCGACATAGGTCTGCGCGAGCGCATGGTCGCCGCGTTCGGCTTCGACGCGGGCGCGCAGATAGAACGCGTAGCCGAGGTCGGCAGGGGCGAGGTCCAAGGCCTCGGCGCGCTCTTCGACGTAGGCCAGCTTCGAGGCGGCACGGTCGAGGTGCCCGGCGTACATGCTGATCTTGGCGTCGAGTCGAACTTGGGACAGGCGCAGCGTGCTCGTCTCCGGCAGGTCGATCACCGCCCAGGCGCGTTCGACATCCGCCATTGCAGCGTCGGAGTGTCCGAGTTTTGCATGGCACTCGCCACGGTTGAGGTAGGTGATTCCTCGGATCAGCTCGGACTCGGCTTGGTACTTGCGAAGGTCCAAGGCCGCGTCGAGATGTGGCAGTGCGGATTGGCAGTCGCCCGATTCGGACAAGGTGGCGCCAAACTGGGCATGAATGCTTGCTTCGCCGTCGGTGCTTTGCAGCGCCTTTGCGACGGTCAGCCCTTCGTCGAGTAGCTCGAGCGCGCGTGGGTATCGTCCGAGTTCGGTGTTGGCACCCGCTGCGTAGAGGTACGGAGCGATGCGAAAACGTGATCGATGTTTGCCTCGCTTGCCCACCCGAATCGCGTGGTCACCCAGGGCAATCGTGCGCTCGAGGTCGTTGGCGATCATCGTCAGCTTCATGCCGATCGCGAGCCGAACGAGCAGCGACGGGTGGTCTTTGCCCAAGTCGTCCTCGAGCAGGGTCAGACACGTGTCGAGCGCGTCGAGGGCCTGGGTCATGTCGCCCAATGCCGAGTGGGCTTGGGCTTTGTCGCAGTGCACGGCACCCACCGTGGCTTTGGCCCCGTGTTCTCCATAGGCTGCGATCGCTGTGTCGTAGTGCTCGAGCGCCTGCAGGTGCTTGCCCGTGCGGGCGGCACCGTTGGCCTGTGCTTCCGCCAACGATGCCGAGGTCAGCGGCTGCACGGAGCCCGCCGCTGCCAATCGCGCTGCGTGGCTCAAGGCGTCCTCCCACGGTCCCGTAGGGATGGCGCTCACCTCGAGGTAGCTGAGGCGGACCCACGCCCGCACCATGAGGTCGATGTTCTGTGCTCGCTCTGCGCTGGCCAGCGCGCGTTCGGACCACTCGCGGCGAACCGCGTCTTCGTCGTTGTCGTGCATCGCCAACATCAGGGCGGCCGATGCCGCGAGACGATGAAAGCCAGCCTCGGTGGCCTGTTCGTAGGCCGGGGTGAGCCGTGCCACCGCGGTGTCGTGGTCGTAGAGGCTTCTCGCGACGCGGCCGGCCTGAATCTCGAGCAGCAAGTTTCGGTCGGGGGCGGAGCCCACCAACGTCTCCTGCGGCGCTTCGCATTCTCGAGGGCGGTGCAGGGCGTCCAGTGCCATGCCGGCGCGGTGCAGAGCATCGTCGTCGCGCGCCACGAGGTCTTCGGCAAACGAGCCGAACCCGTCCGCGACCACATCGAGACACTCCAAACGTTGAGAGCCTTGTGCGGCGAGCGTGTCATCGGCCGCATGCAGCAGGCCACAGGCGGCGGACCTGGCATCCGTCCACGCGTCGACGAAGGCATCCATGCGCCGCAACACGGTGGATGCACCCGGGGTTTCGGCGTCGGCGAAGCGCCGTTCGAGCGCGCTCCGCTCGGACTCGTGCCAGGCGGTCGCGGCATCGACCCCCGGCGCCGGGCACTGCGGCGCGCGGCTGCGGGAGAGATAGGCGACGCCTCCCACCGCGGTCGCAGCCGCCACCGCCGTCACGGCCCACCAACGTCGAGTGCGGGGCTTGGGGTCGAGCGCCTCGAGCAAGGCATCCATCGAGGGCCAGCGTTCGCCGGGTTGTTCGGACAGACCTCGTTCGAGCGCGGCCCGACACTCACGCGGCAACTCGCCCGAGCGGGCCGGGGTCTCGGGCAAGTCGAGTGCCCGCTGCAGCGCGACGCAGAACGAGTACTGGTCGGTTCGCGCGTCCACCTCGTCGCCGCGCTGCTGCTCGGGCGCCATGAAGTTGGGCGTCCCCGCGGTGGCGAGGTCGTCCTCGCGGTCGCCCACACGGGCGATGCCGAAGTCGACCACACGCACACGGCCGTCGCTTCCGACGATGGCGTTGTCGGGCTTGAAGTCGCGATGCACCACGCCGACGGCATGGGCTGCAGCCAGGCCTCGGCCCGCCTGCCCGAACATGCGCACCACGTCCACCGCCGACGCGTCGGGGTGCGTCTCGACCCACGTGCGCAGGGTGGGGCCATCGATGAGCTCCATCGCCACGTAGCCGCCGCGGTCGTCGGTGCCCACGTCGTGCACTGCGACCACGTTGGGGTGCTTGAGCTTGGCGAGGGCTCGTGCCTCGTGCTGGAGTCGCTCGCCGCCTTCGTCGGCCTCACGGAGCAACTTGAGCGCTACCGTGCGCTCGAGCCGGGGATCCCATGCGCGGTAGACCGTGCCCATGCCTCCTGCGCCGAGCTGGCCCTGGACCACATAGGGGCCGATACGCACGGTCGTGTCGACACGAAGCACCGAGCTGAGCACGTTGGCCAGCCCGACCTCTCGCTCGAGGCCCTCGGGGCCTGCCGGGGCGGCGCGTTTCAGGTCGCGCGTCTCGTCCGACTCCGACACGCCCAACAGGGTCGTTCCGTTGACCGTGAGGGGTCAATGTCGATTTCGAGAACCTTTTCGGCGCGCGGATCACTTCGTCAGCGATGGCACTTCGACTCGGCTCTCACTACATCGACACCACCGGAGCTCAGGCATTCCCGGGGACTTTCCGTGCCGCAGACGCATTCGAAGGCACAGCGGCACGGGTGACCTTGCCCGACGGTCGCAACGCGCTGATCGACGGGCGCGGCCAGTGGCTGGGCACCGCGCACGACTTCATCGAGCCGTTCTTCGAGGGGCTTGCGCGGGCCAACGATGGAGGCTCACGCGCGGACGGAACCGTGCGCGGTGGAGCGTGGACGCTGCTGGACATGCAGGGCGGTGCTCGCACATCGCCGATCGGCTGCGACGTCTTGCTCAATCCGCATGACGGACGCGCGACGTTTCTCAGCGAGGGGCTGTGGGGGGTGATCGGCACGCAGGGCAGGGTGGTGGTCCCGCCGACCTACGCGTTCATGGGGGTGTATTGCGAAGGGGTGGCCATCGCGGCGACCGATGCGGGCGACGTCTACATCGACGTCAACGGCTCGGTCGTGTTGCCCGGGCCTTACCAGGAGGCGACCGACTTCATCGACGGCTTGGCGCGCGTCAAGATCGACGGCCGCTGGGGCATCATCGACCGCAGCGGCGCTTTCGTGCATCCGCCCCAGTACGACAAGATCGGCACGATCGTCGGAGGCGCAGCGTGGGCGGTGCAAGACGGTAAGTGTTCGGTGCTCGGTGCCAAGGGGGTGATCGGGACCGGCTTCGACGACGTGCAGATGGCCAAGCACGACGGCATTTGGCCCGTGAAGCGTGGGCAGGCGTGGAGCCTGCTGCATCCCGACGGACGCATCGTGGGGGCGTTCGAACGCGTGGGTGCGGTGGACAACGGGTTTGCCATGGCCAACGCGGGCGGGAAGTGGGGCTTCGTCCGCCCCGACGGCACGCCGCTCACCGAGTGTCGCTACGACGATCTGCGCAGCTTCGTCGACGGTCATGCCACCGTGCGTGTCGAGGGGCGCGGGTGGTCGCTACTTCGCGACAACGGCACCGAACTGCCCGGCGCCTACCAAGACGTGGGCATGTTCGGCGAAGGCCTGTGCCCGGTGCGCCAGGACAATCGCTGGGGCTACGTCGATCGCAACGGTGCAGTCCTCGTACCCCCTTCGTTGTCGAGTGCGGGCCGGTTCTGTCACGGGTTTGCCGCCGTACAGGCGCCCGACTCCGCGGCGGTCTCGGTGTTCGTGCCCAAGCCCGAGGTGCACATCGTGCCCGAGGGATCGCTGAGTCATCCCGTGTACGCGGGTAGCGGCGTCGACACGCGACTCGACTGCATTCTCGGTTTCACCCAGCCGCTGCAGGGACCCCAGGGCACGCTGCTCAATGCGATCGTGCATGCGTGGGAGCGAGAGTTTGCACCCGTCTACACCAACCGCGAGATCGCCTTCGACCACCTCTCGATCGCCTTCTCGGGCGTTGCCGATCCGGTGCGGGCTCTGTCGCTCCTGTTGGGGTCCCTCGAGGAGGCGTTCCCGGTTTCGGAGGTGATCACCAGCCGTTGGGAGCACCCCGAGGGCGACCCCGTCGCGGGTCCGGTATCGGATCCTCGCTCGCGCGAGGTGTCGATGCGAGCCGTGTTCGACACCTTCGAAGAGTACTGGGACGCCGTGTGGTCCAAGTCGGGCCCGGTGCCGGTCCCCGAGAGCGCCTACTACCTCAAAGGCACGTTCTTCAACGCCGACAACAAGGTCGTGCTCGAGCAACGCGGCATGCCGATCTGGTATGCGGACGTGCGCATGTGCTTCGGCGCCCTCAGTGGCAACGGTGAGGAGTACATGCCCGCGGACGCCGACGGCCAAGCGATCTGGAACGCGTTGCGGATCGCGATCGAGAGCCGCTTCGCCAAGGTCTGGCGCCCCCAAGGTGTGCAACTGCAGCTGCCGCTACCCACCGTGCGTTCGGGCGCCAACGGCATCGAGCAGGTGCACTACCGCGGTCGCACCGGCTACTCGTTCGCCATCGACAGCTACGCGTTGCGACACTGGCACGCCCCGTCGGTGTGCCGCTACCGCGAGCCCGAGGTATTCGACGCCATCCGCGAAGTGGTGCTGACCCAAGGCCTCGAACCCGTCGTGATGTGGCGCCGCTTCGACGACCCGATCCCGGGTATGCGCGTGGGCACGCCATCGATGCTCGTCGTCAACCTCTGGAAGCGCTGAGGCTACTGCAACGTGTGTTGCTCGAACAGGTCGAGCATCATCGCGTTGGCCCGGATGGTCAGGGTGCTCTCTCCCGAGAGGCAGAACTCCTGGCCGGGCCAGCAGTGGCCGAAACCATCGATCGTGCACAGCGTCACGCTCGCGTCCTGATCGCACTCGTTCCACGTCTGGCACGACACATCGTCCATCTCCAGCGTGAGCTCCGACTTCGGGTTGCAGCCGTTACGTTCGGCCCATCCCTGCAGCGACGGTTCCACGGCGGGGAATCCTCCGCCGTTGCCCTCATAGGGAACCACCTCATCCGCCGTGCCGTGAAAATGAATGATCGGCACCGGACGCGTGGGCTGGCAATCCTCGTCTGCAAGGCCCAGCGGACCCGCCACCGGGCCCACCGCGGTGATGATGTCCGCCGCATCACAGGCGAGACGATGGGAGAAGAAGCCCCCGTTGGACATCCCGGTCGCGTAGACCCGCTCGTGATCGATGCACAGCGTTTGCGAGACTTCGTCCAGCAGCGCCCGCACGAACCCCACGTCGTCGATGCCGCCCGTCGCCGCCTTTCCACAACAAGCCCCGGCATTCCACGCGTTCTCCACCCCGTTCGGGTAGACCGCAATCATGCCCCGCTCTTGCGCATCCACGTTGAGGTCCGAGAAGAAGGTCTGCTGCGCCGCGTTCGACCCGAACCCGTGAAAGTTGAGCACCACCGGAGTCTGCGTGCTCCCGTCATACCCCTCGGGCACGAACAGGTTGTAGTTGCGGAGCATGCCGTCGTGCTCCACCTGAAGCCCCACATACTCCCCCGGCTCGACCGGCGTCGCCTCGCATCCCGACACTTCACCCCCCGAGGACGAAGACGCGTCGCCCCCCGTGCTCGACGACGTCACCTCACCACTCGTCTCCCCGCCCGAAGTCTCCGCCGCCGTGCTCGACCCACTCGCCTCCGTCGTCGTCGCGTCGGCAGAGCCACTCGAGGAACCCGACGTCTCCCCCATCCCCGCCGCCGGCTCGCTCCCGCCACAGGCCAGCAGGATCGTCCCGAGTAGAAGTGCGCTACGCATCGCCCGAGCCTACCTCGGCGTTGGCGACAGGTCTCTAGACAGGACCGAGGTCGAGGATTTCGACCGAGAACGGACGTTGCGGATCGTCAGGTCGGATTCTCACGTGGTGATCTCCGGCTCGGGTGTGGCTGACGAACTCCGTTTCGCCGAGTAGTTCGGTGATGAACTGCCAGGTCCATGGCGGCAAGGACTCCATTGGGGTGCAGCTGTCTTGGCATTCCTGCCGCGTGATGGTCGCGTTCTCGAGTCGATAGCGGAGCATCCGGGGCTCTGACAGGCGAAGCACTCCAAGGTACTCGGGGTACCAGTCGTCGCTGAGATGCGTAGTGAACCCCAGCATGTCGGTGTCCGCGCAGCTATGGGGGTCGACGTCGAGTTTGAAAGGAAGTGGGACGGAGGGGAGCACCCGCTCGTCGCATTGCCAGAGGAGTTGCGGGCATGGGGGCGCGGACTGGAACTCCTCGAGCGCGTCGAAGAACTCGTCGCCAAACACGGACACGAACACCTCGTTGAGCTGTTCTTCCGTTGCTTCGGGTCCAACGCGCTGGTACGCGTCGCGAACCTCAGCAAGTCCATAGCGGCGAGACAGAAATGACAGGAGCTGGGCGGCCAGGTGGTATTCCGGGGTCAGGAATTCGTGTTGAGGAAGATAGGCGTATGTTGTGGGATCCGGCGGGGGCAGGTAGGCCTGTGCGACCCCACGGGGGCCAATGAGTTCGGCAACGCCCTCACTCAAGATAGGGGCGGACACACCGTCTTGGTCGAATATGATCAGGTGGCCGAGTTCGTGGAGGACGGACTCCTGCTTGGAGGCCCAGGCCGAACCTCGAACAGCGCGCCCGGAAAGTGTCTCTGTCCCGTCGAGTCGAAGCTCGAGAGTCGCCGACACTGAGGACGGCACTCCGGGCTGCCACTGCTCAGCCACGACCCGAGCCAACCGATCTGAGAAGTCCGCTTGCCCACCACAAGGAGCGAGTCCGGTGCTCACGTGTGTGGTGTACGTGATGTGCTCGCCCACCCAAGAACGCGTTCCCGCATCCTCGCAGGACGCCAGCGCGAGCACTCCAAGGAGCAGACGGCGAGCGAGCATCGGAGTGTCTGTCAATCGACGTTCTGCTTGGCCATCTCGAAGGTCTCGGCGCAGCTTGATGAACAGCTCCTGCGTCGCATCCTCAAGATCGGCGTCGACGCCAGCGCGACTACGGAGCTTCGCGAGCACGCGGCGCCGCATCGAGTGCAGCGAGACGGCGAACTCATCCTCGAGGGGCTTGCGAGGCTCCGACGCAGGGAGCTCGCGGAGCTGGGCGGCGATTTCGCTCGGGGGCTTCACGCTCGGGCGCGGGTGGGAGGCGGGGTCAAACTACGGGTGGGCTGAAGGTCAGCCGCGGGTATGCCTCCGATCTTCACTCCGCGCTTGCCGGTGGTGGAATCAGCGGGAAGTCCACCACTGGCTCGTACTCCGGCGCGTCGACCCACGGGTCGAGCCCTTCGAACGGAAGGATGACCCTTGCGCCGCCCTTCTCGTCGCGGAGTCGGCCAAAGCGACCGCCAAAGCAGTAGATGCTGCGATCCGTCAGCAGTGCACACACGCCCTTCGACATCACCAGGACATCCACCGCGGGCTCGGGCAGGGATGCCTTCTGTGGGCCGAGCTTTCCGGAGATGTCACTGACGATCGGGTGGCCCCAGTAGAAGATCGAACCGTCGGCCTGGAGTGCCGCGATCCCCGAGTCTTGTCCGTGTAGCCGAACCGTGTGATCCACGCCAGCGATGGGCATTGGCGTCTCGGAGACCGGGAGCTTCTCCCTTGGGATCCCAAACTGGTCCGCATAGTTGCGTCCCCAGCAGACCACCGAGCCGTTGGCCCGTAGCGCGCAGACCGAGTCGGTAGGGCCTGGTGCGACAGAGACTGCATCAGTGAGCCCCTCGACGGGGATCGTGCGATCGTAGATGCACGCAGGCTTCTCGCTGCCCTCCGTAAAGTGCTCTCCCCAGCAGTGGACGGTCCCACCCTCGAGGGACACGCAGGTCTTCTCGTTCGAGGCGAGGGAGGTGATCGGCTGCTCGAAGGTGAACTCGAAGCTCCTCCTGTCCCACCCAACCTCGACCCCTAGCTGTTCCTCGCAGACGGGGAGTGAGTAACAACGCGCGGTCTTTCCATCGATTCCGCAATCTGATGGCCCGTTGTGCACGTATTCCGACGCGATGCCAAGAAAGGGGATCTCCTTCGGGGACCGGTCGACCGCTTCGACGAACCACTTGATCCGCCGCCCCTCTACCGTCCCATACACGAGCCCCGCCGACCCCTCGAGGTTCTCGTACGGGAGGTTCGGGGCGACGGGACGATCCGAGTACTCGTCGAACTCCTCTCCCGTCGTCGGACTGCGAAATGTCCACCCGAAGTTGCCGGCGCAGGCCCGTTTCGCGGAGAAGCGTTGGGCGCACAGCAGGTTGCCCCCGCCTTCGAGGCCGATCGGCTCGCCCTGCTTGGCTGGGCGAGCGGCGACCTCGAGTCGGGGCAAGGCTGCCCGCCCGCTCGGGAAGTCCGCCGTCTCACATGTGCGGCATGCTTGCGGCCCAGTGCTACACGCCGCGACGAGCAAGCACGCAACCGGCCAGGCGCCGCGGCGTAAGACCCCAGAACGAAATTGTCGGGTTTGGCTCATAGGTCTCTGGGCTTGAAGGTGGAGGAGCGAAGTCGCTCGGGCCCCAGGTGCGTCGTCATGGTGGTGGAGATGTCGAGTTTGATCGCACCATTGAATGGGATCGGCCTGTCGTCGCCGAGGCACGAGAACCACTTCCGGATCCGCACCGTGCCGCTGAGTGAGGGATCCGCGAACGATGCGAAGCCTGCTGGGACCTCCGCGTCGAAGAACATCTCGCCGCGGTCGTTCGCCTGGAGTCGGTCGGCGAACGAACGCTGCGCGATGCTCGGCTGCGGCTTCTTCGGGTCGGGATCCTCATGGCGCTTCTTTGATTCGGCGATTCCCAGATCGCCGAACGGGGTCCAGATGTCGATGTTGTGCAGGTGAAGTTTCGTTCCGTCCTGCGCTCGGGTCGAGATGTCCCACTCGACCTCGAACCTCGTGCGCTCGTCGATGTGGCCCACGATGATCCGCGGCAGCAAGATCGTCTTGAGTCGGACGTCCGAGGACCGCGCAGCGGTGGTGACGGTGAACTGACGAAGGCCGTAGTCGATGCCGATGAGGGATGCCTCCGCTGAGTTCCTCATCGCGCCGGGCTCCACAGGACTCCAATCCACGGCCTTTGGGAATAGATCCTTCGGCATCGACCCATACTTGCTGTACTGAAGTGCCGAGCTCAGCTCGCTATCCTTCACGGTGTCGTACACGAGATAACAAACGCCGCCGATCGCCCCCAGGATCGCCCCCACCGGTCCGCCGACCGCTGCAACCACCGTCCCCTCAGCCGCGTAGGCTGCGGCCACCGCCATGACGAGTCCTCCGACCTCGGCGGTCGCGGCGGCATACATTGCCCATTGAGCATCGCTGTCCCCGACTTCGCCCGCGGCGTGTGCGGCCACGAGGTTCTTGTACGCGAACCAGACCGCACCGAGGTTTGCGATGCCTGTGACGGCCGCTCTGCTCAGGCCCGGCCCGAGCGCCTTGATCTCTTTGGCAAGCACCCGCCCCACGACTGAGAGGACGAGGCCGGCCGCGGTGAGTGAGGAATCCACGAGCATGTCCTTGTCGTGCGCAGCCGCGTCGGCGATTGCGCCGATCGCAAACCCGACATTGATCGTGTCGATGAGCAGCAAGAACTCGTCGATGTGAGGCTGGAGGTTCTTGAGTGTGCTCTTGAGTTCGGACAGCGTGTCGCGGTCGATGACGATCTTCTGGAACTTGCCTTCGAGTCTGGTGAACGCCTTGTCTGTCGCTCCTACGAGTCTACTCTGAGCGAACTCTACCGTCCTCACGCTCGGCCGGAACTCGATCGTTTGGTCGGCGAAGAGGCTCGACATCCATGCTCCGAGATGGTCGAGTTTCGGGCGCACCCGTGTGTGATTCAGCACCGCATCCGCCTTGTGGATCAACGAGATGATGTTGAACGCGACCTTCATACTCAGTCGGGTTCGTGCCCAGACCGGGGTGGCGGGCGGCGGGATTTCGACGAAACCCTTCTGGATGAAGGAGTGTGGAAGTTTCTTGCGAGCATACGCAGCCAACCTCGCCGTCCCGGTCGCTGTCTCCGATAGGAACGAGAGGATCTCGCCGAGATCCTCGACGATGTCGTAGCCGCCCTCGTCACCCAGCTCGCTGTGCTCGAGAATGGCCTCGAACAGCTCGGTGTCGATCCAGGCAACGCACTCCGCGGTGATCCTCTCAGCCATCTCCGTCTGACGAAGGATCTCGTCTTCCTTCCCCGTGACCAATGCTGAGACCTTGCCCGTCGTTCCGCTGGCGAGCGCATCGGCGAGGTCGGCGGACAAACTCGAGTCGGAGGCCATCCGATGAATCGTGCTGGCGAGCTGAAACTCCCGGTATTCCTTCGGCTGTGAGGATTCGGCCGTCGAGTGGCCCATCGTCCGAATGGACTCCGGTGTGTGCCCCATCGAGAGAACGTGCATGGCGTCACGATGGTTCCGTGCCGTCCGCATCATGGCGCGCGCCACCTCGCACGGAAACACCACCTCGAGCCCGTGTGCGTTCCGAAGACGCTTGTCCTCTCCGACGCGAGCATAGTTCAGGAGATGACGGTGTCGGCTTTCGAACAGCGCGATGCCTCCAGCGGTAAGCTTGCTGGGCAGAGCAACCGCAGCGAAGCTCCAACGCTCGCGCACCATCGAGATCGGGATGCGGTTCTGCAGGCCCATGTTGGTCATCGCAGTCGAGAACAGCAGCGTGCTCTTCGGGACTCCGGGAGGTCTTGCGAAGACGTAGAGGTGGTGCTTCTGCTGGAGTGCGAACTGGGGGAGCCGCGGCACCGTCACCACGCGCCGCCGCGCAGGGGTCTTCTCGACGAGTTCCCACGCCATGGGCGCCCACTGGCTGATGCTGCGTGTTGAGTCGGTCTGAACGAGGCGCGCGTAGCCGGCGTAGCGTAGCAGCTCCACGTGCGCGAACTTTCCGGCGGTCTGTTCCTGCGCTGTGCGCATCAGAGGTCCTCCCCTTCACCAAGCAGGAGCGCTCGGGTCTCGGCCGTGATCTCGGGCATCTGCATGAACTCCTCGAACTCGGCCGAACGGTCCGACGAGTCCTCGTCGATCGGCGTGAGTTCGTCGTGGAGGTCGTCGAACGCCACGCCCTCGAACAGCACGACAGGAGCGTGGTCCGTCGTACGAAGGGTCAAGGTGAATGAAGCGGAAGCATTCGCTCCTTCGAAACGAAACGCGAGGTGCTCAGCATCGTGCGGTTTTGCGTCGGCCGCGACGAACACCACTTCGTTGCCGAGTGAGTCGCGCAGGGTGAGCGTGCCCTCGAAGACCGGCTGCGAGGCGTCCTTCGGAGTCTCGAGCAGAATGGTGATGACGTTGGCTGGGTAGCTCGCGTGGCACACGGTTTGCGTCTTGTGGTGGGTCGCCGCGAAGCTGGGAACGGAGCCGGCAACTCGACCGTCGTCGCCGGGCGCGAACTGAGGTGGCGGATCCCAGACGACTTGGGCAATGCCTCCCTTTGCCTTTCCGATGATCTCGATCGTGGGCCAGGCGTTCGTCATGGTGGTCGGTCGTCGCTCGGGGACGGTGACCCGGTCCGCGGACGCGAACACCTCGAAGACGACCTCGGCTCCATCCGGGAGCGTGGTGAGCACGCTGAGCATGTACTTGTCGTTGGTCAGCAGCAGCCAGGACGGCAAGAAATGGTGGTGAAGCGCTTTCGGGGGTTCGGGGTCGATGACGTGCTCGCGGTACCACATGCACGACGCGGGCACGTTCTGGGGGACGATGGGACACACGTCGGGGTCGCCTTCGACACATGGCGCCGAGTCGTGGTAGGCCGGAGTCGCGTCGTAGACGGCGAGCGACACGCGACGGTTCTCGGCGTCGGTGGACGTCTCGGGTGCAGGGTTGAAGGCCGCGCATCCGACCGCGTTCATGGCGAGGAACTTGGAGCCGTCGGTCCAGGTGGAGAAGCGATGGAGGTAGGCGTCGAGCAGCGCCTCGAATGTCTGGGGCCCGAGGATGCCGTCGACCTCGAGTTCCGGAAGGTGTGGCGCTTGGTCATCGCGGTGATAGGTTCGCGAGACGTACCGTTCTTGGAACCGCGTGGTGGCGGCGATGGTCAGCTCTTCGTGCTTCCCGTCGATGGGCCCGGGATCGCACTCGAGCGCGCGCAGCAGGACCTGGTCACAAGGGGGGCCCCACCCCTCGTGTTCCGCAATACGCAGTAGCGTGTCGAGGTCTCCGACCACCATGGCATGGACAACCTGAGCTCGCCTATCGGTGAGCTCCTTGTTGGCGACCTCGGATCCGGTCGCGTCCGCGTGCCCGAAGAGCTGCAGACGAGACGTGTCGGGCAGCGCGGTCAAGGCCTGCTGGGCTCTCCCGTACCGCTGTGGGTGCAGCAGGAGGGAGAGGACTGCGGGACCAGGAAACGAGGAGTTCGAGGGGAAGCCGGAGAACGTAGCCGCGAAGGCGTGCGCTCGTTTGGGGCGAACGAGCACGACCCGATTGTGCGCGCCGACTTGCATGGAGAGGGGCTCCCGTGTGCGGAGCCCCTCTCGGGTGTACTCGAGCGTGTCGATGTGGATCGGGATGTCGACCACGGCCCGGCCTTTGTGCCGCGTGGGAACGCCGGTCGCAAGAGGTGTGCGCAGCGAGGGGCAGGTGGACCCGCCGAGCGCGGGCCAATCGAGTGAGGTCGAGCCCCACGCGACGCGGAAGAGCTAAGCCTTCATCGACGGCACCAATCCGCCGTCGTAGCGGTCCCACTCGCCTTGCTCCGGATCGAAGCGCATGGTGAAGACTCGAGGACCTCTCCGCGAATCTCAACCACACGCTCACCGATCTCGCCGGCGCAGCTTGAACGCACGCGAGTTCCGCGTCGTAGACGCGGGCAACCAGCCCGTTCGCCTTGGGTTGCGAGGCACCGTCATGCCATCAACGACCGACGGATCTCCGGGCCGGGTTCGTTCAGCGCCCTGAGCTCTGCCGCGCGCTACCAGACGACGGCAAGGAAACCGATTGCCTGGGCTTCGTCCGCTCGGAGGGACTCGCTTCCCGCGTCTTCCGAGCGCGCGCGGAATCGGGGGTCCCGTGGCGGGTTCGTAGGGGAACGGACCGCGGAAAGTAAAACCATCGATGACCCAAGCTCCATCGACGCGAGCTTTGTAGCCGATGCCCGTCAAGGCCATCGCGTGGCCTCGAGTGCCGACGATGAGCGGTCGATCGCCGGAAAGCTGGTGAGATGCGACGGCCAGGTCAGCCATGACTGCGCTCGGCTTGCCGTGCCGGGCATCCTTGGGGTCCAAGCCTCGCCAGCACCGACCAGAGTTTCTCGCCCAAGGAGCGACGCCCAAACAGACTCTTGACCCGCGCCATGTACCCTGCGCGACGCTAGTCGTCGAGACGCCCGCCTGCAAGCGCTCGCGTTCACAGGCGCCGCCGGATCCCAGCCACAGCGAGCAGCACCAACGCGCTCCATCCCAGACCCCGGCCACCGATGCTGCAGCCTCGCGGGGCCAGGTCGCCGCCTGGCTCGCTGCCGCCGCTGCCCGAGCCATCGCCTCCCGAGGTCGGTTCAGGATCAGACCCGGTGGGGTTCGGGCCCGTGGGATCGGCTCCGGTCGGGTCAGGCGTGGGGCCCGTGGGATCTGGGGTGCTGGTGGTGACGCCTCCGCTCTCGGAACCTTCGCCTCCGCTGGAGCCGTCCCCGCCGGAGGTGGAGCTCCCGCCGCCGAGAAACACGGTCAACTCTGCGGGGGCGGCTTCGTTACCGTCGTAGTCGGAAGCCTCGACGGTGATCGTGTACTCCCCGGCAGGGAGGCCGAGGATTTCCCCGGTTCCCCAGTCGCTGTCGACGGTCTTGAAGGGCTCGCCGTCGAGCCAGTTCACGTCGCAGAGGTCGCTGGTGCAGAACGAGATCTCGCCGTCTTCAATGCCGGGGAGGTCTTGTAGGGCGTCCGATCGGATGACAATGCGGACGCCGACGTAGTCGGAGTCGTCGGACAGTTGCACGGCGACGTCGAGCGGCCAGCCTTCCGGGATCGTTTCGCCGTCGGCCGGAGAGACGACGGCCAGGACCGGCGGAAACACATCAACGTCGGCAGGACCGAGATTCTCGAGCATGTCGGCGTGGCTGTTCTGTTCGCCCGACCCGCAGCCCTCGTGGTCCAGGGTGGTGCAGTGCAGCGGCTGGGGCGTGACGCCATCCTTGCCGGCCAATTCATGGGCAACGTCTCCGCACTCGTCGACGAACATCGTCGGCGGCGCGGCGAAGTTTGGCGGGTAGTTCATCCAGTCGTCGGGGGTGTTTTCCTTGCCCTCCAACCCCGAGAGCAGGCCCACGGCAAACATGGCCGACGCGAGCAGATCCGGATCCGAGCATTGCGACGTGCTGCCGTGGGTGCGCAGCGCCTGGTCGCGTGCGAGCGCAGAACAGTTGGCACGGGTCGAAGAGCAGGTGTGTGACATGCTCTCTTCGGCCGGTGCGTTGCTGGTGAGCAGGGCGAACGTCGGCAGGTATTCGGGGGGCGGCTCGGTGACGACGTGGACGTCGTAGGCCGACAGGGCCCCACGCACGCCGTTGACGATCGTCAGCACGTCGGGATGGGGCGTGAACGTCGTGACGTCGTCGACCCACGGCAGACAGCCTGCCGCGACTGCAGAGCCGGACAGCCCGGTCTTGGTGCACTGGGTCTCCGGCGTTCCGGATGGAGTGAACTCCACCTCGGAGGTCGGGATCCAGAGCACGGCGGGTTTGGTGTCGGCGCGCGCTGGCGTGGAGAGTGCGATCAAGGCGACCGAGAAAGCAGAGATTGTGACAGTACGAGTCATCCTGAGACTCCAAGGCATCGAGGGGAGCGCGCGCACGCAACGCGCTTGGGGGGTCGACGGTAGCCGACGCGGGGTCAGGCCTCGAACAGATCGTCCAGGCTGTCGATGGTCGTGGCCCGAACGACCAGCGCGTCCAAACCGTCGGCGTCGCAGGTCCGTAGCCGGGCTCGGGTCGCGTCGTCGAGCCTGAGCCCCCGTGCTTCCAGGAGGACCTGCAACGTCTCGAGCTTGCCCTGTGTTCTCCCACGAGCTTCGCCGCGGGCTTCGCCTTCGGCGAGGATCCGGCGGACGGTGGGGCTCTGGTACTCGTACTTGTTTTTCAGCTTGAGGGCCATGCGTTCGCGTTCCAGGGCTTGTCGGGCAACGGTGTCGAGGTGGTGGAGGACGAGATCAGCGTACAGTTTGCTGTCGGACTCGTCGAGTGTCCCCGCTGCGTGCAGCGCGGCGCGCCCAATGTCGAGCGCATGGGCTGTCTTGCCGTGCGCAATGGCAGAGAGCACCGAGAGCGCGGGTCGCCGCTCTGCCTCCGAGGGGTCGACGACGACGGGGATGAGCTCTGGGCCGATGACGGTTGGCCTCATGACGGAGTTGTTGTGGCCGTCGAGGTCGATCGGTTCGGCAGACCAGCGTGCGACACGTGGATCGGGGGCGAGCACAACGAGCATGGTCGGGCAGCGATACTGTGCTCGCAGGACGGCCTGGTACGCGGGCCATGCGTGGCGTTTGTCCGGGTCGCGAGCAAGTTGGACCTCGAAGATCATCATCGAGGAGGGGCGTGGTGCGCCGTCAGGGATGATCTCGACGACCAAGTCTGCCCTGTACTCGGGCGGCTGCAGCTCGCTGTAGGCCTGGTCTCGAGTACGCAACCTGAGCTCCTCGGGAAGGGGATGCCCGGTGGCCCACTCGGCGATCACACGGGCCAAACCCTCTCCGTCGCGGACCATGGCCACGAGCACCTCGTGTAGCTGCGACGGCATCGACGGACGCAGCGTAGAGGGCGGGGAGAGGCGGGGCGAGGAATCGGGGCTCGGAGGGACAGGGTGTGGAGGTGCCTCCCCTGCGCGGCCAACGGGCGTTGATGTCCGCTTGAAATCGGCTCGCCGAAAAAAGTCGTGTCCGGAGTGAACCGTTGCGCCTCCGTGCTCACGACAAGGGCATGCACACCACGTCCGATGCCGTAGCCTCCGCTCTGTTCGCCTCCTTGCTGCTCGTTCCCGGGTGTTTCTCGGCTGACGATGCCGGGATTGTCTCGAACGAGGGCTCCACAACCGACGCAGAACAAACGACAGCCGAAAGCCCCGACCCCTCTGGAGACGAGTCCGAGGGCACCGGTGGGGAAGACCCGGATCCGAGCGGAGACACTGGGAGCGAGCCTCCGGATGATGACGACAGCGGTGCCGACGACACGGCCAATGCAGAGAGCTCCTCGGGCGCCGACGACACCTCGGGTGGCGAAAGCTCGGGAGGCGAAACGACAGGCGCCCCGAATGCGCCGACGATCGTCGAAATCCTTCCCGAAGACGGCGCGGTTGGAGTTGCTGCCGACACGTCGATCGTCGTCCGATTCAGCGAGCCCATGGATCAGGCCTCGACGCAGGCGGCGTATCAGTCCTCCGACATTCCGGCGGGTGCCGTCACGTTCGGGTGGAATGCCGCGGGCGACGAACTCACGATCACGCCCAACGATCCGCTCGAGTACGCCGCAGGGACGAACCCCGCCACGCTCGATGCGCTGAGCTACAGCTTCACGCTCACGTCCGCGGGGGAATCCGAGGACGGCGTTGCATTGGACGGCAACACGGAGAGCTCGTTCTCGACCCTGCGCCGCCTGACGTTGGAGTTCGAGCAAGATGACGAGATGTCCGGACGCGTGCGTGACCTTGGCGGAGCCACGCTCGCCTCGACGCAGTACGCACTGGGCGACACGCCGATCAACGACACGACCCGCGGATACGTGACGTTCGACCTGGCGACGCTCCCCGACGGGCCGGCCACGGTCGAAGACGCGAACCTGCACGCGGAGTTCGGCCAGGTTTATGGCAACCCCTTCGTGGACCTCGGCGTCGTGCTCTACCAGCACGTTGCGTACGACTCGTTCGAGCCCGCTCTCTTCGACATCGACCCGGTCGGGGTTTCCTCGGGGTTGTTCGGGACGATCAACGATGACGAAGTGGATCGTGATGTCACGGAGGTCGCCGCGGAAGTGCTCGCTGACCCGGAAGGATTTCAGGACCGGCTGCAGCTCCGCTTTCTGTGGGTCTTCAACGAGACCGATGGAGACTTCGACAACGACACCGTCACGATGATGGCTTCCGCGCTGCGCCTCGATCTGCAGGTTCTGGTCCCCTGAGATGGAGGATGTCCGTTATCGTTTCGGTCCGTCGATGGCGAGCCGAGACGAACAGCCGACAGTGCGGACGTTCGAGGAGTCCGACATCGCTCCTCGGGCGCCGCAGTCGGACCTCGACCTCGCGGGTCGACGACGGCTGTCTGACCTGGTGGAGTCGATGACGGGCCGAGAGGGAGTGCCCGAACAGGTGGGGCGCTTTCAGGTCGAGACACTGCTCGGCGAAGGTGCGTTCGGTGAGGTGTATCTCGCCACCGATCCCGACCTCCGCCGTCCCCTCGCGCTCAAACTGCTCAAGCAGAGCGCCAGCTCCGACGCGGTGGCACGGCTGCGCAAGGAGGCGCAGGCGATGGCGGCTCTCGACCACCCCGACCTGCTGACGGTCTACGAGATCGGAAGCGTGGGCGAGCGGGCCTTCATCGCGATGGAGTTGGCCGAAGGCGGAACGCTCAAGACGTGGGCGCAGTCCGAACCTCGCTCTTTCGCCGACATCGCACGGCACATCGAGACTGCAGCACGAGGGCTGGCGGCAGCGCACGAGGCGGGGTTCGTGCACCGCGACGTGAAGCCATCGAACATCCTGGTCGGGAGCGATGGTCGAGCCAAGGTCGCCGACTTCGGTCTCGTGCATGTGCGTGTCATACCGGCCGAGGTCGGTGGGGAGGATCTGCAAACGACGCTCGCGGGGACGCCCGCGTACATGGCTCCCGAGCAGTTCGATGGCGTCGAGCCCACGCACAAGGCCGACCAGTACGCACTCGGAGTCACGTTCTTCGAGCTGATCTACGGACGGCGACCGTCGAAGTACGCCCCTGCGATCAGTGATGCTGGCGTGCCCTCGCACCGAGAGCAGCCGCCGCGGAGGGTGCCGGGCTGGATTCGCGAGGTCCTGTATCGATCGCTGCGCTTCGACCCCGAAGGGCGCTACCCGTCGATGTTGGCATTCGCGGACGCCCTGCGGTCGGGCATCGACCAGCGGCGACGACGAGTGCGCGGCGTCATTGCGGGGGTGGCTCTCGCCTCGGCTGCAGTCGCGGGGTGGTGGGCGCGTCCGGAGGCCATTGCATCCACGCCGTGCCCTGATCAGGCTCGTGCGAAGATCGCTTCGGTCTGGTCGTCCGCACGGGCCGACGCGATGTCGGACGCGTTCGAGAACGTCGAGGCAACGTATGCCGCTGCGTTGGGTGCCGCGACGAAGGCCCGCATCGACGCACGCGTGACGGCGTGGGTCGATGCGTGGTCGCAGACCTGCGACGGAACTCGCACGTCCGCACGGATCGAAGAGGCCAGTTGCCTCGAGCGCCAGCGGGGGCGGCTCGACGCACTCTTGGAGACGCCGCTGGATGGAGACACGATCGACTCGGTCGCATCGGCGCTCGGCGACGCCCTCGATCCCGACGCCTGCGCGCAGTCGGGGACTCGCCCGGCGACTCGGGCCGCCGTCACCGACACCCCACTGGCGCGACGCGTCCAAGAGGCCGAGGTCATCCTCGCACGCGGTGCGTTCGCGGATGCGTACGAGGACGCGATGAGGGTGCTCGAGGAGGCCAAGGCAGGCGACGAGACCCGTGTGCTCGTCGACGCTGGAATGCTCGCGGCCCGTGCCGCGCTCGAGCAGGAGACCCCGGCCGATGCGGAAGCGCCGCTCGAGGATGCTCTGAACGCGGCGCTCTCGGTGGGGTTGGACGTGCAGGCCAGCGAAGCCGCGTTGATGCTCGCGCGGGCGGTCGCGCAGCGCACGGAGCCGGATGAGGCCGTTCGATGGGCCGAACTCGGTGTTTCGCTTGCCACACGCTCGGGCCGATCTGTGCGCGAGCGTGCGAGGGCGCTGACCGTGTTGGCGCGAACGAAAGCTCTGGCCCAAGACCTGGCCGAGGCCGCGGAGCGATGTGAAGAAGCCATGGCGTTGGCGGATGCGGCTCCTGGCGGGGCGACGCCGCAATCTCGGCTCGACTGCGGGCGCACCTGGGTCGCCGTGGGGCGTTTCGAGGACGCGCGGCCGCAGCTCGAGCAGGCCATCGAAGGCTTGAGGGCACGCTATGGCCCCGTGCATCCGGAGATCGCAATGGCGATGATCGTGCTGGGCGGTGTGTTCGACCAGGCGAGCCTGCCCCAGGAGGCACTCGCGATTACGCTCGACGCACTCGAGATGGTGCGTGATGCCTACGGTGACGACGACCCACGCATCCTCACCGCGTTGACCAGCGCCTCCGGTATGACCAACCGCGTAGGCGACTACGACCGGGCGCTCGAGCTCGCGGTCGAGGCGGCATCGCTCGCTCGTCGTACCCTGTCCCCTGGGGATCGAAGGTACAGCCAGGCAGTATGCATCGCCGCGGGGTTCTCGATGGGGTTCGAGTGCGGTGAGGACACCCGCGCGTTTACGGACGACTGCGCCACGGGAGTCCGAGCCGCGGAGCGCGACACGCCGACCGAAGAGCTCTCTTCTCCGGTCGCATCGGCCAACGCCCAGGCGTGGATCCTCGCGACGCTCGCGTATCAGTGCCTCGAGGACACGGATGCGGAGCGGGAAGCCCTTGCGAGTCTCGAGCGCTACGTCGACGCGGAGAACGTTTCGTTCGAGCTGAGGACGATGGCGAGCGCCGTGCTTGCCAACGCCGACCTCGATGCAAAGCGTCATGCCGCGGCGGAGGCCCGGATTCGCGACCTACTCGAGCGGACCCGCGGGACCACCGTCATGAAGCTTCGCGAGGGCATGTGGAGAACGACGCTCACCCAGGCCCTCGCAGGCCAAGGCAAGCACGCCCAGGCCCGCGAGGAGGCCACGGAAGCGCTCGTGCTGCTCGAAGGCGGCGACGACGAGATGGTCGGGCCCGAACGCGACTGGCTGAACGAATACCTGGCACAGGAACGCTGATGTACATTGGTCCTCCGTGGAGGACGATGCACTGCTCGCCGCCTGGCGTGAGGGCGACACTTCCGCCGCCGACACGCTGATTCGGCGGCACTTCTCCGCTGTGCAGCGCTTCTTTCGCAACAAGGCGTGGGGGGACTGCGAAGACCTCACGCAGATGACGTTCGAGCGCTGCGTGGCAGGTCGTGACCGGTTCGAGGGTCGCAGCAGCTTCCGCGTCTTCCTGTTCTCGGTCGCGCGCTACGTCTTGTTCGAGCACTACCGAAGCAAGAAGGCCGGCACGTTCGACCCCGCGCACAGCAGCGTGGCCGACATCGATGCCAGTCCCAGTCAGATCGTCGCCGGCCTGCAGTGGCAGCAGTCGTTCCTGGGTGCGGTGCGCCAGATCCCGGTCGAGATGCAGGTCGTGCTCGAGCTGTACTACTGGGAAGGCATGCGTACCCAGGAGATCGCCGAGATCGTCGACGTCCCTCGTGGCACGGTGAAGAGCCGTCTGCATCACGCCCGCTTGCAGCTCAAGAAGCGCTGCGAAGCCGACGGCATCGACATGAAGCAGCCGGTCTCGCTCCCGGGCTGGGCCCGCGACGTCGAGTTCTCGGCCTGAGGGCGGCGGGCACGACAAAGCCCGCCGCGGGAACACCGGGCGGGCTCGTGCATCGAAGCTGCGACGACGCTTAGTCGTGCATCTTGACGTATTCGAACTCGAGGGGCTTGCCTTCGATGCCCTTGTTCGGGGGGGCGATCCAGTTGGCGAACTTCCCGGGCTCGTAGCAGGGCTTCATGATGCTGAGCAGGTAGTCGTTGTCCGCGGGGGTGAGGACCCACTTCTGCTTGTTGGCTTCCCACTCTTCTTCGGTGATCAGGTTGCCCTGAGGGTCGAAGTGGTGGTCGGCGTAGATGCCCTGGTGGCGGTGGAAGCGACGGCTGGGGAGGGTGATGACGAAGTCGCTGCCCTCTTCGGCGATGTGCTTGTTCCAGCGCTTCACGGCGCGCTCGCAGTCGATGATGTACTGGTCGCGAAGGACCTCGTTCATCGCGTTGCGCAGGGGCACTTCTTTTTCGAGGAGCTTGTCCTTTTCGACCACGGGCAGGTTGTAGGTGCCCGTGAGCGCTTTGTGGTCCTCGTAGCGATCTTCGCGGAAGCGGCCTTTGAGGCCGGTGGCGAAGAAGTTGGACGCGTTGCTGCTGATCTCACCGCCGAACAGGTCGAGGCTGTAGGTGAACCAGTAGTTGATGGTGCGCTGGATGAGGTCGAAGTCGATGCCGCCTTGGGCACGGACGTCGCCGTTGGGATCGAGCTTTTCGAGCTGCGCGGTGCGACGCATGATGCGGCCCAGGCCGGTCTCACCGACGAAGAGGTGGTGTGCCTCTTCGGTGAGCATGAACTGGGTGCTGCGTGCGAGGGGGTCGAAGCCCGACTCGGCCAGGGCGGCGAGCTGGTACTTGCCGTCGCGGTCGGTGAACATCGTGAACGCGAAGAAGCTCAGCCAGTGGTCGCAGGGCTGGTTGAACGCGCCCAAGATGCGGGGCTTGTCCTCGTCGCCGCTGCGGCGGTTGAGCAGCTCGTCGGCTTCGTCGCGACCGTCGCGGCCGAAGTACTTGTGCAGCAGGTAGACCATCGCCCACAGGTGCCGGCCTTCTTCGACGTTGACCTGGAACAGGTTGCGAAGATCGTAGAGGCTGGGCGCGATGTGGCCGAGCAGGCGCTGCTGTTCGACGCTGGCGGGCTCGGTGTCGGCCTGGGTGACGATGATGCGGCGCAGCGCGTTGCGGTGCTCACCGGGCACGTCGGTCCAGGCGGGGGCGCCAGCATCGTCGCCGCACTTGACCGTGGCGGCTTCCTCGTTGGGGGTGAGGAAGATGCCCCAGCGGTAGTCGGGCATCTTGACGTGGCCGTAGTTGGCCCAGCCGCCGCGATCCACCGAGATGGCAGTCCGCAAGTAGACCGGCTTGTCCGCGAAGTCGGTGGGGCCCATGTCGTTCCACCACTCGAGGTAGTTGGGCAGCCAGCGCTCGAGGGCGCGCTGAAGCTTGGGGTCGTCGCTGAGCCCGACGTTGTTGGGGATCTTGGACGTCAGGTCGACGCTGGTGCTGGTCGGTGTGGTCATTGCGTATTCCTCGAAGGTCGGCGAGTGGTGAGTTAGACGCGGCGCCAGTCGAACGCGGGGCGCTCGGGACGGCCGTAGAGGGTGAGCGCACCTTCGGGGCCAGTGGCGTTGGGTCGGATGAAGATCCAGTTTTGCCAAGCGCTGAGCCGGGCGTAGATCTTGGAGTCGGGAGTCTCGGGTCCGACGAAACGGAGGTTCTGCTCCATGCCGGTGAGTGCGTCGGGCGAAAGGCTGACGCGCTCTTCGATGGCGATGCGGACATCGTCATCCCAATCAATATCGTCCAAGAGCATGGTGACGAGGCCCGCATCGTCTGCGTCCTCGGGCTCGAGCAGGTCACGTCGGCCCGCAAGTGCTTCGGCTTTGTCGGGCTCGCCGTGCAGGTGAGCCTGGATGCGTGTGAGCCCAGTGTTCATCGGCAGTGCGCCCTCGTTGAGGTCGCCTACTCCGACATGAACCACGTTGTCCGGATCGTCCAGCAAGTAGAAGCGGTCGGCCGCCAGAGCGAGCTCCAGCAGGTTGCCCGCAAAGGCCGTTCCGGCATCACCGAGCGCGAAGAAGGAGCGGCTGGTGTTGTCCATGCGACGAAGCACACGGCCCATGTGCAGCAGGACCTCGCGCACGAACCAGTGGTCACGCGTCTTCACGAGCGCCGCGTCGTGAGCCAGCACGCGCTTGGCGTCGCCCTTGGCTCGCACGACGACCAGTCCCACGTTGGGGTGGTTGGTGCGCAGCTGAAGCAGCGCGTCGTCGAACTCACGGTAGGCCCGCAGCGCCCAAACTTGGTCGCCGGCTGCGTGCATCGCTTCGGCGCCACGCTCGGCGAGCGCGACGTCTTCGGCGGTGGGGCCTTCGATGGTGAGCGTGGCGGTGCGGGCTTTGTCGTCCCACGTCAGCTCGACGCTGGAGTACTTGCGGCCCCCGTCGGTCTCTTCGACAGAGAGCTTGCCGAGCGTCACGCCCTTGCGGTCGCCGCTGGCGAGGTCGGTCGCTTCACCGACGATGGCTTCGCAACGCGCCGCGATCTTTTCGTCGAACTTGGAGCGCGGGAACACGTCGTCGACGAGGTTCCACTTGACCGCCCGCTTGCCTCGCATGCCCTCGGCCGTGGTCGAGAAGATGTCGGCGCGGTCGCGACGGATGCGGCGCTTGTCGACCAAGCGGGTGAGGCCGCCGGTGCCCGGCAGAACGCCCAGCAGCGGGACTTCCGGAAGGCTGACGGCCGAGTTGCCGTCGTCTTGCAGGTAGATCTCCTTGCACGCCAGGGCGAGCTCGTACCCACCGCCTGCGGTCGTGCCGTTGCATGCGGCGATGTACACCTGCGAGCTGGCTTCGGTGGCCTCTTCGATCTCGCAGCGCGTCTCGTTGGTGAACTTGCAGAAGTTCACCTTCCAGCCGTGGGTGCTGGTGCCGAGCATGTGAATGTTGGCACCTGCGCAGAACACCTTGTCGTTGGCGGAGGTCATCACGACCACGCGCACTTCGGGGTGTTCGAACCGCATGCGGCGAACGATGTCGGCTAGCTCGACGTCGACGCCGAGGTCGTAAGAGTTGAGCTTCAGCTCGTAGTCGCTTCGCAGTCCACCGTCGGGGTCGACATCCATGGCGACGCGAGCGATCGCGCCGTCGTAGGAGACCTTCCAGTGCCGGTAGGACCCGGGGTCGACCTCAAAGTCGACTTTGACATCCGTGTTCGATGCAGCTCCCATTCTCGGACGAGGCTAGCGAAACGCCTCGTCCGAAAACGTGTGCAAACCGGGTGGACGCTATGCGACGTGTCGTGCGTCGTCGCACGGGTCCTCTCGTTGTCCGCGAGGGATCAGCCGCCGCCGGGAGGAGGCAGGTTCGAAACCGGCGGGCGCGCTGTCGCGGCGGGGGTGGGCACCGACAGTTTGGCCTTCGCACTTCCGCCCATGTTGCACTCGCCCTGCAGGGTGCCGCCCTCTTCGATGTGAAGCGCACGCACCGAGATGTCACCGAGGACTTGACCGGTGGCAGAAATCTCGAGGCGGCCCGTCGCGTTGACGCGGCCTTCGACCTTGCCCTGAATCTTCACGTTCGGGCCCGAGATGTCGCCCTTGACCAACGCATCGTCGAGCACCGTGATCTCACCGCCCGCGTTCACGTCGCCTTCGATCGCACCCGCAATCGTCAGCGACGATGCCGTGGTGATGGTGCCTTTGATGGTGGTGTCCTCGGTGATGTAGTTCTGGGGGTTCGACACGTCGGTTGGCCTCGCACCGCAATCTTCCGCCTCTAGCGCCACCGTGCGCAACCGACTACACGCTCATGTAGACCGATTGCGCCTGATCTGCGAAGCGGGAGGCGGATGTCCGTCGATGTGCGATGGACGCCAGCGTAAGCAGAAACACAGGGAGTGCGGCGAAGCCCAGCAACACGCAGGCGGTTGCAAACGCGAGGTTTTCGGCGTCATCGCGGTCGGAGAGCACAGCACGAGCGTTTGCGTGGTCGAGCACGACCAGCTCGAACGGCTTGCTTCGGCTCAGCCACACGAGCATCTGGTCGCCGGGGCGCCCGGTGGGTCCGAGGGTCTCGTGGTCGTCCGCCGACCTCCAGGCGATGACGTCGTTCGCGTCGAGCGTCACGGGGTCGGAGCGTTCGTCGGGCTTCGGGATTTGCCCGATGCGGCGGCCCGCCTTGGCTTCTCGAAGGGCGGTCAGTCGCGCCCGGCCGCGGGTGGACAGCAGGGCCCACGTGGCATCGGGCGGTGCATCGACCACGAGGGTGCGGGGCAGCACGGTCGCATCTTCGACGATCAGAATGCCGCACCGAGGAAGACCGTGCTGTTCGACATCGGCGGTCGTGGCTCGCACCTCGCCCTCGGCCACAGCGTGCAGCGTGGGCAGTGCTTGGTCGAGCGTGGCGTCGCCAAAGGCTGCAGTGCTGCCACCGATCACCGCCGCGACTCCGACCACGAGCGCCGCGCTGATGAACACCAACGACAGCACTGGATGTTTGGCGGGCGCGACGGGCAAACCTCGGGCGCGTTCGAAGTCGGCGCTGCACTTGCCTTCGATCGCCAGCGCCAGCGCCAGCGTCTCGCCGGGCGGCCGAGCCACGCGCACCCGGAGATGTTCGCCCTCTTGCATGCGCGCGTACCAATGCGGAGGAAGGTGCACGGGGGTGTCGCCGACCGACCAGCGGCTCTGCCACTCCTCGGGCTCGGGGTCGTAGCTGGCTCGTCCCTCGATCACCTCCGCGACGGGCGTGCGCTCCGGTTGGCGGTAGTGCACCACCAACAACACGGCCTCGATGATCGCGATCACGGCGGCGAGCACGAAGCCGGCCATGATGCGGCCTCCCTCGAAGAAGCTGATCACGGCCGTCAGCGCAAACACGAGCAGCAGCACCGCGCCGACGCTGCGGGTGCGGTCGATGCTGCCACGATGGCGCTGTCGCTCGGCTCGATAGTGTTGGCGCTCGGCTCGGGTGAGCGCTCCGTCGAACGAAACCGGAATGCTCAGAGCTTGTCCTTGAGCGACTGCATCGACGACTTCAGCTCACCGAACAACCCCTTGAGCTGAACGGCGGCGGTGTCGGTGACCTGACCGAGTGTTTCTTCGGCGGTCTTGAGCTTTTCTTTGACCTGCGGCTCCATCTTTTCCCAGGTCTCTTTGGCTTCGGCGGACACCTCGGTCGCCGCGTCGGAGAGCTTGTCGCCGAGCTCGGTCGCCATGGTCTTGAGCTCGCCCAGACCGTTTTCGAGCTGCCCGACCAGGTCGCGCTTGGGATCGTTCTCGGTCGTTTTCTCGTCGGCTTCGCTCATGACGAGGAGAGCTTAGCGCCTCCATCGGTGAAGGCCTCCGCGTGACTGGCGCAAAGCGCTGCGCGACCCCGCAGGTGGCGTTTTTCGGGTCACACTAGGCTTCTCGTGCATCGCCCCGTTCGAGCCCTGTTCGCGCTGGCCCTGTGCTCCGGTTGTGCTGGCCCCGCTGCCCCCGAGACGACCGATCCCGAACCCGACGCACGCACGCCTCAGACGCGGGTGAAGCGAACGCCTCCCGAACCCAGGCGTGACCGCGCTCGTCGTTCGCGGTCTGCCGCATCGCCGAAGGGGGGGCTCGGTGCGGATGCCAGAAGACAGATCCTCAGCGCCCACAACGACGCGCGTGCAGACGTCGGTGTCGGGGCGTTGCGGTGGTCTGCCGCGGTCGCCAAGACGGCGCAAGCCTGGGCCGACGAGCTCGCCGCCAACGGATGCGGCCTGCAGCACAACCCGTCGAAGCCCTACGGCGAGAACCTCTACTGGAGCTCTGCATCGAGGACAGGCGCCGAAGCCACTGCGTCGTGGGTCTCGGAAGCCGCGCAGTACGATGCCCGCTCGAACACGTGCGCGCGCGGAGAGGTGTGCGGCCACTACACCCAAGTGGTCTGGCGCAAGTCCACCACGATCGGCTGCGGCGTGGCGACCTGCGGCGCAGCGCAGGTGTGGGTGTGCAACTACGATCCGCCGGGCAACTACGTGGGGGAGCGCCCGTTCTAGATCCGGCGAACGGGACTCTGACCCGCGGCTACGCACCGCCGCGGAGGCGCTTGGCGAGCGCTTGAAGATCGGCTTCGGTTGCGGTGCCGACCTTCGGATTCGCGGCGAGCTTCGCAACCCGTTGACGCAGCATGGCTCGGGCGCGGGAGAGTCGGCTGCGAACCGTGTGCGGGGAAATCTCGAGGATCTCTGCGAGCTCGGGCCCCTGCAGTCCCTCCCAGTAGTAGAGCTCGAGCGCGACTTGAAAGTCTGCGGGCAGCTCCCGCAAGGCACGCAGCAGGAGCCGCTGATCCTCGTCGCTGGCCAGGATGGAAACGGGAGATGACCCATCGCCCGCGACGGTGCTCTCGAGGGGGTCGAACCCTCGGTCCCGACTTCGGTAGTGATCGAACAAGACGAACCGAGCGACCGCGAAGAGGTACGTTCGAAAGGAAGACTTCCCTTCGAAGCGATCGCGACCGTCGACGCAGGCGAGGAAGGTCTCTTGCACGAGGTCCTCGAGGTTCCCCGAGGCCTTGTTCTTGAAGAAGCGGGTGACGGACGCGAGATGCCGATCGAAGAGCTTGCCGCCGGCAATACGATCCCCCTCTCGCCACGCCTCGAGCAGCTCGAAGTCGGAGGGGGCCGTCACGGCACCGATGATATCGTGATTCGTCGCGTTCGAGGCCGTGCGGCTTAGAGTTTCAGTTTTCTGTGTCGTCGTTTCGTGGCCCGTAGCGCCGCTTGGAAGTCGTCGGGCTCCATGCCTTCGTTCGTGTAGTGGTTCACGAACGCGTTGCGCCGGAAGAGCGATTCGAACGCTGTGATGCCCTTTTGCAGCGGCCCCGCGACGCCCGAGTGAGCAACCCACGCGGCGGCACCGTCGTTCCCCGTGGGGTCATGAACCGCAGCGGGCGGGTTGTCGCTCCATGGCCAGCCCGAAGCCGATTTCAGTGTGTCGACGTCGAGGTGTCGCTTCGACGGCATCACGACACTCGCGGCTTTCAGTTGCCCGTCGGACAGGGCATAGCCGCTGAGGTTTGCGGTCGCAGGCAGCAGTGAAGCCGTCGTGCGCCCGCGAGCCACCGCGTGCAATCCGAAGATGCGCGGGGTCTTGGCCTCGAGCAGGGGGGCAAACAGGTCTGCGGCGGTCACGGGCGCATCGCTCAGACGCAGCGGCCGGGAGGCGACCTCGAACGCCCTCGCGATTCTCGCGTTGGCTTTCCGATAGTTGTCGTCCGTCGTGCCGCCGAGCGCCGATTGGTCCAACAGGACGACACTGGTTGCCGTGCCGTGAAAGGCATGCAACGAGAGCAGGTGATTGTAGGGCGCCGTCGGCACCCCATTCGGCTCCCACACGGCGAGCACGTTGATGCTGGCGGAAGGGTGCTGCTCTCGGATCTTGGCGGCGAGCAGAGAGCCCAGGCCACCGCCGGTCCCTCCTCCGAGTCCGCAGACCAGCCACACGTCTGCGCCCGTGGTGGGCCAGTTGTGTTCGAACTGCGCCATCGCGTCGCCGACCCGCTCGCCGCCTTCTGTGTAGTGCCCCTTCGCCCAGTTGTTCCCGGCGCCCGACGAGCCCGTCACGAAGCTTTCGGGGCGAAAGATGCCGGCGTGCGGCAGCGCGAGGAGCTCGTCACGTGTTCCGGGCTCGGTGTCGACGAACAGACTGCGGGGCACCGCGCGATGTCCAGACGCGCCGCGAAAGAACGCTCCCCATCGTGGGGCGTGCGATCCCACCACTCCGTCGGGAGCGACCCGGTGTGCTTCCATCAATCGGGCCCAGATCTCCATGCCGACCCGACCTCCACAACCTCCGACCATCACGAGCATCTGCGGTCGAGTCGGCTGCTTTGCGTGGGCGCGTCGAATGGTCCCGAGCCCGCTGGCCCAGACGCCCGCACCCACTGCCGTCGTTCGGAGGAAGTCTCGTCTCTGCACGCTGGGGTAGTGTGCCGAGCTCCAGATGTGATCCCCGTGAACAGACGGTCGGGGTTTTCTGTGTGATTCCAAGGGCCTGGGGCGAGCTCCACGACGACCGTCTCAGAGGTCCAAACCGCAGTCCGTCCCATCGGGGCGCTCGTTCAACGCCTTGGCTGCGAGTAGCAGGGGTTCGGCATCTTCACCCCAGGCGATCTTCACCTCGGCGTGGTTGTGCAAGATGTCCGCACGTTCACAGGCCCGACTCTCGTCGCCCTCGGTCGCGACCTCGAGCTCGGTGTAGATCGTGTCGGCTTCGACGAAGCGCCCCAGACCCGCGAGCGCCATTGCGCCGATGTGCTTGGCCAAGACCACGTCGGGATGATCGTCCGGGTGCAGTGCGCTCGCGACGGCTTCGGTCTGGAGCGCCTCTGCGAGTCCCTCTTCGAAGCGCTCCAGTTCCACGAGCGACAGCGCGAGGTTGCTCATCGGCAGCAGCAGGGATGCGTGCACACGGCCATGTTCGGCAACTCGAATGGCGATGACGTCTCGCAAGTCTCGTAGCGCGCCTTCGTGATCTGCCAGCTCCCATCGTGCATTCGAGCGATTGACGAGCGTCGTCGTGAGTTGCGGGTGGCCCGGGCCGAAAGCGGCGGTCTTGACGTCGAGGGCGTGATCCAGGGCTTGCAGCGCTTCGTGGGGTTTGCCTTCGAGCGACAACACCGCCGCGAGGTTGGTGTCGAACTTGCCGACCTGCGGATGGTGCGGGCCCAGTCGGGCCACGACGATCTCACGCGCCAACCCGAGCTGTGTACGGGCGTCGGCGTAGCGCTTCTGGCGGTGAAGGGCCACGAACAGGTTCATCCTCGACCCTGCGACGGCCAGCGACTCCGCGTCGATCGACAGGCGCAACGCGAGCGACTCTCGGTGCAGGGCTTCGGCATCCGCGTGTCGTCCTTCGAACGACGCCAGCACCCCCGCGTGGTCGAGCCAGGTGGAGTGCAGCTCGGGGGGCGAGCCGAGGGCCTCAACGTAGGCCTTTGCATCGCCCAGCCATCGCGCTCCAGAGCTCAGATCGTCTTGGACCTCGATATCCGCCCACGCGCGCAGCAAGGCGATCTCGGCGGCCAAACGATCTGCGCGGCCGCGAATGGCCGCGTGATAGCCAGAGCCCAGGTGCGCTCGTGCCTCTGTGCGGCGACCATGGGTGAGCTCACCAAGACCGAGCAAGAGCGCTGCATCGGCCTCGAGTGGCGCAAAGCCGAGCGCCTTGGCGCGGTCGAGCAGCGCCTGCGCTTCCTCGGGCTCCCAGGCTCCGGCGTAGGTGGCCCCGCGCAGCCGGGCGACGTCGTCGCGAATCACGGTGGCATCGGCCCGGACGGATGCACCCCCCGACAGCGGCACACGGCGGCGCAGCGTGGTGACGTCGGAGCACGCCTGCAAGTCCGGCAAGCGACCGAGGTGGGCCACGGCCTCGCTCACGCGGTTCGGATCTGCGGGGACGGCCTGCACGCCGCGCAACCAGCCATCGACCTCGAGCAGGGCGCGGTCCAAGCATCCGTCGCGCAAGTCCTGCAGAGTGTCGGACTGCCGACGCTCGACCTGAGATGCGCGACACGCCGACTCCCGAGCATCGCCCCATCGCTCGAACCAACGGTCGAGCCCCGTCGTGAGCGCCCCGGCCGACTCCGCGCGAAAGCCCCCGTCGTTTGGCTCGATCCACGCGTACAACCCCTCCTGCGTGGACGTGTTCCACACCTGCTGCATCGATGCGCGTGCGTCTCGGCAAGGGTCCGGTGCGCCGAGAAGCATCGCCGTCGCGGCGACGCCCACCGCCAGTGCGCCACCCAGGACCATGCTTCGGCGGCGACGTCGTGCGAGGCCGCGTCGAAGCTGCGCGAGCAAAGCCTCCATCGAGTCGAAGCGCCGCGCCGGCTCGTGTTCGAGGCCTTTCGAAAGCACGCGAAACAGCCAGCGGGGCCAGGAGCGTCGAGGTTGTGACAGCGGAGCCCTGTCCCCATGGGGCGGGGCCGTCGCATCCTCGGTCGAGGACTCGCTCTGAAATGGCCGACGCCCGTCGAGCGCCTCATACAACGAGACACAGAACGCAAACTGGTCGGCTCGGGTGTCGACGGCATCTCCGAGAAGCTGCTCGGGTGCCATGTACGCAGGCGTGCCCGCGATCGCATCGATGGTCCCGTCGTCGTCGTCGGCAACGCGCATCGGCTGGGCCACCCCGAAGTCGGCGACGCGAGGGCGAGCGCGCCCGTCCGGCAGCGTTTCGACCAGCACGTTTTCGGGTTTGAAGTCCCGGTGCACGAGGCCCTGCCGATGTGCCTCGGCCAAGCCTTCGCCTGCATCCAAGAAGACCTCCACGAGCTCCCTCCACGTTCGAGGCGATTCGCACCATGCCCGGAGCGTCTCGCCGTCGACGAGCTCCATTGCGATCCACACGGCGTCATCGTGTTCGCCGACCTCGTAGACGGTGACGACGTTGGGGTGCTGCAATCGGGCGGCGAAGCGGGCCTCGTGGAGCAAGGACGCGCGCTGGGTTCGGGCACGGCGATCGGGGCGGACGACCTTGAGCGCCACATCCCGTTGCAGTGACGGGTCCTTGGCGCGGTAGACGACGCCCATGCCGCCCGACCCGAGCCGCTCGCCGAGCTCGAAGCGGTCGACCTTCGCGCTCTCGCGACGCCCAAACAGCCGTGCGCCGAGGACGGCGCGAATTCGATCGTCCTCGAGGTCTTCGGGCGGGGCTTCGACCCGCAGATCGTCGCTATCGAGCGGCACCTGCCGTTTCACGATACCAACTCTTCGACCCGATTTTTTCTGGGATCACTTTCGGATCGCATCGCACTACCGGCAGCGAGACTCATGACGACTCCCCGCTTGCTCTCCCGTGCACTCACCGTTGCCTTCGTCTCTGCCAGCGTGCTGGCGCTCGGCACCGCCGCGTCCGCAGCTCCGGACATCGAGTTGCCGACCGTTCGACCCAAGCCGCGGGTGCGCCCGAAGAAGAAGCCCAAGCCCCAGGTTCGGCGAGCCAACCAGGTCAGCAACTCCACGCGGATGTCGCTGAAGGCGAACGCGCTGCAGTCGGCATTGAGAAAGTCCAACAGCGCCCATGACGTGCGCGCCTACTTCGCGCACGCACAGGATCGAGACGTCTGCGTCGTGCGAATCGACGACGTCACCTACGACGGACGACAGGGCCAGATTCGGGCGTTGGCGCCCGGTCGCGTCAAGCTGGAGAGCAAGCCCGGCAGCAACGGCAAGCGCAAGGCGAGGTTTGCCTGTGGCACCGGGTCGGGTCCATGTGACGTGTGGTTCATCGACGAGGACGGTCAGCGTGAGCGAGCGACACCCAATGAAGTCGTGTTCCCCGGCTTGTCGCTCATGCAGGCCTCCAACGCGGTCTCCAGCTTCAGCAGCATCAACAACCTGTGTCCTGACGTCATCGAAGAGACCCGCGCCGCGCTCGACAACCCGCCCAGCACGCCCGAAGGCCAGTACGTCGGCCTCATCACCGAGATTCGCAGCAAGTTCGAGCGTCGCGACGAACTCATCTTTCCCGCCTACGGGGCCAGCAACTGCGAAATGATGCGCCAGAATACCGCCGGCTTCGCCACTGCGACGTTCGACCTCGGCGCGGTGTCCATCGGCCCCAACGGAGCAGGCGATGCCGTGTTCTTTCAATGCTCCGGTCAGGCCGAATGCATCCGCGGCAACGGGCAGACCGATGACGCCACGATGCTGATCACCGAGCTTACCGGGCAGCACGGGGAGAGCATCAGCGAGAAGCTCCAGCAACTCCGCGACTTGCACCCCAACTGCGGCTAATTGGCGCTACTCGAGCCGGCGGTGGGCGGTCGTGTCCCATTCGTCGGCGAGCACGGCGTAGGTATGGCTGTCGATGTACCCTGGCGGCTGAGACCCGTGGCCCTCGAACCATCGGTCTCCGCGGCGCACAGCCTCACGGCGTAGGCCCAGTCGTGTGCAGACGCCGACCGAGCCGACGTTGAGCGCTGCGCACGAGATGACGATGCGCCGCAGTCCCCAGCCGCCCTCGGCTGCGGGCGTGAGCGCAGCGCTGATGAGTGCGGCGGTTGCTTCGACGCACAGTCCTCGTCGGCGGTGTGACGCCGTGATCCAATAGCCAATCTCCGCCTCGCCGACCGCGGGGCGGATCGCATGGAGTCCCGTGCCACCGACCAGCGTTCCGTCGGTGCGGAGAAAAACACCCATCGTGAAATCGGGAGCCTCGCTCGATGCGGCCCGTGCTTGGCAGTCGCGAAGGAACTCCGCAGTCTCCTGTTCATTCTGGTGTGCAAACCCTGCCCACGGGAGCCACGGCAGCAAGGCCTGACGATCACGCGCCACAGCGTCGAACAGCGCAGGTGCGTCCGCGGACGTGTACGCGCGCACTTCGAGACGCGGCGTGAGAACGGGATTCGGGAGCGGAGAGGGTGCACACCAGGAGGGCATCGTTCTCAGCCTTTGCCCACGAGCCAGGCGACGAGTTCGATGTGCGCCGTTTGAGGCAGGGTGTCGAACGCCCGGCACTGGAGCAGCTTGTAGGCCCCGTCGTCGCCCGTCAGGCGTTTGAGGTCCTCGTGCAGTGAGGCAGGACTGCAGCTCATGATGTGCAGGCGTGGCGCCTTGAGCTGGTTGAGCTGCCCGCAGACGTCGGCACCCAGGCCACCGCGCGGAGGGTTGGCCACGACCAGGTCGGGGTTGCGATGCGGGTGGTGCGGATCGGCGAGAATGGGGGCGAGGAACTCCTCGACCAGCTCGGCCTTGATGCCCAGCGCTCGCGCGCTCTCGGGGTAGGACTCGCACGGCACGACAACCTCGAACCGCTCGCGCAGGAGCTTGGTGGTGATGCCTGCGCCCGCGTAGAGGTCGAGCGCCACGCGGCCGTGGGGAAAGCCTCCGGCGGGGACGCGCACGAGGTCGTGGTAGGCGAGGGCGGCGGTGCGCGGGTTGGGCTGCAGGAACCCCTGTGGCCCCACGTGCACCAACTCGCCGCAAAGCTCGATGGCGAGCGTTTGGCGGCCTTTGAGCGGTCGAATCGTGACGCCGCGCATGTCGTTGCCGCGGCCCGAATGCACGCCCCACGAGATGCCAGCCGGTCGCTCGAGTCGTTCGGCGATCTGATGCGCCATCGTGGCGAGCGGGTCGGCGGTGATGATCGCGACCAACACGTTGCCGCGCCCGTCGGTCTTGAGCCACGCGTAACGAAGGTCGCCACTTTCGTCGAGCTCGTCGAACGCGGCGGCGCCCAGCTCATTGGCCACGGCGACCAGTTCTTCGCAGGCCGCGGTGATGTCGGGATGGTCGACGAGGCAGCCCGCCATGTCGGCGACGTTGTGGGTGCCCCGCATGAAGCTTCCGAGGACGAGTGATCGCGGCTTGCCTGCGAACACGCGTTTGGTCGACCAGCGGTAGTGCAGGCCACCGTCGTCGGCCGCGACGACACGGTCGACCTCGAGTCCGTAGTGGGTCTCGAGTTCATCGACCTTGAGCTTGCGCTGCGACGGCACGTCCATGTCCATCACCGCGCAGCCGTTGCATCGACTATGGTGGCGGCACGGCGCTGGGCGGCGCCCCGGATGCGTGTTGCGACGGGTGATGACCGTACCGTGCGCGCGCATGCGCTGCCGGCTGACGTAGTCCAGCTTGACGTCCCCCGTCTCGCCCGGAAGCAGGCCGGCCACGTGGACCTCCCTGCCGTCGTATTGGCCGACGCCGTCGCCGTGGCGCGACAGGGACTCCGCGCAGACCGTGATGGTGTCGCCGGGCTTCATGTGCGAGCGACGACCATACCGGTCTGCTGCAGATGATTGAAGTAGTTCGGATAGGTTTTGCCCACGCATTGTGGGTCACGAATCCCCACGTGGCCCACCATGGCGAACGCCATCGCCACTCGGTGGTCGTCGTAGGTGTCGATCTCCACACCCCTCAGTGCGCCTTCGCTCGGGGGGCTGATCGTGAGTCCATCGTCGTGCTCGGTCACCTGCGCGCCGAGTTTGCGCAGCTCGGTGGCCGCCACGGCCAGGCGATCGCTCTCGTGATGGCGCAGGATGTCGACGCCGCGGATTTCGGTGGGCCCGTCGGCAAAGAGGGCAGCCACGGCGAGGGTGAGCGTCATGTCGGGCATGTCGGTGAGGTCGAACAGCCCTCCGCGCAGCCGGCCGGTGCCTTCGACCACGGTCTCGGCAGGATGCTGTGACACACGCGCACCCATGCGTTCCAGCACCCGCGCAAAACGAGCGTCGCCCTGCATGCTGGCGCTGCCCAACGCAACTCGGGCACGACCGCCGTGAATCGCCGCCAGCGTGAGTGGGTAGCTGGCCGCCGAGGCATCGGGTTCGATGGTGTACTCGCGTCCGGTCAGGGGGCGCGGCTGCACGTTCAAGGTGTCGCCGATCCACGAAGCGCGTCCACCGAACGCCTCCAGCACCCGCAGGGTCATGCCGACGTAGGGCCGCGCGGGCGTTCCCTGCTCGAGCACGATCTGCGTCGGTCCCTCGGCCAGCGTCGCGGCGATCACCAGACCCGAGACGAACTGCGAGCTGGCGGGACGCGACAGCCGAACCTCTCCGCCACGCAGACCATCGCCCGACTCGACACGAGCCGGCAGGAACCCCTCGTCGCCCGTGCACTCGATGCGAGCGCCCATCGTGCGCAGCCCATCGATGAGCATGTCCATGGGTCGTTCTCGCATGCGCGGCGTGCCGTCCATCGTGGCTGCCGTGTTGCTGCCTGCGAGGGCAGGGAGCAGAAACCGCGCGACCGTCCCTGCGGTGCCGACGAACAGTGAAGGCGTCGCCTCGGTGGAGAATCGACCCGCGCTGCCCGGCACGACCAATGCTCCGTCGCGTTCGTCGACATCGACGCCGAGCAGGCCGAGGCACGCCCGCATGTGCTGGGTGTCGTCCGCATCGAGCCATCCGTGAAGCGTGGATTCTCCGCGTGCCAGGGCTGCCAGCAGTAGCGCCCGGTTGGTGATGCTCTTGGAGCCCGGCACGGGCAGTGCCCAGTCGAGATTCTTCGGCGGCTGGAGTTGTACGACCGCGGGCATGCGCGCCCGAAGCATCGCATGCGCTGCGATCAGTTGCCGCGTGCCGCGTCGACGCGTTCGTTCGTCCGCTTGCGGCGCTTGATCTTGACCTCGAGAAACACGGTCTTGGGCCGCTTCTTGTTCTTGCGCTCCAAGCGGAACACCGCGTTGGCATCCGAGAGCGCTCGAAGCTTGCCCTGCTTCATCTCGTGTCGGTCCATCAGCAGCGAGCGGTACACCGTCTTGGTGTCGTATGCCTCGCGCTCCGGCAGGTCGACCAGTCGAAAGCGACCGTCTTCGGTCTGCACGAACCCGTACGCACACTCGACGGTGCCGCAGCCCGGATCGAAGGAGATCCACAGCCGCCATGCACCGTTGCGCAGGTCTTCGCCCACGATGAGCCCGGCATCGTTGCGCCCGATCGGCTGGCGCAGACGGCCTTCCATCGAGCGGTCGTCGATCTCTCGGCCGACGCGTTTCGAGGCTCCTTCGTCGCGCTCCCAGACCGCGATGGTCCGGTGGCTGACGTAGACGCCGAGCTGGTTGAACGCGCCGCTGTCCCGGGCGCTCTGCAGGTTGCTCGGGCCGAGAATGTAGCGGGCGGTGCACCCTGGAAGCAGCGTGCACGCCGCAAAGAACAACGCCGTGAGGGAGCCTCTCACCGTGTGCCGAGGGTCGCGAATAACCGTGGGCTGGTCAACTCGACGCGCTCCACGCGGGAGCCCGCCAGGCTGGTACCCTGTTCGTCCGGTGGGTGCACAGGTGCTGCGGCCGCCGCTGAGCACCCCATGATCTCCGTCGTGATCGCATCGCTCGAGACCGGAAAGGGTCGTGTCGAGCGTTCGCAGGGCGGGGTGATCGTGGTCGGAGGCGACCGTCGCTGCGACATCGTGCTGCAGGAGCGCGGGGTGTCGGGCACGCACTTTCGGCTCAGCCCTATGCCCGAGCTTCCCGGTGCGTACCTGCTGGAGGACCTCGCCAGTACCTATGGCACGTTCGTGAACAACGCCCGGGTGGCACGGCCCGTCGTCGTGTCGGGGCGGGATGTGATCTCGGTGGGCGGGCTGCTGTTGATGCTGGCCCCGTCCGGCCAGGAGCGAGCCGCAATCGATCATTTGTCCGCCCTCGCGGCGCCCAAACAGCCCGAGCCGGCACCTGCCACTCCGGCCCCCGCCTCCACAAAACAGCTCGCCGCATTCGACGCTCGCGCACCGTGGATGCAGCAGTTCGAGCACTTCGACGGGCTGGCGCGTGGTTGGCAAGACTCGGGGCGTCCGAAGTCGAAGTTGCTCACCGGGGCGGCCGTCGCCATCGCCGAGCGCTGGCTGGCGGCGGGGATCAACCAGAGCCCCTCGCCGGGCGCGTTGCACCGAGACTTCATCGAGCAGAGCCGCAATCGTCGGGCGTTTCGATTGCAGATGGTGATCGGAGCGGTCGTCGTTGGAGTCTTGGGCCTCGGTGGGGCCGTCGCATCGTTCCTGTATTGGGACGAGCTGAAGACACTGCTCGACCCTCCCGCCGAGATCGTGATTGCCGACGACACCCCCACGGTCGTCGACGAAGACGCGCCGGCCCCGGCCGACCTCGAGGCATTGCTCGCGTTGGCGGGTGGCGAAGCCGAGGACACGCGCCGTCTCTTGCTGCAGGCGGCGGTGGCCGAGGTCGCGCGCACGCAAGGCAGGCCGCTGCTGTCCGACACCTTGTGGGCGCTGCAGCGTTCGGCTCATGCCACGCTCGCCGAACGTCGGGAGACGGTGTTGCGTGGTCACACGGCCACGGTCACCGATGTAGAGTTCTCTCCCGACGGGCGGCTGGTCGCGAGCGGGAGCGAGGACAGCAGCGCCCGCCTGTGGGACTTCTCGGCCCCCGCACCGTTGGGCAGCACCGCGCTTCGCGGACACATCGGGTCGGTCAACGACGTCGCGTTTTCCCCCGATGGCACCCGGCTCGCAACCGCCGGAGACGGGGGCAAGATCTACGTGTGGCGGGTCGACGCTCACGAGCCGTCGACCACCGGCGTGTCCCTCGAGCGGCACGAAAGCGCGGTGCGAGTCGTTGCATGGCATCCCGACGGCAAGCGCCTGGTTTCTGGCGACGACGCGGGCGTGATCATGCTGTGGAGCATGGACACCCCCGAGGGCCCGACCGCGATCCGAGCCGCGCACGAAGGGTCGCTCACCGCGTTGGTGTTCGACGATGCCGACCCTCCCATGTTGTGGTCGGGTTCGGATGACCGCCTCGCGCGTCAGTGGACGGTGAGCGATGACAACTCGCTGGCCAAGGTTCGCACGATGTCCGAGCACGTCGGCGGTGTCACGTCGGTGGCGGTCTCGGGCGATCTGCGTTGGGCCGCGACGGGCACGACCGCGGGCGAGCTCGTGTTGTGGCCTCGCGGGACCCGGAAACGCGGTCGCGGCAAGAAGGGCAAGCGGGTGCCGCGGCCTCCGATCCCGCTCGTGGGACACCGGGAATCGGTGGAGTCGGTCGCCTTCACGCCGGATGGCAAGTGGCTCGTCTCGGCCGGAGGCGGCGGCCTTCGCATGTGGGACCTACGCGTCAAGGACCCGAGCGCCGCAAGCATCGTGCTGCCCGGCCACACCGGCGATGTCACCGAGATGGTGCTCGCGGCGGGCCAACGCGCCGTTACGGGGGCGACCGACAATCGCCTTCGGGTGTGGGACCTCGAGAAGTCGGTGCGGGTCATCACCGCCGAAGACTTGCAAGGGCACCGCGACAGCGTGCTCGCCGTTGCGGTCTCGGCGGACGGCCTTCGTATTGCGTCGGGTGCCAAGGACAACACCGTGCGGGTGTGGGATGCCTTTGGGCGCTCTGCCGGTCGTGGCGCCACGGTGTTTCGTGTGGGTCCCGAAGCGGTGCAGGACTTCGCGGTCGCCGACAACGGTGTGGTGCTCGGAGTGACGACCGAAGCCGCCAAGGTTTGGACCCTCTCCGATCGCGCACGCTGGCGCGAGCCCAAACTGCTGCACGGTGCCTCCGGGGTGCTCAGCGCTGGGGCGATCGACGCGAAAGGCGAGCAGGTGGCGGTGGGCGTCGAAGGCGGAGGCATCTACGTCTGGTCGCTGGCGCGAGACGAGCCCACGGCGTTGGAGGGGCACACCGGAACCGTGAACGCGCTCGCCTTTCTGCCGGATGGGCGCTTGATCTCAGCCAGCAGTGATCGGTCGGTACGGGTGTGGAATGTGTCCGATCCGACGGCGGCGCTCGTTTGGACGGGGCACCCGGATGAGGTTCACACTTTGGCCGTATCGCCTTCGGGCGACACCGTGTTCACCGGTGGACTCGACGGCACGATTCTTCGATGGACGGTCGCCGACGGTGCTTCGGTGTCCATGCCAGGCCATGAAGGGGAGATCTTGCAACTGCGTGTGTCGCCGGATGGTGCTCGGCTCGCGTCCGGCAGCGCGGATCGAAGGGCGCGGGTGTGGGACGTCGAGTCCGCCAAGTCTCAGTTCGAGCTTCGGGGTCACGGTGAAGCCGTGCACGCCGTGGCGTTCGGGCGCAAACGCTGGTTGGCAACCGGCGGTGCCGATCGGCGCGTGTTGGTCTGGGACTTGGCGTCCGAGCATCCCGACGAATCCCCGCGTCCGCTCGAGGGGCACGAGCAAACCGTCACCAGCCTGGTGTTCACCCGAGACTCCGAAGTGCTCGCCAGCGGGAGCAACGACCAAACCGTGAGGCTGTGGCGCTTGGACACCGGTGACGAACTGAAGATGCCCGGCCACGATGGTGTCGTGTCCGGGCTCGAAGTCGCCGCCGACGGCTCGTTGCTGATCTCCGCCGGCTTCGACGGCACGGTGCGCGCATGGCCGCTCGCACACGACACCTTCGAACGGCTGGTGTGCGAGGTGGTCGGCGAAACGCTGCCGGCCAAAGACGCGGCGCGGGCACTGGGGGTTCCGGTGAAGAACCCCTGCACCGACGCCGCGCGTCGCTGAGTCGCTACGGCGCGATCACGTCGAGGTTGAGAGTGGCCTGGCCCAACCCGATCGCGTCGATCCACGCGCCACCGCGACCACGGTAGCGATCGGCGACCGCCGGGGCGGTGAGCAGATCGGAGTAGGCGTCGCCGGAGTTGTCGCCGTCGACCGTCGCCGTCGTCACGGCCCCGTACGTCACCGCGAACGAACCCGGCGCGCCCGTGACCATCAACTCGGCGCAGTGAATCGTGAGGTCGTGCAGACCGCCGTCGCTGGCTTCACCGCTGATGCCGACGACGAAGTTGTTGGCCGGGCACCCGATGTCGTAGGCCGTCGTCTCGTTGCTGCCGTGCGTGTCGAGGGTGGTCGTCGTACCCGATTCGATCGTGTAGGCGTACGGGGTGACGTCGGTGTCGGAGACGAACAGCATCTCCGCGCAGACGCCTCGAATGCGGTCGATGTTTCCGCCCGAGTTGCCGCTGAAGCCGACGAGCGCCGAACCGTCGGGGCACACGTCCGAGAACGCGCTTCCGCCGGTCAGGTTGCCGTACTGGTCGTGGTCGTCGAAGGTACCGTCGGCCGGAGTGATGCCGGTCGGACAACCCGCGTCGATGGCGGTCATGTCGTCGCAGTCGTTGGATGCGCCGTCGCAGACCTCGGCCCCGGGCGTGTCGCAGGCGCCACAGTGCGCGGGAGTGTCGAGCGGTTGCTCGCAACCCGTCGAGACGTCGGTGTCGCAGTCGCCGTAGTTGTCGTCGCAGGTGAGCACGCAGGTACCGCTCTCGCAGGCGGGCGAAGCGTTCTCCTCGGAGCACGGCATGTTGCAGTCTCCGCAGTGCGCCACGTCGGTTTCGGTGTCGACGCAGACGTCGTCGCACATTTCCCCGTTCGGACACGCGCCTTCCGTCTCGGTCCCCGTGTCCGAGCCCGACGAGGTCGAGTCGTCGGTCGTGGAAGTCGAGTCGTCGGTGGTGGAAGACGTGCCGTCGGACGTGGAAGAGGTGTCGTCGGTGGTGGAAGACGTGTTGTCGGTGGTCGACGAGGTCGGGTTGGTGCCCGTCGTGGGGTCGTCGGTGGTGGAGCCGGAGCTCGAGCCGCTCTCGGTTTCTCCGGGGCTCTCCTCGGGGTCATCGGGGCAGCCGGGGACGAGCAATGCACACGTGGCAAACAAAGCAATACGTTCAAGGTGGAACATCGCTGCACCGTAGCGCAGCGTTGTCGTCGAACACGCGCCTGAAACCGCGCTGATATCAACAAAAGCGTATGTGTGTACTGATGTGTACACGTTGAAGTGCGGCCCGGTGGCCAGCCCCGCGGCAGGTGGCCGTTGATGCGGACGTCGGGGCGGCTACTGGTCGTCGCTGAGGTGCGGGCGGATGTTGTGCTTGCAGTCGATGTCCGACTTCGAGCACTTGAAACGCACGTGGATGTGGCTGATGTGCCCGGCCGAGTGCGCCACGATGGCTCCGCCTGCACCTGCCCCGCGGGGCCATTGAATCTTCGCGAGTTCTTCCTCGGTCGCGCCCATTTCGACGGCCGCCTTGTAGAGGTTCTCTTGCAACGAGTACTCGAGAAAGATCTTGATGACCTCGCCCGTCTCGATCAGGGCGCGGACGAGACCCCACGTGGCGTACCAGTCGATCTCGTTGACCTTGGGTCGGCGTTCCTTGACCTTGGTCTTGTCGTCGCCGAGATACTTGTGTTTGTAGACACCCTTGAGCGTGGGCATCCAGATGTCGATGTCTCGACCTGCTTGGTGCGACTTGTGCGGCTTGAACTTGCCGCCGTTGCGACGGGAGATGTCCGCCAAGACGAGCTCGTGGTCGAACGCGAGATCCTGTCTGAAGCGGGTGATCGCTTTGAGTAGAGTCTCGATGGTGTGACTCGATCCCCACATGATGTTGGGGGCTCGGCGAATGTAGAGCGTGCTCTTGGGCATCTGCACGCCGTTCTTCAGCTTGCCGTCGTTGGGCGCCCCCACCGAGAGTGCGTCTGCGCGGATTTCGAACTCGGGAAAGTCCAGCGCCTCGGAGCGTCGGGCGTAGGGCCTCGGGTTGATCCACACCGCCACCCTCAGCCCCTCGGTGAGCGCATCGACATCCGGGTTGTAGGCGCGCAGCTTCGACGGCTCGACATCGAAGCGCTCGCTCAGCGATTTCCAGTCGTAGTCGCGGTCGAGCTCGAAGTCGATGAGCTGCTGAGGCAGGGGGGTCTTCTCTGCGTGCACTCGGAGCGTGCGGCCGACTTCGATCTCCGGGCTGTCGGGGTTCAGCCCGTTCCAGCGGGCGACGTTCGACACGGTCGCGCCGTACCTTCGCGCGACATCGTCGATCGACTCCGCCGGGATGACCTTGTGTTCGACCCAGGTGCGCTCCACCGGTGGCGCGACGGGCTTCTTGCGCAGCTTCGGGCGTGCCTCCAACGTCGGCTCGTCCACGGTCGCGGCGGCGACCGTCTCGTTGTCATCGTCGGATGCGGCATCCCACGGCCGTAGAAACCAAGCACCTGCCGACAGCCCAGCCAGCAGTGTCAGACCCGCCACCGCGAACCCAAACGTTCGCGTCGTTCGACGCCGTGCACTCGCATCGACGAACGAACGTGCAAGCGGATCCACCGGTCCGCTGCGGACGTGTGTGCGCGCCTCGGCGAGCAGCCGCCCTCGGAGCAACTCGTCTCGAGGCCGCCCTCCCATGTCCCATCGTTGCGCCCACTCGAGCAGCCGCTGGGCGTAGCGATCGTCGCTCGTCATCGAGCGCTGCCGAAGCACGGGCCCCATCGGCCCCGCCACACGCGGAGCCTGTCCCGTCTCCGCCGCCAGGCTCACCAGCTCCAGCAAGAACGGCCCCACGTACACGCGGTCCCCTTCACGAAGCTCCCGCGGCTCGCTGAGGAACTCGTTGTTCACGAACGTGCCGTTGGGTGTGCCGCGGTCCTTGACCACGATCATCGGCCCTTGTCGTTCGATCAGACAGTGCTGCCGAGACACCGCCCCGTCCTCGAGCACCAACTCGTTGGTGCTGTCACGTCCCACGTTGATGCGCTCCTGATCGATCGGGACGGTCCAAGCGTGGCCATCCTTCCGCGTGACTCGAAGCACTCGCATCCGACGCCCACAAGGTTAACAGCCCCACAGTGCGCGAATCGCGACCGCTCGAAGTTGACGGCAACGCCGCAAGTATGGTTTGAGCGTTGAGCTGTCCATGCCCCAGGAGTCCCGCCGAGAGCGTCGCTTCGATCTAGAAGCCGAGAAGCGAAAGCGCCGCAACTTCGTGTTGATGGTCGCAGCGTTCGCAGCGTTGGCGATGGTCGGCGGCGTGACTCTGGCTCTATGGATCCTCAGCCCGCCCGATGAGCAGGCCCCTCCGCCGATCACGAAGAAGGAGCCCGACTTCCCCGAAGAGCTCGGCTTCGAAGCCTACGAGGAGCCCGAACCCGAGCCCGAGCGCCGCAAACCCGCCGGCACGCTCAAGCGCCAGCTCGAAAAGGGCGACGTCGACCGCGGCCTCGGCAAGATCCGCTCCGCTCTCGACAAGTGCGCCGCCACCCACGGGGCCATCGACGGCACCAAGGTCACCGTCGACTTCAGCGTGCAACCCAACGGCCGCGTGAGCGAGGCCTACACCCGAGCCCCGCACACCAACAACCCACTGGGCCTGTGCGTCGCCAAGGTCATCCGCGAAAAAGGCCGCTTCCGCCGCACCAAAGAGGGCCTCGGCGACATCCGCCGCCCCCTCACCCTCCACCGCAAGACGCTCTGAGGACCCCGCGGCTCATCGCCCGGGTCGCACGCCTTCCTTGGGCGCGGCGATCACCTCGATGTCGACGTCCTCGCGCTTTTTCACTTCCAGCCCGACCGAAGCGGCGAAGCCTCGTGTGGTGAAGTAGACCGCCGAAGCGTTTGTGCGCGAGTAGATCTTCGTCCGCTCCATCGTCTTCCGTGGTGAGATCCGCTTTCGGTACACCTTCGGCTCGCCGTAGCCAGCCAGCGACGGCACTCGGTACAGCCGGAACAGGCCGTCGGAGGTGCGCACGAATCCGTACGCGCACTCCACCTCGGTGCAGCGTTCGTCGAACGTCACCCAGAGCAGGGGCTCTCCATCGAGCTGCTCGACCTCGATGATCGCGCCGGGCAACTTGCGCTTCACGGGGACTTCGATGCGCTTGCCCTTGAAGCCGGCCTCGACCGTTCCCGCCGAGCCGCTCACGTCGGTCGCTTGTCCGAGCGCGCGCTCGTACACGGTGATGAACGTGACGTTGGGGTAGACGCGCAGCTTCTTGAACTCGGGGTCGCTGGCGCCGATTTCATGGAGCACGGTCCGCGTGACGTACTCCCGCGAAACGCACCCACTCCCGAAGGTGAGTGCCGAAAGCAGGGTGGCAGCGGCGAAGCGGTTGAAGATCGGCATTCGGAGGCTCGCTCGCGCCAGCTTAGAATTGACGCGGCGAGACTGCGAGGGGACCATGCGACCCATGTCGGTCTTGCCCCGCATCGTCTCGGTGCTCCTGGGGATCGTTCTCACCACACCCGCTGTCGCCCCTCGCATCGCTCTCGCCGCTCCCGCGGACGCAGGTGCGGAGGCAGACGACGCCACACGGCTCAACGCCGAGGCGCAGCAGAAGTTCTCTGACGGGCAGTTTGCGGACGCCGCCCGTACCTACGCCCGGATCCTCGAGGTGCTGCCCGAGAACCGCGTCAACCGCGAGGAACGGGACAACACCCTGCTCATCGCGCTCGAGGTCTACCGCGAGGCGTTCAAGAAGCAGCGCGTCGAAGGCGACGCAGAGAGCACCCGCAAGGCTGCGCAGCTGCTTTGTGCCGCAGACAAGCACTACAAGCGGTATCTCGACACTTATCGCGAGGTCTACGGCGGTGGCGCCGACCCCAGCAAGGCCGCGCTCGAGTCCCACGCGTCCCTGACCGCCCTGCTCAAACAGGTCGAGGGCGAGCTCGGAGCACCGCCGTGCGGACCCCCGCCGGCCAAGGCCGAACCCAAACCCGAGGATCCTGCGCCTCCTGATCTCGGCGGCGGCCCGGAACCACCGCGGGGACCCTCCGGCGTCGGCCTCATTGTCGGCGGTGCGATCACCCTGACCGCGGGCCTGGGCGCCACCTCGATGATCATCATCGGGGGCATCAACCGGCGCAAAGCGAAGGAGATCCGCGATGACGAGGAGAGCACCGATGGCGAGCGCCAGAACGCCCGCGAAAACATCAAACGCGCCGATGGCCTCATCATCGCCGGGTCCGTCGTGACCGGCGTCTTGATTGCGGGTGGCGCCACCATGCTCGGTATCGGCATTCGGCGCAGAATGCGCTACGTCGCGTTCGCCCCGCAGCTCGAGCGCGGCTACGTCGGTTTGAGCCTTCAGGGGCGGTTTTAGAATCTCTGGGCCCTCCGGGGCGTATGCCTAGGGGACACATGGGAGGACATGTCAGGTAAGCGGCTCCTCGTCGTCGGAGACATGGTCTCGGGCATGGCGGACGTCACGACGCCCTATGTCGGGCAGATCGTCGACCTGGCCGCAGGTGGCCCTCCGCAAACCTCCGCCATGGAGTCGGCATCCGCGCCCTCCTCCGGGGGTGGCTGCGTCATGACGATCAACGGCCTGCCCGTTGCGCATGCGGGCTGCATTGCGACGGCCAATCCGCCGTTGCCGCAGGCCAAGCCGCTGATGTTCTGCGCGGGCCTCACGCTCAACGGCATGCCGCTGCTGGTCGAGCTCGGCCAGTTCATGGCCAGCCCTTCGGGTTCGCTCGCTTCGTCCGCCGTCACGCAGCAGTCGGTCCGAGTCAACAAGGCGGTGACCGGCCCCGAGGGCGCAGCCGCGAGTGCCGAGCAGGCCGCCAAGTCGCCCGGTGGCGGTCCCCCGGTTCGCTCCAACTACGGCACCCCGACCACCGAGCACGTGATCGCCTCGCGCGTTTCGTCGCCGCGCTTGGCCGACCTTCTTCCGCCCGAGTACGCCCACCTGGTGGGCGACCCCGTCGATGTCGCCACGGGTGCCGTCGTCACCCGTCAGGTCGACGACCACTCGCCCAAGTACGACCTCGCGTTCGAGCGCCACTACACCTCGCGCCATGCCGATCGAGAGAGCGTGTTGGGGTGGGGGTGGAGCCACGTGTTCGAGCAGTCGGTCTGGCTCGAGGTCGGTCGTGTCGTGCTGTCCGATGCGGGTCGGCAGATCGAGTTCGACACCTTTGACCTGATGGACCAGGTCGCACGCGCCGGCGATGTGTTGCGCGACGCCACCGGCCGACTGGCGCTCACCTGCCACGGTCGCAACGCGTGGGAGCTGTTCGACGGCGAGAGCACCCGCTACTTCTTGCCCATGCCCGGCACCTCCGCGGCCGACAAGGACCGTGGCCTCTCGCGCCTGTCCACGCTCGCTCGCCCGGGGCTGCCACTGGTCGAGCTGCACTACGACGACAAGGCGCGCCTCACCTCTGTGCGGACCGACGGCACGGCCGTGTTCACGCTGCGCTACGATCGAGACGGCTTGCTCGAGTCGCTCAACGACCGGGTGATGCGCTACGACTACTCCGCGGCGGGAGACCTCATCGAAGCGCGCGACCTCGAGGGGCACGCGCGGCAGTACGAGTACCGTTCGCACCTGCTCGTACGCGAGACCAACCGCCGTGGCGGCGCGTTCTTCTACGGCTACGATGGCCATGAACCGTCGTCCCGTTGCGTGCGCACCTGGGGCGAAGGCGGTCGATTGCATCGCATGATCGCCTACGAAAGTGGGACGACGCTGGTCACCGACAGCCTCGGCGAGCGCACCACGTATCGCATTTCGCCCATCGGCCTCGTGCTCGCTCGCACCGACCCCCAAGGGCGAGCGCTCGAGTACGGCTACGACGACCAGCTCCGGCTCGTCAGCGTGCGTCACCCCGACAAGAACCGCGCGCTCGACCACTACAACGCCGACGGCCGACGCGTGAAACACCGCGAACGCGACGGCGCCGTGTGGCAGATGGAGTACGACCACGCTGGTCGTCTGGTCCTTGGATTCGACCCTGCCGGGGGCCGTTGGGAGTTCGGCTATGACCTCGACGGACATCTCACCCGCGTGCAGGACCCCGACCACCACGTGCACCGCATGGAGTACGCACAGGGACGCCTGAGCAAAGTGATCGACCCGCTCGGGCGCGTCGTCGAGTTTGCCCTGGGCGTGGCCGACGAAGTGCTCGAGCTTCGTGCGCCGTGGCAGCCCGACATGCAGTTCGAGTACGACGCATCGGGTCGACTCACCGGGGCCGTCTCGCAATCCGGCGACGAAGCGCGCTGGTACTACGATGGAAGCGGGCAGCTCGTCGGCGCCATGCGTGGCGGTGGCCTCGTACAGTGGCGGCGCGACCCCGAGGGCTCCGTCACCCAGCAACAAACCGAGGCGACCGTCGAAACGCTCGTCCGCGACGCCTTCGGCCGGCTTCTACGGCGGCACGGCGACGGCCTCGACGTCGGCTACCACTACGACACCGAAGATCGTTTGCTCTCCGCATCGCGTGAGGGTGGTGCCCGCATCGACTTCGAGCGCGATGCATCGGGCCAAGTCTCGCGTTTCGCGGTCGATGGCGGAGTACCCACCGCGGTCGAGCGCGACCCCGACTCCGGTGCGATCACGACCCTCGCGTTCGAGGGCCACTCCGTGCAGTTGAAGTGGGACCAGGGCGGCCGCCTCGTCGCGTGCGAAGACCGCGACGGCAAACGCTCATACACCTACCGCGAGGACGGCTTGCTGATGTCCTACGCCACCCAGACCCACGCTTGCACCCTGCAGCGCAACGCTCTGGGCGTGGTCACCGAGCAGGTCTTCGGCGACCAGAAGATCTCCAGCCCCGACGTCGACCACCGCGGCAACCGCTACGGCGTCGAGGTCAGCGATGGCGCCTCGCTGTTCTATTTGTGGTCTTCGACTGGCGTGCTCGAGCGCATCGGCCTCGTCGGCGACATGCCGTTCGAAGTCGACTTCGAGATCGCCCCCGACGCCTCGCGCGGCGTCGCCACCACCGGCGACGGTCGTGCCGAATACCCCAACCTCCTCACCGACGCGCCCGCCCCGTTCATCGCCGGAGGTGAGGTACGCGATGGCCTGCTGCGTCCGCTCCAAGACGCCGATGGCAACGCCTTGTTGTGGGACGAAGGCCGGTTGCTCGTCGAAGGTGATGCCGTCCACGTCTACGCCCTCCCCGCCAACCACCGCCTCGGCACCGTACGCGGCGAGGCATTCGTCCTCGACGACACCGATGCATCCCAGGTGGAGGCCGAGGGCCTCGATGCAGCCGTCGCCGCCTGCTGCCTCGGCCCCGATCGCCCGCTCGTCTCCGCGGCGGACCTCACCCCCGAGGCATTCTTGCGCCACACCTTCGCGCGCCGCGTCTGGAACGAGCAACCCCGCCCCATTGCTGGCACGCAGCCTTGGAGCCCCGACACGTGGGCGCCCGCCGACGTCGAGCCCAGCACAGGCCCCACTCGGCTCGACCAGCACGCCCTCATGCGCTGGCTCAGCCCCTTCCCCGTCGCCAAACTCCGCGTCCTCAGCGACGCGTAGCGGTGGTCCTACTGGCGTGACCATTGGAGCGAGTCGCCGACGACGTCGGCGATCTTTTGCGCTCGCCACCCATCGGTACGCATCACATACAGCCCGGGTCCGTCGCCCGAGGTGCGCCTCGAGAAGAAGGCGACGAGGCGGCCGTCGGGGGAGCACGCGGGGTGACTGTCTCGCGCACTGCCCCGGCTGATTCTACGAGTGCCGCGTCCGCGAGGGTCTGCGGAGACGATGTATGAGCGCTTGCCGCCGCCGAGCGAGTACACCAGCGTCACGCCGTCCGGGTGGTCGCAGAACGTTGGCGACCCTGCGCTCGCGCCTCGGCGAGACACGGCGCGGCCGTCGACGTGGACACGCGGACGTTCGTCATTCGTCGTCGCAACCGCGAGCAATCCGTTGGGGGAGAACGTGGGCTGCAGGGCGAGCGACTGCGTCCCGACTTGGCGCAGCGCGGAGAAGTCCGAGCCGCCGCGATACAGGAGCACGTCGCGACCGACGGCGATCGTCAGCGCAACCTCGGTCCGGTCCGGCGTGAACGCGATCCCATAGATCGATCCCGGCGGGTCGACGGCGAACGGCTCGGCCTGACCTTCGCGATACAGACGATACCGACCGTTGTCGACGCTCGCGGCGTAGTACAGCGCGCCGTCGGGTCCGAACGCGGTCGCCGACGCCAGCTGCGTTGGGCCCGTCACTCGCCGCAAGCCGTGTCCATCGGGCTCGATGGTGTAGACGGAACGGGTGTCACCTCGCCGGGCGACAAAGGTCAGCGCGCTGACGAACGGGCCTCGGTACCCGGTCAGAATGCCGATCACGGAGTCGACCAGTTGATGGGTGAGGGCTCGCGTCTCGTACCGCCCTCCGTGGACCGAGGTCTCGTACGCGGGTGCGTCGGCGTCGGCGTCGAAGTAGACCGCCGCGTCGATTTGAACGTCGGCTCCGCTGGTGGTCACCGAAGTGCGCACCACCGCTTGGAGACCGCTTCGCTCGGGCTCCACGAGCACGAACTGGCCCGAGAGTTCCAAGTCCCGGCGCAGCACTTCGTCGGCCAACGTCGCACTCGGCCCCGATCCTGCGACGGAGGGCACGGCGATCTTCATCAACCGTGGCCCATCGCGCCCGTCCTCGACTGGCTCGACCACGATGTCGCCGAGGATGTCCTGCTCGTTCGGTGTGGGCTCGGCGCGTGCAACCGAGGGAAGTACAACGCTCAACGCGAGCGCGAATGCAGCGACTAGTCGCATCGGTCCTCCGTGCAAACAAACGTGACGCGAACCCACGACTGAAGCGGGCCCGGATAGTGCTCTGGGAGCGGCGGCGCCTGCTGACCCTTGACGTCGTCGAGAGCCTCGCGCGCCGCGGCGGCGAGCGCAGGGTGGGGTTTGCCTTCGATCGTGTAGTCGACCACGGTCCTCTCGGCATCGAGTTTGATGCGCGCTTGCACCGACAGCTTGCGCAGCTCGGCCGCCCCGAGCCCCGTCCCCCGCACCACGAACTGCGACGACAACCACCGCTGCAGCCGCTGCCGATACGCCACGACCGCCCGGGCTGCGAGCGGGTCTCCTTCGTCCCCGGCGGGGTCCTCACCGCCGCCTCCGACGAGACCTCCCTGTGCAGGGCTGGCCCCGGGCTTTTCCAACGCCGGGTCGACGTAGGCGTAGGGGTCGTCGGGGCTCGTCTCTGGGTCGGCCGAGCCAGGCGCGACACCCGGGCCACCGACGCCGAATCCGGGCTCGGTCGGCGCCTCGGAGTCGAGTCCGTGCAACGACGTGGTCGGTGGAGCGATACGAGGCAACGCCTTGATGCCACCTTGGGGCCGCGGCGGCAGAGGCCCTCGACTCGGCGGCGGAGCGTCGGCGGGACGTGGCGGCACCTCCGTCGCCGGAGCCCCAGGTCCCAGTGGTTCGACTCCGTCGGGCAACGGCTCAGATGGACCGAGAGACGCAGCGCCGACCCCGGGCGTCGCTGTCGACGGTGCTCCCGGCACCGCGGGGCTTGGAGAACTCGACGGGGGCGATTCGGACACCGGTCGCACAGCAACCGCGACCTCCCCCTCGCGCACGATGGGCGTCTGCTCGGTCGTCGTCGGCTGTCCAGACGTCGACGCGACCCCCAGCAGTCCTCCGAGCACGACCGCCAGCGCTGCGGTCGTTCCGAGGGCGACGTCCGAGCCCCGGACATCGGGGCCAAACAGCGCACCGCTCGACGGCGTCGCTTTCACGGTGCCTCCCGCTCGACGATCAGATTGACGTCGGCGACCCCCGCCGCCCGTGAGGCTGCGATGACCCGAGCCACCGCACGGTAGCGGACGTTCTCATCGGCGCGGACGTAGATGGCCTTGGCCTGAGCGATGGCCCCGGACGCGCGCAGTGCCCCCGCCACGTCCTCGGTGACGTCGCGGTCCTCGAACACCACGGTCTCGTTCGCCAACACCGTGATGACGAGCCGCGAGTCCTGCACGGGAGCTGGCTCGGCGTCGACGTTGGGGAGGTCGACTGGCAACCCCGTCGTCAGCAGCGGGGCGGTGATCATGAACACGATGAGCAGCACCAACATCACATCCACCAGCGGAGTGACGTTGACGTCTCGAAACCCGGGCGTAGGTCGGCGTCGAGGTCCACGACGCGACACGCCTATGCCTCCTCGCGCTTGGCCGAGATACGGAGTCGAGCAGCCCAGATCCTCGATGCCGTATCCACCCCGGCGAGCAGATCGTCGAGCGACTTCGACAGCACGTTGTAGCCGATCACGGCTGGGATCGCCGCGAACAGGCCGACGGCCGTGGTCAACAACGCCTCGCCGATCGCGGGTGCGACGACGGCCAACGACGAGCTCTTTGCGGCGCCGATGCTGAGGAACGCGTCGATGATCCCGTAGACGGTGCCGAGCAGTCCGGCAAGCGGTGCGACCGCGGCGATCGAAGACAGCGCGGTCATCATTCGATGGATGCGGACGTTCTGACGCTCGATCTCCCGCTCGGCGACCGCCTCGAGAAACTCGAAGTGGTCGACGGCGCGGAACATCGCGAGCAGGACGGGCGCGCCGATCGACGTCGTGTCGGCTTCGCAACGTTTGTGCACCGCGTTCAGGTCGGTGGCACGGGCCACGAACGTCTCGAACTCGGTTTCACTGCGCCGCCATCGGCTCACCTGCCGCGCCTTGACCACGATGGCGACCCACACGAACGCCGCAGCGCCGAGCAGCAACCACTCCAGCACCAGCATCGGCCCGGAGCCAGCGAACAGCGCCGACGCCAGGTCGAAGTCTGCGGGTGTCTGTGGGTCGGTCATCGGCCGAGGTGCGCGCTACTCGACGAGGAAGATTTCGACCTTGCGGTCGGCAGCCCAGGACGCTTCGTCGGTGCCCGCTGCTTCGAGCTCGCCCTTGGAGGACGTCTCGAGATTCGCGTCGTCGAGTCCCTTTTCCCCGAGGTACCCCGCCACGCTGCCCGCACGACGGGAGCCCAGCGCCATGTTGTATTCGTCGGTGCCGCGCGGGTCGGCGTGTCCGACGAGGCGCATCGCTTTGCCCTTGGCGGGACCGGTCGTGAAGCACGCGGCGAGGGCATCGAGAGCCGACTGCGCGTCGGTTCCGAGGTTCGAAGAGTCGAAGTCGAAGTGTGCGGTTGGGATGTCGCACATCTCGGCGATCTTCTCGTCGACGACGATCGAAGCCTTGTTGGGGTCCTTGTCGGGATACTCGTTGGCGTCGGCCGGCTCGGCGGCGACCGGAGCAGCCGCAGCGGTCACGGGCGCCTCGGCCGGCGCGTCACTCGTCTTCTTGGCACACCCGGCGGACAGAGCGAACGCGGAGAGGATGGGAATGATGACGTGCTTCATGGGCTCGACCCTGGGCATAGCGCAGCGTCGAGGGAACAGGGCCGCACTTCATGCGCGCCGCGCAGTCGTTCGGACGAAGCAACTGCCGATAGGCACTACGCTCGTTCGAGTTCTCGCAGCAAACCGCTGTGAAGCCCCGCGAACAGGGCTTTGGCGTCTCGCCGGTTGGGCAGCCCGAGCACCGCATGTACCCGTGGATCCTGTTGCGCGGTGAGTTCCTCCCCCAGGCGGGCAATGCTGGCCCTCGCACTTTGGCGCACTTGGGCACGTTCCGCCCGACGCATCCGGCTGTCGGCCCATCGCGCGATGCGCCAGCTCAGCGCGGCATGGCGCGTTTCGTCATGGGCGATCGTGCGTAGCGCGGCACGCACCGCGGGGTCCTGCGCACGGCGGGCTTGCACGTGTGCAACGAGGGCACCGAAGGTCTCGCGGACGCAGCCCTCCGCGACGTTGTCGGCGGCCATCGCCACCATGTCCTTGATGGGCATACGGAGCACCCGCGGCACTCGAACTCGTGCGCCGTGCCGCTTAGCCAGGCGGGCCATCGTCCGGGCGTGTCGGACTTCGTCGTGGCGAGCCGCCCGTGCACCGTCGAGCATGCTCGAGGGCGCACCGTGGGCACGAAGTTCGTCGGTCAGTTGTTCGAACGCGGGGACCGACGCGGCCTCGAGCTCCGCAGCACTGGCCAGGTAGCGACCGATGGGGTTCGAGGCGAGTGACTCGCCGCGGCTGCACAGCCCGCCGGGAATGCGCCCGACCGCACACCCGGGGTCGCCTTCCTCGACCACGACGCTCTGCAACACTTCGATCGACCCATCGGGGCGTACGAGCACCACGTTCTCCTTGATGTCGGACGGGCATCCGTCACCCGACCGGGTGTGAACCACGAAGCCCCGGGCATGCGCGCCGACGTCGTCATCGGCCTCGCACACGATGCGGTGCCCCTGGAGGTTGGCCCAGAGTGCAGCATCACCCGCGCTGTCGATGTCGCCGAGAAAGTCGCGAACCTCGGCCACCGAGACGAGGACCTGGGCCGAATCGCCCCGCGTGAACGCCAGCGTTCGGTGGGTCTGCGTTTCGCCGAAGAAGGACCCGCCCAAGATCTGCGACTCGTAGCCGAGGGCCTCGAATGCCGCCTCACAGGCCGCGACGTCCGAGGCTCCCCCGCATCGCTCCCCGTCCGCATCCAGGATGCGCGGCTCCCCGAAGTTGTCGGCGTCTTCGGGTCCGAACAGGTTCTCCTCGATGGCCCGGAGCTCTACGTACTCGACCGCCTCGGCCGGTTCGAGGGCGCGCAGCGGGTGCCATCCGTCCTCGTCGCAGATGTTCTCGTCGAACTGCAGCAGGTCGATGTCGTCCTGCTGCCCTTGGCACCCGACCGCAGTCGTCGCCAGCAACCCCGCGAACACCTTCGACAACCGATCCAACGCAGACACGCGGTCAACGGAAAGCAATCCTCGCGCCAAGACCGGTTTTCACGCGCTTGCATCCATGCAGCCAGGGACACCACGACAGCGGTGTCACCCATGGCCGTCTCAGAACTCTTCGGCGATGCGGTCGATCTCGCGAGCTTGCGAGTAGCGCCGGTGTCGAACCAGCAGCTCGGACAGACGTTTGGCCAGGTCCTTGATGCCGTCGCCACGACGCGATGCCTCGAGGTCCCTCGCGTAGGCGACCGCGTCGGCCCACAGCCCAATGCAGTCCACGTCGAGACCTTCTCGCAGAGCCGTCTCGCCTGCCCGGCGGTACGCATCGAAGACCACCGCCGGAGCATCCGCGACACCCTTGCCGGTCTCGATCGCACGGCGATAGGCCTTGAGCGACTCGACCGTGTCACCGTCGGCCTCGAACGCGATGCCCTGATTGAGCTGGGCCTTCGCTGCGTGTTCGTAGGCTTGGTGCTCGAAGCCCGACGCATCCGCCCGTGCGAACGTGGATGCCGCGAGCCTTGGCTGTTCGAGCCGCAACAGGTAGCCGCCGAGCATCATCTCCATCTCGATGGCACGCACGTGTTGCTCGTGTTCGGTGCACAGTTCTCGCGCGCGGGTTTGAAACCGTAGGGCTTCGGGTCCGCGCTCCTGCTGCATCTCTGCCTCCGCACGACGGATCAGCAGGCTGAGTTCGTGTTCGAACTCGGTTTCGGCCTCGTCCTCGGCGGGCTGCGCTTCGGAGACCCGTGTGGGCGGCACCTCCGGGCTGCCGAACGCGGAGCGGCGGCGACGTCGTGGTCGTGGTGGTGGCTTGGCTCCGGTCGGCCACGCGCCGCGAAAGCCGGGCCCGTTCTGCTCCTCGGCATCGAGGGCCTGGACGGCCCGTGTGGCCTGCGCGTCGGATGCCGGTTCGAGGCGGTAGAACCACGCTCGCTCGGTGCGAAGTCGTGCGCTCCATGGCTCCAGGCCGGCGGATGGCTGCGCGATCACCACGAAGCGGACCAGCTCCGCCTCTCGAGAGCGGGCCATCGTCCCGAGATGATCGAGCACCGCTGGGTCCAAGTCCCCGGCGAGCTCTAGACACACGAGCAGTCCTTCGGCTGGAGCCTCGACTCGCCCCGCGATCCCCGCGAGCACGAACGACGCATTTGCCGCCGGCTCGCCACCGACCGGCTGTGCAGGCAAATCTCCCACGGGGGCGCCCGCAGAACGCAGTTCGCTGTGGATGTCCTGCACTCTCTTGAGGACTTCGGTCCAGGCGGCAGCTGCGCGCGCACTCTCCGTGACTCGGACAGCAAAAAATGGCGACCGGTTGTCGGCGTGGTGTTCGAACCCGCTCACCAGGCGCGCGACATCTTGCTGGTCGTCGCGGCTGGCTTCGACCGCCAGCACCCGCACCGAGTGCCGACGCACAAAACGCCGCAGAACGTCAGCGAGGGGGTCGTATCTCCGGTTCTTTGAACTCATGCCCGGTGGCCCCCGAAAAAAAAGAACCCGATCTGAATACCTGACCCCACATCTCGTCGCAAGATGTAACCAACGGTGTGGAAACCGGAGAGAAGACCTGACTGGACTCACCCAGCTTCAGGTGAGATTCTTCCCACACCCCTGAGGAGAGGAAGGAACACGAAATGACGCAGGCAACCACTTACTGTATGCACACGTATCCCAGCACGGTCAGCCCGGCCAACGACTTCTCGGGCATGGGCGTCTGGACTGCAAACGGTGCCCACATGCCCACGATGTGCGCGCACGCGAACGAGCACTTCGCGTACGACGGCCTCGTTGTCGAGCCGCCCCCGGGGCTGAACACGCTCCAGTCCGGCATGGTCGAAGTTCAGGGGTCCCCTTATAAGGCGGCCACGATGTTCGTGCAGCCGCACGAGTACGACGAAGCGCAGAGCTTCGTCAGCCAGCTGTCCTCGCTCGTCGGCAAAGCTGCCCAGCTCAGCATTCTCGGCTGGGGCAACAACGAAGACGGCGTCATCACCTGCTACCACTCGCTGCTGTACTGGGTTGTCGTCAAAGACCCCGGTAACTTCGAGTTCGCGGTGTTTGCTGCATCCTCGCAGCGCATCCTGCCCGGCAACGTCTCCGCCGAGCCGCAGTACATCGACTGCGGTAGCACCAACATTCAGACGATCAGCAGCCCCACCGGCCGCCTCTCGTCCATGAGCAACGGTGCTTTTCTTCCGCCCGGAATCGCGCAGAACACCCCCTCGCCGGAGCTGCTCAACCCGAGCTACCCGACGATCGGGTAATGCCGATCGACCACCTGGGTGGCCCACCCGGGCGGGGCTCTTCCTCGAGTCGTGGCCTGCTGTTCCGGCTGTCTGCATCAGACCGGCCGGAACAGGCTCTCGATGTCGTCGAGTCCATCGTCCAAAACCTGAGGGCTGTGTTGAACAGCGACCTCGGCATCTCGCCGAGTGCCCCAACGCTGGGCTTGTCGCTGCATCGCTGCCTTCAGGACTGGGACTCCGATCAGTCGACGGTGCTCGCCGCAATCGCCGAACAGATCGAGAGATACGAGCCTCGCTTGACCGACGTCGAAGTCGAAGAGGCGCCCCAAAACAACACCGCGAGGTTCAGCGTGCTCATCAGCGCGACCCTCGATGATGGACGTCTGTTCCGGGCCCGCACCGACATGAACGCGTCGGGCGCTGCCGAAGTCGAGCAGGTCGTCGCCAAGGTCTGACGGCGCCGCATTTTGCGGCTCTGTGGGCCGAAGTTGCCGCGGCGGATACAATCCGCCCCGGTGCGGCGGCGGGTTTCTTTGAACGGGGTCGGGGAGTGAAGGCGCGATACTACGAGGCCGAGCTTGCGTACCTGCGAGAGCAGGGGCGGGCGCTGGCCCAGAAGCATCCGAGAACGGCAGGGTTGCTCGCTGAGCGCAGCGATGACCCCGACGTGGAGCGGCTGCTCGAAGGAGTGGCGTTCCTCGCGGCCGCGGTGCGTGAGCGCATCGACGATGCCGTTCCCGAGCTCGCTGCCAGCTACGCGGGCATGCTCGTGCCGGGGTTGTCGCGGTTCGTGCCGCCCACCTCGGTCATCGAGTACCGACCGGAAACGCAGGGACTCCGGGTCGCCGAGTTGGTCCCCCGCGGAACCCGCGTGTCCGGCACGGGGGGCTCCGGCGTCGCGTCGGCGTTTCAGACGACCGCGCCGGTGCGATTGTTGCCACTTACCCTCGAGCGAATCGACCATCGAAAGCCGCTCGAAGGTACCGACGAACTCATTCTGTCGTTCCGAGGTGGTGAGCAGAAAGACGCGGCGGTGGGCGACCACCCGGTGCGATTGTTCTTTCAAGGAGACCCACAGTTGTGGACGGGTCTTCGCACATGGTTCCTGCGGCATTGTGACGAGTTGGCGATCTACGTCGACGACGAGATCAAGGCTCGGCTGCCTGTCTCCGAAGTCCGAGGTATCGGTCACGAAGACGACGTGTCGTTGATGCCCGACCAGCCGCTCGAGCACGACGGCTTCACGCGCGTCGCCGAGTTCTTCGCGTGCCCCGCCAAGTTCGCGTTCGTGGAGCTCCCTCCGCTGGGCGCCGACGCGCGCGGCGAGTTCCAGCTTCGATGTCGGTTTTCGGGTGCGCCCAAGCTCCCCAAGACCGTCACCACCGGAGACATCCGGTTGCACTGCACGCCGGTCATCAACCTGTTCGAGAGCGACCTCGAACCGGCGCGGGTGGACGTCTTCAACCCGTGGCAACTGCTTCGTGTCGCGCGGCACGAAAACGCCCACGCAGAGGTCTGGAACGTCACGGAGGTGATCGGACTCGGCCAAGAAACGCGTGTCGAGTTCCGAGATTTCTCGGTCGCCGGGGCGGGGGAGAGCAGCGTCGACAGCTACTTCGTGACCCGCCGTGACGCCGCCCCCAACGGCGCGGGCACGCAGCGGTTCATCTCCTTGGTGTCCACGCTCGATCGGAGACCGCCACTGGGCGTCGAGGTGCTCTCGATGCGCGGGCTGTGCAGCAATCGAGCGCTGGCATGCGAGCTTGGGATCGGTCAGATCTGCGATCCTGTTCGTGGCGCGGGATCGTCCGTTCCGTTCTCGAACATCAAGCCTGTTTCGCCGCCTCTTTATCCACACGAGAAGTCGGACTTGTTGTGGCAACTCGGGGCTCACCTGTCTTTGTCACGCAAGGCATTGCTCGATGCCAAGGACCTGCGTGCTTTGTTGCGAGTCTACAACTTCGCCGCAGGCAACAACCCTTCACTCAATCGAATCAATGCTCGCTGGATTGAATCGATTCGCGAAGTTCGAGTCCAGACTTGTGTGAGATTGATCGCCGGAGCGCCCGTGACGGGCACGCGCACCACCGTCGTCGTCGACGCCAAGAGCTTTGCGCTCGTCGGTGAGGCGCAGGTGCTCGGCGAGATGCTCGACGACTTGTTCGCACGTCGCGTCGGCCTCAACTCCTTCAACATCATGTCGCTCGAGGTCGCTCCCTCGGGTGCGAGGTACACATGGAAGCCGCGGAACGCGACGCGCGTGTTGCGATAGAGCTGCTCGAGCGGCTCAGCGAGCCCGAGCGCTGCCGTGCCGGTTTTTTCCCGGCGGTGCGCCTGCTCGAGCGGCTGGTCGAATCCTCGGTTCGCATCGGCGGCGAGGGGCCATACTCGCGCGAAACCATTCGGTTTTCTCACGAGCAGTCGATGATGTCGCAGCCCAACGAGGTTTCGACGGTCAACGGACTGCCTCGTCACTACAAAGGGGAGCTGCTCCCGCGGACCCAGTGGGCCTACGAAATCGTGGCCTGCGTCCTGGGCCTGACGGGCACCGACAGCCCGCTTCCGCTGTACATGGTGTCGGAGCTCGCGCAAGACGAGGGTCCAGCGGCCCTGCAGCGCGCGTTTCTCGACATCTTTCACAACCGCATGACGGCGCTGTTCTACCGCGGCGTCTCGCAATACGACTTTCCGGCGGAGTTCCACAGCGACGCGTCCGACCCCATGGCGCGCCGTGCCTTGCAGTTTGCGGGGTTCGACGTCGAAACCTGTACGCATGCCGGGGTCAATCGCCTGCAGCTGCTGCACATTGCGGCCCTGTTTGCGGGGGGTCCGGCGACGCCCCGGAGTTTGCGCAACAGCCTGCGTTCGCTCCTGCGCCGGGATCTCCAAGAGGCCGACCTGCAGGTCAGCGAGTTCACGGGCGGCTGGGTTCCCCTCGATCCCGAGCAGTGCAACGAGCTGGGGCGCCGCAACAACCAATCCGGGCACACGTTCGTGATTGGCACTCGAGTGCGTCACCCTGCCCATGAGGCGAGGGTGGTCGTTGGCCCGCTCATTCCGTCGCAGGCGCAGCGGTTCTCGCCTGGCGGCAAGGTTTTCGACCGTGTCGCGGGCTTGGTCGAGACGCTGTGCCCCGCGCCCGCCGTGCTCAAGCTGGAACTACACATCCGTACGCGGGCGTTCCCGCCGTTCGTGCTCGGAAAGCGCCGCATCGCGAGAGACGCGTGCATCACTGCGCGGCGGGGTCGCGACGAGTCGGTGACCGTCACCGTGCACGACCTGCCCAGAACCACGACCAGCCCCACAACCAGCCCCAGCCAAGGAGGGGCGGCCCATGCCCACTGAGCCCTCCTTGAGACCTAGACCCGAGTATGATGAGATCTCGGCGACTTGCGCCCCCGTGGCGCGCAGCCGCAACCCCCTGCAACCAACGGCCCGCACGAGGGCCTGACCGAGCCGATCGAGAGTAATAGCGTGGCGAAGAAACCATCGAAGGCCCCCAAAGAGCGCATCAACATCACGTACCGATCGGCGATCCGGCCGAACGAGACGATCGAACTGCCGTTCAAGATGCTCGTCCTCGCTGACATCACCGGAGAGGAAGACGAGCGCCCGTTCGAGGAGCGCGCGCCCATCCGCGTCGACAAGGACAACTTCAACGACGTCCTCAAGGAGACCAAGGTGAAGCTCGCCGTCAACGTGCCCAACCGGCTCGAAGAGGGGGACGACGCGGGCGAGTTCGGTGCCAACCTCAAGTTCCAGTCGCTCAAGGACTTCACGCCGGGGGGCGTGGCCAAGCAGGTTCCCGAACTCGCCAAGCTGCTCGAGCTTCGCGAGGCGCTTTCGGCACTCAAGTCTCCGCTCGGAAACCGCCGCGAGTTCCGCAAGCAGATCGAAGACATCCTCAAGGACAAGGACGCCCGCGCCCGCTTGATGGCCGAGCTGGGGCTCGGAGAGGAAGGCTGATTTCAGATGAGCACCAAGACGCAGAACGAAACCGGCACGCAGACCGTCACCGAAGACGACAGCCTCCTCGACTCGCTGCTCGATGGCGCCGTGCTGTCGTCGGCAGACTCGGACGCGGTGGACGTCGCCAAGCGCGGTGTCGCGGCGTTCATGTCGGAGCTTCTCACCAGCGGTGACAAGTTCCAGAAGATCGACCGGACCGCAGTCGACACCATGATCTCCGAGATCGACAAGCGCCTCGAAGCGCAGGTCAACGAGATCATGCACGCGCCCGAGTTCCAAAAACTCGAGTCCACGTGGCGCAGCCTCAAGTACCTGGTCGATCACAGCGACACGCGCCAGAACGTCCAGGTCGACGTCATCAACACCACCAAGCAAGACCTGATCGACGACTTCGAGGACTCCCCCGAGATCGTCAAGTCGGGCTACTACCGCTCGCTGTACACCAGCGAGTACGGCACCTTCGGCGGTGTTCCCTACGGCGCGGTGGTCACCGACTTCGACTTCGCCCACGGCTTCGAAGACATCCGCTTGATGCAGAACCTGGCCTCGGTCAGCGCGATGGCCCACGTGCCGCTGCTGGCCAACACGCCGCCCGACATGTTCGGCGACGACTCGTTCGAGGGTCTGCCCAAGATGCGCGACCTCAAGGCCCACTTCGAGGGCCCCGAGTACGCCAAGTGGAGAGCGTTCCGCGAGAACGACGACTCCCGCTACATCGGCCTGGCGATGCCGCGCTTCATGCTGCGCCAGCCCTACGAGCCCGGGCAAAACACCGAGCGCGCGTTCCACTTCGTCGAAGACGTGCGCGACAAGCACGACAACTACCTGTGGGGGCCCGCATCGTTCGCGCTCGCAGCACGCTGCGCCGAGGCTTTCGCATCCACGTCGTGGTGCGCCGACATCATCGGCCCGCAGTCGGGCGGCGAGGTCGAGGACCTTCCGCTGCACCAATACGAAGCGATGGGCAAGCTGCAGACCAAGCTTCCCGTCGAGGTCCAGCTCTCCGAGCGTCGCGAGTACGAGCTCTCCGAAGAGGGCATCATCGGCCTCACGTTCCGCAAGGGCTCCGACAACGCGGCGTTCTTCTCGGCCAACTCGGTCCAGAAGGCCAAGACGTTCGGGCGCGACGACAAGGACAGCGAGCTCAACTACCGCCTCGGTACGCAGCTCCCGTACATGTTCCTCATCAGCCGCGTCGCGCACTACCTCAAGGTCATGCAGCGCGAGCTCATCGGCAGCTACATCTCTCGCGAGATTCTGCAGTCGCGTCTGCAGTGGTGGCTCACCGGCCACACCTGCGCCACGGCATCCACGCCCTACATGAAGTCCCGCTTCCCGTTCAAAGAGTCGGGCGTGTGGGTCGAGGACGTGCCGGGCAACGCCGGTTGGTACCGGATTCGCCTGCAGATCGTGCCGCACTTCAAGTACATGGGCGCGGACTTCTCGCTCTCCCTCGTCGGCAAGCTCGACAAGTCCCTGGCCGCTGAGGAGTGATGCCCACGGCGGAGATGGTCGACGCGCTCATTGCCCCGTTCGAGGGCGATGAGGCTGCCGGGCAAGACCCTCGCAACACCGAGGAGTTCGAAGCCATCGGCAACGAGCTGGCGAAGATCGGCGGCGTCGACCTCGTCCCGGTGGATTGGACCGCCGTCGCTCGCGACAGCGCTCACCTGCTGACGACGTGCGGCAAGGACCTGCGCTGCGCGGTCTACTGGGCGGTGGCTCAGGTCTCGCTCGAGGGCCCCGACGCGTTGCCGGCCGGCATCAGCCTGCTCAACCGGTTGCTCGACGGCTTCGGCGAGGGGCTCCATCCCCGTCGAGCTCGGGCCCGCAAGTCCATCTTCGCGTGGTTTGCCGAGCGTCTCGATCTGCAGATCGAGGCTGGCTCGCTCACGGTCACGGGCGACGAAAAAGGGGCGCTGCTCGCTGAACTCGACACCACCGCCAGCCTGATGGGGCGGCTGGAGATCGACGGCGCAGCCATTCGCCAGGTGCAGAACCTGGTCATCGAGCGCGCAGGCGTGAAGCTCTCCGAAGAGGAGCAGCGCGCCGAGGTGTTGGGTCGTTTCGACCCCGAGTTCGCCGAGCTGGCGGTGCACATGTTGCAGCACGACAGCCTGCTCAACCGCACTGCGCGGGGGCTGCGTGTGCACCGTTGGGTGCTCTGGGACAGCATTCCGCCGCTCGAAGACGGCGTGTTGGATGCCACCTTCGACCAAGCGGCGGCCGAAGAAATGGTCGACCTGTTCGGGCGGGAGTCCTGGGCCGACCTGCTCGAGCGCGCCGAAACAACCTTCGCAGGCAGCCCCTTCTGGCTCGACCTCACCTTCTACGTGGCGCGGGCCGCCACGCACGTGTTCGACCGCGAGGCGACCACCGGCGTGATTGCCGTGCTGCGGGACTTGCTCACGCGTGCGCCCGAGTTGATCGACGCCACCGACGCGGCGGGCCAACCGCTCGCCTCCGAGGCCACGCGGGCCTGGATTCGAGACTCGGTGTTCGAGGCGCAGGACTCGGGCGGGGAGGCCGTCGAGACGCTGCCGGCCGACGTGCGGGCGCTGTTCGAAGAAGGCCGGCTGCAAGACGCGCTCGCGGAGGCGTCGATGTGGATTGCGCACCCCGAAGGACGGGTTCGCTTCGCCCGAAGCGTGCTTCTCGCCGAGGCGTTCGGTGCCGCCAACTCCGCCAACAACGCCCATATCGTGTTTCGCGGGCTGCACAACCACCTCCGTCAGATGACGGTCAAAGAGTGGGACCCGCCGATCTTTGCTGCCGCGATTCGCGGCTTTTTGGCGACCAAGCGCGACGTGTTCGGCCTCGGTCCCGAGGACGAGCACCTGATGGACGAACTGTCCGCGCTCGACCCTGCGTCGCTTCTTTCGATTCTTCCGCCTTAGCAGGTCATGGCGGACACATTCGCGAGGCTTCACTCTGGGAGCGCTCGCCCGACGAGCCGAGGTAGTTGATGTCCGAATCGTTTTCCAGCGTAGAGAGCACCCTGACGGTCGAGGGCTACACGGTCCGCTCGATAGGCCAGGTCTCCTACGAGGAGGAGCTCAACGCGCCCTTCAAGCTCGAGGTGTACTGCGTGCTCGAGATTGGGCGTGGTGGTGATGGTGCCGCCGTCAACCGCGAGCTGCGCCACAAGGAGGTCGTCCTCCGACTCGAGCGCAAGCACCACGAAGACAGCGCGCTCGAGATCCGCGGGCTCATCGCCAACGCGTACTACGAACACGAGCACCGCGACCCGAACGTCGAGGACAAGGGCCGGCGCGGCTACACGCTCGAGGTCGTCCCCGCGTTTGCGCTGCTCGAGCATCACAAGGACAAGCCACAGGCTTGGCACAACCGTACCTACTCGTTCGTGCTGCAGCAGGTCCTCGAGGCCGAACTCGGCGTCTACGGGCGCGAGGTCAAGAACACCGCCAAGCCCGGCGAGCCCGTTCCGCTGATCACGCGCTCTCCGGGAGAGTCCGCGTTGGCGTTCGTGCAGCGCCTCCTCTACGAGTCGGGCATCAACAGCTACTTCGACCACGAATCGGGCGCCAAAGAGGTGCTCGTGCTCGCGGACGACAACGGCGGCTTTGCGGAGCCCAAGCTCCCCTACGACGAGCGCATTTCGCTCACCAACTCCGAGGGGGCCAACTTCATCACCAATGTGAAGTTCTCGGCCACGTCGTCGCCCAGCAGCACCGTGTTCGCAGGGTTCGACCCGGTGCAGAGCCCCAACCTCAACATCGGCCAGTTCGGCACGCGCGACAGCAGCTTGCCGTCGGGAGCCAAGGAGCTGCGGTGGACCTCGGTCCGCCACGGCGATGGCAGCCCCGACGGGCCGCACAAGGCCTCGGCAGAGCGCCACGCCGAGCGCTCGGCGACCGACCAGCACTCCTTCGACTTCGACACCACGGTGCTGGGCGGCCTCGCAGGGCGCATGATGCCGCTGGACAACGACGGCACCCCCGTCGACGCGGTGGTCACGTCGGTCAAGTTCTCCTTGAAGGAGTCGGGCGGTTTCATGGCCAACACCACGGTGGCGCCCACGCGGTCGCCCTCGGGTGAGGCGATCAACGTCCGCGCGCCTGCCGAGCGCCCCCCCACGCAGTACCAAGGCCTCACGTTGGCGCGGGTCGCTAGCAGCGGTGCCGCCGTCGACGTCGACGGGCGACTGTGGTGCAAGATCAAGTTCGTCTGGGATACCGAAGGTACGGACGAGCCGCAGACCCGCGCGCCCGTGATGCAGCCGATGGCGGGCGCCTACGGCGGCACCCAGTGGATCCCGCGCAAGGGCGACGTCGTCCTGGTCGCTTTCCTCGAAGGCAGCCGCGAGAACCCGGTGATCATCGGGTGCCAGTACGACGCCAAGCAGAGCCCCCTGCACATCGGTCCATCGGACACGCCCGGGCACATGAAGAGCGAGGCCAAGTCGGGCGCGGGCACGCAGTTGCCCTCGAGCGCGAGCTGGCTGGGCTGGAGCTACAGCAGCATCGCGGGCAGCCGACCCTCGTCAAACGCGCGCACGATGTTCGCCATGAACGTCGCGGAGGGCTCCGAGCTCCTCTACCTCAACGCACCGCGCGATTATCGCTGCGACGTCACCCGCAACGCGGACCTTTGGGTCAAAGGCGAGGCCACCGAAAAGGTGGACGGGGATCTCACCGAGGATGTTGGCGGCAAGTACGACCAGAAGGTTGGGGCCAACGCCTCGGTCGACGTGGGCGCCAACTACGACCTCACGGTGAAGGGCAACGGCACCCTCGACCTTGGGAACAAGGGCGGCATCACCGCCAAAGGTGGGCTGATGATGGACACCACGGGCGCCATGAAGTGCACGGCCGCGTCCTTCCGCGTCGACTCCCCTAGTATTTCGTTCAGTTCGAAGCCGTCGGTGGGCGGAGGCATGGGGGCGGCGACCGCCGAATCCGGCCTCAGCATCAAGCGGCGCGCCGAACTCGTGGCGCCCGAAGCCGTGTCGCTGCTCTCAGGGGAGAGTCGCGTCGAGACCGAGCCCAAGAGGGTCACGCTCGACGGGCCCGCCATCGAGCTGCAGAGCGCGGCCGGAGCGACCACGAAGCTCGAAAACGGCAAGGTCGTGCTCGAGGCTCCGGACGGGATCGTCCTTCGATGTGGGGACACGGAGATCGCGCTGACCCCTCAGGGGATCGAAATCAGCGGCGGCAAGCTCGAGATCAAGGTGCGCGGAGAGTCGAAAGTCGAGTCCGACCGGATCAAGTTCGAAGGTGAGAGCCTGACGATCGAAAACGACCAGACCAAGATCGCGGCCAAGCGTCTCGACATCTCGGATTGAGCGCGATCGTCGGGAATTTGAGGTCGTTGAAATCACTGCCGAAATTTCCGAGAACAGCGTTCCGCGCACTGCGGCCAACGCGGGGGCGAAAAAACTTTCTCTTTTCTCTTGACCGGCCAGGCCGTCCCGAGTAAACCCCCGACTCCCAACGGCGACACACCGCAGGGGCCACACCGGCCCACACCGAAGAAGCCCCGCCTAACGGCAGCGAAACGGTGAGTGAGAAGCCCGCAGGACGCCCCCTGAAAACTGGATAGGAGAAGAAGGACGAACCGTCTGACGGTGAGTCTCCCCCGCAAGGGAAGAGACGAACGTCAGAAGCGTGTGGGATTCGCAAGGCGGTAACGCTTTGCATCCCGT